>Ga0070714_100004032_pt1 | contig 11040 bp, 8 predicted proteins | sample LARL83metaG_FD_65450 | JGI IMG/M metagenome (GOLD analysis project Ga0070714, IMG submission 65450) | Corn, switchgrass and miscanthus rhizosphere microbial communities from Kellogg Biological Station, Michigan, USA - LAR L8-3 metaG | ecosystem: Host-associated > Plants > Roots > Rhizosphere ... | reverse complement strand
ACGCAGCTTTTTTTACCAATGTGGAGAAGTCGCCACGGTGTTTCACGCTTTCTATTATCGCGTGAATACTTACCAAGCAGCGTTACCTAAGGCTCGAAAAGTGGGTAGATGGCGCGAATTTAGGCGAAAACTTCAGACGCCGAGTTTTTTCACTTCTTCGTTGTAGTACTTGCGGTAGAGAATGTCCCATTCCTGGCTGCCTTCAAGAATAGTTCGTTTTTGGCTTTCAATTTTTAGCCGTGCTGACTTATCAATGCGCTCTTCCTGATTGAGCAAGTCCTCAAGAATTTTCCGAACTTCCAGGCGGATAGTGTTGCGGTCTTCTAAAAAATCCACTTCGTCCAGGGAAGCAAGCGCGTCCGTCACCACGTGAGCAACTTTATTTGCCTTGTCGCGATTGACCCTCACAGCACCGCCTTGTACTTGCGGACCAACTCGTTTTTCACCTTGCGGAACATCTCCTGGTAATCTGCGCCGCTGTTGCGCATCTCGTCTGAGTAAGCTTCGAGAATCACCCGGACTTCGTCATTGATCCGGTCTTCGAGGCCGAATTCGTCCAGCATGGCAGCGTGCACTTTCTCCGTAACCGCTTGCAGATTCTTGGTTTCGATGAATTCGGAAGCGACCAGTCTTTTAGCGGTTTCGCGGGCCAAGTAGCCCACGTATTCTTTCGAAAGCAGCATGTGTGATCAGAAGTTGTAAGTTGAATTTTTAGTTTAGCACAGGAAATTGGCCATCAGCCGTCAGCTCCCAGCTATGAGTTCATCCGATCTGCTCGCGAAATCACTGTAAGCGCCGACGGGAAATTTGCGATTGCTGATAACAGAAATCCGCTGAATATTTGCGAGAAAGGCCTTTCTTTCGATCGCTCTTGCCCGAGAGCTGATAGCTGACGGCCGATGGCTAACTGGCATACAATGCTCGGATAGCGATGCCCAATTTGCCTGACAATCTTGCGACCCTGAAGGATGACATGGTGGCTTTTATCGAAGGCCACGGGATGCGCCGTTTTCCGGGCTATGTTGACCACGAAGAAGTTCAAGCTGTCATGTGGAAGCCGGGTGAAGACGCTGTCGAAGGATGGAAGGATTTTGTGGAGCTCGCCAAGTCGGCGGGCTCGCCATTTCTGACCATGGATTCCTGGATGCTGGAAAAGGAAGAGCTGGATTCGATGATCCAGCGGTTGAGCAGCGCCGAATTTTCCAGCGACGAAGACCTCGAAGATGCCCGATGGCTGCGTACTTACCTGGGCAAAACCGGTTTCGTGCAACTCGGATTCGCTTTTCAGGGGGTCATGATGATGTACGAGGTCTCGACCGAGTGGTACGACCACTACCAGCGCCTGGTAGAAGTCTCCGAGGACTTCGGTGGCATCGCTATCGATGGCTCCGGCACCGACGAAGAGCCATAACCTTTGCGTTGGAATCTCAGAGAAGTTGAACCCGAACCGCTGCAGGCGCTAGCGGACGCCATTTCGTCACTCGATCTCTTTCGGAAATATCCAGGCTCCAGCGCCATCATTGCAAGGCTGCTCCTGCTTCGGCAGATTGATACGCCCGAGGCCGCAGCTCACTTCCTGATGCCGTCGCTTGACCAGCTCCATTCGCCTCTATTAATGACCGGGATGAAAGCGGCGATTGATCGCCTGGAAGGCGCCATTGAACGTAAAGAGGGAATTCTTGTTTATGGTGATTATGATGTTGATGGCACTACCGCCGTCGTGATCCTCAAAGCGGCGATTGAGCTGTGCGGCGGCGCTGCGGATTTCCACGTGCCGCACCGGATTCGCGAAGGCTACGACCTGCGGGGCGATGTGATCGAACGCGCGGCGGCTGGCGGCATTCGACTGGTCATCAGCGTTGATTCCGGTACCCGCGCCTTTGCCGCGGCTGAAAGTGCGCGACGCGCGGGTGTCGATCTGATCATTACTGACCATCACCTTCCCGGTCCCGATGGGTTGCCGCACGCCTTTGCCGTGGTGAATCCTAACCAGCCGGGGTGCGAATATCCGTGCAAAGCGCTCTGTGGTGCGGGCATAGCTTTCAAAATCGCCCAGGCGCTTTTGGCGAGGCGGTTAGCGCACCGCGATCAGGCGCAATTGTTGCTTTCCTTTATGAAGGTCGCGGCCATCGCCACCATCGCCGATTCCGTTCCCCTGCACGGAGAGAACCGGGTGATCGCCAGCTTGGGATTGAATGCGCTGCGCTCGACCGTGAATCCTGGACTGAGAGCATTGGTCGAGCTGGCGCATCTCGACGGCAGACCATTAACTTCGGAGGAAGTCGCGTTTCGAATTGCGCCCAGAATCAATGCCGCAGGGCGAATGGATGTCGCCGCAGATGTTATTGACCTGTTCACCTTGAAAGATCCAGCGCGAGCGCGCGAAGTTGCGGCGCGTCTTGACAAACTGAACAGCGATCGCCAAGACGAAGAACGGCGCATCGTGGAGGCGATCGAACAACGAATAGCCGGAGAAGCTGCTCTCCGTGATGCTTTCTGCATGGTGATCGACGGCGAAGGATGGCATCGAGGGGTGATTGGAATCACAGCGACGCGTGTAGTCGAGCGCTATGGGCGTCCCGCCATAGTGATTTCGCGAGACGGGCAAGAAGCACATGGCTCCGGAAGGTCCATTTCAGTTTTTCATCTGTTAAATGCGCTGGAATCTTGCCCGCATCTATTCACGCGATACGGAGGTCACGCGCACGCGGTGGGATTCTCCCTTCCATCGTCGCGAGTGGCTGAATTTCGAGCTCACATGGAACACTATGCAAGTTCGCGCCTAAAGTTGGCGGACCTTGAACCGGTGCTGAACCTTGATGCCGAGCTTGCGCTCGATTGCATTACGCCAGAACTGTTCCATGCATTCCAGAAGTTGGAGCCGTTCGGGGCGGGGAATCACGAGCCCGTTTTTTGTGCACGAGCTGCACGGCTCACCGCGCCTCTCAAAGTTTTGAAAGACAAGCACGTTCGAATGAAACTTTCTCCCAGCCAGAGCACGGCTGGCAATAATGGTTGGCGCCGTTCGCTGACTTACAACGCAATGGGCTGGCGTTTGGCCGAGCGCGCTCAGAATGAAAAACTATTGCCGGGTGATCGTTTGGACATCGCTTTCAATATTGGCCATAATGACCATCCTGAATTTGGGGGCATCGAATTGTCATTGCGAGATTTCAGGTCTTTGGAGATGGCAATTGCACGCGGCAAAGCGACGTAGAGGAGTTACTTCGCAGCCGCAGCTTTCTTGAGCGCAGTGCCGGCTTCGGCAGCCAGTGGGTAGTGGGTCTTCGCAAATTCCTGAAGCAGCGCGACCGCCTCTGGCGACCGGTTATTTGAGAGCGCGTGCAGCGCGGCTCGGCGAACTACAATGTCCAACGTCTCGTTGCGCAGCAGCGTTGCCAAGGACTCGAGAGCTTCGTCCACGTCGATAGCATTCAAAACCTGAATTGCTTTTCTGGAAGCGGCCAAATTGGTCACCGCACCACAAATGAATGTCTCCAGCCCTTCGATGGTTTTTACGTGCCTTAGGAACATCAGTTCATCCAGGGCCTCATCTAAAATATTCGGGGCCAGCTTTAGGAGCGAACCGGCCAATACCGGTGCGGCACGGACCGTCCGGCTGCGGACTAGTGCTTTTAACGCAGCCTGCTGAACGCGAGGGTCGCTGTTTTCAAGCGCTGGCACGATGTGGTCGGCGAGATCGGGATCTTTAAGTTCCGCCAAAACTCCACAAATGTTTCTGACCACGTACCATCTCTCGTCCTTCAAATACTTGTAAGCAACTTCGATGCTTGCTGTCCCGAGCTGGCCAATCAACCGGATCAGCCCTAAACGATTACGCGCGTCGCGCTCGTCGATCAAGTGATTGAATACGCTCTCGATACTGGCGGGCGCCGCAAAGCGCAGCAATGTGGCCGAACTTCTGGCCCAAACTGGGTCCACTCGCTGAAGCAGAAATAACTCAATAATGCGATCGATGGCGGCAGCAGGAAGTAGTCTCCCCAGGTTACTGCCACAGCATTTTTTATGTTTTTCGGGGTCCCTGTTTAACGAGCTTTCCAAGAGGTTACCGATGATCAGTACATCCTGGAAGCTTTCAAAGGAAGCAACCGACTGGGCCAAAACTGTCAAAGCGGTTGCAGCCTGGGCGTGTATGAAGGCCGAGAGGTCCTCGCGCATCAACGCGCGTCCTAGGCGTTCGATTGTTTTAGCCGCGAATCCTGCCTGCGCCAGTGGAATGCTGCGGATCAGCTCTGGCGCCCGGCTTAGCTCGGTGACGTCGAATTGCCCCGCGTCGTCAAGAAAGTCGAAATAGTGAGTCGCCAACGATGTTGCCAGATTCATTTCGCGGGCCTTAATCAGTTCTTTCGCCAGATCGATGAGCCGGCGGAAGTCGGTTGACGAATAATGCTTAATCCCCATGAGGCGGTCATACCGCTTGGGGCCGCTCAGTGTGCTCCACTGCAACTCCTCGCGGATCTTCTCTTGGAGATGAGGAGGCACAGCGAAGTCCTGTATAAATTTTGCCAGCTTCTGCGCCAGACGGTCCGCCATTTGCGTGGCTTGCAAGCTTCTCGCGAGGACCCGGACCGCATCTTCTTCGATCAGAAGTTTCTGTGATTGACCTTCTGCCGATTGAAGTTTCTTCCCTGCCAATTGCAGAGCTGTGTCTTCAATGTATTCGGCTGCTAATCGCTCAGGCGGCAAGCTAGTGAGTTCCTGGCGTCGCTCCGCAGGAAAATTGTCCAAGATCTTATCCACTCCGGTGTTGCGCAGTATGCGCGCCAGCGATGCATATGATTTTTGCGGATTTCCCCGCTCTTCCAGTAGCGAGCGCTGTACCGACGCCTCCACCATCTCCATGAAACTGCCGGACGCTGTATTTCGAAGCCCGTGCGCATTCCGCCACGCAGTAGGTGAGGGACCGACGTCGGTTTGGTTCGAGCCACCCTCTCCCGCAGGCACTGAGCCATCGATGGAGTAGCTTCCGGACGACCCCGGCTGTCCCGTGCCAGATTTTCCGCTACTTGCTCCGGCCGGTGCGCCGATTACATATCGCTTCCCCGAAGGCGCAGACGTACCCGACCAGCCTGTCGCAGAATCCCGGTTCGATCCTTCTCCCGTTGGAGACCCACCGGGCCCTCCCGGCCCTGCCGCAACACCTTGCTGTCCACCGTGCGTTTCTTTTCCTTCGGTATCTACTCCCGCTCCGCCGCCCGCGTCGACGATGATTTGCCCCTCCTTCAAGGCCACCAGATTCGGCATGTTGATCGGCACCCCATGCCCGGCCCCGTCAAACTGCTGAGTCGCAAAGTCTGAAAGCACATCGTTCCGCACCGAAGGATCGAAGCATCCTGAGTCCAGCAGTGCATCGATCGAATCCAAAAAATCCCGCGACCCTTGCTCTGCTCCCATTTGCTTCGAAAGGATGTAGGCTTCGGAATCGGATTCGATGATAGTGTCGCCCTGCTCATCTTTCTTCTGGTTTTTCGAGGCGGGAAGGATGCGAGCGCCTTCGACCTCATTCTTGTCGAGGAAACTTAATGTCCCACCGGCTTCTTCGATAACTTTGCTGGACGCCGCAAGCAGGTTGATCACCTTGCGATACCTTCCCAGGGTCAGCCCCGGCTCGAAGGTGACCGCAGTAATTCCGCGCTTCAGGAATTCGGTTTCCAGATGCCGCAGCGAAAGGTCCGTTGTCAGCAGGTTGTTGAGCATGATCTGGTTATCGACGAACCCGAAGGTAAACTGCCCCACTTCTTTGAGTAAAGTGTTCAGCAGTTCAAAGCTCTGCTGAATCGGGCGTTCGACGCTCTTATGGTCAACCGTAAACATTACAGCGGTCTTGACCGTCATCTGCAGGCCACGGGCGAAGCGCAAACCCAAAGCTTTAATTTGTTGTTTGTTATCCGGCACGCTAGGATCCGTTGGCTACCACGCTCCCAATTGGCCACACCGATGCGTCCTCAAAAGTATGGAAGGTCATTGCGATCAAAGCAATAAGGACAGCGGCATTACTATGCCTTTGGTAACCTGTGCTGCGACGGCGCCTCATTTGGAGAAGCGGCGATGAACAGACTCTTAAACCATGTTCTAAAGGAACTTTGTGTCAGTTGGGATTGTCCATTGACTGAGATGTGTTCCCCAAAAGTACGCTCACGAGTAATGCGAAGTCCGATCCGAAGCAAAGATCGGTCTGATTTCATGTGGTTTGGCGATCCGCGTTGGCAACCAACTTACTTTCTACTCACGTCACATACATATTCATGTCCGACGTCCTTCTTTTAAATTGCTCCATCTGTGGAGGTTCAAATGCGCAAGGAACGTTGGCTGGTTCTTCTTATCATGTCGTGTGCGGCGCTTTGTTCGCCGCAACAAAAGACTGGTAACCCCAAACCCGCCGCAGCCGTGGCTCGTGCTTCGGAAGCAAATGACTCGGCGCGTTTGCCAGTGAAACGCGTTGTTCTCTACAAGAACGGAGTCGGATATTTCGAGCATTCAGCGCGGGTTGACGGAAATCAGGAACTCGGGATCGACTTTACCACCGCCCAGCTCAACGATGTCCTCAAATCGCTCACCGTCGTCGATCTCGGCGAAGGGCGCATCTCGGGCATCCGTTACAACTCGATCGCGCCGTTAGATGAACGACTGCGGGCACTACGTCTGCCTTTTGGCGAGCAGATCACGCGCTCGGATTTTCTCTCAGCGCTGCGAGGATCGCGCGTCGAAGTGCGTAGCAAGGCGGAATCTGCTACGGGTCGCTTGCTCAGCGTAGAGCAAGAAGACCGCACCAACGATTCGGGCGCAACTTATCACGTCACCGACTTTTCGATCATTACCGATACCGGCGAAATGAAAAACTTCGAACTAGGCGCATCTGTTTCCGTGCGACTGGCTGAGCGGGACTTGAACGATGAAGTTGGCCGTTATCTAAACCTGGTCGGCTCATCGCGGGCGCGCGATCTACGCCGCATGACGATCACTGACGCGGGCAGCGGCAACCGTGACATCTTCGTCAGCTACATCAGCGAAGTTCCCGTGTGGAAGAGCACGTATCGCATCATTCTTCCTGAGAAGCCGAACGAAAAACCGCTGCTACAGGGCTGGGCGATTGTGGACAACACAATTGGTGAGGACTGGAAGAACGTGCAGCTGTCATTGATCGCGGGTGCGCCGCAATCGTTTATCCAGGACATCTCGCAGCCGTTATACGCGAGACGGCCCGAGATACCGTTGCCGCAATCGGCAATGCTGACGCCACAGACGCACGAAGCGACCATGAAAGAAGAACTTCCGGCGGTTCCACCCGGTGTTGCTGAGGGGCAAGGCGGGGGCGTCGGTTCAGGATCGGGAGGTGGGGCGGGCAAAACGGCGGGGCAGTATCAGTTTCATGGGGCCCGAGCTCGCGCGAACACTCTCGGACTTTCCTCCGAACAAGTTGAGGTGTCCGCAGCGGCTACGCCTGCGCCCGTGAACGACAGAAACTACGACCAGCTTGCACAACTTCACAACGCCCAAGTTGCCCAGTCCCAGGACCTCGGCGATTACTTCGAATACAACATCAAGCAGGCGATCACGATTGGTAAGAACCAATCGGCCCTGGTGCCGATCCTGCAGGCGCGAATCGAGGCGGAGAAAGTTACTCTTTGGACCGCGAACGGGAACCAGTTGCCCCTGCGGGCGCTTTGGATCAAAAACGCCAGCGGACTCATGCTCGACTCCGGAACCTTCAACATCATCGACAGCGGAACATTTGCCGGCGAAGGCTTGCTCGAAACCGTTCACCCTGATGAACGGCGCCTCTTGTCCTACGCCGCGGACACAGCAGTCCGCATTACTTCCCAGACAGAATCGAAAGACCTGCCAGTCAGCCGCATACAACTTCTCAAGGGAGTGATGTTCGTCTCGAGAGAACGGCACGACAAGGTGAACTATACAATCCGGAACTCCGACACTGCCGCGCGCCAAGTCGTTATCGAACATCCCGTACGGGATGGATGGAAACTGGCCACAGATCTAAAGCCGGAAGAAACATCCGCATCGCACTATCGTTTCCGCCTGGCGGTCGATCCGGATAAGACGAAAGAACTTGCGGTGGAAGAGGTCCATCAAGACGTCACCCGTTCAATGCTCACCGATATCACCGAGCATCAAGTTGAAGTTCTTTCAGTAGAAAACGCGATGACCCCGGAATTGCAAGCTGCGTTCCGCAAAGTCCTCGATCAGAAAAACCAGATCAACAAACTGCAAGCGGATACTGAAACCCGGCAGAAGGAACTCAGCGCCATTAACACCGATCAAGCCCGCATCCGCGAGAACATGAAAGCGCTTAAAGGCAGCGCGGAGGAAAAGGCCCTGCTGCAGCGCTATACGAAACAGCTTGACTCGCAAGAAGACCGCCTGACCGTTCTGCGCAAGGAAATCGCGGAATTGGGGGAGAAGCAAGCCGCAGAACAGCAAAAATTAGACGACATGGTGCAGCACATCAATCTGTAGAAGTTTGTCCAATGGATGCAGCGGTCCGCTGATCTGGACGTGCGCGAGGTAGTAATGCAGCTGTCTGTCATGATCAGCGGTCTTGAGCTTTTTTGATCGGATTATGTCGCTCACAGTTGACGCCAGCTGGCCGCGTCATTCAAATTAGAACCACGGAATTTACAGCTATGGGACTCAAGATCAGGCCAAAGCAGGAGTGCCGTTGGGATCTGGTGAGCTTGGGCGAAGTAATGCTCCGCTTCGACCCGGGTGACGGCCGCATTGCGACTACACGGCGTTTTGATGTGTATGAGGGTGGCGGTGAGTATAACGTTGCGCGCGGCTTGAAGCGATGCTTCGGGCTGGACACCGCCATTGTGACGGCGCTGGCGGATGATCCGGTTGGTCGGTTGATCCAGGATTTTATTTTTCAAGGCGGCGTTGACCAATCATTGGTGCGGTGGGTTGAGCATGACGGCGTCGGCCGCACAGTGCGAAACGGCCTGAACTTTACCGAAAGAGGATACGGCGTCCGCGCTGCGCTTGGTTCGTACGATCGTGGGAATACCGCGATTTCTCAGTTGAAACCCGGCGACGTGAATTGGGACGACATCTTCGGAAAGCAGGGCGCGCGCTGGTTTCACACCGGAGGAATTTTCAGTGCCTTGTCGCCCTCAACGCCCGAAGTAGCGCTGGAAGCAATCAAAGCTGCCCGCAAGCATGGCGCCATCGTCTCGTATGATTTGAACTACCGTCCATCGCTTTGGAAGAAATTGGGAGGCAAAAAGCAATCACAGGAGGTCAACCGTCGCGTTGCACCGTATGTGAATGTGATGATCGGCAATGAAGAAGACTTTTCGGCGGCTCTTGGTTACGAAATCCCCGGCGTCGACGCGAATTTTTCCAAGCTGGACGTCGAAGCTTTCAAACAAATGATTGGGCAGGTCGTGAAAGACTATCCTTTTGATGTGGTCGCGACCACTTTACGCAGGACAGAAACTGCAACGCGGAACGATTGGGGAGCGATCTGCTATTTTGATGGTCAGTTTTACCAGGCTAAGGAGCGCGAAGACCTGGAGATTTTTGACCGCGTCGGCGGAGGCGATTCATTCGCTTCCGGCCTGATCTACGGTTTTCTCGCGGGTGAGGGGCCCCAGTGGGCTGTGGAGTGTGGCGCCGCGCATGGTGCTCTTGCCATGACCACCCCCGGAGACACCAGCATGGCTACCTTGAAGGAAGTAATCCAAATCATGAAGGGCGTGGGGGCGCGAATAGCGCGCTGAACCAGTTCAGTGCAAACACAATGGACAAGAAATCTGTTCGCGACCGTATCGTAGAGATCGGAATCGTGCCGGTGGTTAGAGCGTCTTCACGGCGTGAGGCCCTGATCGCGGCCGAAGCGGTATCTGAAGGCGGCATTCCGATCGTGGAGATTACGATGACGGTGCCCGGCGCCGTCGAAGTGATCCGGGAATTGGCCAAGTCGAATAGTCCACAAATTCTAATCGGTGCAGGAACCGTTCTCGACGCGGAAGCCGCGCGGCGCTGCCGTGACGCTGGGGCCGAATTTCTGGTGAGTCCAGCATTGAATCTCGAAACTATTGAGTTCGCGGTGAAGGAAAATATGCTGATCATGGCGGGCGCGCTAACGCCGACCGAAATCGTGAAGGCGTGGAAGGCCGGGTCAGATTTCGTAAAAGTGTTCCCCTGCGCCCAGGTCGGCGGTGCGAAGTACATTAAGGCGATCAAGGGGCCGCTACCACAAATTCCGCTTGTGCCCACAGGGGGCGTAAATCTAAAAACAGCCGCGGAATTTTTGGAAGCAGGAGCGGAAGCGTTGGGCGTCGGCAGCGAACTTATTCAACCCGAAGCCCTGAAATCAGGCACCCATAAAGTCATCGTCGAGACCGCGCGCAAGTTTGTCGAGATTGTGAAGGCTACACGCACCCGAATTGCGCCAACGGCAAACGTAGTCTGAAGGATGGAGTGGCCAGTAGCTTAGACCGATACAGCTCGCACTTGTACTAATGCCTTGACATGGTTTACCACCGAGCTAAAGACAAATGGTGCAGGCCGCGCTCAGCGCACTTGGCTGGATTCCCGCCGCTAAGATCATGGCCGCGACCTTGGATTCAGAAATCCCCAGCTCTCATGACATAGACCTGTTCTTCAATAAACGGTCGAGTTTCAACTCCGAAGGTGGCTCCTTACGACCCAGTACGGCATCGCTAACGATGTCACCGAAAGCTGGCCCGTGTTTGAAGCCGTGCCCGGACCCCCCGCCTACTATCCAGACATTTTCGGCTTCAGGATGATGGTCGAAAATAAAGTTTTGGTCTGTTGAGTTTTCGTATTGGCAGACCCGGCTTTCGACAAGTGGCGCGTCGGCTAGAGCTGGAAAACGCAGACGTAAGTACGCGCGTGCCGAAGCCAGGCCTTCGGCCGAAATCTCGCGCTCCATGGTTGTGGGATCGATGACCGCCCCCCGCGTATCGTCGGCGATCTTAAATCCGCGCCAGTGATTTCCCGGAATGCCATAGAACCAATGTTTGCCAGGAGAGCCAT
>Ga0070714_100004031_pt1 | contig 11041 bp, 10 predicted proteins | sample LARL83metaG_FD_65450 | JGI IMG/M metagenome (GOLD analysis project Ga0070714, IMG submission 65450) | Corn, switchgrass and miscanthus rhizosphere microbial communities from Kellogg Biological Station, Michigan, USA - LAR L8-3 metaG | ecosystem: Host-associated > Plants > Roots > Rhizosphere ... | reverse complement strand
AGCCAGGGCACGCCGCGGGAACGCGGCACGTCCAGCAGCACCCCGCGGCCGACGATGCCGTCGGCGGCGACGCCGATGGACAGTTCGGCCGCCCCGGTCGCGGTGACGGTGTCGGCGGCCACCCCGTTGTACAGCTTGCCGTCGAAGATCACGTGGCAGAGGGCATCGACGTGGCTGTCGGCGTTGCCGTGGATGTTCATCGCGATCCGGTCCATGCTGAACGCCAGCCCCGGACCGGCGTCGGCACCCAACGGTCCTTTCATCTGATGCTGGGCCGGATCGGGATTGTCGGCCGCCGGCCGATATTCAACCGGCGCGGCGAGTGACACGGTGCGGCCCAGCGTGACCGCGCCCGAGGCGGCGAGGATCTCGGCGGGCGTGATGTAGTTCAGCGCCCCGCGCCGGTCATCCGGTCCCCACGGCAGCTGGCTCCGCAGCCGCTCATAGAGCGAGCGGAACTCGCTCCCGGTCATCTGCCCGGGCGGGAGCGCGGCCGGGTCGGCGCCGGCGCACTCGGTACCGGTCATGCCATCAGCCTACGATTCTTACCGGCCGGGCAGCCGCCTCGGTACCGGAAGAATTCTGACCTCACCGCGGGGATGCCCAGGTTGCCGGCACGTCAGCGCCGCCCTCCTCGCTGATCCGCGCGCCGAAGCGAAGCAGCGCGGGCTCGGGCGAGATCTTTCCGGCGATCAGGCCTTCTCCCTGCCGGAACGTGGCCGAGCGCTGGATCAGGCCGGGCGGGACGAACGAGAACACGGACTGGGCGAAGGCGGCGTCCGCGAGCGAGTTGAGCCGCAGCAGCACGAGGTTGTCGGCCTGGGACAGGACGTTCTCCGGGATCTTTTGCGGGCGCTGGGTCGAGATCAGCAGGTAGAGCCCGAACTTGCGGCCCTCGGCGGCGATGCGGATGGCGCGCTCGGTGGCGAGGGCGGCGAGCGGGTCTAGCGGCTCGGCCGGGCAGACGTTGTGGGCCTCGTCGATCACGATCAGGACCGGGCGGCGTTCGGTGCGGTGACGCCACAGGTCGCCCAGCACGACCGTGGCGACCAGGGACTGCTCCTCGCGGGTAGGCAGCGAGCCGAGGTCGATGACGACGCAGCGGACGCTTTCGTCGTGAATGGCGTCGAGAACCGAGCCCGCCTGGCCGCGCGCCCACACCGTGTAGCGGTCGACACCAAGGTTCGTCAGGCGCCGGGCGAGGCGGCGTGCCTCCGGGTCATCGCTTCCGTTCAGTGCCTCGATGGTGGGAGTGTTCTCGCTGGCCAGAAGGGCGGCCAGGGCCGCGTACTCGTCGCGGTCGGTGATCGGGTCCAGGCGCAGCGCTGCCGCCTGCGCCGCCGGGGCGACCTCGGCCGCGTGCAGCCGCAGCCGCCGCTCGCCGTCCGCATGGGCGGAGTAGACGGCGACCGCGTTTGCCGCCTGCTGGTAGCGCCCGGCCAGGACCGGGTCGGTGCCGGAGCGCACCTCGCCCAGCCGGGCGAAGTCGGAGTTCGGATCAAGCACCACGATCCGCAGGTCCGTCTCGATCAGCAGCCGCTCCAGGATGACGCCGAGAGAGTAGGTCTTCCCCGAACCCGACTGGCCGCACAGGAAGGTGTGCCGGCTGAAGCCCCTGGCGTTAGCCAGGCAGGGCACCCCAGCGGCCAGGGCTAGGTCGCCCAGCCACAGCATCGCGTGGGGCTGGGCGTGGCGCTGCTGCCAGGCCTGCACCTCCGTCTCGGTGGCGACCCGGATCAGCGCGTCGTGGAACGGGGCGAAATCGCCCTCAATGACGACGCCTTCGCCGCGCGCGTACCGGAAATTGACCTCGGTCCGGGCCTCCGGAGCGCCCTCGGCGGTCGGCGGCAGGGTCAGTTCCGCAGCCGGCTGCTGGTCGAGTTCGATAGCCAGGACCTGGCCGAGGCGGGGAACGCCGCCGTCATCCAGCACGGCATAGCCGCCCACCTGCAACTGCAGGGCGTACAGGGAGGCCTGGAAGGTAAAGCGCCGCCCGTCAAGGGAGGTGGCGAGCGGAAGAACGGACGCCTCGATATCCCGGCGCACCGCACGGAAACTATCCAGCTGCCGGTCGATGCCCAACTTGTTGTCCACCATTAAATCCGACCAAATAGACGCGGCCTAAGCACTCATCCATCGCGGGTGATTGCTTCGCCGAGCCCCGCGCTAGGGCCGAAATCCCGGCACCAGGCGGGTGATCGAAGCGGTCGTCTTCGGCGCCCTCGCCGGCGCTGTCAACGGCGGTGGGCTCGGCGGGCGCTCAAGGGCGCGCTCGTCACTGCGGTGCCGTGGGGCATCTTCGGGATCATCGCTAGCGCACTGTTCGGCCTGTGGGCGGCCGGGCCGTCTCGGCCCGCAGGCTCAAAAGCGTCGGCCCCCTCCTCGCCCCCGGCACCTCGATGGTGCTGGCCTGGGCCGGCGAACCGGTCACACAAGACATCCTGGACCCTGCCTCACGCCTGGGTCACAACGGCTCGTCCTGCGCTTCAACCCCGTCGAAGACGGCACCGTTCTCGAGGCCGCCGGCCATCTCGGATCAGATCATCGACCACGAGCGCATCGAACGTGCTCACAGCCAGTGGTCATAGGCGAGACATAGCCCGGCTGGAACAAGCGGACAGGTCGGGCGGGCACGTTGGCGCCAAGGCCGCCAAGGTTGGCGGCCACGGCAAGAAGGAGGTCACGCCATGTACGACTCGGCGAACGCCGGCGGGCGCAAGAAAAGGTGGGCGGCAGCCGTGGGGTTGCTGGCTGCGGGCGCAATCGGCGGCGGTGTCCTGGCTAGCGCGCTGACTGCATCAGCCTCCAGTGACACCTCCACGGCAAGCGCCGGCACCGTGTCATCCCCCAGCGGTAATGCCAGGACGCCGGGCCCCGGCGGCGCCCAGCCGGTTCGGCCCGACGAAAAGAGCGTATCGAGCGCCAAGGCCGCGACGCTTCGTGCGGCGGCGCTCAAGGCCGTTCCAGGTGGCACCGTCTACCGGATCGAGACCGACGCCGGTGACGGCGTGTACGAGGTGCACATGAAGAAGGCCGACGGCTCTCTAGTCACCGTCAAGTTCGACAAGAACCTGACGGTCACGAAGGTGGAAAGTGGCATGGGCGCTGGTGATCCCGCCCCCGCGGGCCAGGGCGCGCCGGGCGCAGCTGCGTAAGTTAGCCGGGCCCTCGTCAAGGCGGCCGCGCCTCAGGGCGAACGGGAGGCGGGCGCGGCCGCCCGCAGTGCCTATGCTGATACGGTTCGCACACGCTCCCCGCAGGCCCGGGCCGAACACACGCCTGTCACTGACAGCAGAAGTGATCACGACGAAGGTCCGCAACGGCCCGTAGACGCAGTAGCTCTCGGTGCGATGCTGCGCGGCCCGATATCGGCGGACGGCTGGGCGGCCGCGCCGGGTTCTGCCATAGGCGCTTCCATCCGCGCGGCCGCCCGCGATCCGGCGCCGGCCCTCGGACGGGGAGCCGGGCAGCGGGGCTGACGCGGCCTGGTCAGTCGTGCGCCACGTCGGGATTGGCGGCGTCAGGGCTGGCAAGGCGGCTGAACAGGCGCCTGGCCTGATCGAGGCGGAGCCGGGCGAACCGTGCCTCGGCCTCCACCAAGGCAACGTCGGGCTCGGCGGCGGTGGTGATGCCGCCCACGGCCGACGCACGCCGCCCCTCGGTCCCGGTCACGCGGCCCCAGATCCGCAGCGGGACCTCCAGCGGCACGGGCCGCCGGTACCGGACCGACAGCTCCGTGGTCACGCCGGGGTGGCCGGACGCCGCGGCGGCGTGACCGAGCAGCTGGTCGATCAGCATGGCGCTCACCCCGCCGTGGCCGTACATGGGCGGTCCCTCATAGGCGTGGCCGAGCGTGCACCACCCCTCGGCGCCGTCCGCGCCGATCTCGATCCGCATCGGCGGCGCGATCGGGTTACCCGCCCCGATCACCGGATTGAACATCCGGATCCCGCCCATCAGGTCGTCCACCGACGCCGGCTCGGCACTTCCCCGGATGCGCTCGCGCAGGGCGGGGGCAACCTCGCGCAGCCGCCGCGCGCTGTCACGAAGCACACCGGCGCCGGCCTCGGTGCGGGTGACCAGGTCAGCCAGCGCCCGCAACTCGGCGCCCAACTCCGCCACGGCGGCACGGCGCTCCAGCAACTCGTCCGTCACCTTGACGGCCGGAAGGCCGACCTCACCGGCGCCCGGCACCTGGGCGCCGACGCCACGGCGTCCGGACAACGGCCCGTCGCCCACGGCCCACCTCCCACGGAACATGAACACAAACACGAACACGGCAGTATTCATGATCCCTCGGCCGACCTCGCGCTGCTAGGCGCCGGCGCGCGGGTGCTGCCGGGGGCCGTACGGCGCGGCCAGCAGGGCCGCATGGCTCGGCTTAAATGCTCTCGGGAAGGGACGGCTCCTCAGGTTTGAACGATGGGCCAGGCGAGGGTTGCTTCTGGCTTCTCAGGACGGCGCGGGTGGTTTCGAGGTAGCCGCGGATCAGCGGTGAGACCGGGCCTTTCTTGTAGGCGACGGCGAGCATGACGGTGGCCTGGGCCGATCCGCGGAGCGGCCGGTGGGTGACTCCGTTGATGCGCAGATGCCGGACCGAGGCCGGTGCCAGTGCGACTCCGAGCCCGGCGGCGACCAGGGCGACGAGGCTGGAGGTCTCGGCGACCTCCTGGCGGATGCGCGGGGTGAATCCGGCCTGGCGGCAGGCGCTGATGATGGCCTGGTGCATGGCGGAGGGCGGCGAGCTGGGGTAGCCGATGAACGGCTCGTCCCGCAGGTCGGTCAGCTCAAGGTTGATGTGCGTGGCGAGCGGGTGGGTGACCGGGAGCAGCGCGACGAGCGGCTCGTGCCGGAGAACCTCCACGACGAGGTCGTCGGCGGCCACCGGCGGGCGGAGCAGGCCCGCCGAGATGCTGCCCTCGAGCAGGCCGTCGACCTGTGCCGGGGTGAGCATTTCGCTGCGGACCTCCAGCGTCACGTTGGGAAACCGCTGCGCGTAGGCCCGCACGAGCAGCGGCATCAGCTCGTAGGTGGCCGACCCGGTGAAAGCCAGCGCCAGCCGGCCGAGGCGTCCTTGGCCGGCCAGCCTCGTATTGTCGGCGGCACGGCGGCTTGCGGCCAGCAAGTCGATGGCCTCGGCGTACAGGATCCGGCCCGCGTCGGTGAGCCCGACTGACCGGGTGGTGCGGTCGAACAGGTCGGTGCCGAGTTCTCGTTCCAGTTTCCTGATCTGCTGGGACACGGGTGACTGCGCGATCGTCAGCCGTTCGGCGGCGCGGGTGAAGCTGAGTTCCTCCGCGACCGCCACGAAGTACTCCAGGTGCCGTAGTTCCATGGTGCGGGCCTCGTATTGATCGCGATTACATCTGAATAGCTGAACTTTTAGGTGTTGGACTACTCAATACCGCGAAGCCTAGCGTGGAATCACCGGAAGGAAGTGACCGCCGTCACATCGCTCAGGCCTCCGGAGGGAGTCACCCGATGAACACCACCAGCCCCGAACCCCGCCACCTCAGGTCCTGCCTGTCGCGGTTCGTCACCGGCGTCGCCGTGGTTAGCTATGTCGCCGACGGCGAGCCGCGCGGGGTGACGGTGAACTCGTTCACCTCCGTGTCGATGGACCCGCCGCTGATCTTGGTGTCGCTGGCCCGGACGGCCAAGGCGGCCGGTCACCTATCGGAGATCCCGTTCACGATCAACGTCCTGAAGGCCTCACAGCTCGATATCGCCATGCAGTTCGCCGGCCGACCCCGAGACAGCCTGCAGGTGACCTGGGAGGCGTCCGCCGACGATCTGGCCCCGGTCCTTCACGGCGCCCTGGCGACATTCCGGTGTCGCCCCTGGCAGGCCTACGACGGCGGCGACCACATCCTGCAGCTCGGGCAGGTGGCCGAGGCCCATGTGAGCGGCGAGGAGGAGCCACTGCTGTTCGACCGCGGCCGGTTCGCGATGGTCGGCCTGTCGCTGTTCGACAACCCTCGAGTGATCGAGTCCGATCCGGTGATCGGCGGCGGCATCATCCGTTCCCATCTTGTCCACCACCTGGCCGCGGCCAGCTGAACCATCCCGCGACGACCCGAGGAGGACACCATGAAGATCTCGTTGTTCGCGCAGGCGCCGTACCGCTACCTGCCCGAGGACTTCGAGCAGAATTACGAGTCGGTGTGCAGCGTCCCGTACTCCCTGACCACGCGGGAGGGGGTGTACTCCTCGGTCCGGGACTTCATGGACGAGCTGATGTTCGGCGCCCGGTCCGGGTTCGACGCGGTCGCTGTCACTGAGCACGGGCAGAGCAGCTACGACATGGTGCCCAACCCGGACCTGGTCGCGGCCGCGCTGGCCTATATGACCGAGGCCGAGGGCATCGACGTGGCCATCTTCCCGATGGGCCGCTCGCTCGGCAAGTCGCGGGAGCCACTGCGCGCTGCAGAAGAGTACGCCATGATCGACGTGATGAGCGGCGGCCGCCTGGTCCCCGGCCTGGTCGTCGGCCTGTCCTACGACTCCAGCCTCAACAACGGCGTCCCGCCGATAGAAGTCCGCCAGCGGTTCGACGAGAACCTCGAGCTGGTGCTGCGCGCCTGGAAAGAGCAGACACCGTTCGCGTGGAATGGCAAGTTCTCCCAGTACCCCATGGTCAACATGTGGCCCAGGCCGCTGCAGGCCGACCTGGCGACCTGGATCACCGGCATCGGCAACCCCAACACCATGAAGATGTGCCTGGAGCGCGGCTTCGGGTTCACCTACCTGAGCTGGTTCGGCGCCAAGCTCACCGGCAAGCGCATCTTCGACCGCTTCTGGGAGATCGCCGACCAGGTCGGCGTCCCGCGCAACCCCTACCGCCTCGGCTTCCTGCAGACGGTCGCGGTCGCCGAGACCGACGCGCGGGCCGAGCAGGACTACGCCGAGCACTTGGAGTACGGCTTCCGCAAGGGCCTCGGCTCGATCCCGATGGAAAAGCTCGGCCTGCCCGGCGGCATCGACATCCGCGGCGTCCAGGCCCTGCTCAAAGATCCCGGCGACTTCGGGCTTTACTACCAGATGAAGACCGCCACCTACCGCGACCTGGTCGACGCAGGCGTGGTCATCGCCGGCAGCCCGGCGACGGTGCGCGAGCAGCTGAGGGCGTTCTGCCGGGAGTACGGCATCGGCAACCTGCACGCCATGCTCAGCTTCGGGTCTCTGCCGCGGCACCTGGTGATGAAGAACATCCAGCTGTTCTCCGAGGAGGTCCTGCCGCACCTGCGGGACCTGTGGACCGATACCGAGCACCAGCACCACTGGTGGCCCGAACGCCTCGGCGGCTCGCCGGGCACCCGGCAAGTTCCCGCGACCACAGGATTGGCGGTGGCACGATGACCACAACCCAGCCGAGCATCAGCGAGCAGGCTGTCCAGGTCTGGGACGGCCGGATCACGATGCGCGTCAAGGTCGCCGGGGCAGGCTCCCCGCTGCTGTACCTGCACCCCGCGGCCGGACTGGCGTGGGACCCGTTCCTGACCCACCTAGCCGGGCGGTACACCGTCTACGCGCCGGAGTTCCCCGGCACCAGCGTGGGCGACCCCTACGCCATCCACCAGGTCGACGACCTCGGCGACCTCGTCCTGCTGTACGAGGAACTCTTGCGCAAGCTCGGACTCATCAAGCCGGTCGTCATCGGCCAGTCGTTCGGCGGCATGCTGGCTTGCGAGCTCGCCGCTCACTTCCCCGATCTGCCCGCGGCGCTCATCGCGCTCGACCCGATCGGGCTGTGGACCGACGAGCACCCAGTGGCCAACTGGATCGCCACTCCCGCCGACCAGCTGCCCACCCTGCTATTCCACAACCCGGCCAGCCCCGCCGCCCAGGCCATGCTCGCGCTCCCCGAAGACCCCGAACGGCAGCGGGCCGCCATCGCCGGCCTGGTCTGGGCCTTCGGCTGCACCGGCAAATTCACCTGGCCGATCCCCGACCGGGGCCTGCGCCGCCGACTGCACCGGATCAGTGCCCGCACCCTGATCGTCTGGGGCCGCCAGGACAAGCTCGCCAACGTCGCCTACGCCGGACAATTCGCCGACGCCATCGCCGGCAGCAAGGTCGCCATCATTGACGGCTCCGGCCACATCCCGCAAGTGGAGAAGTACGACGAGACCGTCCAGGCCGTCGACGAATTCCTCGGCTAAGAACCACCGGACACCCCGGGCAAAGGAGCACTCCCATGCCAACCGACACCCAGGCCGCAGCCACCGCGGCCCACTCCGGCTCGGCCGCCACCGAAGCGTTCCGCGAGAGCGCGACCAGGCGGGAAACGGCCGCCGCGGACCCGGCCAGGATCAACCTTGTCGCCCGCGACCTGCTGAGCCGCATCCATGACGTGATCCGCGAACACCACGTGACCTACCCCGAGTACCAGGCCGCCAAGCAGTGGCTCATTAAGGTCGGCCAGAGCGGCGAATGGCCACTGTTCCTCGACGTATTCATCGAGCACGTCGTCGAAGAGGTCACCACCGGCGGCCGTCACGGTTCCAAGGGCACCATCGAGGGCCCCTACTACCTCCCCGGCCAGGTGCCGTTGCCGGCCACCGCCACGCTGCCCATGCGCGACGGCGAAAAGGGCGAGCCGCTGCTGTTCGCGGGACAGGTCCGCGCGGTCGGCGGAACCCCCCTAGCCGGCGCTCAGCTTGACATCTGGCACGCCGGCGCGGACGGGCTGTACTCCGGCTTCGCTCCCGGCATCCCAGACGGGAACCTCCGCGGCGTCGTCACCGCCGACGAGATGGGACGCTTCGAAATCCGCACAGTGCTCCCCGCCCCCTACGAGATCCCCAAGGACGGCCCCACCGGCCAGCTGATCGCCGCGGCCGACTGGCACGCCTGGCGCCCGGCCCACCTGCACCTGATGGTCAGTGCCCCCGGCTATCACAGGCTCACCACCCAGCTGTACTTCGACGGTGGCCAGTGGCTGGACAGCGACATCGCCCAGGCCGTGAAACCAGAACTGATCCTCCGCCCGGAAACCGGGCCCGACGGAACACGGCACGCACACTACGACTTCGTCCTCGACCCCGCCTGACCAACCTGGAACCCCCACACGACGCGGGCGCGCGGCCGCCGAGCCGCCGCACGCCCCGCCAAGGAGCCATCGTGAGCACAGGCCGCATCGCCTCCGTCAGCACAACGATCATCGACGTGCCCCTCCGGCGCCCGCACAAATTCTCCGTCCTGGAAATAGGACACCAAAGTCTCGTCCTGGTCCGCATCCGCACCGCCGAGGGAATCGAGGGCATCGGCGAGGGCGTCACCCCCGGCGGCCCGTGGTGGGGCGGCGAATCCGTGGAAACGATGAAACCGGTCATCGACCGGTACCTCGCACCGATCACCATCGGCCACGACGTTTCGGACGTACAGCGACTGCACGCCACCATGGACGAGCAGGTCAGCGAGAACCGGTTCGCCAAGGCCGCCATGGAGATCGCCCTGTACGACGCCTGGGGCAAGACCGCCGGCTTGCCGGTGCACGCCCTGCTCGGCGGCCTGGTACTGCCCGCCATCCCGGTCACCTGGGCACTCGGCGCGGCTGACGCCGATGAGATCATCGCCGAGGCCAGCGCGAAACTCGACACCGGGCAGCATGCCAGCTTCAAGCTCAAGATGGGCTCACAGGACCCGGACAGCGACGTCCGTCGCATCGAGAAGGTGGCCGCCGCGCTCGCCGACCGGGCGAGCCTGCGCGTGGATCTCAACGCTGCCTGGGACGAGCTCACCGCCGCCCGGTACCTGCCACGGCTACAGGATGCGGGCATCGCCCTGGCCGAGCAGCCGTTGCGCGCCTGGGACATCGATGGCATGGCCCGGCTCTGCCAGCAGCTGGACATGCCCGTCATGGCCGACGAAAGCCTGCGCAGCGAGCACGACGCCCTGCGCCTGGCCACGACCCGCTCCGGCGACATCTTCTCATTGAAGATCACCAAATCGGGCGGCTTCACCGTCACCCAGCGCATCGCAGCCGTGGCGCACGCGGCAGGGATTCCCTGCCACGGCGGGACCGCCATCGAGTCCCCCATCGCCACTGCAGCCGGCGCGCACCTGTACTGCTCCCTGCCAGCCGTCACCTACGGCAGCGAACTATTCGGCCCCCTGCTCATGGCCGAGGACCTGCTCACCGAGCCACTGGACTACCGCGACGGCCACCTGCACCCCCCGCACAGGCCCGGTCTTGGCATCACCCTGGACGAGGACAAGATCCGCCGCTTCGCCCGCGCCTGACCCAGCAGCCATGAAGGAGAAGCCGCATGCTGTTCCTCGCCGAGATGGAAGTTCGCATACCCCATGACGCGGACCCCGAGCACATCGCCCGGCTCCAAGCCGAGGAGAAGGCCTGCGCTCAGCAACTGCAGCGAACCGGCGAATGGCGGCACCTATGGCGGGTCGCCGGACGCTACGCCAACATCAGCATCCTCGACGTCCGCACCATCGACCGGCTGCACGAAGTCCTGTCGGAACTGCCACTGTTCCCCTACCTCGACGTACGGGTAACACCGCTGGCCACCCATCCCTCGGCGATCTCGGATCTCGTTAGGCCGGACGAGCTGAGCACACGGCCGAGGTAGCCAACTGGCTACCAACTGTCTTCGGTGCCCGGCCAGCAAGACCATCGGCCAGCCAGTCCTTGACCGCCTGCGCCACGGTGTAGGAAGCGTTTGTGACCATGCCGTCGTTCAGCCCATCGTGCAGCTCTGCGAGCTTGGCTGGGCAGCCGAGCGCCGTTGCTGCACTTCGGTGTTGCAGAAGAAGCAAGACGGCCGGTTCCGTGTTCCGACGTCGTGCAGTGCGTCCGTAGCTGGCATATCCCAACTCGGAATCGCTCCGTTCCTGGCGGGCCGGGCCGGCGGGCGCGTTCCCGGTGCGAGGACGGCGGGCCGGCACCGCGGGCGTCATCGCAGTTCCGTGGCTCGGTTGCGGGGAACTACCGGCCCTGGGCTCAGGCCCTGGGCTCAGGGAGTCGATAGCAGCACCGCGGCGCGTTCGGCTTCGCTCACTACGAAGGCCCCGAACTCGGCGG
>Ga0070714_100004030_pt1 | contig 11041 bp, 9 predicted proteins | sample LARL83metaG_FD_65450 | JGI IMG/M metagenome (GOLD analysis project Ga0070714, IMG submission 65450) | Corn, switchgrass and miscanthus rhizosphere microbial communities from Kellogg Biological Station, Michigan, USA - LAR L8-3 metaG | ecosystem: Host-associated > Plants > Roots > Rhizosphere ... | reverse complement strand
AGGTTACTATCCTAACTATGCCGAATGCGGGCGAGCAGGCAACGCCGCGCGGCGCAGGAAACGCGCACTGGGCTACCGGAGGTAGGCGAGGTGCTCACCGTGTTCCGCCCGGTACTCGCCGATCAGCTCACGCGCGGCGGTGATCCCCGGAACCAGGGGGTGCTGGGCCAGCGCCACGGCGGCCAGGCCGGCGTCGCCGGTCATGGCGGCCTCGACCACACCGCGCTCGTACTCCTTGACCTGCATGACCAGGGCCCGGCCCGACCGCGGCAGCCCGGTCACCGCACGCGGTGACACCCCGTCGGGGGTGACCAGGGCGGGGACCTCCACGATGTCGTCCGGGTCGAGGAAGTCCAGGCTCAGGGAGGTTTGCGGAGAGCGTTCCCCGGGGCCAGCACTGTGGGTGACGCGGGAGGTGTGGGGCGGCGAAGCCGGGCCCGGCCGCGACGGCCGGCCGGAGGTCGGCCCGAGCGGCTGGGACGCGGGGGGGTCCTGGGGGGTCGTCCCCCCCGGGCTAACACTGTTCAGGGTGTTGACGATCAGCTCCCCCGCTCCGTGCCCGGACAGGCCGTCGATGACCCGCAGCGCCAGCCCCTCGTAGCCACCCACCGTGGCCCCGGCCAGCCCGGCCGCGGGCCGCGCGGCCCGCCGGGCGCGCGCCTGCTCCTGGCCGCTGTCGCCCTGCATGTCGGTCTGCATGTACGTGTCGCGGCGCACGCCGAGCAGCGTGTCGTAGGCCGACCACGCGGCGTCCACCCCGCCCTCGGCGTACGCCTTGGCCAGGTTGTCCAGCAGCTCGGTGTTCAGGCGCAGCACGTCCTGCCCCCGGCTGGCGCCGGCCCGGGCCACGCCGTCCAGGTACCGCCGGGCGTCGTAGAAGTAGTAGACGTACTCGGTGGGGATGGCGCCGACCCGGCGCACCTCCGCGGGGTCGAAGGCCGCGAACCGGTGGTCGAAGGCCTGCAGCTCCTCGAACCTGGCCAGCAGCTCGCCCATCCGCTCCTGGCCGCCGGCCTGCACCGAGCAGACCCAGCCGAGGTGGTTCAGGCCGCCGTAGGTCGCCGTGGCCTGGCCGTCCGCGCCCAGGAACGCGGCCAGGCGCTCGACCGTGCCGCCGGGGGTATCGCAGACGCCGACCGCCCGCACCCGGCCCTGGGCGGCGATGGCCTGCGTGATCAGCCCGGCCGGGTTGGTGAAGTTGATCAGCACGGCGTCCGGCGCGCACCGGCTCAGCAGGTCGCAGTAGGACAGCACGACCGGGATCGTGCGCAGCGCCATCGCGCAGCCGCCCGGGCCGGTCGTCTCCTGGCCCACGATCCCCCGCCGCAGCGCGACCTGCTCGTCGATGACCCGGCCGCGGTCACCGCCGACCCGGATCGCGGAGAACACGTAGTCGGCCCCGGTGAACGCCTCGGCGGCGTCGTCGGTGACCGTGACCACGCCCGGGTGGCCCAGCGCGACCGCGATCTCCGCGGCCAGCCGGCAGATCGTGTCCCGGCGCCCGGCCGCGGGCTCGAACAGGCAGATCTCGCCGAAGGTCCCCGGCCGGCTGGCCAGGACGGCCCGCACGAACAGGGGCATCCGCACTCCCCCGCCGCCGAGGATGGCAAGCTTCACTGGTCGGCCTCCCTTTCCCGTTGCGCCTTCTCCGCGGCCGCGGCCGCCATGCGGTCGATGAACTTCGCGCCCAGCGTCTGGCCCGCCGTGCTGATGCCCTCCACCTCGACCTCGCCCACGGCGCCCAGCCGGGCCACCGCCTCGGAGCCCGCGGCGTTGGCCGCCACCACGGCCTGGGTCAGCGGGGCCCCGCCCACCAGCGCGGCGATCATGGCCCCGGCAAACGCGTCGCCCGCGCCGGTCAGGTCCCTGACCCTGACCCGCCGGACGCCCTCGGCGACTTCGGTCACCCCGTCCCTGGTCACGACCAGGGCCCCGGCCGCGCCGCGCTTCACCACCAGCGGCGTGCCCCACGCGGCCGCTTCCGCCACGGCGGGGCCGACCGCCTCCGTGCCGGTGAGCCGGAGCAGTTCGTCGGTGTTGGGGATGAACACGTCGGCCAGCCGGACGCAGTCCATGACCGTGTCCCGGTACCGCTCGTCGCCCAGCGAGATGTCAAGGGCGATCTTCGTGCCGAGCTCCCTGGCCTCGCGCAGGAAGCCGGCCACACCCTCGCCCGCGTGCAGGTAGCACCAGCGCGGCCGGACCCGCCGCAGCACCTCGTACCAGCGCTCGACCTCGGCCAGCCCGCGCCTGGCGTCCGCCGGGATGTTCGTGACAAAGGCCCGGTCGCCGTCGAAGTTCAGCACCACCGTGATCCCGGCGCTGCGCCGGTGCACCCGCAGCGACGGGGAGAGGTCCACGCCCCGCCGGGCGCAGTGCTCGGTGACCACGCGGGAGCCGAGGTCGTCCCCCAGCACCGTGCACAGGCCGGCCCGGGCGCCCCCGGCCGCGGCCGCGCTGGCGCTGCTCACCGCGCCGCCGCAGGACACCGCGAACTCCTCGGTGTAGACCTCTTCACCGGGCCTGGGCAGCTCGGGCACGTGCCCGAACACGAGCTCGAGGAAGACCGTGCCGAACGAGATCATGTCCAAGCTAGCTGTCCTCCTGCCAGCCGCGTCAAGATCAGCACCAGTCAACCAAACAGCACCGCGCCGACAGGGTCACAGTTCGGCCACGGGTCTGTGCCTCCCAGAATAGTTAGGATACTGTCCTAACTATCTTTTGGGCAGGTCTGCGCGACGATTTGGTGAACTGGCGGGTTATGGTGGCTGCTCCCCCGGTCGTGCTGGGGCTCGACTACGGCGGCACGAAGATCGCTGCCGCGGTATGCGACCTGGCCGGGAACCGCCTGGCGTCGACCACCGTGGGCAGCGACGCCGCGCTGGGTGCGCAGGCCAGCTTCGGCCGTGGGATCGACGTCGGCCGGAACCTGCTCACCGTCACCACCCCGGGCAGTGAGCTCGCCGCCGTGGGGGTCTCCACGTTCGGGATCCCGTTCGAGGACCGGGTGGAGCTCGCCCCGGCCATCGACGGGTGGGACACGCTGGCCATGGGCCGCGAGCTGCGCGCCGTGTTCCCCGGCACGCAGATCCGGATGGCCAACGACGCCAAGGCGGCGGCCAGGGCCGAGGTCCGCTGGGGCGTGCTGGCCGGCTGCGACCCGGCCGTCTACCTGAACCTGGGCACCGGGCTGGCCGCCGCCATCGTCGTTGGCGGGCAGGTCGTGGACGGCGTGAACGGCGCGGCCGGCGAGATCGGCTACAACCTGCGCTCGCTGGCCGACGTCGGCCTGGCGCTGGACCGGCGCGCCCACCTGGAGCACATGGTCAGCGGCCAGGCGCTGGCCACGCGGGCGGTGGACGGCAGCCATGAGCGCCAGCAGTACACGGCCGCTGACGTGTTCGCTGCCAGCGTCACGGACGGCGAGCTCGACCGCCTGATCGCCGACTTCGCCCACGAACTCGCCTTCCACCTGGTCAACCTCGCGATCCTGGTGAACCCGGCCCGGATCGCGGTGGGCGGCGGCATCGTCCGCTCCTGGGCCCGGATCAGGACGCCGCTGCAGCACGCGCTGCGTTCGGGAACCCCGTTCCCGCCCGAGCTCGTAGTCGCACACTTCCCCTACGACGCCCCGCTGCTCGGGGCGGTGGCTATGGCCCTGGACGCCGCGGCTCCCGCCACCACCCCGGCCCCGGCCGCCGTGGTTCCGGCCCCACCTGGGCCGGACGGCGACGGCACGATTCCTCAGCACACCATCAACACCGGCACGCTGTCATGATCACGACAATCTGGGTGCCACCCCGGCCGGCTGGACTCTGCCGGCCATCCATCCACCGCTCCTGCGATCCGGTGGCCAACGGTGGCCAGCTCCCGGCGCAGAACACTCCTCGGAGGGCTAAGCAATGAGACGCCTTAAGGCATTCGGGGTCCTCATCGCAGCGGGCGCGCTGGCCGCCGCCTGCTCATCCGGTTCATCGTCCTCGTCGTCGTCATCGTCGTCATCGGCCTCGGGCCCGAGCGGCGTGCTCACCATCGACAACGAGAGCGGCGGGACCTGGACCTGCAACTTCAACCCGTTCAACCTCAGCTACATCAGCTACTCACTGGGACCGGTCTACGAGCCGCTGGCGTTCGTGAACACGCTGCAGAGCGGCAAGATCACGCCGTGGCTGGCCACCAGCTGGGCCTGGGGCAGTGGCAACAAGTCCCTCACGTTCACCATCCGCAAGGGCGTGAAGTTCACCAACGGCGACCCGCTGACCGCCGCCGACGTGGCCTACACCTTCAACCTGCTGAAGCAGCACTCCACCCTCGACATCAACGCGGTCTGGTCGGTGCTGTCCAGCGTCACCCAGAAGGGCTCTGACCAGGTCGCGATGACGTTCAAGACCGCCGCGGTGCCGTACTTCTACTACATCGCGGACCAGGTCGGCATCGTCGACCAGAAGGTCTGGTCCAAGGTCAGCAACCCGGTGACCTACCCGGACAAGAACCCGGTCGGCACCGGCGCGTTCACCGCGGGCAGCAGCACCTGCACCCCGCAGAACATCAAGTACACAGCCAACAAGCATTACTGGCAGCCGGGCCGGCCGAAGGTGGCCACAGTCAACTACCCGTCGTTCCTCACCAACGACACGGCCAACACGTTCCTGGCCAACGGCCAGGCCCAGTGGGGCAGCCAGTTCATCCCCAGCATCCAGAGCTTCTACCTGTCCAAGAGCCCGGACTACCACTACTGGTTCCCGCCGGTGGCGAACGTCAGCATGTTCATCAACCTGACCAACCCGCTGCTGAAGAACGTGGCGGTCCGGCAGGCCATGGCGTACGCGGTCGACCGGCACAAGGCGTCCACGATCGGTGAGTACGGTTACGAGCCGCCCTCCAACCAGACCGGGATCGTCACCCCGACGTTCGGCAGCTGGCTGGACACCAACCAGGCGTCGTCGTTCGGCAGCAACTACGCCTACAACCCGGCCAAGGCGATCTCCGTCCTGCAGAAGGCCGGCTTCAAGAAGGGCTCGGATGGCATCTTCCGGTCGCCGTCAGGCCAGAAGCTGTCGTTCACGATCCTCAACAACGGCGGTTTCTCCGACTGGGTGGCGGCGGTGCAGACCATCCAGGCCAGCCTCAAGGCGGTCGGCATCCAGGTCACGCCGCAGAACCTGGCCGCGACCACGTACCAGACCGACCTCTACACGGGCAAGTACCAGCTCGCGTACGGCAGTGAGACCGGCGGGCCTACCCCGTACTTCGAGTTGCGGCAGTTGCTGTACTCGCACAACTCGGCGCCGATCGGGACCGCGGCCGGCTCGAACTTCGAGCGGTACAGCAACCCGACTGTCGACAAGCTGATCGACCAGTACGGCGCGACCACGTCGACGTCGGAGCAGCACTCGATCGTGAACCAGCTGCAGAAGGTGATGCTGCAGGACGTGCCGGTAATCCCGGTCACCGAGTCGGTCGACTGGTTCCAGTACGACACGGGCAGCTTCACCGGCTGGGTCACCCAGGGCAACCCGTACGCGCAGCCAGCCGCGTACAACTACCCGGACTGGGGCCAGCAGATGATGACGCTCAGGCCGAAGAGCTAGCAGAGGGAGGAGGGCCGGACGGCGCCTGCGGTCATGGGCGCCGTCCGGCGCCAGCCGATGATGGACGCGACGGCCGGCTTGCCGGCCCGAGCGGACAGCATGGCGGGGGGTCCGGGGGGCCGCAGGTTCCCCGGGCAAGCACAGCCCCTTGTCATCCGCGACGGCCGGCCGCAGGCTGGCCCGAGCGGATGGCATGCCGGGGGTTCCAGGGGGCAGAGCCCCCTGGATGAGCACTGGAGGGCAGCATGAGGTTCGTGGCGCGGCGCCTCGGCTTCTTCCTGCTGACCTTGTGGGTGGCGCTCACGCTGAACTTCCTGCTGCCCCGGATGATGCCGGGGAACCCGGCCCTGGCCGTGCTGGGCAAGTTCAAGGGCGGGGTCAGCCCGCAGGCGCTCGCGGCGCTGGAAGCAGAGTTCGGCCTCGACACGCACCAGAGCCTGCTCTCCCAGTACGTCACGTACCTGGGCGACGTGGCGACCGGCAAGTTCGGGGTATCGCTGACCACCCAGCCAGGGAACTCGGTCGGCCGGATCGTCCTCGACGCGATCCCGTGGACCCTGGGCCTGGTGGGCCTCACCACGGTCCTGGCCTTCGTGCTGGGCACCGGCATCGGCATCATCGGGGCCTGGCGGCGCGGCGGGCGGCTGGACAGCATCATGCCGCCGATCTTCGTGATCATGACGGTGATCCCGTACTTCTGGATCGGGCTCGTGCTGATTCTGGTGTTCGGGGTGAAGCTGCACTGGCTGCCGTACTTCTTCAGCTACAACTACACGCTGACCCCGGGGCTGAACGGCGCGTTCATCAGCAACGTGGCCGAGCACGCGATCCTGCCCGCGTTCACCCTGCTGATCACCACCATCGGCACCTGGATCCTGACCATGCGCAACACCATGATCACCACGCTGGCCGAGGACTACGTGCGGATGGCCAGGGCCAAGGGCCTGTCCGGCCGCCGCATCATGCTCGACTACGCGGCCCGCAACGCGATCCTGCCCAACCTCACCGGGTTCGCCATGTCGCTGGGGTTCGTGGTCGGCGGTGCGATCCTGATCGAGGAGGTCTTCAACTACCAGGGTGTGGGCTACCTGCTGCTGCAGGCGGTGAACAACGACGACTACCCGCTGATGCAGGCGCTGTTCCTGCTCATCACCGTGGCGGTGCTGGTGGCCATCCTGATCTCCGACATCGCGACCGCCGTGCTTGACCCGCGGACCAGAGCAGGGAGTTAGCGATGACGACGCTGACCGGCCCGGGTGGCCCGGGCGGCACCGGAGACGGTGGCGGGACCAGCCCGCTGACCACGGCGCCGACACCCGCCGGCGTGCTGGGCGGCGGGGGCGGGATCAGCGGGGCGCGCTCCGCGCGGCGGATGGCCCGCGCGGTGACCTCCAACCGCAAGGCCACCGTGGGCGTGGTGCTGCTGGCGATCTTCATCCTGGTGGCCCTGGTTCCCGGCCTGATCGCGCACGACAACCCGAGCGCCCAGATCTACCCGCGCAGGCTGGGCCCGTCCTCGAGTCACCTGCTCGGCACCACGGCCTTCGGCCAGGACATGTTCGCCCAGGTGATCTACGGCACCCGGCCGGTGCTGCTGATCGCCTTCGGGGTGGGGCTCGGGGCCACGATCATCGCGATGCTGATCGGCGTGGCCGCCGCCTACCTCGGCGGGACCTGGGACGGCCTGCTGAACCTGCTCACCGACGTGCTGCTGGTCATCCCGGCGTTCCCGCTGCTCATCGTCATCGGCAGCTACCTGCACGGGGCCAGCACCGGGGTGCTGATCGCGGTCATCACGTGCATCTCCTGGTCGTACACCGCGCGCCAGCTCCGGGCCCAGGCCCGCTCGCTGCGCACCAGGGACTTCCTGGAGGCCGCGAAGGTACGGGGGGAGCGCTCGTTCTACATCATCACGGTCGAGATCATCCCGACCATGACGTCGCTGCTGGTGGCCGCGTTCCTCACCAACGCGCTGTACGCGGTGCTGTTCTCGGCCAGCCTGCAGTTCATCGGGCTCGGCAACCCGTCCGATGTCAGCTGGGGCACGATGCTGTACTGGGCCGAGAACAACGAGGCGTTCCAGACCGGCCAGGCCTTGTGGATCATCGTGCCCGGCCTGTGCATCGTCGCCCTGGGGGCAGCGTTCGCGCTGCTCAACTACGCGTTCGACGAAATCGGCAACCCGGCCCTGCGGCCGGTCAGGAGCATGCGGGGGAACCGTGTCAAGCGCCCCGGGTGACGACGTGCTCGGCGCCGCGGCGGCCGCGGACACGGCGCCCCGGGCGCCGGACGGCTCGGTGCTGTCCGTGCGCGACCTGATCGTCGATTACACGATGGAGCGCGGGACGGTGCGCGCGGTCGACTCGGTCAGCTTCGACCTCGACCCGGGCGAGTTCCTCGGCATCGTCGGCGAGTCCGGCTGCGGCAAGTCCACGCTGCTGTTCGCCCTGGCCCAGCTGCTGGCCCCCCCGGCGGCCATCACGAGCGGCAGCGTCACGTTCCGGGGCCAGAACATGGTGGGGCTCACCGACCGCCAGCTCGCGTCGGTGCGCTGGAAGAACCTGTCCGTGGTGATGCAGAGCGCGATGAACGCGCTCAACCCGGTGAAGACGATCGGGGACCAGTTCACCGACGCCATGCGGGCGCACGGGGTGACCGCCAAGGCCGAGATCGCCGACCGGTCGGCCGAGGTGCTCAAGATGGTCGGCATCGACCCGGTGCACCTGCGCAGCTTCCCGCACCAGCTCTCCGGCGGCATGCGGCAGCGGTCCATGATCGCGATGGCGATGCTGCTGTCCCCCGACCTCGTGATCATGGACGAGCCCACCTCGGCGCTGGACGTGGTCGCGCAGCGCTCGCTGATGGTGCAGATCAAGGAGCTGCAGGAACGGCTCGGCTTCGCCGTGATCTTCGTCACCCACGACATGTCGCTGGTCAGCCACTTCTCCGACCATCTCATGGTCATGTACGCGGCCCGGGTCGAGGAGTTCGGCCCCACCCGGCAGGTGTTCGACACCCCGAAGCACCCGTACACGATCGGCCTCATGGAGGCGTTCCCCTCGATCCGGGGCCCGCGGGTGCCGCTGACCGGCATCCCCGGCCGCCCGCCGGACCTGGCCCACCCGCCGCCGGGCTGCCGGTTCGCCCCGCGCTGCCCGAAGGTCATGGACCGGTGCACCCAGGAGGTCCCCTCGCTGTACGACGTGGACGGCACCCTGGTCCGCTGCTTCCTGCACGACAAGGACAACACCAGCCATGACTGAGCCAGATGCCGCAGCAACGGGCTCCGGCGAAGCCGGGCCAGCCGCGACGGCCGGCCGGAGGTCGGCCCGAGCGACTGGCCTCGCAGGGGGGTCCGGGGGGGCCTCCCCCCGGGTTCTACTCAGGACCGAGGGGCTCACCAAGCACTTCAGGATCGGCAGCGCGTTTACGCGGCACCCGGCCTATCTGCACGCGGTCGACGACGTGAGCCTGTCGGTCGGCGAACGGCAGATCGTCGCGCTGGCCGGGGAGAGCGGCAGCGGCAAGAGCACGGTGGCCCGGCTGCTGGCCAAGCTGTACCGGCCCACCGGCGGTGAGATCTACTTCCGGGGCCAGCCGCTGTCGCACATCCGTTCCCGGCAGGACGTGCTCCGCTACCGGGGCGAGGTGCCGATGGTCTTCCAGGACCCGTTCGCCTCGATCAACCCGGTGTTCCGGGTGTCGCACGGCATCCTGCGCTGCCTCAAGCTGCACCGCCGCGAGCTCTCCGACCAGCAGCGCCACGAGGAGGCCGAACGCGTGCTCGAGGCCGTCGGGCTCACGCCGGCCGCCGACGTCATGCAGCGGTTCCCGCACGAGCTGAGCGGGGGGCAGCGCCAGCGGGTCGGCTTCGCCCAGGCCCTGGCCCTGCGGCCGAAGCTGATCGTGGCCGACGAGCCGGTGTCCATGCTGGACGTGTCGATCCGCATCGGGCTGCTCAACCTCATGGCCGGCCTGCGCGACTCCCAGGGCGTGTCGATCCTCTACATCACCCACGACATCGCCAGCGCCCGCTACGTGGCCGACCGGCTGATCGTGATGTACGCCGGGCGCGTGGCCGAGCAGGGCCCGGTCGAGGACGTCCTGGCCAGCCCCAGGCATCCCTACACGCAGCTGCTGCTGTCCGCGGTGCCCGACCCCCGCGCCCCGCTGAACGTCTCGGCCGAGGTCGGCCGCGGGGAGCCGCCCCGGGTGATCGACCCCACCCCGGGCTGCCGGTTCCGGTGGCGCTGCCCGCTGGCCATCGACGAATGCCACGAGGTAACACCCGAGCTCAGCGAGCTCGGTCCCGACCACGAAGCCGCCTGCCACGTGGCGCGCAGCGGCGCGGAAGTGAAGGCCTTCTAAATGAAAATCGCGGTTGTCGGCGGTGGCTCCACCTACACGCCCGAGCTCGTGGACGGGATCGCCCGGCTGTCCGGCGACATCAAGGTCACCGAGATGGTCCTGGTCGACCCGGACGAGAGCCGGCTGGCGGTCGTGGGGCCGGTGTCCGCGCGGATCATGAAGGCCCGCGGCCACCCGGCCCGGCTGCGCTGGACCACCGACCTCGACGACGGCCTGGACGGCGCCGCCGCGGTGCTGCTCCAGCTCCGCGTCGGCTACCAGGCGGCCCGCCAGCGGGACGAGACCTGGCCGCTGGAGTACGGCTGCGTCGGCCAGGAGACCACCGGGGCGGGCGGGCTGGCCAAGGCGCTGCGCACCGTGCCCGTGGTCCTGGACATCGCCGACCGCGCCCGCCGCCGCTCGCTGCCCGACGCGTGGATCATCGACTTCACCAACCCGGTGGGCATCGTCACCCGCGCGCTGCTGGACGCCGGCCACCGGGCCATCGGGCTGTGCAACTCCGCGATCGGGTTCCAGCGCCACTTCGCCAGCCTGCTCGGCGTGGCCCCGGAGCGGGTCGCCCTGGACCACGTCGGGCTGAACCACCTGACCTGGGAACGCGCGGTGATGGTCGACGGGGCCGACGCCCTGCCCGGGCTCATCGCCGACCACGGCGCGCAGATCGCCGGGGCCATCGGGCTGCCCGAGAGCATCCTGCGGGACCTGGGCGCGGTCCCCTCGTACTATCTGCGCTACTACTACGCGCACGACGCCGTGGTGGCCGAGCAGCAAAGCAGGCCGACACGCGCCGAGGAGGTGGCCAAGATCGAGCGGGAGCTGCTCGAGCTCTACGCCGACCCGGCCCTGGACCACAAGCCGGAGCTGCTGATGCACCGGGGCGGCGCGTTCTACTCCGAGGCGGCCGTGGACCTGCTCGCCTCGCTGGTCACCGACACCGGGGACACCCAGATCGTGAACGTGCGGAACGCGGGCACGTTCCCGTTCCTCGACGACGACGCGGTGATCGAGGTGCCCGCGACGATCGGCGCGCACGGCGCCACGCCCGTGGCCCTGGCGCCGATGGCCCCCATCATGCGCGGGCT
>Ga0070714_100004029_pt1 | contig 11043 bp, 10 predicted proteins | sample LARL83metaG_FD_65450 | JGI IMG/M metagenome (GOLD analysis project Ga0070714, IMG submission 65450) | Corn, switchgrass and miscanthus rhizosphere microbial communities from Kellogg Biological Station, Michigan, USA - LAR L8-3 metaG | ecosystem: Host-associated > Plants > Roots > Rhizosphere ... | reverse complement strand
GCTGCGTCGTACACCTCGACGGTGCCCGCATGAAAATTGGTCGCGTAGAGAAGGGGAGTCTGGTTTGGAAGTACGCCAACCATGGCCACGGCCAGCCCTTTGTAGACAGCGCCGCGGGGGGAGGCGCCGCCTGCGGGGACGGCGATGATCGCGTGTGCGCTGGTGTTGTTCGGTCCGGTGAATCCAGCGGCCGATGGTGCCACACCAGGGTTCCAGCCGAGGATCGTCCCGTCCTCGGTGGCGAACAGGAAGATCGCCGGGAGCGTAGTCGAGGCGCCTGAACGATTCACGCCGGTAATCTGGAAGGCGCCCTGGCCGGCGGCGATATTGAAAACGAGCCCGGTGGGCGTGCCATCATTTCCCATGGGATCGGCTGGAGCCGGCCCCGGGATCAAAACGACCAGCTGTTGCGGCGTTCCTGCCGTGTTGTGCAGCGTCGCAGCCCCGGCGCCGTTATCCGATACCCAGAAAGGCGAGCCTGTCGATTCGCCGACACCCCAGGGGTTCAGGAGGATTGCATCGGTATTGACAGCGGTGTGGACGACGCCATTGGCGTCGATCAGTGGATTCTTGTCGGCGACGAGGTCGGTCTCGACGAAACCGGCGGCGAAGGCAACGCCCGTCGCGCACGCGAATGCGGCGATCAGCGAGCGGGCCGCCCCGTGCCAGCGGACGTTTCGCTTTTCGCGTCTGGCTGCTGCAGGCACGCAGAACGGAGAGGGTGTGATCATGAGGGGCTCCTTCCGTGCAATTTTTACAAAACATCTTCGGCCTCGGCCGGCCTTTGGACACACGCCCCCCTCTTATGGATCGGCGACAAAGCACTCTTCGCCCGATAAAAATCTGCGCGCGTATCTGTCTGCCGTAACAGGTGCAGGCCGACATTTATTCCACTACCCTGCTGCTCGATGCGTGCGAGTGCGACTGCGATGGCCCCCCGACGGCCCGGCCGCCGCCCGTGACCAGCGCCGTCCTCGTCACGCTGGCGTCGGCCCGATGCCGCGCCGCCCGTTACACGGCGAGCGCACGGTGGCCCTGCGCGCGATGCTCTTGCGCGTGCTTGTTGCTCGCCGACCCCACCCGCAGCGGCCACAAATTCGACAGCGAGCTGGCGCTGTGCAGGACCAGAGGTGCCAGCTCCTGCGCACGCTTTTCGGTGATGCGCGCGCTCGGGCCCGCGATGCTCACCGTGCCGAGCGCCGGGCGTTCATTCCCCGCACGAATCGCCGCGGCCACGGCCGTGACGCCGAACTCGGCTTCGCTCAGCGCCACGCCATAACCCCGACGCGCCGTTGCCTTGACCTCGCGCAGTAGCGCATCCTGCGAGCGAACGACGTTCGGTCCGTAACGGTCGGCGTCCTTCAGGCCGCCGTTCTTCATCACCATCTGCATCGCTTGCCCGGTTGGCAGCGTTGCGAGCCATGCCTTGCCGCTCGCCGTGGCGAACAGCGGAACCGTGTTCGACGTGAGCGAAGGCTGGTACATCAAGCCGCCGGATGCACCCTGTGCGTGAGCCACCCACACGAGCGAGTGGCCGTCCACGACGGCCAGGCGCACGAACTCGCGACACTGGCGCGCGAGATGATCGAGGACGGGTTGGCAGATATCGGGAATGCCCGTCGCGACGTAGAACTGCTGTCCGAGGACGGCGAGGCGCATCGAAAGGCGATAGAAGCCGGTATCGCGATTCTTCTCCGCCCAGCCGATCTCGTGCAGCGTGGTGAGGAGCCGATGCGCGCCGCTCTTGGGAAGCGACAGGCGCTCGGCAATTTCCCCGAGCGGCAACTCGCGCGCTCCATCGGCAAGCAGCTCGATGATCGCGAGGCAGCGTTCAGCGGGTACGTGCGCCATCGGCAAAATCTCCTGCGCGGTTCCGGGTCAACACCGATCAAGGCTTGCTGCTCCGCAAGCCGATGCGAAGAACGCCGACAGCGCCTCGACCTGGCCGGCGAACATGTCCTCCCCATCGATCCAGCGGCAACCGGATTGCATCGCGAGCCGAATGAGTGCCGTCGGTGCCGCGCCGATGACGACGTCGCCGACGAGCGTTCCGGGATCGAGGGGGCCGATCGGCCCGGGAAGCCGGTCGTCCGGCCGCATGCCGACCGGCGACGCGTTGACCACCATGTCGATGCCGTGGCGCACCTCGCTTGCAACAGCGAAGCCGCAACGTGGAAACGCCCGCTCCAGTTTGGCGACGAGCGTTTTTGCCTTGTGCACGTCGACGTCCACGATGTCGATCGACGTGACACCCGCCTCGGCCAGCGCGCAGGCAATCGCGCTGCCCGCACCACCGGCACCGAAAAGCGCCACCTCGCGGCCGGGAATTCGCTCGCCCTTGCGCGCAGCACCCGCGACGAAGCCGAATCCGTCGAACATGTCCGCGAACCACGCGCCGTCCGCTTCGCGCCGCAACGCGTTCACGGCGCCGATCGTTTGCGCCGTTGCACCGAGCCGCTGTACGAACGGCACGATCCGCGCCTTGAACGGAACGGTGACGAGAAGTCCGTCGAGGTTGCCAAGCGCGAGCAGCGCCGGAACGATCAAGTCGAAACGTTCCGCCGGCACATGCATTGGAACGAGCACCGCGTCGATGCCCGACGCGGCAAAACGCCCGGTATGGACCTCGGGCGAGCGGACCTGTGCGATGGGATCGCCGATGATCGCGTAAAGGCGCGTGGTGCCGGTGATCTTCATCACTGCGTCACCGCGCCGCAGCCTTGCGCGCCTCGTGCCACTGTGCGACGCGCGGCGAGCGGTAGCGACGCGGCTTGCCGTGCACGTGCGCCGCAAGACCCATCGTGCCGGCGGCGAAGACGCGGGAATCCATCACGCGCAGGTCGGGTGCAATGTGCGGCCGGAAGCCCATCTGTGCGACGACGTCGCGTTCCGCATCGAGGCCCGGCGCGATCTCGATCAGTTCGAGGCCGTCCCGGCCGACGCGGAAAACCGCGCGTTCGGTAACGAAGAGCGCCACCTGTCCCTTCGCGCGTCCCAACTCGGCGCTGTAGCAGATCTGCTCGAGCCTCGGGACGAATTTCCGGTGCCGGCCTTCCTTGCGGATCACCGTCCTGCCATCTTCCCACGCCATGTCGAGGTCGCCCGCGGTCAGCGTGCCGCCGAACACGACGCACTTCGCGTTCTGGCTGATGTTGATGAAGCCACCGACGCCGATGATCCTGTCGCCGAAGCGGCTCACATTCACATTGCCTTGCGGGTCGACCTCGGCAAACGAAAGGAATGCGAGGTCGAGGCCGCCGCCGTCGTAGAAATCGAACTGCGCCGGCTGCTCGATCATCGCGGCAAAGTTCTGCCCGCCACCCGAGTCGCGCCCGGTGATCGGTGCGCCGCCGACGATGCCCTGCTCGTTGGTGAGATGCACCGCATCGAGCAGGCCCTCTTCCGCGGCGATCGTCGAGATCCCGGTCGACACGCCCGCACCAAGATTGCAGATCGCGCCGGGGAACAATTCCATTGCGCCGCGGCGGACGATGACCTTCCGCGGTCCGAAGGGCAGCGACTTGATGTTCCCGGTCGGAATGCGCAGCTCGCCGGAATAACTGGGATCGTAGTACGTCGCGTACGTCTGCCGCTGTTCCGGATCGACAACGACGAAGTCGACGAGGATGCCGGGAATTCTGACCTCTTTGGCCCGCAGTGTGTCGCGACGCGACATCCGTTTCACCTGCACCACGACGATGCCTCCCGCGCGACGCGTCGCCTGGGCCATCGCGAGCATCTCGCCGAGCACCGCCTCTTCCTCCATCGTGACGTTGCCGTCCTCGTCGGCGGTGGTGCCGCGCAGGAACGCCACGTCGGCCGGGACCGGCTTGTAGAACAACCATTCCTCGCCGGCGAGTTCGACGACCTCGACGAAATCGGGCGGTGTGCGCGGACTCTGTCGTGCACCCTGCTGCCGCGGGTCCACGAACGTATGCAGGCCGGTCTTCGTCAGCAGGCCCGGGCGTCCCGCCGCCATGTCGCGCATCAGTTGCGACAGCACGCCCTGCGGCAGCGTGTAGGCCTCGATCCTGTCCTCCGCAGCGAGGCGAACGAGACCCGGCGAGTCGACGAGCGCGCTCGTGATCGCGCGCTTGAGCAACCCCTCGTGCGCGAGGTGTGTCGCGCCGAGTGCTGCACGATCGCCGATGCCGACGATGCTGACCGACGTGATGCCGCGCGGCTTCTGCTCCGTGAGAAAGCGCCGCTCGACTGCCGCCAGCAGCGCCTCGGGCACCGCATGTCCGCCTCCCGATCCGCTGATGAGCACGGCATCGCCGTCCTGGATCAACTGCGCCGCCTCGTCTGCCGTGATCTTTTCCATAGGTCCTTCGAGTCCTCCCTCTTCCGATATTCCGCTTCCCGTCGCGCGAGCTCAGTCGCGCCCCGCAGCCAACGACAGGCGACAGATTTCGAGCGCGTACACGCCGTCGTCGTGGCGGATTTCGACACCGAGACGCGCGAACTCGGCGCCGCCGATGTCACTTCTCGCCGCATCGGCTGCACGCGTCGTGCTCGCTTCGCACAGCACGACCCACGCGGGAACATCGAACTTGCGCGTGCCCGACTCGGCGGTATTCTCGTAGCTCGCGGACGTGTCGCTTGCAAAAAGATGGCAGGCGACCACGCCGGTACGCTTCATCGCGCGCGGGAATGCCTCTTCCGCCAGATACCGGCACATGGAACCGCCACGCACGGCATCGATGGTCAATCGCATCGCCAGCACGTGTCCGCCGGTGCTCGAGCCCACCGAGTGAACAACCTGGCAGACAGCGCGCGACGTGTTGCGAAAGTGTGCAAGCGTCGCGATCGTCGCCGGCGTCGGTGCGTTGAGCCGTGCGAGATATTCCGGCGAAACGAGCGCGCCAAGGTCGACAGCCTCGTACATCGTCAGCCACTCGGGCGTATGCCCGGGCCTGACGAACCGCCGCCCGCGCCGGAATCCCGGAAGTGCCAACCGTTCGGGAATGTGCTCGTTGTCGTGCCACGCGTAGAACGGCTCGCGACCTTCCGCCGCAACGTCGTTCCAGACCAGGACCGCTGCCTGGCCAAGCAACGCCGACTCGCCGCGACGCATCCGATCGCAGGCGAAGGCGCCGGCCGTCGTGATTGCGGTGGCGACAGGACCGTATGGCATCGCTACCGCCCCTTGAACACGGGAGAGCGCTTCGCGAAGAACGCTGCGACACCCTCGTGCAGGTCGTCACTGTCGAAAATCTCCTGTTGCGCGAGCGTCGACTGCGACAACGCGGCATCCAGCGCCTGGTCCTGCGCCGCGTCGACGAGCTTCTTCGCCAGGCGATTGGAGACCGGACCGCGCGAAGCGATCACCCGCGCCAACTCGCGCGCGCCATCGAGCGCACTGCCCTCCTCGACGACCCGGTTGACGAGGCCCCAAGCAAGCGCCTGCTGCGTGGAGATGGTGTTGCCGGTGAATAGCAGCTCCTTCGCCCGGGATGGCCCGACGAGCCGTGCGAGGCGAATCGAGCCGTTCCCGGCGAGGCCGCCCAAACGAGACTCGGTGAGGCCGAGGGCAACGTCCTTCCTGCAGACGCGAAGGTCGCATGCGAGCGCGAGCTCGAATCCTCCGCCAAGTGCCGGTCCGTCGATCGCCGCAATGGTCGGCATGGGCACGCGCGCGAGGCGACGCAGCGCCATGTCCTCGAAGAGGATCTTGTGCTCGCTTGCGTCGTGCCGCAGATGCGCGAATTCGCGTATGTCGCTTCCGGCGCAGAATGCGCGCGCGCTGCCGCCGTGCAGGATCAGGCACCGGACATCCGGCGCCTCCCCGGCCTCGTCCAGCACGGCGTTCAGGCTGCGCAGCAGCGCCTTGTCGACGAGATTCAGCGAGCCGCCGTTCAGCGCGATCTCGGCGATCGCTCCGTCGATGCGCAGCAACACCGACGAAGTCACGGACGCCGGGACGCCGGTGGTGTGCACGTCCGGTTGCATGGTCAAGTCGCCGCGTTGCGCAATCGTCAACGTGCACCCTGCGCAATGGCGTCGAGGCCGTGCAGGACGCCGAGGCGCTCGAAGTGCCGGTGAATCCGCTCGACGTAGCCCGCGAATTCGCGTGCGTCGCCCAGCACGACCGGGCGCGGCCGGGGAATGTCGATACGCATCTCCTCCACCACCTCGCCGGGACTCGGGCTCATCACGAGGATACGGTCCGAAAGCCCGACCGCCTCCTCGACGCTATGGGTGATGAACAATACGGTCGGCCGCCGGCGCAGCCACAGTGCCTCGAGGTCGGTGCGAACCTGCAGGCGGGTCAGCGCATCGAGCGCGCCGAACGGCTCGTCCATCAGCAGCAGCGACGGGTCGTGAACGACCGTGCGGATCAGCGATACGCGCTGGCGCATGCCGCCCGACAACTGCCGCGGATACTTCTCCATCGCTTCAGTCAGTCGCAACTGCGCAAACAATTCCCTGGCGCGCGCCTGGATCTGCTTTCGCGGAAGCTTGCGGATGTCGGCGTGCAGGGTGACGTTGTCGAGCGCGGTTCTGAACTCGAGCAACAGATGATCCTGGAACGCGATGCCGACATCGGTGACGGGCCTCGTGACCGATTGCCCGGCGATCCTGATATCGCCGCGGCTGCGCTCGAGCAGCCCTGCGACCATCAGCATCAGCGTGCTCTTGCCACAACCCGACGGGCCCACGACCGAGACGAACTCGCCCGCCTCGACGTCGACGCTCACTTCCTTGAGCGCGCGAAACGGGTTGTCGGTGTCCTCGCCGAAGATCTTCGCCACCCGGCGAATGTTGATCGGAACACCGCACCTCGCATCCATGCTCACTGCGTCCTTCATCACGAACGCTCCGCTCAGGCGCGTGGCGGCGTAGCAGACGCCTTCGACGCTTCAACCGAGCTCAACGGCACCTTCGAAACCAGCAATGCCTTTCGCCCCCGCTGCACCACGCCGCCATCCTGATTGACGACCTCGACGTCGAACGTCGCGATCGCCTGCGTCGGCCGCGACTTGCTGTCGCGCAACTCCGCAATGCGGTAGTCGACGAAGATGGTGTCGCCGATGAAAATCGGCGCGACGAATTTCCAGTCGCCGATGCCGAGAAAGGCGATCGCGGTTTCGCGCAACTCGCCGGTGCGCGCCCACATGAGGCCGTGTGCGTAGGCGAGCCCCAGCATGCCGTGCGCGACGCGGCGCTTGAACTGGCTGTTCCGCGCGTAGACGTCGCTCGTGTGCAGCTCGGAGTAATCGCCGGTCAGCCCGGCGAAGCCAACGATGTCCGCATCGGTGATCGTGCGGCCCGGGCTGCGAAACGACATGCCGACGTGGAGGTCGGCGTACGTGTAGCCCAGCTTGCGCTCGTTGGCCATCGCCGGCGGCTCCTTGTTGCCCGTTCGCGCAGTTATGACTTGCACGCGCGCATCGACGAGGCGGGCGGCAGGTAGTCGCTGCTGTAGTACGACTTCGGATCCTGGCCGGTGGGCAGCAGCTTCACCTCGGCGAGCAGCTTCTGCGACCTGGTCCACAGAGCGTCCTCGGCCTTGCCGATGTACTTCGCGCCGCCGCTGCAGAAAAGCGGCGTGATCGCGGCGAGCTCCTGCGTGGCGAGCTTCTCGTTCACGTCCGGGAACACCTTCTTGACGTCCTTGATCGCCTGCTCGGGGTGGTCGAGCGCGAAGCTCCAGCCCTTGAGGCTCGCCGCGATGAACTTCTTCACGACCTCGGGGTTGTTCTTCAGGAATTCGTCGCTGGCGAAGATCGACGTGCTGACGGTCGGGACGCCATGGTCCGCGAACCGATAGACGTCGAGCTTGGCTCCTTGCGACTCGGCCTGGATCTGATACGCGTCGATCGACCCGAGAACCGCGTCGACCTGGCCCTGCAGAAGCGCCGGCACCATCGACGACGGCGGCATGTCGATCATGTTGACGTCCGACGCCTTCAGGTTGTTCGCCTCGAGGAACAGCGGGAGCATTGTCGTCTGCGACGAGCCGGACGGGACGCCGACCTTCTTGCCTTTCAGGCCCTGCACCGACTTGATGCCAACCTTCGTGAGCGACATCACCGCGTTGGGGTTCGACTGATAGATCGTCGAGACGATCTTCATCGGCGCGCCCTTGGCGATGAGCTGCATGACGGCGACCGCGTCGGCGTACGCGAGCTGCGCGCGGCCGTTCGCCACGAGCTGCGCGGTGTTGCCCGAGCCGTTACCCTGAACCAGCGTGACGTCGAGGCCGACGTCCTTGTAATAACCCTGCGCGAGCGCCGCTTCGAAGCCGGCGTTGGGCCCGCCTGCCATCCAGTTCAGTTGAAACGTAACGGGCGTGTCGGCGGCGCTGGCCGATGTCGCCGCAACAACAAGTGCCGCGGCGAGGGTGGCGATGCAAAGCGACTTCCGGAACGCTTGACGCATGTGTGTCCTCCTCGGGTGGTTGGGCCGCCGAATCAGGCTGCCCGGTTAGCTGGCGATGTCGCTCGTGTACGGCGCTTCTCGCGCTAGTTGTATTTCGCTCGTTGCCACGGCGTCATGGCCCACTCGCAGAATTCGACGAGATAGTTGATCACGATGCCGACGATCGTAAGCACGACGAGGACGGCGAATACGAGCTCGATGTCCATCGTGCTGGTGCCTCGGAGCAGTACGTAGCCGAGGCCCTTGTTGGCGCCGACGAATTCGGCGACGATCGCGGCGGTGGCGGCGATCGTCGCCGAAGTCTTGATGCCGGAAAAGATGACGGGGAGTGCCGAGGGAAAGCGAAGATAGCGGAACGTGTCCCAGCGCGACGCTCCCATCGACTTCGTCAGGAACAGCAATCGGTCGTCGAGGATCATGAAGCCACTGACGCTCGCGAGAAGCAGCGGGAAGAACGTCATCAGGATGGTCAGGAGCACCTTCGATTCGAGTCCGAAGCCCAGCCAGACCAGGAATAGCGGCGCGACCGCAATCTTGGGCACGAGCTGCATCAGCATGATCGGCGGATAAACGACCTGCCTCGCGATGGCAGAGAGCGCGATGAGCAGCCCGAGCGGAATTGCGGTGGCGATGGTGAGGCCGAAACCCAGCAGGATTTCAATCAGCGTGACCTGCGAGTTGGTCCACAACATCGCAGCGTCGCTCACGATGCGGGAGAAGACCGCACCGGGCCCCGGTAACAGGTACGCGGGAATCCTGAACGCGACGACGGCGCCCCACCAGAGCGCCACGATGCCGACGAAGGTCAACGGCGGCAGCAGGTTCCACGCGACGCGACGAGCGAGGCGCGTGCTCTTCGACCTGACGACCTTTGGCTTGCCCTGGAACGCTTCGGCCGACGGGGCGCCCTGCCAATCGCTTTGCCGCGCGATTCCGGTCGCGTGCCCGGGCGACGAAGTCACCGCCATCGCTTCCCCGCTCCTCTCGGGTCATGGGGTGCGACGCCGAGCGTCCAACCGCATCGGTTCAGCACCTGAGTGCTCGCTTTGGTTCAGGGAGAGTGCGCCGCGAAAGGGACAGGGCACCTCGAAGATGGAATGCTATTCCAGCTTACCCCTCACGGCAAGCAAAAGCCTCGCAGCGTCATGGCGCAGCGTCGGTACTCGGGCGACGGGCCCTTTTTGCTTCGCACCCGGGACTACTGCACGCAAGTCGCCGGTACCTGCCGACGCCCATCCGCAAAGGCAATCGCCGGCATCTCATCGAGTCGCAGCCGTTCGTCGCCGTTTTGTTGGCCGATGCGCCGCTGGCCTCGCCAGTAGTTCGATGCCGCGGCCACGCCGCTGCCGGGTGTGACAGGGATGCCGACGTCGAGCATCGCCATCTCGGTTCCGGCGAGCGCGCCCATCAGCATCAGCTCGTTCAGGTCGCCCAGGTGTCCGATACGGAACACACGACCGGCCACTTTCGACAGTCCCGCGCCCAATGCGAGGTTGTAGCGCCTGAAGGCAACGTCGATCACGCGTGCGCCATCGATGCCTTCGGGGACGACGACTGCGCTGACGGTGTCCGAATACCATTGCGGCGCCTTCGCGCATAGCGAGAGCTTCCAGCCGTCGACGACCGCCGCGCGAACGCCTTGCGCAAGATGGCGATGCCGTGCGAAGACGGTATCGAGGCCCTCCTCGAACAGCATGTCGAGCGACTCGCGCAGCCCGTACAGCAAAGACAGTGGTGGTGTGTACGGAAAATACCCGGTCGCGTTCGCGTTGATCATCTCGCTCAGATCGAAATAGCAGCGGCGCGACGTCGCGCTCGACGCGGCAGTGATTGCGCGCGGACTGGCGGCGAGGATGCCGAGGCCGGGCGGGAGCATCAGCCCCTTCTGGGATCCGCACACGGCGAGGTCCACGCGCCACTCGTCCATCCGGAAGTCGATGCAGCCGATGGAGCTCACGCCATCGACATACAGGAGCGCGGGATGTCGCGCCCTGTCGATGGCGCTGCGAATCGCTGCAATGTCGCTGGTCACGCCTGTCGCCGTCTCGTTATGGCATGCGAGAACCGCCTTGATCCGGTGCTGCGTATCCTTCCTGAGCGCTTGCTCGATACGGTCGATCGGGGCGCCTTCTCCCCACTCGCAGTCGAGCACCTGCACCTCGAATCCGAGCTTTTTCGCCATCTCGATCCACAGATGACTGAATTGGCCGAAGCGCGGGGCCAGGATCAGGTCGCCCGTGGACAGCGTATTCGTGAGCGCGGCTTCCCAGGCGCCGGTGCCCGATGAAGGAAACATCACGATCTGCGCAGAACTGCTTTTGAAGAGCGTCCGCAGTCCTGAACGCAGCCGCGCCGTCAGCTCAGGAAACTTGGGCGAGCGATGATCTTCCATCGCGACCATCATCGCGCGCTGGACGCGATCCGGTACGTTCGTCGGACCGGGAACGAACAGGAAGTTGCGTCCAGCGACGCGCGGCGCGGCGGCATCGTTCATGTGAAGACCCTCGTGAACGTGATTCGGATGACACTTCGTCACGAACTCTAAGAGCCCCGGCGATCGAAGGTAAAGTCAGAAATCGTGACCGCGGACGTAAGGAAGTGCTGATGCGTCCCGGTTCCCGTGTGCGGCAACCTCCCCAAACGCCTGCGGTCGACGGT
>Ga0070714_100004028_pt1 | contig 11045 bp, 9 predicted proteins | sample LARL83metaG_FD_65450 | JGI IMG/M metagenome (GOLD analysis project Ga0070714, IMG submission 65450) | Corn, switchgrass and miscanthus rhizosphere microbial communities from Kellogg Biological Station, Michigan, USA - LAR L8-3 metaG | ecosystem: Host-associated > Plants > Roots > Rhizosphere ... | reverse complement strand
AAGCACTCCGGGGAGCTTGGATTTAGGATAAAAGTTGGCGCGCGAAGGTGTCAAGGAAGTGCCGGTTGCAGCAAGGGCTGCGCAGGCGGGCAGTCTGGCGCATCCGCTCCACCGCTGCTTCTTGCCTTGGGGGTGATTCGTGGATCGGCAGTAACGGATCCCTGATGGCTGATGGCTGAACGCTGATGGCTTGTTGAATGGTCGGGACGGGCAGATTTGAACTGCCGACCCCTCGCACCCCAAGCGAGTGCTCTACCAGGCTGAGCCACGTCCCGACACGGTTCGAACCAGAGCGGTTCGAAGGGGTTGACTCTGAGATTCTAACACCGTGACCCCATGCGGGCGCGCGCCGCTCGATGCCCGCTCGCGGAAGACGCCCGGAAAGCTTTGGTAACCGCGCCGCGACGAATTTGGCGCTGGAATCCATTCACATCTCCAGATAATGGTCGCAGAGGCGGTGGCTCATGACGGGCATTTACATTTTCCTCGGCATGGTTGTGTTCTGGTCTATTTTCCTGACGATTATCTTTCGTCTGGAAAAACGGATGGTGTGGCCTTACGGCAAGCTTGAATCCGCTCCGCAAGTAGATGACCCCAGCGGCTACGCAACCAGCAGGGTTGCGGAGTTGCAAGCAGCCGGGTTCACAATGCTCGGATGGGCTCCCGACTTGAAAGGCTCGAAATACCAGGTGAGCTACGCAATGCTGGTTCCGCCTGAGCGGGATGCATTTGTTGTTGTAGGGATGGGAAGAGTTATTAATATCCCAGTGGCCACGACATGGGTCTACACGCCCACCACAGATGGCTGCTGCTTCTACTCAACCGATAAGCAAGGGGGAGTGCAGTTAGACGTTTCGCGAAACTGGACGAATCAGCTGGTACCGTCAGCCAGTGTTACGCAACTCCTCAGCTCACATCGAGAATGGATGCGCGGCAATCAAGCCATGCAACGACCCTTTACGCGCGGCCGGGAGTTAGAAGAGTTCCGGATCATGCGCCAGGAACACTATCAACACATGAAACGTGCAGGCTTGATTGATTTTATTGATGCGGGCGCCAGCTACTTTCGCTTCACGCTGACAGGAGCTGCAAAGACCGCGATATCAGGTTATTTTTTAGGGATGTCACGGCAGATAACAGGGGGGAGGCTGCCACGGAACGCGTAGTACAAGGCGCGTTGCGAGAGAAGCCAATTTTGAGTGAACCTTGCAGTGCCCGCGCCGCTCATCTGCGTTTCCTACCACTTTTGGGCAGGCGTTTTTCCTCCAGCAACGCAAATTGAATCTTCTTCTCGACGGGATCGATGCGATCGACGAGAACGCGGACCTTGTCACCGAGGCGGAAGGCGCGGCGGGAGTGCTGTCCGATGATTTCGCGCGTGTTCTCGTGGAAGGTGTAGCGGTCGTCGACCAAGGTTGCGAGCGGGACGAGGCCTTCGACGAAGAGATCTGCGAGTTCGACGAAGAAGCCGAACTTGGTCACGCTGATGATCAGGCCGTCGAAGTCTTCGCCGACTCGGTCTTGCATGAATTTGGCTTTCTTCCATTCCATCAGTTCGCGCTCGGCCTCGTCGGCGCGCCGCTCGGATTGACTGGATTCCTCGGCGATGGCGTGAAGGTCTTCGAGCGGGATGGGGCCGTTTTGTAATGGGATCGGCTCGCGGTCGCGGCGTTTTGACCAGGGGGAAGCTTGATCTGTGTGGCGCAGGCGCCTCGCCCGAGTGTCTTCGTCGTGGCGATTCGGTCGTCCCTCCGGGACTTGGCTTTCACCCCTAGTTTTCCCAGCGCTGAAGCGCTGGGCTAAACTCGATCGCCCCTCCGGGGCTGGGAGCGCAACGTCTCGTGGGGCCGGTTTGGGGACATCTTCAGGGGCTAAAGCCCGGTCTTCAAGAGAGCTTATCGCGGCCCTAAAGGGCCGCTCTTCCACGGAATTCTGAAAAGCTCGCTCCCGATCTCCGTGTCGCCGAATATATTCCAGGGCTGCGGCGCTCGAGAGGAATTCTCCCGCTTTGATTTTCTTGCCGGGCACGCTGTCGAACACATGCCCAACAAACTCGACCAAAGAATCCTTAATCCGGTTATCCAGATGAACATCTTCACCCGGCAATGTTGCTAGGACGTTGTGATCGGCCTTGCCATCTTCAGTTTGTTCCATGAGCGCGATGGCGTCGCACTCGACGATTTGTCCGGATTTCAGGGGTTTCCGTGTTAGCACAAAACAATCCACGTTGAGTCCGTCTTCGGCAGTCGTGTCGAGAACGAATCCGTAGGGGAACGGGTACGGCCGCGATACCTGTTTCGCTCCTATTGGTTCCAGAGTTTTTTCATTGTGCAGATGTTTTGTACGAGAACCTGCCTCGTTCTGAATAAAGACCTGAATTCGCCGTTGGGACACTGAAGTCGAAGCCGTCGGCGCATGTTTGCTGCGATCTTCTTCTGAATCCCGCAGGACACCTTTCAGAATGCGGTGCACGATCAGGTCGGGATAGCGCCGGATCGGCGAAGTGAAATGCGTGTACGTGGTCGCAGCCAGCGCGAAGTGCCCCTCGTTCTCTTCCGAATAGCGGGCCTGCTTGAGAGAACGGAGCATCAGGTACGAGAGGATTCTCTCTTCGGGCTTGCCGGCGATTTTTTCGGTGAGCTTCTGGTACATGCGCGGGGTGATGTGAACGTCTTGCGGAATCTCCATGTCACGCGCGCGCTTGCCCGTGCCATAACTGGCGCGGCGATCGGTTTTGAACTGCATGCGCCTGATGGGGAGAGCGCCAACACCGAGGGAATACCCGAAGGTCGCGGCGATGACTTCGAAGTCGTAGACGCGCTTGGCGTCAGGCTTTTCGTGAATGCGGTAGAGCGACGGAATGCCTTTGCCATCGAGATATCCCGCGACTGTCTCATTAGCCGAGAGCATGAACTCCTCAATGATCCGGTGCGCGATGTTGCGCTCGGAGCGGGTGACGCTCTTCATCAATCCGTTTTCGTCAAACTCGATGACCGGTTCGGGAAGGTCGAAGTCGATTGAGCCACGGCGCTCGCGCTTCTTATTGAGGATCATCTGCAAGTCGCGCATGAGTTCAAAATTCGGAACGAGTTTGGAGTAGTGGTTTCGCTCGCCTTCGTCGCCTTCGAGGACCGCGTTAACCGCGGTGTAGGTCATGCGCTCGGCGGAACGGATCACGCCGGGGCAGATTTCGTAGCCGACAATTTCCCCGCGATTATCGATCTCCATGATGCAGGACATCACGAGGCGATCAACGTGCGGCCGCAGGCTGCAGATGTCGGTCGAAAGCTCCAGCGGCAGCATGGGCACAGCACGATCGGGGAAGTAGACGCTGGTGCCGCGCAGGCGCGCCTCCTGGTCGAGAGCGGAATCAGGCGTGACGTACTGCGCGACATCGGCAATGTGGACTTGCAGTTCGAAGTTGCCGTTTTCCAGTCGCGTGACAAGGACGGCGTCGTCGAAGTCGCGCGCGGTTTCGCCGTCGATGGTGACGATGGGCAAGTTGCGGAAGTCGCGCCGGTGGCGGAGTTCCGCCGAGGAGATGATCGGTTCGATGGCTTCAGCTTCTGCGAGTACCTCTTCGGGAAAGCGATGGGGCAGGTGGAACTTGCGGATGATGATCTCGACGTCGACTCCGAAATCGTCTTCGTAGCCGAGGATTTCGACCACGCGTCCGCGTGGATTCTGGGTGGCGGAAGGCCAGTCCGTGATCTCGACATCGACTACAACATTCTCGAGATCGCTCCATTCGCCGTGGCGAGCGGCTTCGGAGCCGAGGACGCGGTGGGGGGAACCGGTCGTCGGTCGTCGGTCGTCGGTCGTCAAACCTGTCGTTCGTTGTTCGTCGTTCGTCGTTCGCAAAATATCTGCCCTTGGTCCTTGGTCCTTAGTCCTTGGCTTCGGGGATCTCGATGACGCGTGCGCATCTTCGTCGAAGGCTGCGGCGCTCGGTTTTGCGAAGGACGAACGACCAACGACCGACGACGGTCTTTCTTCCCCCCTCGGAATCACAATTTCCTGCGCAATCTTCGAGTCGATGGGGACGACGGAATTGTGCCGACTTCCGTAATGAAAGATTCCGACGACGGTCGGGTGAGCACGCTGGACGGAGCGGATGAGGCGGCCCTCGGCGCGGCCGTCGGGGCGAACGTTTGTGACTTCAACCAGCACGCGGTCACCATGCATGGCGGAGCCAACGGCTGGCGGCGGAATGAAGATGTCGCCGTTGAGGCGCGCCTTGAGATTCGGTGAGACCGACGTAGGTTCAGGAATTACGAAGCCGAAGCCGTCACGATGCAGGCTAAGCTTTCCTGCAACAAGGTTCTTGCCAGAAGGCGCTTGCGGAATCGAATAACGGTCGGAGTCGGAAGCCACAAGCTGTCCTGAAGCGACTAGTTTTTTGAGTCGATCATTCAACTCGCGCCGCTCATCACCGTGCAGTCCCAGTTCACGAACCAGTTGCTTGTAGCCGGCGGCCTGCTTAGGCTGGCGTTGGATCTTTTTCAGGATAGAGGAATCGGAGAGCATCGAGCTGTGAGCGGTGAGCTTCGAGCGATCAGGCCCGCTCGAAGCTTACCGCTCACAGCTCTGATGTTACCAACTCGGCACTGAAGCTGCTTTGGACCCAAATTGGCATGTACACTCTCGGACTAGCGGCTGGGTCTAAGGCATTGGCCTGAGTTTGAATGCGAAATCGCGAAAAATCCCAGAAAATGCACAAACTATTGCGAATTTCCACAAGACTTGGGCAGGGGTGGAGAGTAGAATTTTATTGGCCTCCGACCACGGATTCGGCCCAAACATTTTCCCTATAAGGAAGGTTCTTCTCACATGTGGAAGCCTACAAATCAGCCCACGGCGCCAGGTCGTCCGACCGAGCCGGAGCGTACCCCTACTTCAGCGCCAAGCGCTCCCGCGGTAACGGAAACGGCCGCCAGTGCTCCGCGTCCCGTGTCGGCCAGCACCGCAGATCAGGCTACCATCGGGAAGTCTCTGGTCATTAAAGGTGAAGTGACCGGATCTGAGTCGCTTTATATTGACGGCCGGGTCGAAGGTTCGATCAACCTCGCCGGAAATCGCGTGACGGTTGGTCGCAACGGCGTTGTCGCTGCCAACATTAATGCCCGCGAGATCGTCGTGCTGGGCAAGGTTCGTGGCAATCTCACCGCCAGTGACCGCGTTGACATCCGTAGCGACGGTTCGCTCACTGGCGACGTTGTGGCCGCGCGTATCTCGATCGAAGATGGCGCGTTCTTCAAGGGCGGTATCGACATCCGAAAGGGTGGACAAACTGGGCAGAAGCCTAACGGCGAAGAGAAGCCCGTTGTGACCAGCAACGAAGCTGTGGCAGCTCGCGCCTAAGCGAATACAAGATTCTCCGTAAATCAGCGTCCTAAGGGACGCTGATTTTTTTGCGCCAAAATAGCTTCCCCTCTGGGCTAAATTCCGTATTTCCTTACAGGGTTTTTGTCAGGTTAGGCCCGGGTGCGCCGGCATCCTACCAACCGGAAAACATTGTGAAGGAGAAAGCAAATGGCGCTTTCAGATATTCCTCCGGTTGCCAGCGCAGCGATCTCTGCCATACCGGCGCCCTTGCCGCCGCGCACAGATCGCGAAGGTAAATCGATTGGCAGTCTGATGTTGTTGTCGGTTCCGGAAGATGAATTTCTAGTGCTCCGGCCTTTGCTGGAGCCGATTTCCCTGCCTCGATACAAGGTCCTGTACGAGCAAGGACAGAAGATTGAACACGCGTATTTCCTGAATACGGGAATGATTTCGCTGGTCGTCATCGCCGACGATGGACGCAGCGTGGAAGTTGGTATATCGGGACGCGAGGGAGTTGTGGGTTTGCCGGTAGCATTTGGTTATGACGATGCTCCTACCCGCGCCATCGTGCAAATGCCGGGGGGCGGTTTGCGGATCGCTTCCGCGACCCTGTACGACAACTTCGCTAAACTTCCCTCATTGCGGCGAATGACCGAGCGTTACGTGCTCACACAACAGATGCAGGTTGCGCAAACCGCCGCCTGCAATCGACTCCACGACATGGAACAGCGCCTGGCGCGCTGGTTGTTGATGTGCCAGGACACAACCGACTCCGGCTCACTGCCACTTACCCATGAGTTTCTGGCCCAAATGTTGGGTACAGGACGCCCGACCGTCACTCTCGCCGCGGGAGTGCTGGAGCGGGCAGGATTGATTGAAAATACGCGCGGCAGCGTGAAGATCCTCAATCGCAAGCGCCTCGAGGACGCCGCATGTGAGTGCTACGGAGCCATCCAGAGCTACCGCAGCGGTCTCGCACTGCAGTAATTGAGCAGCTTCTCAGTTCGCTGCCGAACTGACACTTCTGCGCGCCACGAATAGCCTACGCGCACTGGTTTGTCTCCAGAATCTCATTGCGCGGGCTCGCAAGAGGAGCACGTTTGGACCGTACGAATGTTCGCAGTGACAAATTAATGGCCGGACTCCGTCTCGCCGGCAACCGGGCGGACGTGAATGGAAAACCGGTTGGGAATGAAATCCTGAACGCGATTCCTGAAGGTGAGTACAACCGACTTCGTCCGGAACTTGAGTTCGTTCAGTTACCTCATCATCACATCCTGCATGAAGCCGGCGAGCGGCTTGAGTTCGCGTACTTCCTGAATGAGGGTCTGGCCTCTCTGGTGGTGCTCACCAGTGATGGGCGGAGCGTTGAAGTCTCCATCGTCGGCCACGAGGGTATCGTTGGAACCCCGCTGGCCGTCGGGCTGCATCGCGGGCCCTACCGCAGCATCATGCAGATTTCCGGCACTGCGTTTCGAATCAAGGCTGAGCTTCTCGAGGCATTGCTCGACGAAATGCCGGAATTGCGCTTGCTCCTGAACCGATTCGTACTGGTCCAGGGTTTGCAGATCGCGCAGATAGCTGCATGTAATCGTCTTCACGAAATTGAACAGCGGCTGGCGCGGTGGCTATTGATGTGCCAGGACCGCGTGAGCTCAGAATATCTTCCGGTCACGCACGAATTTCTGGCTCAGATGTTAGGAACCGGAAGGCCCAGCGTCAGTCTCGCGGCCGGCATTCTGCAAAAAGCCGGAACCATTGAGAATGTGCGCGGCAATGTGAAGATCCTGAATCGACCGGAATTGGAAGCGGCGGCGTGCGAGTGCTATCGCGCGATCCAGCACTTTAATCGGACGCTGGCGACGAGGGTGGCGGCGGACTGACCTTTTTGGTAAGTTGCCCGTCCGGTTGCAAAATCGCTCCCGCCAATCGGCAAGTTTCTTTCGCCCCGTCGGGGCTTGTCATTGTCCCACTACTCACCCACGGCTTACGCCGTGGGCTTTATTCTTTCGCCGCTTCGCGGCTGGCGTGGTTGGGTAACCGTCAACTCCCCCGCAAGGCAACTTGCTTGAGTGTTCCGTGCCTGCGAAACCAGCCGGGGAACGGTTTGCATGGCGAAACAGCTTGGAAAACAAAGAACGGTCTTACTGAGGGGAAAAGTTTCCTGACACAGAAGCGGGAGGCGCTTTTCGCCGGCGCAGATCGTGGGGCAACTTTGATTTGAGCAGCCAAAGCCCCAGCGCGACCACTCCCGCCCACACGAGAAGCATAATCGCAAGCGATTCCAGATCGGCGACGCGGTTCCCATGCAGGGGAATATAGCGAGCTACGAATCGTGCTGCTCCGGCAGCCGCGATGGAGACCAGGAGAGCCTTCCCGATTTCGTCCCATTGGAGGGAAGCAAGGGACACGAGACGGCGCTGGTGCAGCAGGATCGCCATCGCGCAGCAGTTCGCTGCGATTCCTATATCCGACGCGATGACCAGGCCAACGGTTGACAGCCGGTGGAACAAGATCCAGTAAACCGGCAGTGATGCCAGCGTGATGATGGTGCTGGCGATCATCGGGATGAGCGTGTTGCCCGCTGCGTAGAAAGCTCGTGCGTAGAGGCCCTGCGCCGACCAGAACGCGAGTGAAAGCGAGAAGACCAGGAAGAACAGCGCGATCATGGTTGAGTCGGAGAAGTGCAAACGACCCCAACGGTAGGCCAGGTCGACTAGTGGCAAAGCGGCGGCGATCATGAAACTGCACGCGATGAGAGCGGCAGCGACGATGCGGTAGATGGACGCGTTTACGGTCGCGCCGAACTCCTCAAACTTCTTCTCACCGAACAGTCGAGCGAAAAACGGAAGCGATGCCTGGCTGGCGGCCTGTCCGAGCACGGCAATTGGCACCTGGAAGAGGCGCTTGGCGTAGTTCAGACGCGTGATATCGCCGACCGATGAGGCTGCGAAATATCGTAAGATCCAGTCATCGACGGTGACCAGCGAAACGCCCAGCATCAGGGGAACGGAAAGGCGCACCCACTCGCGGAAGGCTGGATTGCGGAAATCGAATGAGACTCGGTAGTGAACTCCCGCCTTTTTCGCGCCTATGGCATTGATCAGGAAAATGCCGAGGAAGCAGCCGGCAACGCCACCGTAAGCGAGTGCGGAAATGCCCAGGCTGGTGCGAGAAAAAAGAACGCCGCCGAGAATGATTCCGCCGCTATAAAAAAGCGGCCCAATCGCCGGCAGCAGGAACATACGGTGCGCCAGCAGGACAGCCGAGGCGACTCCGCCCACATAGAAAAACAGTTGGGCGGGAAGCAGAATGCGCGTGATGTGAACGCAGAGTGCCAGCTCATCCGGCTTGAACTTGCCAAACATCAGGCGAACGAGCTGCGGAGCGAAGATCTCGGCCACAACAATCCCGATTCCGAGGACCGCAGTCATGATGGTCACGATCACTGAGAAAGTCTTCTGCGCGTCTTCCTCTCGCTTTTCCGCTAGAAATCGCGTGTAGATGGAGACGAAGGTGATGGAGGCGGTGCCGCCGGCAGCGAGATAGTTGACCCAGTCCGGGATGGTAAATCCGGCGTTGTAGGCGTCGGTTATGGAGGTGGCCCCGAATGCCCAGGCGATGTACCACTCGCGCAGGAACCCAACGACCCTGGACAGCATGATCGTGGTTACCAGAAGCAGGGTCGCCGAGAACGCGGTGTGCTGGTGCGAGGGGCGAAAGAGCCGGAGAAAGCGTTGCAGGATCGATCTCTGGGCAGGGGTCGGCGCGTGTGGCTCGTCCTGCTTGGGTTGTGACGAGGAGAGATCGGAGGAGGCCTGCATTAAGGGCGATTCTACACGGCGGGGAGAGCTGGAAATCCCTGCTAGGGTGGCGGAAGGGATTCGGGTTAGAAGCGACGAGCGGTGAGCAATGAGCAGCGAGCGAGAGTGGGTCCGACCCAGGCGTTTTAAGGCCTGCTCGGGTCCCTAGATTGCTCGCCGTTCGCTGCTCACCGCTCACTGCTTTTTTTGCAGCAACTCTTTTCTCTCAGGGCGAATCAGAAGTGCGAACACTCCGAAATACCGTGATCGAGCAGGCCACAATACAGGGTTCTCCGGGGTCGGCGCTCCTCAGGAGGTCATTCCGAAAGACGTTTCCGCCCGCGGTGCGGGGCCAAGGGGCTTATCTGTGGGATGCCCGTGGCAAACAATACCTGGATCTGGCGGGGTCAGGGGCCGTGAATTTCATCGGGCACGGAGTGGCTGAAATCGTGTCGGCGATGGCGGAGCAGGCGCGGTCGGTCGAGTTCGTCCATGCCAGCCAGTTCACCACGCCGATTGCCGAGCAGTATGCCAGCGAACTGCTTGAATTTGCAGGGCCTGAATACAAGGGCGGGGCGGTCTACTTCACCACCAGCGGATCGGACGCGGTCGAGTTTGCGCTGAAGCTGGCGCGCGAATATCAGGTGGAAATCGGTAATTTCGGACGATCGCAGATCATTAGCCGCGACCAAAGCCAGCATGGGTCGACCCTCGGTGCCCTCGCGGTCTCCCGCAATGGGCGGCGGTCGGAAATCTACCGACCCATGGTGCGCGAGTTCTCTACCATCAGCACGCCTTATTGCTATCGCTGCAGCTACGACTGCACAGATGGATGCGCCAATTGCGCAGCCGCGTACGCGCTGGAACTTGAGGCCGCTTTGGCAGCTACTAATAACAAGGCTGCCGCGATGTTGATCGAGCCCGTCAGCGGAACATCGCTGGGCGCAGTGCTTCCACCTCCGGGCTACCTGGCTAAGATCGCGGAAATCTGCGACAAGAACGAGGTTCTGCTCATAGCGGATGAAGTCACCAGCGGCATGGGAAGGACAGGCCGCAACTTCGCCGTCCAGCACTGGGGCGTGACGCCGGACATTCTCGTGACCTCGAAAGGCCTCTCCAGCGGATATGCGCCGCTCGCGGCGGTGATCGTCTCGCCCAAGGTCGTGGAAATCGTGGCGTATGGTTCGGGCGCGCACATGCACGGGTTCACATACAGCTCGCATCCGATTTCATTGGCGGCGGGGCGGGCCGTGCTGAACCACATTAAGCGCAACAATCTGGTGGGTGCGGGGGACTCCGATCAGCCGGGAAGCATTGCATCCAAACTCAAGGAGAGTTTGAACAGCCTGCGTGAACTGCCTTCGGTCGGCGATGTCAGGGGAATAGGCCTGCTGTGGGCGATTGAGTTTGTCGCGGACAAGGATTCGAAGACTCCATACCACGGTAGCCAGAACTTCAGCGGGTTAGTGGCCCAGGCCGCCACCGATCGTGGGCTGCTGGTCTATCCAGGACAGGGCTGCGCTGGAGTGGACTGCGGCGACCACATCCTTCTGGCGCCTCCGGCTGTGATCTCCCCCGAGCAGGTGGATTGGGCCTTCGCTCAATTAGCTGAAGCCATCCACGAAGCCAACCAGCGCACGAGGCAATAGGGTCAATGCCTACCTGCATATTCTTATTCACAGTGGCGCTCAGAAGGGATTTGCCTCCGTGTTAATAACAGGCCATATCGCTCAAATCCGGAACTTCACTACGGCCGATTCCCGAATCGTGAGGAGCATCACGCCAAGAGCAAAAATGGCAACGATAGTAGTCCATCGGCCAGAATCAACGCAACTGGCGGAGAATGCGGCCGTCCAGTGCACCTCATCCCGTTGCATGAAAATCGAACGATTCGAGTGGTTGGGCGATAAATCCCTA
>Ga0070714_100004027_pt1 | contig 11045 bp, 9 predicted proteins | sample LARL83metaG_FD_65450 | JGI IMG/M metagenome (GOLD analysis project Ga0070714, IMG submission 65450) | Corn, switchgrass and miscanthus rhizosphere microbial communities from Kellogg Biological Station, Michigan, USA - LAR L8-3 metaG | ecosystem: Host-associated > Plants > Roots > Rhizosphere ... | reverse complement strand
CGCTCGAACTGCTCCGCGAGTGCCTGCATGGCGAAGTCGGTGCCGGCGTGCTCGCGCGCCCCGATATCATCGAGCGCCTGCTGGAAGGCGACGCGATCGAGCCGCTCGCTGCCATAGGTGAGCAGCCGATCGAGTACCTGCGCCACTCCTTCCTCGCCTTTGGTCTCCTCGGTCTCCGGACGATTGCGGATGTGGCCGAACACGCTCACGGTGTCGCTCACATCAGCCGTCTGCACGATGAGTGTGAGGCCATTCGGCAGCGTGCTCACTACCGGATGCAGGGTCGATTCCGGCACCTGCAGGCGCTGCAGCGCCTTCTCGGCCCAGTGCGGCAGCGCCGTCGGGTGCGCTTCACCGAGTGAGATCGATTCGCGCCCGCCGAAGCCGCCACGCGAGGCGACCGGCGGCCCCGAGCCGCGCGGCTGCATCACGCCGATCACCGCATGATCGAGATCGAGGTATTGATGCGCGACGCGGTTGACATCGGCCACCGTCACCTGCTCGATGCGCGCGAGATCCTCGTCCGGGGAGGCGAGCCCGTACAGCGCCAGTGCGTCCGACCACACTGCGGCCAGCTCGGGGATCGAGTTGCGCTGAAACTGCGCAGCACTGCGCTCCTGCAGCTTCGCCGCGGCTACGAGCTCAGCCGGTACCCCCTCACGCGCCACCTGCGCGAGTATCTCCCGCACCGCGCCCTCGAGCGATTGCGGATCTTCGCCGCTCGTGAAGCTGAGTGCCGCATAGGCGAGACTCGCCTGCGGCAGGGGATCGAGACCAAACTCCGCACTCAGCGCGCGGCCCTGTGGGACCAGTCCGTAGAGCGCGAAGCGGCGGTTGCTGAGCACGTCCGACAGCACCTCGAGCGCGGCGAAGTCCGCATCACGTGGACCCGGGGTGCGCATGGCGATCATGAGCGTGCCGCTCGGCCGGTCCGTGTCCACGGTGAAGCGGTCGGGGCGCACCGCACGCAGCCGGACGGCAGGCTTCGGCGGCAGCTTCTTCGCAGGGATGTCGGCGAACAGCTGCTGCACGAGTGTGAGTGTTGCCGCCGGCTCGACATCTCCCGCGATCACCAGGATGGCGTTGTTGGGCGCGTACCAGGTGTCGTGGAAGCGCTTGAGCATCTGTGCGTTGGTCTTCTCGAAGGAGGGGCGCGTGCCGAGCGCGTCGTGCTCGTAAGGAGTGCCGGCGAACATGCGTGCGCGCAGTTTGGAGAACAGCACGTATGAGGGTTCCGACAGGTCCTGGGCCACCTCCTGCTCGATGGCGCCGCGTTCCTGATTCCATTCCGCGGCCGTGTCGAGCACCGCACGCATGCGCAGCGCTTCGATGTGCAGGGCGACGTCGAGGTCCTCGGCCGGGACGGTGAACAGATATTGCGTCAGGTCCTCGCGGGTGTTGGCGTTGAAGTCGCCGCCCACGATGCTGCCGATGTCAGCCAGTTGGTCCGCGGTGAGGCCCGGACTGCCCCGGAACATCATGTGCTCCTCGGCGTGCGCCGTGCCGGGGAAGCCCGCCGGGGCCTCATCGGATCCGGCCAGGTAGTTCACCGAGGTCGCGACTACCGGCGCGAGCGTGTTGCGCACGATCACCACGCGCAAACCGTTCGCGAGCGTCGCGCGCAGCACGCTGCCCGGCGGCTCTGCAGGCGGCACGCTCGGCGGCGGGGCCGCGGTGGCTATCGCCGCAAGGCAGAGCGACACAATCCAGACGGCCGCGGATCGCGCCCGGTGCGGAGCTGGCAGCTGCGGCATGGTGAGTCCCGGTAGCGCGATTGGGGCGGCCAGTATATGCGAACACCGGCGCCTGCCATGTTTCGCCACAAAGCATCCCGGCGCTGACGCTTTTGCTCCACCGCCGGCGCCTGCACGTGAGCTGAACTGATAACCGCTACGAGGTTTTTGTTCTCTCCACACCGAAGAGGAGCACATCATGAAGACAGCGACACTCAGCGCCTGCGCTCTCGGCCTGGCGCTCGGCGGCTGCATCGCGGTTTCGGCGGCGCGCGCCGCGGAAAGCGTGGATGCGCCTGGCGCCGGCTCGAAGCCGGCTGACATCGGCGTCGTGACCGGACTTGCGTTCGGGGCAGTCGCCGCAGGACCGGTGGGCGCAGTGGTCGGCGCGGGCGCCGGCGCGCTGCTGGGTGATCATTACCATCGTCAGGCACAGACCACGGCGGCCCTCACTGCGGAGCTCAAGCGCAGCGAGGGAGAGCGTGCGCAGCTCGCGCAGAGCGTGGCGCAGCTCGATGACTCGCTGAGGCAGGCGCGGGCGCACCGCGATGAGCTCGTAGGCGAGCTGGCACACACCGATCAGCTGGGGCTCGATGTCAACTTCCGCACGGCTGATGACTCGGTCGCGGCGCAGGCGATGTCGCCGCTGCTGAAACTCGGAGCACTCGCGGCATCGCTGCCGCAGGCGCAGGTGTCGGTCGCGGGCTTCGCCGACCCGCGCGGCGCGCAGGCCTGCAACGATGAGCTGTCGCTGCGACGGGCGCAGAATGTTGCCGCGGTGCTCGCGAGCGCGGGAGTGCCGCGCGAGCGCCTCCACATCGAGGCGCACGGCAGCGGCGCGGCGCAGGACGCCGACGGCGACCTCGACAGCTATGCACTGGAGCGGCGCGTGACCGTGCGGTTGCAGATGCCCGCATCCGCCGAGGTCGCAAGCCGTGATTAGCCCCGGAATGCGGGTGCAGCCGAATGTGCGCCGCGGCTACAAGCTGACGGCGCATCTTCGCGCTAAGATTTCCTGGCACGACTACCTGCGCAGGATCGCCATGAGCACGAGCATCGTTTCCCTGGATGGCACGGTGGAGGCAGAAGTTTCCGAGCCGCCGGCGGAGCGGCTGATTGCCGGAACTCCCGAACTCCGGGTGCGTAACTATTTCATCGACACGAGCCAGCAATTCTTCGCCGGACGCTGGTCGGCGACCCGGGGCAAATGGCGGGTGCGCTACACCGAGAACGAGCTGTGCGTCATGACGGCCGGAAAGGTCACCATCGAGAGCACGAGCGGTGAGCGGCTGAGCTTCGGCCCCGGCGATGCGTTCGTGATTCCCGCAGGTTTCACCGGCACCTGGGAAGTCACCGAGGACTGCACGAAGATCTATGCGATCTTCGAAGCCCGCAGCTGACGTAAGACATAACCCGCCGCGTTCTTGACGCCCGTCGCAGAAACGCGACGTGCAGCTTCATCGCCTGCGCGGGCGGTGGGAAGGTACGCGGGTGTGCCGGAGCCGCAAGGTGTCTCGTGGAAACCATTACCGTCGCCGCTGACCGCATCCCCACATCCCATACTCCCGGGATGGCCGTCATGATCGGCATCGCGCTGGTCGTCGTCGCCATCGCCTGGATGGCGCTCACCCGGCGCCATCGTCAGCCGCGCGTCTAAAACGCCGCACATGACCTGCGCCGGCGCTCCAGGCGCCGGCACGGCTATTTTCCGCGCAGCACCTCACTCAGTGTGCCGAAGATCTGATCGATCTGCGCCTTCTCGACGATGAGCGGCGGTGAGAGCGCGATGACATCGCCCGTCTGACGCACCAACACTCCGCGCTCGAAACAGCGCGTGAATACCTCGTAACCACGCGTACCCACCTTGCCGGCGATCGGCTCGAGCTCGAGGCCGAGAATCAGCCCATAGTTGCGCACATCGATGACGTGCGGCAAGCCGCGTAGCGCGTGCGCGGCATCCTCCCAGTACTTTCCGAGCGAGGCGGCGCGCGTCAGCAGCCCCTCGCGCTCATAGAGCCCGAGCGTCGCGAGACCGGCGGCGCAAGCGGCCGGATGTGCCGAGTAGGTATAGCCGTGGAACAGCTCGATGCCGTCGGGACCCTGCATGAAGGCCTCGTAGATCGCTTTGCTCAGCAGCACACCACCCATCGGGATGCAACCATTGGTCAGCCCCTTGGCCATGGTGATCATGTCGGGGCGCACGCCAAACTCCTGCGCCGCGAATGCCGAGCCGGTGCGTCCAAAACCGGTGATCACCTCATCGAAGATGAGCAAGATCCCGTGGCGATCACAGATCTCGCGCAACCGCTGCAGATATCCGCGCGGGGGAAGGAGCACGCCGGTCGAGCCGGCGAGAGGCTCGACGATCACCGCTGCGATGTTGGAGGCATCGTGCAGCGCGATGATCCCTTCGAGCTCATCCGCGAGCTCCGCCCCGTGCTCGGGCATACCGCGCGAGAAGGCGTTGCGCGCGAGATCGTGCGTATGCGGCAGGTGATCGACACCGGGGATGAGCGCCGCTGACCAGGTGCGGCGGTTCGGCACGATGCCGCCGACCGAGATGCCACCGAAGCCAACCCCGTGGTACGCACGCTCGCGCCCGATCAAACGCGTGCGCGTCCCCGCGCCGCGCATCCGATGGAACGCGAGCGCGATCTTGAGCGCGGTATCGACCGCCTCGGAGCCGGAGTTGGTGAAGAAAACGTGGTCGAGGCCGCTCGGGGCGACCCTGACCAGCTGGTTGGCGAGCTGGAAAGCGAGCGGGTGCGCCATCTGGAACGTGGGTCCAAAGTCGAGTGTCTCGAGCTGCGCGGCGACCGCCTGCGCGATCTCGCGCCGGGCATGCCCTGCATTCACGCACCAGAGTCCCGCCGTGCCATCGAGAATCTTGCGGCCATCGGCGGTCCAGTAGTACATCCCGCTCGCGCGCGCGAGCATCCGCGGATTGGCCTTGAACTGACGGTTGGCGGTGAAGGGGAGCCAGAGCGCTTCGAGCTCGGAGCGCGTGAGCGCAACGGGGGGGCTGAGGTTCTGCATGGCGTAGGCTCAGGGCGGCGGGTCCGGGGGGGTCGAATGATAAATAAAGTGGACAAAGCAGGCCACCTGCAGGGATATTTCAGCCGTCATTGTCGATGATCTTAAACACGCCATGAGCATCGACGTCGGGGCGCGGCTGCGCAGCGTACGTACTACTTTCGGCCTCTCGCAGCGCGAGCTCGCGCGCCGGGCGGGCGTCACCAACGGACTGATATCACTCATCGAACAGAACCGAGTGAGTCCCTCGGTGAGCTCGCTGAAGAAGGTGCTTGATGGGGTGCCGATGTCGCTGGCGGAGTTCTTCACGCTCGACCTGAGCGCTGCACCGCAGGCCTTTTTCGGCACAGATGAGCTGGTAGAGCTCGGCAACGCCGAGGTGTCGCTGCGGCTCGTTGCCGCACAACGTCCCGCAAGGCAGCTCACGGTGCTGCACGAGCGCTACGCAGCGGGCGCCGCGACCGGCGAGGAGATGCCTGCGCATCGCGGTGAAGAGGCCGGAGTCGTGATTCGCGGGCGCATCGAGCTCACCGTGGGGGGCGCAACGCGCGTGCTGGGTCCCGGCGACGCTTATTATTTTGCCAGTCAGCTGCCCCACCGCTTCCGCAACGTCGGACGAGAGGCGTGTGAGATCATCAGCGCCTGTACCCCAGCGACCGTCTAATAAGAGAGAGGCCCGCTATGAGCGCAACGGCTGAGTCGGTATCCTGGCATGAGCGCGCACGGCGTCTCGAATTTCGCACCCAGGCCTTCATCGATGGCCGTTACGTCGACGCCGCCTCCGGCGCGACCTTCGATTGCATCAATCCGGCGACCGGGAAGCTGCTCGCGCGCGTGGCCGCGGGCGACAGCGAGGACATCAATCGCGCGGTCATTTCCGCACGTGCCGTTTTCCGCAAGGGCGGCTGGTCGCAACAGCCGCCGGCGGCACGTAAGGCGGTGCTGCTGCGGCTCGCGCAGCTGATCCGCGAGCATGTGGACGAGCTGGCGCTGCTCGAGACGCTCGATGTCGGCAAACCCATCAGCGACAGTCTCAAGGTCGACATCCCGGCCGCGGCACGTTGCGTGCAGTGGTATGCGGAAGCGATCGACAAGGTCTACGACCAGATCGCGCCGACCGGTCCCGACGCTCTGGCGCTCATTACGCGCGAGCCGCTCGGGGTGGTCGGCGCCATCGTGCCGTGGAATTTCCCGCTGCTGATGGCGGCGTGGAAGATTGCGCCGGTGCTGGCCGGAGGCAACTCCCTGGTGCTCAAGCCTTCGGAGAAGTCCCCGCTCACCGCGTTGAAGATCGCCGAGCTTGCGATCCAGGCGGGCATCCCCGCGGGCGTGCTCAATGTCGTGCCCGGGTTGGGTCCCACGGCGGGCAAGGCGCTGGCGCTGCACATGGATGTCGATTGCATCGCCTTCACCGGATCGACCGCTACCGGCCGGGCGATCATGCAATTCGCAGGTCAATCCAATCTCAAGCGCGTATCGCTCGAGTGCGGCGGCAAATCTCCCAACATCGTGCTCGCGGACTACCCCGATCTCGACAAGGCCGCGACCGCGGCGGCCTGGGCGATCTTCTTCAATCAGGGAGAGATGTGCTCGGCCGGCTCGCGGCTGCTGTTGCAGGAAGGTGTCAAGGAGGCGGTGCTGGAGAAGGTGCAGGCGATCGGCCGCAGCCTCGCTCCAGGGGATCCACTCGATCCCGCCACTCGGCTCGGTGCGATCGTCGATGAGACGCAGATGAAACGCGTGCTGGGCTACATCGATGCCGGGCGCGACGGCGGGGCGAGCCTGCGCCTCGGCGGGCGCCGGGTGCGTGAGGACAGCGGCGGCTACTTCGTCGAGCCGACGGTATTCGAGGGGGTGAAGCCGACGATGGCGATCGCACGCGAGGAGATCTTCGGTCCGGTGCTGTCAGCCATCACTTTCAAGACGGTCGACGAGGCGATCGAGATCGCGAACGATGTGATCTACGGTCTCGCGGCCGCCGTGTGGACGCGCGATGTGACCACGGCGCATCGCGTCGCCCGTGCGCTGCGCGCCGGTACGGTGTACGTGAACTGCTACGATGCGGACGATATCACCGTGCCCTTCGGCGGCTTCAAGCAGTCGGGTATCGGCCGCGACAAATCGCTGCACGCCCTCGAGAAGTACACGGAACTGAAGACCACGTGGATCGACCTCACCGTGGAGTGAGGCACGGGCCGGCGAGGCGCGGCACTGCACAGCGGGCCGCTACGCACCGCCGCATGTGAGCCCCACCGACTTCAAGTTTCTCGCCAGCGCGCCGCACGGCCTCGCCGACCTGCTCGCCGCCGAGCTGAGCGCTTGCGGCGCGCTCGAGGTACGTGCACGCACCCTGCAGGTGGCCTTCTCCGGAGCGCTCGAGTGCGCCTATCGGGCGTGCCTGTGGTCGCGTATCGCCAACCGCGTGTACCTCGAGCTCGCGCACTTCGAGGCACACGATGCGCACGAGTTTCACAGCGCGGTGCGCGCTCTCGACTGGAGTGCGCAACTTGCGCCGGGTGCGACCCTCGCCTGCGATTTCACCGGCCGCCACCCGACGATCACCCATACCCATTTCGGCGCCCTGAAGCTCAAGGACGGCATCGTCGACTCACTGCGCGCTGCCACCGGCGTGCGTCCCGATGTGGCACGTGAGCGCCCAGATGTGCGCGTGCATGCGCATGCGAGCGGTACCCACATCACGCTTGCGATCGATTTGTCAGGAGAGAGCCTGCACCGGCGCGGCTACCGCGCGGCCGCGGGCGAGGCGCCGCTGAAGGAGAACGTGGCCGCGGGCGTATTGCTGCGTGCCGGCTGGGAAAGCCTCGCACGTCCCGCGGAGCCAGCGGCCATGCCCGCGCAGTTTCTCGATCCGCTGTGCGGCTCAGGGACACTCTGCATCGAGGCCGCGCTGATCGCCGCCGATCGCGCACCGGGCCTTATGCGCGAGTATTTCGGTTTTCTCAAGTGGCGCGGACATGACGCTGCGCTGTGGAATCGGCTACGCGCGCAGGCCGAGGCCCGTGCGCACGCGGGCGCTGCAAGCGCGGTGCGGCTCTACGGGCATGATCGGGATGAGCACGCCATCGAGCACGCGCGCGCCAACGCGAAGCGCGCCGGGGTCGCGCAGCTGCTGCGGTTGGAGACCGGAGCATTGGCCGCAGCGACGCCACTTGCCGCGCGCGGCGCCGGGCTCCTGTGCACCAATCCACCCTACGGCAAGCGCCTCACGGACCGCGATGCCGCGCGCAGCGTGCATCGAGAGCTCGGCGCCGTGCTGCGTGAGCGCTTCCAGGGTTGGAACGCGGCGGTGCTCACCACGCCCGAGTTGGGTCTCGAGCTCGGGCTGCGGGCCTACCGCACTCATGCCGTCTGGAACGGACCGATCGAGTGCCGCCTGCTGCGCATTCAAGTCGCGCCGGAAAGCGCACGACAGCCAGGGAAGCTCGGTCGCGAGGTGTCGCAGCACCAGGGGAGCCCCGGCGCGCGCATGTTCGCCAATCGTCTGAGCAAAAACCTGAAGCGCCTGCGCGGCTGGTCGGCGCGCGAAGGGATCTCCTGTTATCGACTGTATGACGCCGACATGCCCGAGTATGCGTTCGCCATCGACCTGTATCAGGTGATCGAGCCGCAGGAAGGCTGGCTCTACGTGCAGGAGTACGCGGCGCCCGCCGAGATCGAGCGCGCGGCCGTACAGCGGCGGCGCGCCGAGGTTCTCGCGAGCCTGCCGGAGGTCACGGGAGTGCCCGCAGCTCGCACCCGCCTGCGCACGCGGCGCCGCACGCGCCGCGGAGAGCAGTACCCGATGCGGCAGCAGCTCGGCCAATTTCATGAGGTGCTGGAGTCGGGTGTACGGCTGCGTGTGAATTTCGACGATTACCTGGATACCGGTCTCTTCCTCGATCATCGGATTACCCGGGCACGACTACGCGCGGCGGCGCACGGGCGGCACTTCCTCAATCTCTTTGCCTATACGGGCAGCGCGACGGTGTATGCGGCAGCCGGCGGTGCGCGCACCACCACGAGTGTCGATCTATCGGCGACCTATCTCGCCTGGGCGCGCGAGAACCTCGCGCTCAATGGTCTCGCGGGCGATGCGCACCGCCTCGTGCAGGCAGACTGCCGCGCGTGGTTGGAAGAGGCCGCGCGTCGTGCGGCGCGCTTCGAGCTGATCTTTCTCGATCCGCCGACCTTCTCGAACTCGAAGCGCATGGAAGGCGTGCTGGACATCGGTCGCGATCATCCGGCACTGATCGATGCTTGCGCGCGCCTGCTGGCGCCCGCGGGGCTGATCGTGTTCTCGACCAACGCGCAGCGGTTCAAGCTCGATGAGGGCCTCGGCGAGCGCTACGACGTTCGTGACATCTCATCCGCGACGCTGCCGCTCGACTTCGCGCGCAACCCGCGCATTCATCGGTGCTACGAGGTGCGGCGCGCGGCTAGTAAGCCGTGAGTTCCATGCCGGTCACGGGCGTGACCGCGGTTCCGCCTGGGCCTGCGAACTGAATCGGGAGGGAGACGTCCGCGCCGCCCGCGTTGCGCCACACGGCGAAGTGCAGGTGCGGCCCGCTGCTGAAGCCGGTGTTGCCGGAATCGGCAATGTATTCGCCGACTGCGACGTGCTGCCCGATGCGCACGCGGATCGAATCCCAGTGCAGGTGCCCATACACGGCGATCGTGCCATCGTCGTGCAGGATCTCGATGAGATTGGCCTGATCGGACATCACGGAGGCCGTGCCGCCGCGAAAGCCGTCGTGACGCACGTTGATCACGGTGCCGGCGCGTGCCGCGTACACCGCGGTGCCATCGGGCAGCGCGATGTCGACTGCATACGAGCTGTCGCGCGTCGAATGCGTGATGTGATCGGGATACGCCTGCGACACGCGGTAGCTCGTGCCGACCGCAAAGGGCGCGCGATAGGGCCGCAGCGGACTGTGCGTGGCCTCGGGCGAGCCGAGCGCCACCGAAAAGTTGAACTGCAGCTCCGGTCGCTCATCGCTCCCGTGCGGCGCCTCGAGAATCAGCTGGCGGCCGCCGGGCTCGAGCGTCGCTGGATAAATTGTGCCGGTCGGGATTTCGGCGAAGGCCGAGCGCGTGATCGCAACGCGCAGCGTGATGACGCACAGGCAGTCGTTGGCGGCGATGAGACGCGTGGCCGTCCCGGCATCGCTACGCTCCACCGTAACCCGCAGCGCTTCGGGCGAGCGTGGCAGCGTGAACGCATCGCCCTGTGCGCGATCGGCGTTCGCACCGCGGTCGGTAAATACCCACTGACCGCTGGCGTCTTTGTAGGCATGGACGCTCTGGGCCGGCAGCAGGCGGGCCTGCAGGGCGAGTGTCAGCATCAGTACTCCGAGGAGCGATTGCTGGACGTTGCTCGCACCCCGGCGCACGGCCATCTGCATGGCAGCTCTCGCGCGCGTGCGCTTCAGGAGCCGCAGGCCGCGAGCATCGTGCGCCGCGCCTGTTCGCGCAGAGCATCCGCGTCATCGTCGGTGTAGTAGACGCGGTTGCCGTCGGCGTCGCGCTTGTAGAGACGCCCCGTCTCCCTCACGCGGTAGTACTCGTTGCGCGCCTTATCGCACGCCTGCTGCTTCTTGTGCTGCTGATTTGCGCGGTTTTTGTCCTCGAGCGCCTGCTGGCGCTCGCGTGCCGTCTCATCGGCAGTCATCAGCTCTTGCTCGTGGGCGAGACGCGCGACTTCCGCCGGATCGGGTTCGTTGACGTGTACGGTGCTCTTGGGCGCGCTCTTGCTGGCGCCGCGGTCGGAGTACACCACGTGACCAGAGGCGTCGACCGACCGGTAGACCTCCTGCGCTGGCAGCGATGCGGAAATGCACGCGAGCAGCGCCACCATGGTGACGCCGCGGGTGACCGAACCGAACGCCGCGCGCGCAAGCCTCATCGAGCTCCTCCGCAGAATAGGTTACGTGGCAGGCGTGGCGCGACCGGTGATGCTCGTCACGGAAGGCGGGAGGCTGCTTCGCGCTCGTGATCCACGTCGAGGTTGCGCCACGTTATGTCCGTCGCCGCACTCGCCGTGGCACGACTACAGGGCGCGCGCATGTGCTTTACAGCCTCGGAGCGCTCAGGTAGCGTCCGGCCATTCGGATGTCCCGAGGCCCCGCCGGCAAACCCGCGGGGCCTCATCGTCTTCGGGATCCTCAGGGAGAGCGCATGGTCAACGCGCGAGCTGCACGCACCGCACCGGTCCTCGCCGTGGTCGGCGCCACCGGCGCGGTGGGCGTCGAGTTGTTGCGATGCCTCGAGCGGCGCCGCTTT
>Ga0070714_100004025_pt1 | contig 11048 bp, 10 predicted proteins | sample LARL83metaG_FD_65450 | JGI IMG/M metagenome (GOLD analysis project Ga0070714, IMG submission 65450) | Corn, switchgrass and miscanthus rhizosphere microbial communities from Kellogg Biological Station, Michigan, USA - LAR L8-3 metaG | ecosystem: Host-associated > Plants > Roots > Rhizosphere ... | reverse complement strand
CCCCCTGCTCGTCGTGCCGGCCTCGCTGCGGCGCACCTGGCAGCAGGCGATCGAACGCGCGGCGATTCCCTGCGCGATGATCACGCACGAGGCACTGAGCCGCGGTGCCTCGCCTGCCATGCAGCCGGACGGCATCGTCGTCGATGAGTCGCACCGCTTCCGCTCGCCGAGCTCGCGGCGGCACGCCGAGCTTGCCGCCATCGCGGCACACGTTCCGGTGCTGCTCCTCTCCGCCACGCCGCTCCAGAACGGGACGCGCGACCTGGCCGCGCAGCTCGCGCTCTTCCTCGGCAGCTCGGCCTTCGAGTGCGACGAGGCATCGCTGGCGCGCCATGTGGTGCGCGGGCTGGCGACCGACGACACGTCGCTGCCCAGCGTGGCTCCTCCACTCTGGGTGCACCCGGCAGGCGACGATGGGATGGTGCTGCGCGAGATCCTCGCGCTGCCACCGCCGGCACGCGCCATCGATGCGGGCGATGCGGGCGCCCTGCGGACGATCGGCCTCCTGCGCGCGTGGGGATCGAGTCGCGCCGCACTGGTGGCCGCCATCCAACGGAGGCGCCGCATCGCCGCAGCACTTGAGCAGTGCGCCGCCGACGGTCTGGCCCCCAGCCGCCGGGAGCTTCGCGCGTGGCACACCGTCGGGCACGACGTCCAGCTCACGCTCGCGCCGCTGCTCGTGGCGCGCACCGCGAACGCGTCCGCCGACGAGATCCTCGCCGCCATCGCTCATGAGCGCGACTCGCTGGCGCGAGTGTCCGCCGCGCTCGCACGCGCCGCGGATCCCGATGTCGCGCGTGCCGCGGCGCTCCGAGCGCTGCGTGAGGAGCACGCTGGTGCGCGCATCCTCGCCTTCAGCGAGTTCGCCTCCACGGTGCGCGCATACTACGCCCTCCTGCGCGCAGACAGGGGAGTCGGCATGCTCACCGCAACCGAGGCGAGAATTGCCAGTGGACGCCTGTCGCGGGATGAATTGCTCGACCGCTTTGCACCGATCGCACAGGGCGCTGCGCGGCGTGGGCCGCAGGAGAGCGTGACGCTGCTCTTCACCACCGATCTCCTCTCCGAGGGAGTGAACCTCCAGGATGCGAGCATCGTTGTGCACCTCGACCTGCCGTGGAATCCCGCGCGGCTTGCCCAGCGGCTCGGTCGCGTGCGACGTCCGGGCGGCGCGACGATGGTGCGCAGTTTTCTCATGGCGCCCCCGGCCGGCACGGAGTTGCTGCTGCGTGTCGAGCGCCGGTTGCGCGCCAAGCTCGCGCATGCCGAACGCACCGTGGGCAAGGCGCCACTCGTGCTTCCTCCGCTCGCGGCAACGTCAGCAGGAGAGCTCCAGGCCCACCTGGCGCCGATCGCGGCCTCGTGGAACCGCGATGCGAGCGCAGAAGCGGCGGGGCTGATGCTCGATCAGGTGGCCTCGTGGCGGCGCGGCGACTGCCGGTACGGTGGGCGCGTCGGGCGTCGGCCACTCGTGGCCGCCGTGGCGAGCGACGCGTCCGGGTGGCTGGCGGTGCTGGATGACGGTCGCCTCCTGGCACGGCACGGAGATGCGACGGCGGACATCGCGTCCGTTACAGCACGCGCCGTCACTCAGGCCATGGGCGTCGGTCGCCCGTGCGGCTGCCTGGAGGGAGATTCAGCGCTCGCGCAGGCGCGGGAATGGCTCGCGCACCAGAGGCTCGTACGGGATTGCGGCGTAGTGCCACACGCCGCGCCACTGCAGGAAGCCCTCGAGCGCCGCATCGCGGCGATCCTGCGCCACGTGCCGCGGCACGAGCGTCCACGGGCAGTGGCACTCGCGGCACGGCTGCGTGATGCGCTGCGCCGCGCACCGTCGCTCGGCGCAGAGCGCGAGCTCGAACAGCTCCTCGCGGCGCACGCGCACGCGGAGCTCGCCTCCATGGACTGGCTCGAGCGCTCGTGCGCCGTGGCGACGAGGCGCGCGGTTAGCCTCGCCTCATCTCACGACCCCCACGTCGTCGCGCTCGTCGTGTTCGGCAGGGGTGAGTCCGCTCAGTGCAACGACCAACGCCCGATGCGCCCCTTTGGTCCGACTGCCCACCCCGTGTCGTCGCGGGAGAACACCAGGCTGTTGTACGGCACCGCGTCCACCCACGTCCAGGTCGCGCCGCCATCGCGCGAGACGTCGGTGCCGGTGAGCCCCACCGCGGCCATCAGACGGCCACGGGCGCTGGGGACGAACGCCACGCCGGAGCGATAGCCCGCCGGGGACGACGCGCTGTCGGCGAGTGCCCACGTGACGCCACCGTCGTTCGTGACGGCGAGGTTCCGGCCGCGCAGCGCTGGCTGCTGGTAGTCGCCGCCGGCGATCACGCCGTGGAGCGAGTCGCGGAAGTCCACGGAGAAGATTCCCGCCGACGCCACGCCGGCGCGCAGCGGGGTGTCGTGCACCGTCCACGTGCGGCCGCGATCGGCGGAGTGATACACTCGCGCCACCGCCGCGCCGCCACTCACGAGCCACGCATCGCGGTCGCCGCGCACGATGAGACAGGTGCCGCTCGCCGCAAAGCCACCCTCGCCCGCCAGCGCGGCCGGCATCCCCGCCGCCGGCATCTCGTGCCACGTGTCGCCGCCGTCGTCCGTGGCGACGATGAGGAAGCGACCGCCCACCGGATCGCTCATGGCGATGCCATGCATCGCGTCCCAGAACTGGATCGCATCGAAGAACGATCCTTTGCGCGTGGCGACGAACCGCTGCGACCAGGTGCGCCCGCCATCGGTGGTGCGAAAGATCCGCGAGGAGTCCCCGATGCTCAGCACGTGCGCCACGTCGGGCGACGTCGCGGCAATGGCGCGGAAGTCGAGCGCCGCCGCACCGGGCACAGTGTCGCGTGTCCAGCTGGCGCCGCCGTCCGTGGTACGAACCACCGTGCCATGCATCCCGCTCGCCCAGACCACGGTGGGCGAGACTACGCTCAACCCGCGCAGCTCCACCTCCGTGGGACTCGCCAGCGCGTGCCACTGGGCACCGGCCGCGAGCAGGGGGACGGCGAGCGCGAACGTGACGGGCACACAGACAGGTATGCGAAGACGCAACATGTTCAGGGTCAGGGCGGGCGTGAAAGACAAGAAGTCCGGCAGCGTTTCAAGCTGAAGAATCCTGCAACCATCTGGACAAGGTATGGAAGATGCCTCCCGATCCCTTGCACCGCAGCAGCGCTCGCGGCAGTGGCGGGCGGGACCGTCCAACCTGGAGGCCGGCATGATGACGGGAGGAGATCGCGAGGCGTTCGCGATGAACGTGATCGAGGAGGTGCGACGCTGGCCCGGGGTGCAGCTGCGGCCACACGCGAGCCCCACCACGCCCGGCGAGTCGGACGGCGTGGAGTTCCGCCTCTTCGGGCGGCAGATCGGCCACGTTCACGGCGACTGTTCAGTCCACTGCTCGCTCACCAAGGCGCTCAAGGCGAGCATCGTCGCCGAGGAGCTCGCGGAGCCGCTCGATTTCGCGCCCTCGTCGGCGTGGGCCGCGCTCAATCCGATCAGCACCGAGGACGCGAAGCGCGCCATCTGGCTGCTGCGCCTCAACTACGTGCGTATCCGCCGGCAGCGGCTCACGCCTCTCGCCGCATCCAGCTCGGACCTGCTCCGGGAGCACGAGGCCGCGCTTGCCACGGTGAGTCCCAAGGTGATCGAGGTACTGCAGCGCACCCAGGCGCGCCGGCGTCCACGTCCCCTGCCCTCGCTGGACGCCTGACCCGGCGCTGGTGCCGCAGCGCTGGCGTCAGCTCGCGGGATGTCCGCGGAACACGAAGTACACCGCGCCCATGATGCACAGCGCCGCCCAGAGGAAATCGAGGCGGAGCGGCTGTTTCATGTAGAAGAAGGCGAACGGCACGAACACCAGCAGCGTGATCGCTTCCTGGAGGATCTTGAGCTGGCCGAGTGTGAGTGCCGTGTAGCCGATCCGGTTCGCTGGCACCTGGAGCATGTATTCGAAGAGGGCGAGCCCCCAGCTCAGCAGCGCGGCAATGTACCAGGGCCGGTCACTGAGGTTCTTGAGATGCGCGTACCAGGCGAACGTCATGAACACGTTCGACAGGACGAGCAGGCCGGCGGTACGCAGGATGACGGGCATGTTGGCGAGGAAGAAGTCGCGGGAATCTATCGTCGCACCCGCGCTGCGCGCCGACGCTGACGAGCGAGGCTGCCCCGCCGGGGCTCAGCCCGCGTCGGCGAGAGACTCGCCGGCTTCGCCCACCGCCCGTCCGACTCGCGCGAGCCCCCACGCCGCAGAGGCGAGCACGAGCAGCACGCCCAGGAAGACGATGGCGCGCGAGATCGCCTGGTCGCGCGCCAGGAGCCCGAGGCGGCCGAGCAGGTAGTTCCAGTCGTGCTCACCGCCGCCCACCAGCGGCAGCTCCTGCGCGCGAGCGTCGGCCGCATAGTACGCGATGTGCCCGCAGTTCTGTCCCACCCACCACAGTGCCACGCTCGCGGCGTGCTCGTCGCCGCGCCGAGCGAAGTACACGACGAACGTCGCCGGCATGATGAGCTGGAAGAGCGTGCCTCCGGCGAACCCGATGAACTCGCCGAAGGGGCCGAAGAGGAGGTGCCCCGTCTCGTGAATGGCGAGGTCCACCCCGTCGAGAAGTGTCCCGCGCCCGAGATGGGTGAGGTCGTACAGCCCGTAGACGAGCAGTAACAGGGTGAACAGACGCCGAGCGGTCACGTTCATGTCCGCAGGACGGCGTCACCGGTTCAGGAGTCACCACCGCGAAACCGTGGCGGGCCTGGCGCGTAGGGTACAACGTGTGGCGACTCCCGCTGCGCGCTCACCGCCTGCCCGGAAACGACGACATGTGGATGCTCCTCAAGGCTTTCGCCCTCCGACTCGTCGTCGGCCGCACGATCGGAGGACTCCTCGGTACGATGCTCCTGGTGCTCGCGCCGGTGGCCGGCGTGCTCAAGCTCGTGGGCCTGCCGGTGCTCATCGTGCTCGGTGTGATCGGCGCCCCGGTGCTGCTCCTGCTCGCCGCGATCGGGCTTCCCATGCTCCTCGTCGTCGGCATCGCCGGCGTCCTGCTCTTCCTCCTCGGCCTTCTCCTGTCCCTCGGTGTGATGGTGATCAAGATCGTCGTGCCGATCGTGCTCGTCGTGTGGTTCGTCCGGTGGATGATGGGCAGGAGGGGACGGGCGGAGGGGCGGGATGTGGGAGCAACGGAACTGTAGGTGAGTAGGTGAGTAGGTGAGTAGGTGAGTAGGTGAGTAGGTGAGCACGAAAAAGAGGGGTGATCGGCGCTGCCGATCACCCCTTTCCGATTCCCACATTCTCGCCTTCGGTCCTGTTCACCTTCTGCTTCACGAATAGTACCTCCTCAACTGCGCCGCCACTCCATCGAGGTCGGGGAAGAGGCGTCGCTCGTCCATGCCGACGATGTCGAGCTGGTCGCGCACGAAGGTCGACACGTCCTTCGGGATCACGAACCGGCTCAGCGCGTCGAGCAGGCCGTGCTTGGCGAGGAACTCGTCGAACGAGTGAGTGGCGTCCGAACAAAGCGTGAACACGGCTGCCTGCGCCGAGATGCGGGCGTCGAGGGTGGGCGGCTCGAGCATGCAGGCGAATGGCCGACCGCCGTCGCCCTCGTCGATCAGGCGCCATGGCGTGAACTCGCCGCGTCGACCGACAAACTCGGCGAGGTCGTGGATCAGCAGTGCCAGCTCGGGAAAGCCGAAATGCCGGTGCACCTTCATCCAGTCCAGGCGCCAGATGGCGCGGTCGCGCTCGATTACGCCGCGCGTCGCGAAGTGCGCCGCCACGAGGGGAGAATACGTCCAGTCGAGAAGACGCGTGGGCACGCCGTGGTGCTGTGCCGCCACCATCAGCTCCCACTCGTTCTCTGCCTGGTTCACGAACGGCCGTGAATACCGGGCGAAGTTCCGGAGGATGTGCTCTTCCAGGGTGGTCTTGGTGTGCGGCGGAGTGGTGCCCCCCAGCCTGTCGAGGCTCGTGAGCAGGTGTCTGTTCGCGTCGGGCGCGCCGTGATACACACAGGTGTCGCGCCGGCGGCCGGTCACTGGATCCGGCTGCTCGGGCGTCACACGGTCGATCAGCTCGCCGAGGGAGTGGACCTCCACCTCGTCCACGTCGTGGATCGCCATGCTTCCGCGCTCTTACAAGAACCGTGACAGGAGAGGGGACGCCGACAGCGCGCAGGCCTCACGCGCCGCCGCCTCGCCCCCCCGGCGGCTCCCGACGCTGGCGCTCACCGCGCCGCCGCGCGAGCCCCTTGAAGTAGCGCCACCGCACCACGCTCATCACCACGAAGACGATGGCGAGGACGATGGCTAGCGGCCAGTCCACGTTCCTCACGTGCGTACCGGTGCGCTGTCGCGTGTCCAGGCGCGGTGCATCACGATCCGATGGAAACCCCGAGGGTGACGATGCTCTCGCGGCTGCCATTCGACACCTGGCTTGCGCGGCGCATGAAGCCCGCACGACCACCGACACCGAGGAGCACCATGAGATGCGCCTCGGCGCCCACGTACGTGGTGTGCGGATCGGCGTTCCACGGCTCGCTTCCCGTGCGCAGCACGGCGGCGCGCAGGGAGAATCCGGAACCGAACCGACCGAGCATGCGATAGTAGCCGGCGGAGAGCTCGCTCCCGTGCTGGCCCTGCTCGACGAGCGCGATGACCCCTTCGTTTCCGTGCTCGTTCAGGTCGAGGGCCGCACCCGCGGAGACGGAGAAGCGCATCGGCGTGCCATAGTGCACGCCGAACGCCGGCACGAGTCGCGGCCCCTGAGAGTCGTCGCGCCGCTGGGCTCTGGCACCGGCGGGAGCCAGGAGGACGAGTACGAGCAGCGATGGCACGGCGAGACGCATGGGCGAATGCTGCACCGTCAGCGCGAGCGCGCGCAAGCGGCTCATCATGCCGCGCCTCGGGATTCCAGCGCACGCTCCACGGCACCACCCAGGAGCACGCCGAGGAGCTCCACCGCAGCAAGCGTGAGCGGAAACCATGTCGGGTCGTTCGGGAACGCGCCCGCGCCACGCACTGCCGGTCCCGCGGCGGCCACGAAGAGAATGAGCGCGAGCAACACCACCGTGAACAGCGAGCGACCAGCCGTGATGCGCGAGGTGGTGAACCCGCCGGCCAGCGCACCCACCGCCGCCGCGGCAAGCTTCCCCCACACGTATCCGGCGGGGAAGGGCTTCGTGAGTGCGTCGGCGCCATGAAGCGTGAACACCCCCGCCACCACGGTCCCCACGGCGATGAGGAGGAGCGCCACGCCGATGCCGGCGAGCAGCCCGATCGCCGGACGGACGGCCTGCGACGTCGGTGGTGCCGGTGGATTGGTCATGACACGCTCAGGCATCGGCATAAAGGTGCGCTGCATCGGCGGCCGCGAGCTCGACGAGGAAGTCCGCCATGTTCGCCGCCACGACGTCGGCGTAGCGAGCCCCCTTCTCCACCGAGGCCTGGGCGGGATTGCCGGTGCCCGTGTCGGAGCTCACCTGCGTCCAGCGGCGCGGCGCCCACGCCCAGCCTTCGCGCATGGCGCGAATGCTCCACCGCCGCTCGCGGCCGTCCCCCGCTTCGCTCAACGGGCGCACGAGGTGGGGCACGAGGTGCATCATCACGCTCGTCTCCAGCTCGTCCGCGTGATCGCCCGGCGCGCTGAAGACCGCGCTCCGATCGCCGATCTTGTACCAGTTCACGAGCGAGAGGAACACCTTGGTTCGGGGCTGCAGCTCACGGATGATCTGCCGGAAGTCGTTTCCGCCGTGCCCGTTGAAGATGACGAGCTTGTGGATCCCCTGTCCCTCCAGCGCGTGCGTCAGGTCGGCCAGCAGCGCCGCCTGCGTGGAGGGATTCATGTTCAGGCACAGCTTGATGTCGAGCTGGCCGGTGTTCACGCCGAAGGGCACGCAGGGAAGCACCACCACCCTCGCTCCGCGCTCCCACGCCCGTCGCGCCGCTTCCGCGGCCAGCGCATCGCACTGGATATTGTCGGTGGCGTAGGGGAGATGATAGTTGTGCGCCTCGGTGGCGCCCCACGGCAGGACAGCCACTTCGTACGGCGTGGCGTCCACCGTCTTCCACGTGCTCTCGGCAAGGATGTACGGTCGGGTCATGTGGCGGAAAATCACCGGTGCCCCGGGGGAATGCCAGCGGGATGCCTCTTGCATTGGGACAACGCCCGTCCCAGTCTCCAGCGCACCCACCTGACTCGTCATCATGCCGGACTTCCCGTCGTACCCGCCACGCAGCGCCGCTGCCACCGCCACGCCCTCAGCGGGCACGGAGGTCTCGGAGGCATTCGCCGGCCTGCAGGGCCGCGCGACACAGGTGCTCAATGCCATCGACGACGGCATCTTCTTTCTCGATCGCAACGGGCTGACGATCTTCGTCAACGAGGCGAGCGTGCGCATTCTCGGCTACACCGTCCGGGAGGCGCTCGGCCGCTCCATGCACGAGCTGACGCACCATCACTACGCCGACGGCAGCGTCTTTCCCGCCGAGGAATGCCCGATCCTCTCCTCGGTGACCGACGCCGTGCAGCAGCGCGTGGGCGGCGACATCTTCTGGAACAAGAGCGGGCAGCCGGTGCCCGTGGACTACACCAGCATCCCGATCAAGGACGGGCGCCAGGTGACGGGCGTCGTCGTCACCTTTCGCGACATCAGCGAGCACCAGCGCGCCGAGGCGCAGTCGGTGCGACTCGACCGGGAGCGCGAGGCGCGCACCGAGGCCGAGCGGACGCGCGAAGCGCTGCGCGCAAGCGAGAATCGCTACCGCTTCCTCGCCGAGGCGATCCCCGTGCAGATCTGGACCGCCACGCCGGACGGTCGGCTCGACTACGTGACCCAGCGCGTCGCCGACTACTTCGGCGTCACGCCCGAACGCGTGCTCGGGGAGGGATGGCAGCACGTGATCCATCCCGACGACCTGGCGCACGCCGTGGAACGATGGACCCACTCCCTCCGGACCGGCGAGCCCTACGAGGTGGAGTTCCGCCTCCGCGGCGCCGATGGCCGATACCGCTGGCACATCGCGCGCGCGCTGCCCCAGCGTGACGAGGCAGGCCGCGTGGTCCACTGGTTCGGTACCAACACCGACATCGACGAGCTGAAGGAGCTGCGCAGCCGGCTGGAATAGGGCGCGCGATCGCGCGCCCTCATTCTCGTCTAGCGGAAGCGCATGCCGTTCGGCGCGATGGCGCCGGGCTTGGGAATGGTGAACGGCTTCGCGGGAGCGACGGGCCTGGCGTCCTTGTCGCCTGCGGGCTTCGCACCGCGTCCCTCGCGCGCTGGGCGCGTGTCGGCGCTCGTCCCCTTCTTCATCGTCAGCGCGATGCGGTTCCGCTGGAGGTCCACGCCCATGACGCGAACCTTCACGCGCATGCCCACCGACACGATCTGGTTCGGGTCACTCACGTAGCGGTCGGCGAGCTGCGACACGTGTACCAGCCCATCCTGGTGCACGCCGATGTCAACGAAGGCGCCGAAGGCGACGATGTTCGTCACCACGCCTTCCAGCTCCATCCCCTCGCGCAGGTCCTTCGGCTCGGTGACGTCGTCGCGGAACGCGGGCGCCTCGAACGCCGCGCGTGGATCGCGGCCGGGCTTGCGCAGCTCGGCCAGGATGTCGTTCAGCGTCGGCAGTCCGACGTCATCCGAGACGTAGCGCGCGAGCTCGATCTCCTTCAGCTTCGCCTCGTCGGCGACGAGCGAAGCCAGCGGCACGCCGAGGTCGGCCGCCATGCGCTCCACAAGGGCGTAGCGCTCCGGATGCACGGCGCTCGCGTCCAGTGGGTGTACGGCTCCCCTGATTCGCAGGAAGCCCGCCGCCTGCTCGAACGCCTTCGCGCCGAGTCGCGGCACCGCGAGCAGCTCGCGACGCGACGTGAAGCCGCCGCGCTCGTCGCGCGCCTTCACGATGTTCTCCGCGAGCGTGGCACCGATGCCGGACACGTGGGAAAGCAGCGCCGCCGACGCCGTGTTCACCTCCACGCCGACATGGTTCACCGCCGACATCACCACGTCCTCGAGGCGCTTCTTGAGGCGCTGCTGATTGACGTCATGCTGGTACTGCCCCACACCGATGGACTTCGGATCGATCTTCACCAGCTCCGCGAGCGGGTCCTGCAGGCGCCGCGCGATGGACACCGCGCCGCGCAGCGAGACGTCGAGGCCGGGAAGCTCGGCCACCGCGAGCTCGGATGCGGAGTACACCGATGCACCCGCTTCGCTGACCACCACCACCTGCGGCGGCGAGGCGAGCGTGGCGGCACGCAAGGTCTGGCGCACGAGCGCTTCCGTCTCGCGCGAGGCCGTGCCGTTGCCGATGGCGATCAGCTCGGCGCCCGTGGTGGTGACGAGGCGCAGGAGCGACGCGGCGAAGCGGTCGGGCTGGTGCAGCATCCATGCGTCGGTGTGGAGCACTGCGCCGGTGCGTGACACGGCGGCCACCTTCACGCCCGTGCGGAAGCCCGGATCGAGCCCGATCACGATCCGCTCGCCCGCCGGCGCGGCGAGCAGGAGCTGCTCGAGGTTGCGGCCGAAGATGGCGATCGCCTCTTCGTCGGCGCGCGTCTTGAGCTCCAGCCGGAGCTCCACCTCGATGGAGAACGACAGCAGGCGCTTGTACGCGTCCTGCGCCACGAGCTTCAGCTGGTCGATCGCGCGACGACCATGCGTGACGCGCTCGGTGAGCCCGTTCACGATCTCCTCGATTGGCGCGGCGATGCTCCACGAGAGCACCCCTTCCTCCTCGCCGCGCCGGATGGCCAGCACGCGATGCGACGGGATGGTGCCGAGAGGCTCGGAGAAGTCGTAGTAGTCCTGGAACTTGCCGACCTCGTTCTCCTTGCCCGTCACGGCGCGCGACGCCACGCTCCCTTTGCGGCGCGTGAGCTCGCGCACCCAGCCGCGATGCCCCGCGTCCTCGGCCACGCGCTCGCTCAGGATGTCGCGCGCGCCGGCGAGCGCGTCGTCCAGCGCAGCCACCTCGCGATCGGCGCTCACGTACGTCGCCGCGACAGTCGTGGCAGCCGCGTCGTCGAGCGAGCCATCCCACAG
>Ga0070714_100004024_pt1 | contig 11048 bp, 9 predicted proteins | sample LARL83metaG_FD_65450 | JGI IMG/M metagenome (GOLD analysis project Ga0070714, IMG submission 65450) | Corn, switchgrass and miscanthus rhizosphere microbial communities from Kellogg Biological Station, Michigan, USA - LAR L8-3 metaG | ecosystem: Host-associated > Plants > Roots > Rhizosphere ... | reverse complement strand
TGACTCGCCTTAGCATCGAACACACACCTGTGTGTTCCTGACGAAGAGAAGGAGGACTTTAATGACTCGACCCAAGACAAAAATACTTGTGGACGGCGGCGACCCGCAGGAGACTCAACACGTTAAGGAGTTGCTGGGATTTGTCGATGGCCAAACGACCAACCCCTCGTTGATCGCCAAGAACCCTCACATCCAAGAACTAATCGCATCAGGTCACAAACTTTCCAGTCGAGAGGAGATGGACGAATACAAGAAAATCGTTCAAACAATCTCCCCATTGGTCGGCGATGCGGGAGTGTCTGTCGAAGTATTCTCCGATGAGAAGACGTCGGCACAAGAGATGTTCAGCCAGGGGCAGGAAATGTTTTCGTGGATTCCCAATGCGTACATCAAATATCCATGCACGGCTGAGGGGCTTCGAGCAGCAGAGATGTCTGTGAAACAGGGCCTGAGGGTCAACATTACCCTCTGCTTCTCACAGCAACAAGCAGCCGCAGTGTATGCGGCGACGAAAGACACGAAGGAGCCTGCATACGTCTCGCCTTTCGTCGGGCGTTTGGACGACATCGGTCAAAGCGGAATGGATGTCGTGAAGAACATTAAACGGATGTTCTCGAAGGGGGATGGTCACGTTCTTGTCTTAACTGCCAGCATCCGCAGTCTCGAACATCTGCTCTACTGTTTCGTCCTTCAAACCGAACTTGCAACCGTGCCCGCACAGATCTTGAGACAGTGGGCAAGCAAGAATTTCCCGATACCCGACAAACAGTTTCAGTACAAGTCTCCCGGTAAACCGATCCCTTATGAGGATCTCGACTTGGAACGACCGTGGGAAACGTTCGATATTCAACACGAGCTCACACGCAAAGGCATTGAGAAATTCACCGCTGATTATCGTGCAACACTCTCTCGACCTGCATAAAGGTTGTTCGTGGAAATGTTCATGGCCACTGAGGCGAGTTGGGCAATGGCCTGTGGGCTACCGATTACGGAGGGGGCGATTTGGTGATGGAAGCGGCGAACAACACCGGCCTACTGAACGCGCGAGAGGCGGCATCCGTAAGCGACACTTTAGGGGTCTCAGCCAGCTTGCGTCTGCACTGGCCCGAGTACCTTATGGAAGCGGGCGAAATTAGTCTGTTCATGTTTTGCACTTGCTCGTTTGCTACGCTACTGCAGCACCCCGCTTCTCCGGTCGGGCATTTGTTCACCAGCGGTATCGTCCGCCGTGCTCTGATGGGATTGGCCATCGGCGCTACAGTCACGGCGCTGATCATGAGTCCCTGGGGCAAGCAATCCGGCGGGCATATCAATCCCGCCATGACGTTCGCGTTCTACCGGCTAGGGAAACTCCACCATTGGGATGCGCTGTTTTACTGGGTCGCACAGTTCTCCGGCGCAACGATCGGCGTTGCGCTCGCAAGTTTCTTACTGAGGGGTGCTCCAGGAGATAGCACGGTCCGTTATGCAGTGACCGCCCCCGGAGTTTATGGTGCCGCCGTCGCGTTTGGGGCCGAGCTAGCCATCTCTTTTATCTTGATGATCACGGTATTGCTGGTGACGAACCACGAAAGATTGGCGCGGTACGCGCCTTACTTTGTGGGCTCGCTCTACGCCGTGAACATCACGTTCGAAACACCACTCTCTGGAATGAGCATGAACCCCGCGCGAACCTTTGGCCCCGCGGCCTACGGAGGTTATTGGCACACCCTCTGGATATATTTCATCGCACCGACGCTAGGCATGCTGGCCGCCGCTGGGACATTTCTTCGAATCCGTAGGGGCATCGCTCCATACTGCGCTAAACTTCACCAAGCCAATCACCGGCGCTGCATCTTCCATCACACACAACTTCCAAAGAGAGGGATTTGCGCAAATACTTCAAGGTAACTCCCTCATCTCGTGCGGCTCGCTGGACACTCCAAGTTCGACGCATTTCGGGGGCTCCGACCTTTGTTCTTTCTTCAATTCCTGAATGTCCCGCCGACGATTAGGCGAACATCGGCGCTAGTCACAGAATGGTCACAATAACGGGCCACCTCAACGGATTAAGTTATTGATTGAAAAAGGATTTAGGCTCAGAGAATACAGCTGAAAAGGCTGGCGTCGGGGGTTCAACTCCCTCCCTGGCCACCAAGTCTTCTGGCATCAATCGCTTACCTGTTGTTATTAATCCATCACATCTGCTCGAAATTTCGTAAATCGATAATCTTCGATGTTCGCAATCTTCTGTGTTTGTTGGGTTTAAGGAGTGGTGGAGCGCAGCCCATAGGGGCTTGGCGTCAACCAAATCTGCTGGCAAGTTTCTCATCCTTATTACAGACTTTCATCTTCATTATCCGGTTACTTCGCCGATGCAATCAGTGGTGACGTTATGGGCATCTTTCTTCTTTCTCAGTGTTTGGCAAGAATGCAATACGAGATTTTTCCGAGACTCCGAGGAGTGACTTCTCTTTCCGAATGTCTACTGCCGTTGCAAGGGGATTACATTCACCCGTCTAGGATGAGCACGCACGCCGTTTCACAAGACAAAGGTCAGGTTGGGTGCGCACAGGAGCTCGAGGTCAGGCCTTACGGCTAGAGAAGCATGCGTCTTCTTCCGAAGAGGAGGGCATCGATCGACCAGGCACCAGGTCCTAGCATAGCGAGCGCAACGCCCACTGTGGCCAGCAGAATCAGGGCCCAAGGGTCGCCGGTTCGAGAGAAGATCACCCAAACGGCGACGCCAGCAAACATGCTGCCGACAATTGGTGTCCATAGACCGGCGCAAAGGAGTAAGGCCAGAGCGCCCTCGATCACCGCCGTCGACGACTGACCTAGACTCAAAGCGCTTCCACTAAAGTGGAAGGCGGTGGTTGCCGCGGCCACGCGCAGCAAAAAAAGTCCCATCCCGGGCCATCCACGGGCGAAACTCGAATAAAGGCGCTGCATTGCACACCCCGTCTTCCGAGCATAGGCGCTCGATGAAGGGGATCGAAACCCTAATACAAGGCTGGGTCTTCACTCTTTCGAGGGATCACAGTTCGATGATTCCGCGCTTGAGTCCGACGGTGACAGCATGCGTCCGGTCACGTGCCCCCAACTTATCAAGGATGTTTTTCACCCGGCTCTTGACGGATTCTTCCGAAATGGAGAGATGTGCGGAAATCTCTTTGTTGGCGTTGCCCGCAGCGATCAATCGCAGGACTTCCAGTTCCTTCGGCGTTAAAGCTTCTTCGCCGCTGTGCTCGGCAATCTGGGCGGCAGCTTCCGGAGCCATAACCTTGCGTCCTGCATAAACCGCGCGGATGTTGTCCGGCAGTTCTTTATGCATTACGGCTTTGAGGAGGTAGCCCTGTGCTCCAGCCTTAAGCGCGCGGAAAATCTGCACGTCGCCAGCGTAGGTGGTCAGCATAATAATTTTCGCACCCGGGAACTCTGCGCGGATCGAAGAAACCGCATCGACACCATTCATCTCTGGCATCTGCAAGTCCATCACTGTGACGTCCGGGTGATGAGTGCGAAACTGCTGGATGGCTTCGCGTCCATTCGATGCTTCTGCGACGACCACGATGTCTTGCTGAACGGCAATCAGTCCGCGAAGTCCTTCGCGGACAACCGGATGGTCGTCGGCGATCAGAATCCGAATTTGGGGGCGACTTGCACTCATCGTCCGATCCCTATTCCACCTGAGGCGCTGTGCTGAGGAACTTGGGAGCGAAGACCGCAGAGGGGTGAACGGCCGTGTAGGCACTGGCGGCGGGAATGGTTAAGTCGATTTCTGTCCCGGACCCGTCTCGACTCCAGATCTCCAGTTTGCCGTCCGCGATTTGAGCACGTTCCTTCATGCCATGCAGGCCGAAATGTCCCTCGCGCCTGCCTGCGCTAAGGACTTCCGGATCGATGCCCTTGCCATCGTCCCGAATGCGAAGGCGGAATTGTCGTTCCTCATACCGAATCTCCACCTCAATATTCCGTGCTTGCGCGTGACGGAAGGCATTTCCCAGGGCCTCAGCGGCAATGCGGTGAACTTCCTCTTGCCGGGCCGGACGCAGACTCCGTGGCTTGCCTTCAACATCTACGCGGAAGGCGGGCGACCCGCTTTGACGGGCCGTAAATTCTTCACCGAATCTCTTGATGGCCGCGGCAAGATCATTAATCTCGGCCGTGGACGAGCGCAACGCTTGCACTGCATCCCGACCCTCTATGATCGCCTGGCTAGCGGCGTCGATCGCCTTCTCCAGCATGTCCCTTGCTTCTTCCGGGCGCGATGGAAGAAGACTGGAAGCCGTTTGAAAGCGAAGCAGCAGCCCGTGGAAACTTTGAAGCAAAGTGTCGTGAAGTTCGCGCGCTATGCGTGTTCGTTCGTTAACGCGAGCATCTAGCTCTTCGGCACGCTTACGATCCGTAATATCTACGTTCGAGCCGACGTAACCGATGAATTTGCCATCGGCGTCGAAGCGGGGCACGTCAGTGTCAACAATCCATCGATATTCACCGTCATGGCGGCGCAGGCGGTACTCGTGCTGAAACAGCCGTCGCTCGCAGAATGCGGTCGTGCGGAATTCGAAGCAGCCTTGTAAGTCTTCGGGGTGTATGTTCTCGGCCCAGCCGATCCCGAGCATCTCGTCCATCCGGCGTCCCGTGAACTCGAGAAAAGGCTTATTGACGAAATCCAACTCGCCATCGACGCCAGCCGACTTAATCATGACGGGTGTGGAGTCCGCCATAGCGCGGAAACGCTCTTCCGATTCACGTCGAACGAGGCCACCACGTTGCGCTTCGGTAACGTCACGCACAATGCTCACGATCTCAACGATCGTTCCTGCCCCATCGCGCACCGCAGAAAATGTAGCAGCAACTTTCACCTGCTGACCTCCCTTGCGTACGCGGATCGATTCGTTCCGGACCATCCTCCCGTTCTCTGCGAGGCGATTCATCAATGTTCGCTCTTTATCGACGAGCGAGGAGAGAATGATCGTGGCAACCGGGCGGCCGATCATTTCGCTTGCGGAGTATCCGAACATTCGTTCAGCCGCAGGGCTCCAAAATGTTACGAATCCATCCAGCGTTGTGCTGATGATTGCGTTATCGGATGATTCCGCGATCGCTGCAAGCAGGGTGGAAGGAGTGGTGGCAACCTCCGTATTCATTGGGAGCTAGCCTCCTTGCCTTGGACGGTCCGACTGGGATGTCAAACGTCTTGCGGAATCCCACAGATTGTTACATCTTAACGCATTGCATGAAATTCGTACGAGATCCCATTCATCAAGTCTGGGGATGGAGTAGACTGATGGCAGCAAAAGCCGGCAGAAACATCACAAGTCAACCTTCTATACATTCGTAGTCGGGCCAACCACTGGGGAAGCAACAGAGCAGGTAACTCTTTCGGCCGTTTTCATAGTCACCACGTTCGGCTTGCCGCGCGCGTCGTCCCGATGTCGGGTTCCGAGCCCAAACGTCATGGGCCGCAACCATCAGCGGTGAGTAGGCGGAGGATACGAGAATGCCAAAGCTCAACCGTGAGGACTGGATTGATCTAGCCCGAAAGCTGGACTGGGACTATTCGCATGTTCGCGAGGAAGAGGTTTTTCCCGAGCTCCTGAGTGGTCGTCCCTGGCTTCCACACGCGGAGTGGCAGCACTGGGACGAGCCGTACCGCACGAGCTATGCAGAGTACGTGGACACCCAAGCTGATAAAGACGCAATCGTACAAGGCGTGCGGGAGGCCGTAGGCCGCGTCGAGGACTTCGCAAAACTCGATCGATCGTGGCTCAACGGCTTGAAGCTCCACGCAGCAACGATGGCGTTCACGGAGTTTACGGCGGGGATCGGCGACATCCGAGGCGCCCGTTTCGGGCGAGACAGCGCTTGGCGCACGATGGCACTCTTCGGCGCGCTGGATGAGTTCCGCCATACCCAGATTCCTTTGCTCCTCATGCACGAACTGGTCCGATGGGATCCCCAGTTCGACTGGACGCACCGTTTGTTCCACACCAACAACTGGATGGGCATCGCACTGCGGCACCTGGTTGACGAGATGTGCGTTGGGACGGACCCTCTCGAATTCGCCATCGCTACCAATCTCGTGCTCGAGACGGGTTTTACCAATCTCCAGTTCATCGGGCTCTCGGCGATCGCTCACGACGTCGGCGACCGCATGTTCGAGAAGATGGTCACAAGCATTCAGACCGACGAGGCGCGTCACGCCCAGATCGGTCATCCCGTGATCGCGACTCTGATCCGTCACGACCCCGAACGGGCCCAGTATCTTGTCGACAAGTGGTTCTGGCGGAGCTGGATCGTGTTCGCTGTGGTCACCGGGTTCAGCATGGATTATCTAACCCCGCTCGCAGATCGACCTTTGTCATTCAAGGAGTTCATGGAGGAGTGGATCAGCGATCAGTTCGAGAAGACCCTGGCAGCGTTCGGGTTGAAGCGGCCCTGGTACTGGGACATTTTCATCAACGCGGTCGACATCTATCACCACATGGTTTATGCGAGTGCCTATACCTACCGCGCAACATTGTGGTTCGACTTCGCGCTTCCCGGTCCGGAGGAACGCGCGTGGCTTCGCCAGAAGTATCCGCACACGTGGGATCTGATTGACCCAGTGTGGGAGCGGATCACAGAACGCTGGCGGACTAGCGGGCCCGGAATCGAATGGTCCACGCAAGGGGCAACCATGCCCGCGTTCTGCAATCTGTGTCAGATCATCTTGTCGAATGGGACTCCCCGCTCGAATGCTGCGCGCGTCGTCGAGCACAAGGGCAGGAAATACATCTTTTGCTCCGAGCCGTGTGCCTGGATCTTCTCGCGCGAGCCAGACCGCTATGCACATCACAAGGGAGTTGTCGATCGCATGCTTGCCGGCGAGGCGCCAGCCAATATTGTTGAGCTCACACGAACATACTTCGACGTGACCCCAGAAGTCAGGGGTGAGGACATGTTGCGGGGACGGTACCCGTGGCTGCGGGCACATCGCAGCGATCCTGGTTTGGGGGGATAACACATTGCTCGTGCCACTCTACGGCTTTCTTGCTGGTGACACACTGGGTCTTCTCGTGCAGGTCCACGACGACGACCCGGTCCATGCGATCGCAGAGCAGATTCAGTTGGCCGCGTGTGTTCGAGTCGCGCCGCGAGCCCAGGCGCACGTGTACTTCCGAGGTCAGCGACTTGATCCACAGCTTACGGTATCGAAGGCAGGCCTTGCGCCGATGGATCGCGTCGACGTGGTTCCCGAGGAGGGATGATGCCTTTCGAGCCCACCATCATGGATGCTGAACTTTGGGATGGTGACATGACCTCGCGTCGCGTCGATGGTCATGATCTCTTTCTTGTCCGGCACAACGGCGTCGTCTACGCCTACGAGAATCGGTGCGCACATCTCGGCGTCCCCCTGAGCGAGGGGCGGCTGGACGGGCACGTACTTACCTGCCGCGCCCATCACTGGCAGTATGACGTCCGCAGCGGAAGCGGGGTGAACCCCGCGACTGCCTGCCTCAGACGTTTCGCGGTCAAGATCGAGGATGGCAAAGTTTTCGTGGATGTCCACGCATCCTACCCTGACCTCCCAAACGCAGAGGATTTTGCCGATCACGTGGGACCGGTCTTTACCGACCATCCCCACGCCCAAGCCGTGCTCGAAGCGATTCGGCGTCTGAACCCGTCCGTCGAAATACACAACCGTGGCTCTTATGTTCGCGTGCTCGCGCCACGCCGCTGCAGGGTCACTCGGAGTGCGGTTGAAGATATTCTCAGGCAGCCATTCGCCTTCCGAGCCGAACTCGAAATCATGATGCCATCCTTTAAGGGCAGAATGCGCCTCGACGACGACGAGGCGGTCTGGACATTTGAGGATGGCTCCATCAGCGGAGCAACTGTCAGCCAGACACGGCCCAGCCATCCCGAAATGATTTCCAATGCGACGCCATCCGTCAAAGAGATGGTGGACCATGACGGCGACAATATGATCAGTACGCTTGAGTCCACTGCAGCCCCCAGCCGGCGAGGACATAGCCCTCGGGAGATGACCCAGAAGAGGACCTACTGGCACCTGAGTGATCTTGGTCGCAAGCCCACGGACTACGACATCGCGACCTCCCATCTGCATTACTGGACTGCCCGCGGCTTCGAGGTGAAGGTGCCGGTCACCGATTGGTACGAGCGGTACCAACGTAGGTCTGAACTCCGGTGCCGCAACTGGGAAGCGTGGGGCGATCCGCGGCAGACGACATATACCACGTACACGACGATGCAGCGCACCCGTGAAGCCTTCGTCAATGGGCTCTTGGACTCGATCAGCGAAGACTACGACCGGGCTCTTTCGCCACAGTGGGTGGCCATGCTCGATCGCGTACTCGCCCCTCTTCGATATCCCGGTCATGGCTTGCAAATGGTCGCAGCGTACATTGGGAGCATGGCGCCGACCGCACGCATCACCATTGCCGCCACCTTCCAGGCTGCGGACGAAATGCGGCGCGTCCAACGGTTCGCATACCGGATGCGTCAGTTGCAGGTAACTCATCCCGAGTTCGGGAGTACGGCGCGACAGATCTGGCAGGACGATCCAATCTGGCAGCCGCTCCGAGAGGTCATTGAAACGCTCCTCGTCACATGGGACTGGGGCGAAGCACTCGTGGCGCTTGAGTTCGTGTTGAAGCCCGCCTTCGACGAGTTGTTCATGACGCAGTTCGGGCGACTCGCCCGCAAAGCGGGCGATGATGTGTTGGATCGCCTATTCTTTTCTTTGAACGAAGACTGTGCCTGGCATCGCTCCTGGAGTGAGTCTCTCATCGTGAGTGCCATTCGGGACACGCCGGAATCGGCGCCCGCGGTTAAACGCTGGATCGAGACCTGGGTACCGCGAGTCAGCCGCGCCATCTCCGCTTTGCAACCCATTTTCGACGAGATGTTACAAGGCGAGGCGGGGCGCTTCGCAACCGTCCTCAATGAGATCGAGCAATTCGGACAGCACTACCGCGAAACTCTTTTCGATCGTCGCGATCTCTCGCCCGGAGAGGCGGTGGCTTAAACGGCGACTCTCGGCGCTGACCCGCTGCCTATTGGCAGGAAGCACGAAGAAACAGCCCTCAATATCCGAAGGAAATCATCAAGAGCAGAGTTGCAAACATTCTCTCCAAGTCCGGTTCGGACGACCGAATTCATGCTGCAAGACTGATTTTGAAGCGCGGGACTATCCATTCCTGAATACTCGAAAGAGTCATACCGTTAAACTCGAAAACAAAATCGAGCGTTTGTAACCTTACGACTTCGAACTCTTGCACCCTAAAAAGGGTTTTTCCCGCATCTCTAAAGAGCAGGCTGGGCTCCCACAAAATAGTCCGTGCACTTCACCTGATCTGGGGTTTTTTCCGAGCGGCAGCTGGTCCAAGATGACCCTACCCTGACTTTCAGGATTAATCGCCTTCAAAACCGAACAGGAGGAATCTATGACCGCAACTATCGCTGCATCAGATAGCAGCACGCTGGCAACTGACAAGAAAACGGTTCGCCCCTTTCAGAAAGTTAACTTTCCGGAAGCGGAACTCACTGAATTGCGCAGACGCATCAACGCAACCCGATGGCCGGACCGAGAAACTGTCACGGATGCATCGCAAGGCGTGCAGCTCGCGACGACTCAAGCACTCGCACGCTATTGGGCGACAGAGTACGACTGGCGCAAGATCGAGGCAAAACTCAACGCCCTACCCCAATTCATCACCGAGATCGATGGATTGGACATTCATTTCATTCACGTCCGATCCAAACACAAGAATGCGCTGCCGTTGATTGTTACGCACGGGTGGCCAGGCTCGATCATCGAACAGATGAAGATCATCGATCCGCTCACAAATCCCACGGCCCACGGCGGAAGTGCAGCGGACGCCTTCGACGTAGTGATTCCATCGATGCCGGGCTACGGCTTTTCGGGCAGGCCGACTACAGCCGGATGGGATCCTGCCCACATCGCACGCGCCTGGGTCACGCTGATGAAGCGTCTTGGGTACACAAAATTTGTGGCTCAAGGTGGCGACTGGGGCGCGGTCGTTACTGAATCGATGGGCGTGCAGGCCGCCCCGGAGTTGCTGGGCATTCACACCAACATGCCTGGTATCTTTCCAGGCGAAATTGACCAGGCAGCTTTCTTGGGGCAGCCGGCGCCATCGGGTCTTTCGGCTGAGGAGAAGGTCGCCTATGAGGCGTTGCAACATGAATATCAAAAGGGAATCGCCTACGGGTTCCAGATGGGGCTTCGACCACAGACGTTGTACGGAATCGCGGACTCGCCAGTAGGTGTTGCGGCCTATTTCCTTGATCACGACGCGGCCAGCTATGAGCTAATCGCGCGTGTCTTCAACGGAGCATCCGAAGGCCTCACGCGCGACGACATCCTCGACAACATCACCATCACTTGGCTGACGAACACGTTCGTTTCTGGCGCACGTCTCTATTGGGAGTATTGGGGCAAGGGAGGGTACTTCAATGCGAAGGGCGTCTCCATCCCAGTCGCTGTGAGCGTGTTCCCCGACGAACTTTATCCGATGCCGCGCAGCTTCGCAGAGCGAGCATTTCCCAAGCTCATTCACTTCAACAAGCTTCCCAAGGGCGGGCACTTCGCGGCCTGGGAACAGCCGAAGGTCTTTTCAGAAGAGGTTCGCGCTGGCTTCAAATCACTGCGCAAGTCTCTTCAGGACGTTGCAGCTTGATCCGGGTGTAGCCACGTCCTGAGACTGATAACCCACTCATCGCAGAAGTACGCGATGAGTGGGGCACTCGGAGGTGAATATGGGTCAAACGGAACATGTTGATGCCCTAGTTCTCGGAAGCGGCCCAGGCGGAAATCTACTCGCATGGCACTTGGCGCGATCCGGGCAGCGAGTGGTCCTTGTCGAGCGGCGATACGTCGGAGGTTCCTGTCCCAACATCGCCTGCATGCCCAGCAAGAACGAGGCTTGGGCCGCACGCATCGCCTACCTGGTCCGGCATGCGGAGCAGTTCGGCACGATCACTGGCTCAGTCACGACCGACATGGCGAAGGTGCGCCAGCGCAAGCGTGACATGGT
>Ga0070714_100004023_pt1 | contig 11049 bp, 18 predicted proteins | sample LARL83metaG_FD_65450 | JGI IMG/M metagenome (GOLD analysis project Ga0070714, IMG submission 65450) | Corn, switchgrass and miscanthus rhizosphere microbial communities from Kellogg Biological Station, Michigan, USA - LAR L8-3 metaG | ecosystem: Host-associated > Plants > Roots > Rhizosphere ... | reverse complement strand
CCGATGCCAGCAGCCACGCCGGCGAGCGCGAGGTCAGCCTTGCCGAAGCTGCCGATCAGCGAGCCGATCGCCTGGTCGACGCCAGAGGAATCGACCCGGATGCGGGCGACGAGATCGGGTAGCGCTCGGGACCCGGCCATCTACTCGGTCACCTGCGAGGCCCACTCCGCCATCGATACCTGCCTGTAGGTAGGCCGTTTGCTTTCGAGCTCCGACTGTCCTCGTTCGAGCGCCTCGAGCTGCGCGATCGTCATCTCGAGGAACTCGGCCTGCGAGCGGCCGTAGCGGACCGTGGCCAGGAAGTAGTACCGCGCCCACGGGAGCGTCCGCGGCTCCCCGCGCCTTTTGGGGCTGCTTCTCCCGGCTTCGGCGGGGGCAGAGCTTCCGAAACGGCACCGACGAGGCTGCGCGCCAAATCGCTCAGGCTGGCACCATCCAGCAGGTCAACGATCTCCTCCTGAAATGCCTCGACGGCCATCTGGGGGGATTTCTCGTGGAGGAGCGCCGCCACGATTCCGCCGCAGATGGCCGTCGCTTTGTTCCTGCTCAACTCGGCGACGAAGTCGTCGAGGCTGCCGAACTCTTTCTCGATGTACATGGTTGCCCGCATGCCGAAATGCAGACGGCGTGGCACGCCTCCCAGCGTTAGCCACAGGCCGTCCGCGGCGATGCGCGCGGCGTCCGTTGGAGCCAGAGCAGATGACATTGGAGCCTCCGTGCCTCGGGCTTCGAGGCGAGGAACAGGGCGCCGACGCACATCGGCGCCCTCAGGCCAAGGACAGGATGGGTTAGGCCGGCGCGGCCGCGGTCTCCTCGAGCGTCTCCGAGTACCAGACGGAGCCTGTGCCGAGAGGCGGCACTGCTACGACGTCGAACTGGAACTCCTCGAAGTCCTCTTCCTTGAGGCCGAAGGCTCGCGAGCCGCCGATTTTCGCCTTGCCCATGATCACGTGATAGTCGCCAGTGGAAGCCGGCATCCCGTCGACGGCGACGCACTGTGCGTCGATCTTGAAGAAGGCCGGCACGTCCGCCGTCGCATAGGTGTTGGTCGTCTTCTGGTTCGGAGTGACGCCCGAATCCACGACGGTCGATCCGGTGATCACCGCGACTGCGTCGAAGTTGAGCTTGCCGTGACGGATGGTTGCCTTGACCGTCTCACGCATCGATTCGTAGTCGAGCAGCGTGTTGTCGCCGCGGAGATAGGCCTCCTTCCACGTCTCGGTGACGATCAGTTCGCGGGCGCCCACCAGCTGGATCCCGGAGGCGTATGTCGTGGCCGAGCCAGTGACGTCGGCGGTGACCTTGTAGATCTTCATCATCTTGATCGCGAAGACCTTCGTGATGTGACTGAGCGGCATGTGGCTCTAGGCCTCCTTCTGCTCGGGTTTCGAGCTCTGATTTCCGTCGGAAAGCGAACTGCCGGGAACACAGCGGAGGAAATGGTCGACCTCGGCGTCGTCGACCTCGACCGTGCCTTTGGACACTTCGTAGCCGACCGGATCGCCGCCGGCGCGGCTCATCGTGATCACGCCATCCTTCTGCTCGACGTTGACTTTCGACATGCCGCCTCCTACTTGGTTTTGCGCGGTCGGGGTGCGAGTTTGAGCCTGGTCGGGACCACTGAAGAGCCGCTCTCTTCAGCGATAGCCGGTCGCATGAACGGCTGCGCGACCATCTTCTCGGTCCCGAACTCGACGTACAGCGGGTAGGGATCGCCTGCCGCCGTGTGCGCGTTCGTCCCGACGTCGACATACGGTCCCTTGGAGTCAATGCCCTCGCCTTTGAGCCCGAGGTCGGCCTTGAGCTCGCCGGCGTGAGGATCAGTCGCATCGCCTTCCGGCGCGAGAGCTCGCGCGCGGCCGGCGATGCGCTCGGCCCGCGCGCGCACGTCCTGGAGCGCCAGGATCTCGAGGAACGGCTTGCTCAGCGCGACGCCCTCAAGGAAAGCCTTGCGGTCCAGCGAGGCGCCCATCAGAGTTGCCGAACCACGTCGAACTGATAGACGTGACGAACGACTCGGAGCACTGAGTCGACCTCCCTCCGACGCGCCCGCTGCAGCAGTGCGTAGACCTGCTTCTGCGGGCTGCCGTAGCTCAGCTGTGTCCCGATCAGCTTCACCGTGATCGAATCGGCGAGCGTCGGGCTCTCTGAGGGTTGCTCGTTCTGCCCGCGCCAGGTCTCGTAGAGATCAACCTGGATCTCTTCCATGACGTCGTAGGCGGTGCCGTCCTCGAGCACCGAGGGCCGCATTGCGATGTCGCCGGTGACGACGACATAGGGCCGCGACTTAGCTGGCGGCGGCAGATCACGGAAGACGCTGATGCCGAGGCCCTGCGCCTCGAGATAGGCCTTGACGGCGCCGTAGAGCGTCAGCGCCATCCGTCAGGCCATCAAGATCGGCTTACGCTGGTACCGCATCAGCAACGAGCCGGCCTTCGGGTTGTCGCGCACCCGCACTGCGCCGTTGGAATCGAAGCCTGCGACCCCGAAGACCGAGTCCTTCACCTTGAAGAGCTCCTCGGCGATGATCAGGCATGCCTCAACGACTGGCGGCGGCACGGCGGCCCAACCCCAGCGCGCCGTCACCTGAATCGAGGTCCGCGGATCGCCGATCGACCACAGCGGCAGCGGGTACCAGGTTTGGATCGCGCGAATGCGGTAGTACGGCCATCCCGGCGTGCCATCGAAGATGCCGTTCAGCGGCTCGAGCTGGTAGTTGGAAGACGCGATCACGGTTGGGTAGGTGCCGGCGTTCGAGTAGTCGGCAGCGACGACGAGGCCAGCTGAGGACTGGAAGTCCTCGACGACGACCTCGGTCAAGCTGTCGGGGTAGTAGATGCGGGCTGACTCGTTGCCAGGACCCGCGTCATTGAACTGACGGCCGCAGAAGCCTTCGATTGCTCGACTCGCGGCCGCCAGGGCGTTCGTGAGCGGTGTGTCGTCGCCGGAATCGGTTATGCCGAGACGAGCCTTGAGCTGCGCCAGCGTGGCATAGGAGTCGCCCAAAGCCATGGCTCACTCCTCCCGACGCTTCGTGCGGTTCACGCCTCGGCGTTGCCGGCCGACTGGCGCCTCTTTGCGATTGGCTTCGGGCTGTCAGCGGCGGCATCGGCCTCAGCCTCGGCGACCTCGACCACAGGCTCTTCCGGTAGCAGCTCGCTCGCCTCTCCGCGCGAGATGAGCTCGCGCGCCTGGTGCTCCGGTAGCTCGATCTCCTCGCCGGCGAACACCCTGGCGGGGTCGTCGCCGAACAGCCGGCCGCTGACGTTGATGCGAACCTTCACTGGAGCAGCACGTAGGGCTGGACCGCCAGCTGGGTAATCGACGCCAGGGTCGCCGGTGCCACGGACGCCGCGCCGGTCGCGGTGACGCAGAGGCCGTTGGCGCGGGTGCCGCCGGCCAGCGTGTTGAGGGCGGCAGCCGCCGTGGCATTGACGTTGGTGGTCTTGCCGATCAGCGTCGGCGGCGTGGTTCCGGTGATACAGATGGCGACCCACAGGGAGTAGGTGCCCGCCGGAACGGTGAACGTCGCGCCTAACGTCCCGGTGTAGGCGGTGTTCGCCGCCATCGCGGCTCCGGTGTCGTCCGCCTGCTGCGTGCCGATCAGCGCCGGCACGGTGATGTTGCTGTAGAGCGCGAAGTACTTGTGGGTCAGCGTCGCGCCAGCCGTGGCCCCGACCACGACCGTCGCCTTGGTGATCACGTCGCCGGGCCGCACCGCCACGAGCATTGCGGTGATGACGCCCGTCGCGCCGATGGCGTTGTCGGCGTTGATCTGGTCGATGGGGAAGTTCTCGCGGTAGAGACCGCTCGCCGCAGGAGAGCCTGCGTTGATGTACTCGCGGAGTGAAAGGCCAAGATCCGGCATCTGAAATCTCCTTATTGGGCGTGTGCTAAGCCGCCGCTGACATAGGCGTGTGAAAACGACGAGCCAGTGAGATCGATCGTGTTGGCGTCGACGACGGTGATCGCCCAACCGATGCCGTTGGCTTCGGTCGTGCCGATAACCCCGGTCACGTCGACCTTGGTCGACCCGCTGTAGCCGTGTCCGGTGATCGTGAGGCGGATCAGGCCGCCGCCGTTGTTGATCGCGTTGGTGATCGGCTTACGCGCGCCAGGCCCACGCGAGCGCTGCTGTTGCTGCTGCGAACTCGCGTAGTTGACGCTCATCCGCCGCCACCGTGAAATGCCGGCTCCGCGTTTCCGATGCCGAGCTTGGGACCCATCACGCCGACTACCGACTTCACAGGTCCCTGTTCGTTGAACTGCGGTGGGATGGATACGTTCGAGCCGTCCGCCTCCGGCGCGGTGAGATCGCTCTGCCCCATCGCGCCCGGAGGCGTGAAATTGGAGAGCACCGCTGGGATCTGTTCGCCGAAACCCTCATCGGTGCCGGTCGTCATGCGCTGTTCTTGCCCGCTGTCGGGACTGAGATGGACGGCCCTCCGGGGCCGGTGACGGCTTCCGGCTTCGCTGGCGGCACGGTCTGCTGCATCGGTGCCGAATCGTGCAGGCCATGCACCGGATCGCTCTGCGGTGTCGCCTCCTGCATCGGATTCCCCTGCGGGACAGAGCTCGAGTAGTTGCCGGTCGGGCTCAAGTTGCTCATCGCTACTGCCCCAAGCCCTTGCCGGAGTCGCCGACGGTTCCACCGCCGGCGGTGTCGCTGGCCGGGTGGCCCGTCGCGTCTGGCTGGGCCATGATGATGGTGGCTCCGTGCCCGAAGTTCGGGCCGACCTGGGTGTTGCCCACGCTCGGATCGGCGCCCGCCTGCACGAGCTTGTTGCCGGGATCGTTCGCGGCACTCGTGAAGTCGCCGTCGGGCGGGGCGTTGACAACGCCGCCCATGATCGGGTTGGTCGGCGTCTCACCGGCCGGGGCGTCGCTGTCGGTCGGCGGCGGCCCGAGGCCGCCGCCACCGTCTGCGCTTGAGGAAACGCCGGCGTTGTTGCCCGCGGTCGGTCGACCGTAGGCGTCCGAGCCGTCGTCGTGAACCAGATGCGTCGCGGAGTTATCCGCGGGCGCCGGGGTGTCTGACTTTGGAACCGTTGTCATCAGACGTCCTCGCGGTCCCCCATCCGGGGACCTTTGGTGATGATCGGTCTGATCTTCTGGTCGAATCCGCGGAAGCGTTCGACGGCCTTCTCGCGCGCCGCGACGTCGTTGATGCCGCCGGCTTTCTCGGCAGCGTCGATGGCCTGGTGCGCCTGCGTTCGCGTCGCCAGGGTCATCTCGTCCTCGTGCGCAAAGATCGGCCCTGCGGGTCCGGGGACCCCGCGACCGCTCTTGATCAAGCTCGCTGCGAACTTGTCGTCCTCGATCTCGACTGTCGCCCCAGGCTGCATGCGCTCGCCGTCGATCCGCACCTGGGTGTTCAGCGTTACTCGCTTCATAGTCGCGCTCCTTCTCCTGATTACGTCGTTCCGGTCATGGCGACGAACGCGGCGGCCGAGAGCACCTTCGAGGTGTTCCGGTAGTAGCAGTAGAGCCCTCGCTGCCCGATCGGGAAGCGGCTCACGGCGCCGAAGATGTGGGGGACGAGCTCGACCGTGAGGCCGATGCGGTCGACGATGATGAAGTAGCTGAAGTCGCCGACGACCATGATCTTGGTCGCATTGACGACGGTCGCCTGCATGCCCGAGGCTTCCCACGCGCCGCGGCCAAGAAGGGTCGCGCCGGTGTTGCCGGGCGTCGGAGCCTGCGTCTGCAGCCCCTGGGCCATGTAGAGCCAGAGGGCCGCGCCGCCGGCGGTGTCGATTGCCCGAACGACGTTGTAGATGCCGCGGTTCGCTACGAAGGACTCGCGCGGGCGGAACCGAGGCGGTAGCGCGTTCTCGAGGCCGTACATGTTGGCGGCCGTGACAGTCAGGCCGGTCGACGCCGCGAACGTGGTCGTGGCGCCGGTGACGAAGCCCTGCGGGTTCGGCGCGGTGCCGTTGCCGGTGATGAAGCCGGCGCCTTCCTCGTCGTCCTTGGCGTCCTGCGCGAGGCGTCCGAACTCAGCCTCGAGCTGCGGCCAGTCCTCGCCAACTTCGATCCCGAACGGGACGAAGAACTGGCCCTTGGTGACCGTGGCGGACGGCTGAACGAGGGTCGTCGAGTTGTCCGTCGCCTCGGTCGCCTCTGCGACACGGGTCGACACCACGGCGGGCGACGTCACGCCCTGCCACGTGTTGGCGCCGGCGATCGTCACCAGGCGCGCCAGAGCGCGTGCCGGGTTGACCACCGAGTTCGAGGTCGGGATCAGGCTGGGGTCGAGCGCGAACGGGATCGCGAAGCCGCCGGCCGAACCGCCGAGGCCAAGAGCGCGCTGCTCCTCGCCGCCTATCGGGATGCCGACCGCCGACTTCCAGAACGCCCGGCGGTAGACAGGGCCACCGGTCTTCAGGTAGTGGAGCGCGACCAGGCCCGGCTGCGGGCTGCCTGGCTCGCCTTCCTGGGTCGTGTCGAGCAGCCTTTCGAGGTGTGCACGCACCTTCGCGTCATCGGTCGTTGCGTACTGGAACGCGTCGCCCTGGCGCGCCGCCGCGCGGCGCATCTCGTCGAGCTGGGGGAACCGGGCCAGCTCGATCGCTCGCCTGGCCTTGTCTCGCAGCTGGCCGTTCGCGCGCTCCGGATTGGTCCAGTCGATCTGCGAGCGCAGCTTCTCGACGTCGTAGAGGTCGCGCTCCGCGGCGCGGCTGACGTCCTTGCGCTCGCTTTCGAACTGGCGCTCGAATTGGCTGAACGCCCGCTCCGAACGCTTGGGGTCCTCGCCGAGCTGCTGGATCATGCGCTCGCGCGCCTCCAGCTCTTCGACGCGAGAGGCGATCTCCTTGTCGGCGTCGACGAGGTCCTTGAACTCGGCCCGCTGCGACTCGGGCAGCTTGAGGCCCTTGAACTCGTCGTTGATCGAGCGAATGCCTTCGCGGACGACCTTCTGATACGAGACGAGCTCCTCGACGCTTCTCAGCGAATCGAGGTCCTGTTTCTCGACAACCATGTGAGCCACTCCTCATCAGTAAGAGATTTCGGGACTATCGGCGCAGTTGCCTTCGTCCGCGGCTCTTCCCGCTGCGAGTGAGTGGCCTCGGCTCGTTCGGTCGAGAGTGCGTTCTGGGGCGCGATGCTACCTAACAACTGGGACAACCGCAATGGGTCTTGCGACAAACGCTCGAGCATCAGCTCGTCGGTGGTGCTCCGCACGCCGGCTGACGTGCCCTTGTAGACCGGGAACATGCAGGGTCCGAATTCCCGCATCCGGACTTCGAGCAGCGTGATCTCGGGCAGCGCGTCGGGGTTGTAGCTCGAGCGCTGCGGCCGGTAGTTCGGCTCTTCCTTGACGGGCCTGAACGTGTAGCTCGAGCCGAACTGCCCAGCTTCGAGAGCCGGCAACAGCTCGTCGACGTACTTGGTGTTGAAGAGCTTGGACTCGTACCAGCACCCGCGCTGCTGCTCCTCGAGCACGTCGATGGTGCCCAGCGGCAGCACCCCGGTCGACGGGTTCATGCCGTGGTGGAAGAGCACCCGCATTTGCTCGCGGTTCTCCTTGATCGTCTTGGCGAAGGCACCCGGCTTGGTCCGCTCCATGAACCGGCCTTCGACACCCGATTCCACCCGCGCCCACTCGTCGAAGACGTTGAGATAGCCGACCAGGATTGGCATCGCGCCCTCGCCGCGCTTCTCCAGCGTCGGGCCGGGCATTGAGGCGCGGACACAGACATCGCGCAGACCGATCAGGCCATCCGTTCCGAGTTCCGACGACTGCTGCTCCTCGCTGACGTCGACGTTGAACTTCTTCGCGGCGGCCCGGATCTTCGGCATCGCTTCCTTGCCGAACGGGGACTGCGAGGCGCGCGCCAGCGCGTTGCGCACGTGGTCGGCGTCGTTGATCGGAAAGTGCCGAAGGCTGCGCGGGGTCGTCTTTCCGTCGGAATCCCTGGAACCGCCAGGCTCGATGTAGGCGAAGTCGCTGTCTGGCAGGTTGTCGATGTCGGCGATGCTCAGCTCTGCCATCTCAGATCGTTGATGCCTCCTCTGGCAGCTGCAAGGGCCGCCACTTCGTGATATCGCTCCGGTGGGCGACGTCGAGAGCGTCGATGCCATCAGGCTCGGTCTCGACCTCGCCGTTGAAGTCTTCCGCTCGCCGGCGCCGCATGATCTCGCTCGCGGGGAGGCGGTCCGCCGGTAGCTGAATGACGATTGCGCGGCCGGCGTCGGCAGCTTTCTGCTGTTGCTCGCCGGCAGCCAGCTGCTTCAGCTGCCCCGCCGTCTTGGCCTGCTCCTGTTCCGCCTGCTGTGGCGTCTCTTCGAGCTCCTGCTCGGGCGTCTCGCCAGGCTCGTTGGGCAGCATCGCCGTGCCTGGCGGCTGCAGCTGGACGCTGACGAGGCCGGTGTGCTCCAGGACGAGGATGTCCTGAGAGGAGACGGCCGCCACGCTCGACTCGGGCGTGAAGCCGGCCGAGATGTAGCTGACGATGGTCTGCTGCTTGAGCTGCTCAATCAGCGCCGCATCCTTGGCATCCTCGCGCAGCAGTGGTACGCCGCGGACGTCGTACCAGAGCTGACAGCCGCCCGGCGTGTCGGTGATCGTGTCCAGCGCTGCGCAGGCGTCCTGCAGTTCGCCGTAGTACCACGTGTCCGCGAAGTTCCGTCGGGCCTCGCCGTAGTTGCCGGCGTTCAGCGATGAGCCTTTCAAGCCGGCGGCGATGCCGAGGATTACAGCCGGAACGCGGCTCAGATAGCTCACGCGCGTCTCGCCGTGGGCGGTGACCGCCTCGAGCTCTAGCTGCTGGAGGTTGGCGCCCACCACCGTGGCGTCGGCGCCGGCGGTGAGGTAGAGCGTCTTGAAGGCGTTGATGCTGCCCTTGTGCGCCTTCTCCATGTCGGCGACGTACTCGGCGAACTGGCCCGGCGACGGCGCCGGCACGCCCTTGATGACAAGGTTCGGCGTGGCGCCGTTGTTGAAGAACGAGAGCTTGTATTCGGTCAGCGCCGTGTCAGCCTGGAGGTCGCGCAGCGCCGGCGTCAGCCACGACATGCCGAGCCCGGGGCTCAGTGGATCCGGGAGGGGTGCCCAATGCGCAACCAACTCCGGCAGCAGCGGCTCCAGCCGCGTGAACTTGCCCGACGCCCAGCCCCCGGGGACGTAGACGTAGCCGACGATCTCAGCGTCGAGCTGCCACTTCGGGTCGTCGTGGTCGGTGTGTGATCCCCAGACGATGGCGACCCAGTCCGGCCGGAGCACCCGAAGCCGCTTCGCCGACTGCCGATAGACGTAGCTGTTGCCAGCGAGACCGACGTGCCACTCCATGCGGCTGAGCAGCTGGCCGGTGGTCCCGTTCACCCAGGGCCGTTCGACCAGGTCGAGCGCCGGCGTCCGGAACGTGTGCTGGTCGCGGCGGTTCTGCCAGACGAGGCGAGCCTGCCCAAGCGTCGACGCGCGCACGAGCTGGGCAGCGAACGCCGGTGGTGACTTCTGCAGCGCCGTGAAGTAGTTCGGCAGCGTCGCCGCGATCTCTTGGGTCTTCTTCCAGCCGGCCGACGACATCTGGAGCGGATACACCGAGCCGGCGTACCCCATCGTCGTGTAGTAGTCCTGCAGGAACTGCGGATATTGGCCGAGGTTGAAGCGCTGCTCGCCCGCGAGCACGCGGGCGACGCGGTCGCGCCAGGTCGCCATCAGCGCGTCGCCTCAATCTCGTCGGCTTCGCGGCCGACCCACAGCCCAAGCTCTTTGTCGGATGCGATCGACGCGGCCACGGTCAGGCGCAGACGCGCCGAACGGCGCAACAGCCACTTCATCCACGCCGCCCAGACGGCGCCAGCGATGTGCCGCATCATCGCGAAGGCACACAGCGCGATGAAGATCTCAAACGTGCCCGCCCAGCTGAAGCCAGTCACATCAGCCCCAGGTCGCGCGTGCGCCGGCGCTCGCGCTTCGCTCGCGCGGCTCGGATGCGGTCGAAGTCTAGCTGGCGCGTCGGCGTCTTGCGCACGTACACGCCCTGGCGCCGGAAGTGGTCGAACAGCTGGGCGTCCGCCTGAAACGACAGGAGGGCGCGCACCTCGAACGCGTCGGCAGACCTCAAAGCCTCAGGCCCACGCCGCGGCGAAGATTCCGGTGTCCTCCGAAACCACGTTCGTCGTGGCGACCGAATGCACCATCGCCGCAGCGATCAGAGCATCGACCACGCGCTGCTGCTGATTGCCGCCTTCTCTCGCGCGACTCGGCCGGTCGAACTTCGACTTGCCGCTGGGCATGATCTTCGTCACGGCATTGAGCGCGTGCTGCGTCAGGTCGCGGTCGCCGGTATGGTGCAAGCGGCCAAGGCGAAGCCACTCCATGAAGCGCTCGTAGTCCTGGGCGGCGAGCACATCGCCCTGCGTGCGGTCGACGACCACGACACCGAACTCTGCCTTTAGCCACTCCGAGAGCTGCTCGCCCTTGGTCATGTCCATGACCACCGTGTGAATCGGCCAGCGCGCGTGCATCTGCCTGAACGCGGCCTCGATCTTCGCTGGGTCCGTGCTCGAGCCATCTCGCGGAGGCACGATCACTGTGGCCGGCCCAAACAGCGCGTCGTGCTCGGCGCGCGGCCAGTAGGGCACGATCGCCGTCGTGTCCCACTTCCAGCCCAGGTCTAGTCCCGCCCAGATGCGCGTGCCGACCGGGATGGCGTCGCTGACTCTTGCTCTCGCCCATTCAGCCTCCGTGATTGCTGCCGTCGCCGCGCGGGTGGGCAGGTTGCAGACGAAGCGGCGCCAGTGCAGCAAGTCGGTCGTCGGCGACTCGAACTTGCGGCGCAGGCTGGCGACGGTGACGGTCGAGAGGGGATTGCAGCGCTTGACGAGCTCGAGGTCCTCGACGTTGCCGTCCTCGGGCAGCGCCCACTCGTGCAGCGCCACCGTCTGGCTGCGCGCGTAGAGATAGCACTCCGTGCGTTTCACGACGGGGAGCAGCTGCCGGAGGCGTTCGCGGGCGAGCTCGAACTCGGAACCGGGCTCGCCTGCGGTCGAGATCAGGCCAATCTGGCCGTTGCGCTTGTCTAGTTTTCCTCGCCAGGTCCG
>Ga0070714_100004022_pt1 | contig 11052 bp, 12 predicted proteins | sample LARL83metaG_FD_65450 | JGI IMG/M metagenome (GOLD analysis project Ga0070714, IMG submission 65450) | Corn, switchgrass and miscanthus rhizosphere microbial communities from Kellogg Biological Station, Michigan, USA - LAR L8-3 metaG | ecosystem: Host-associated > Plants > Roots > Rhizosphere ... | reverse complement strand
TCGTCCCAGTTGGTGACGTAGCGGTCCCGGCGACTGAATACTCCGGCCGCGTTGATCGAACCTGTGACTGCTTCGCGAGCGCCGTCCAAGTGGTTGGCATCGGCTATCGCGAGCACGGGACGTAACAGCGCCTTGCTGGGCACACACCCCCAGTACGAACATTCGCCGCCCACCAGCTCGCGTTCGACTATCGCGACGCTGAGCCCACCGGCTCGTGCCCGTTCGGCGGCGTTCTGGCCGACCGGACCTGCTCCCAGGACGACGACGTCGTAAGTATGTTCGGCTGCGCCCACTTTCGGCCTTCCCTCTCGGATGCGTTCACAGCGTACTGCGGCGGACCGCCGAATGGGTCATCTAACCCAAAGTCGCGATCTGCAGCGGATAGCCTGCCGTCAGCACGGCGACGTTCGAGGACGGGGTGAGCACCGACGCATCACCGTCGACCGGCCGGGGCAGCCGCCGCGTGTACGCGTAAGCCTGTTCGTCGAATACCTCGAGCTCATCGCCGGCGACCACCGCCGGTCCGCCGTCTGTCTCGACGAACACACCGTCGGGCAGCGAACTCCACGGCGTTGGGTGCGGGCCGCCGGTGCGCTCACGATGCAGAACGGCATCCATGTCTTTGGCGTAAGGCATTGCGCCACCATGGCTTTGCTGCCATGCCTGCCGGTATGCGTTGTAGTCGCGGCGTCGGCATTCGGCGCAGGGCCGGTGGCCCGCGGCGAAGGCGACGGCCTCGTCGAGAAAAAACAGCTGGGTGTAGTGCGTGGGCGCCCACTGCTGGGTGTAGCGACCCCTGAATTCCAGCAGGCAGGTGATCCAGGCCTTGCTTCGGTAGTTGCGCACGATGTCGCGGGATCCACTCCCTTCGTGCAGCCGCCCGCGATTGCCCATCCATGCGCCACGACCGGCGACCGCAATGATGTTGCCGCGCGGCGAGACTCGGTTGCGGGCCGGGGTCATGCGGCGCCTTCCAGGTCCAGCAGTGCCCGTTTGGCGGCCGGCCCGCCGCGATAGTTGCCCATCGTGCCGTCGGAGCGGACCACCCGATGGCACGGCACCACGACCGGGATGGGGTTCGTCGCGCAGGTGGTCCCTACGGCCCGAACTGCCTTGGGAGAGCCCGCAAGTTGGGCCAGTGTGCCGTAACTGGTGGTGCTGCCGTAGCCGATGTCGGCGGCCAGGTGCTCGAGCACGACGCGGCGAAACCCCTTGGAGAGCTGCCAATCCAGCGGCACCTCGAAGCTGTGTCGCTTTCTGGCGAAGTACTCGTCGAGTTGGCCGGCGACGATGTCGAGGCGCGCCGGGGCGTGCAGCAGGCGTGGGCTGATCCGGTCGGACAGGCCCTGCAGCACGCTGTCGTGGCCCTCGTTGCTGAATGCGACGCGTACCAGGCCGACCGGTGTCGCGGCGATCAGCAACGTCCCGACGGGGGAATCGACTGTGCGATAAGCGATGTCGAGCAGGTCGGCGCGCTCGGCGGCTGCCGCCAGGCGGGCATGCAGTCGGGTGAGGTCGTGGTCGTCGACCGGGTAATGCGTTGTCAGGTCAATGCTGTTCATGGTCAGACTCCGGGTTGAGCGGGTAGGTGCGACGTAGCGTGGCGATCCCGTCGGCGGCGGCGCGGCGGACTGTGGCGGCGCTGCTGTCGAGGAGTGGGGCGATTTCGGCGTAGGGCAGCCCGGCCAGGTAGTGGTAGGCGACCGCCTGGCGTTGCTTGGGCGGCAGCGCCGCGACGGCCTCGGCCAGGTCCGAATGCTCATCGTCGGTGTGGTTCGGCGCCGGTCGGTCCGGAGTTGTCGGGACCGGGGTCGCGCGGCGGGCGGCGGCGCGGGTGACGTCGATCGCCTTTCGGTGCGCGATGGTGACCAACCAGGCCTCGATGTTCGCGTCGGCCGGCAGGTCCGGGTAGGCCTTCATAGCCGCCAGGAAGGTCTCCGACCAGGCGTCGTCGGCGTCGGCGTGGCCGAGGACCGCGCGTACGACCCGCAGCACGGTGGCGCCGTGCCCGGCCACTACGCTCTCGAATGGTGGCTTCGGCATAGCTACCAGAGTGCTTGCGGTGCAACGGGTATGGCCTTCTCCAACTCGAGCAGATAGTGCTTGCGGTCCAGGCCGCCGGCGTATCCGGTGAGCTTGCCGGTAGATCCGACCACCCGGTGGCAGGGAATGAAGATCGACAACGGGTTATGACCGACGAATCCGCCGATGGCACGAGCACTGATGCCATTGCCGATCCTGCCGGCCAGCGCCCCGTATGTGGTGGTCTGGCCGTACGGGATTTCGCAGAGTAGCTGCCAAAGCTGTTGAGCCCGTTGGCTACCAAGGGGATTGAGCGGCAAGTCGAAGTCCTGGCGCTCACCGGCGAAGTACTCGTTCAACTGTGTGATGGCGGCATCGAAGCCGTGGTCGTCGTTCGGGTCGACCTGCGGACCGAAGCTTGCCTCGTCCGGATTGGTCCAGTGTCCCGGGTAGTACAGCCCGGTCAGGCCGTCGTCGTCGCGCACCAGGGTCAACGGTCCGATCGGTGAGTCGATGACGACGTGGCGGGTCGTCGCGGTCATGGTGGCCTCCGGTGTCGTCGGAAATGCTGTCTAGTTGGTAGACGTCCGGCCCACCTGATTTGTGAGCTTGGCGGCCAGATCCCGCAGATCGGTCGCGATGACCGTCGGCTGTGGTAAGTCGGGGACGGGTAGCGTCGCATTACCGGGCCGGGTGATCAAGGCGCCGCTGAATCCGACGGACTGCGCCCCGATGGTGTCCCACACGTGGGCGGCGACCATCATGCAGTCCGCCGGGCGAACCCCGAGTTGTTCACAGGCGTACAGGTACGGCGCCGGCGCGGGCTTGAAGGCTCGGCAGGCATCGACACTGAACTGCCGCTCGAACAGGTGACCCAGCCCCGCGTGTTCGATCGGGCTCGGACCGAACGGGCTGGGCGGCGAGTTCGTCAATGTTACGAGCCGAAATCCTTTGTCCCGCAGAGCGGTAAGTCCATCTGCCACGTCGGGATGGGCTGGCATCGTGAGCATTGCATGCTTGAGCGCATCCTCGTCGTCATCGTTGAGGTCCACCGCGCGGATGGCCGCGAGCATCCGCAGAACCCCTTGGCCGAGCGTGAAGAAGTCGACGTAATGTCCCGACGAGGTGACCGTCATCGAGTACATCACCAGCTGTCCGAACCACGCTCGCGTCACCCCGGGGTCGCCGAAGATCCGCTCGAAAACCGGTGTAATGGAATCGATGTCGATCAGCGTCTCGTTGACGTCGAAGACCAGGACGGATGGGCTCATTGGTCCATCATCTGGCGCTTATTCGACAACCACCACCATTTTTCCGCCAGCTTCGCCGGCTTCCATGATTTGGTGGGCTTCACGGATCTGATCGAAAGAAAAGACTCGCGACGGGGTTGCATCGAGTCGGCCCTGGGCTACCTGGTCGGCGATGTCTTGAAGGGGCACATCCGACAGCGGGAAACCAGGCTCGCCGAATACGAAGCTTCCGAAGAAATTCCAGTTGACGCCGCTGGCCATGCGTAGCAGTGGGTTGAAGTCCCCGATGGGATCGAGTCCGCCAAGCCACCCGGCCAGGCAGGCCGTGCCATCGCGGCGGAGCATGTCAAGCGAATCAAGGATCGTGCTGTTACCGACGAAGTCGAGCACCGCGTCGATCTGCTTCGCTTCTGCGATCTCCGCCGCCAGCGTCGGTGACTCCAACTCGACCCGTGTGACGCCCAGGGATTCCAGCAGGCCGAAACGCTCGCGCTTACGGGCGGTGGCGATCACGCGCGCTCCTGCCGCCATTGCCATTTTGACGGCCGCCTGGCCCAATGATGATGTGGCGCCGCGGATTACGATGGTCTGCCCTGCGGACAATTTCAGATTGTGGAAAAGACACGTCCACGCTGTGGAAAACGTTTCCGGCAGGGCCGCCAATTGTGACCAGGGCAACTCGGACTCGAGGAGGGCGACGTTGGCCGCGCGTACCCGGGTGTACTCGGCGTAGCTGCCGTTGATGGTGCGCCCGAGTCCGCCCATGAATGCGGCGACTTTGGCGCCGACCGGAAACTCTCCGCCCGGACATGAGTCGACAATGCCAACGCATTCAATGCCGCTGACCTCGGCGGCTTCCGCCCATTCGCCTCGGCGCATGTGCGTCTCAGCGTGGTTGAGGCCGAACGCGTGGATCTTGACGACTACTTCGCCCTGTTTGGGCAGTGGCTTGGGGATGTCGGTGTAGACGAGGCTGTCCAGTCCGCCGAATTTTTCGAGCACGATCGCGCGCATCGTTTCGCCGCCCGGTCGTTCGCGCACCACCGCCGGTGCGGTGGGCAGTGCGTTGGTCATGGCGCGTCTCCTACGATGTCGACCTATTGGGACAATCCACCCAATATTATGGGCCAAGCGACCCATTTGTCTACGGGCCCGACCGGTCGATTCAGCCCGTCTGTTTGCGCGGTCCAGATTTCCGGCGCTTGGGCGTGGCCGCGAACGAACGGACGTAGTCGACGGCTGCGGTTAACGCCGCACGCAGCGGTTCGGGGTCGTCGGTGATGAACGTGAGCAGGGCGCCGCCCTGATGCGCGGCGACCAGCGATGCGGCGAGATGACGTGGGTCCGCGTCCGCGCGAAGCTCGCCGCGACGGCGCATCTCGGCGAGACCGCTGTGGAACAACTCCATCCACTGGTCGTAGCCGTCGGCGAGATCCGCGTGGATTTCGGCATCAGCCTCGACCAATTCCGCTGCGAGCGAACCATATACACACCCCCCACGTCGGTAGACCGGGTCGAGGTCGGCCAGCACGGCCTCGACCCAGGCGTCCAGCGCCGTGAGGCTGTCGAGCGCGCCCAGCTGAGGTTGGGTGTGAAATTCCCGGACGTGATCGCGGCGTGCGGCGATCACGTTCCGGGTCAGATCGCGCTTGTCGTCGAAATAGTGCGAGATCTGTGAACCGCTGACGGCCGCGGCCGTGCGCACCTCGTCGATGCTGGTGCCGCCGACCCCGCGCTCGAACATGAGTCGGGCGGCCGCATCGAGGATGCGTGCACGGGTGGCCCGGCCCTTTTGGGTCAGCCGCGATATGGCGTCGTCAGGCAACGGGTCGCCTCGCTCGTGGGCGTCGCGGCGGCCGCGGCACTCGCTCGGCGGGACGAGCGGCGAACATCCGCAGATAGTTGACCGCGAATCGGACGGCATCCGCGTGCGGCCAATCAGCCTGATAGGTGAAGGCCAGCGTACCGCCGCCCTGGTGGGCGCTGACGATAACCAGCGCCAACTTGTGGGGGTCTGCCTGGGCGACGAGCAGACCACGATCTTTCATCTGCTGAATTGCGCTCTCCAGCAGGGCAATCCACTGGCGGTATCCCTGCGCCAGCGCCTCCCGCGTGGTGGGTTCTGATTTGCCGAGTTGCCCGGCCAGCGCGTGATATGTCGGCGTGCCGGAATAGCCGACCCGTCGCAGATACTTCATGTTCAGATCGATCCAGCGCTCGAAGTCGTCGAACGTGTCCAGCGCACCCAACTTGGGCTGGCGATGAAAATCCAGTACGACGTGCATCTGCCGGATGACGACCGCGCGGATCAGCGCTTGCTTGTCGGCGAAGTAGTGGGCGAGCTGCGACCCGCTCACCGACGCGGCCTTGCGCAAAGCATCCATGCTCAGTGTCGAGAGTCCCTCGCGCAGGATGAGTTCGGCGGCGACCTTGACGATCCGCTCGCGGGTGGCCTGCCCTTTGGCCGTCAGACGCCGCGTGTCCTGCAGCTCGGCCTGAACCATGGCGTCAGATTAGCCCGCCTGCGCACCGGATTATGGGACGTTTAACCCATACGGTTGGTCCGTGTTTCGTTAAGTGGCCGAATGAACTTTAGCCAGGAAAGCGCGAATCAGCTCGGCCGCCTCGTCGAGGGCCGACTCCAGCAAGAAATGCCCGCCGTCGAGAAGGTGGACCTCGGCATCGGGCAGATCGCCGGCGAAGGCCTGAGCGCCCGCCGGACCGAAGATCTCGTCACCGCGACCCCAGACCGCAAGTAGCGGTACGCGGCTGGAGCGGAAGTATTCGTGGACGCGCGGATACATCGGCGAATTGCTGGCGTAGTCGCGAAACAGCTTGAGCTGGACCTCGTCGCAGCCTGGCCGGGACAACAGCGCGTAGTCGTGATGCCAGGCTTCCGGGTTCACCAGCGTCTCGTCGGGCACACCGGTCACGTATTGCCATCGGGTGGCATCAAGGGTGAGGAATTGCCTTAGCGGAGACTCGTTTTCGGGTGTTGGTCGTTCTTGGTACGCGCGCACCGCGTTCCAGAAGTTCTCGACGAAGCCGGCGTCATACGCGTTGCCGTTCTGGCTGATGATCGCCGTGATCGCGGACGGGCTGCGTAGTGCCAGCCGCCAGCCGATCGGCGCGCCGTAGTCCTGCACGTACATCGCGTACTTGTTGACGCCGAGGCTTTCCAGCAGACCCTCGGTCAATTCGGTCAGCGCATCGAAGGTGTAGTCGAACTCGTCGACAGACGGGGCATCGGAGAGGCCGAAGCCGAGATGGTCCGGCGCGATCACGTGGTAACGATCGGCCAGCGCGGGAACCAGGTCGCGGAACATATACGAGCTGGTGGGGAATCCGTGCAGCAGAACCACCGCAGGCGCGTCCGGGTCGCCGGCCTCGCGAAAGAACAGCCGGTGACCATCGATCGTGGCGTAGCGATAGTGGATGGCTGGCATGGAACTCCTCCTGCGACGCTCGCTCACGAGTGGTTCTGGGATAGTCAACCCATTATGCACGCCGACCGCCGCCTGGCAATAGTCGGCAAAGACGTTGACCATCCGGCGACCCGCTCATATTATGGGCTGTATATCCCATTCTGGGGGAAGAGCAGCGAGGACGGCTGTCGATGGCTAATGCTTTGCAGGACAGCACGATTCTCGTTGTCGGCCGCGGCAGCGGCATCGCGCGGGCGGTAACTCTGTTGGCGCGATCAGAGGGTGCCCGGGTCGTCGTGGCCGGGCGCGATCGCGCCAAGCTCGCGAGTTTCTACGACGACGACGGGATCGCCGCCGCGCACCTCGATATCACCGACGACGACTCGATCGCCGCCCTCGCGGACAGCGTGGGTCCGCTGGATCACGTGGTGTCCACCGCGTCTGCGCGCGCCCGCGGAAAGTTGCTCGATCTCGAGCGCCAGAACCTGCTGCAGTCGTTCGACACCAAAGTCATCGGTCCGACCATGCTCGCCAAACACTTTGCCGCTCAGATTAATCCGGGCGGATCGTTCGTGTTGTTCTCTGGAGTGCACGCTTTCAAACACAACGTCGGCTATCTCGGCGTGGGCATCACCAACGGCGCAGTCGATTTCCTCACTCGCTGGCTCGCGGTGGAGCTCGCGCCGATCCGGGTCAACGCGATCTCACCCGGCGTCATCGACACCGGGGCCTGGGACGCCATGGGCGAAGAGGGGAAACGCGACTACTTCGCCCACATCGCCGCGCACAACCCGGCTGGCCGGATCGGAACCCCCGACGACATCGCCGGCGCGGTGCTGTTCGCGATGACGAGCACGTTCATGACCGGGATGACAGTGAAGGTAGACGGGGGCGAACCGCTGGTGTAGACAACCAGCAGGGGGTCTGTCGAGGAGCCGAAATGGGCACACTTGTCTCGGTCAACGTGGGCCTGCCTAAGAATGTTCAATGGCACGGCAAGGCCGTCTACACAGGAATCTGGAAGACCCCGGTCGATGGGCCGGTGCTGGCCCGACGTCTCAACCTCGACGGTGACGGCCAGGGCGACCTAGCCGGACACGGCGGTGAACATCGCGCAGTGATGGTGTACCAGACCGAGTCATACGACTTCTGGAAGGCCTACCTGCATCGTGAAGACCTGAAGCCCGGTCACTTCGGTGAGAACTTCACCGTCACCGGACTCCCCGATAACGATGTGTGCATCGGTGACCGCTATCGGATCGGTAGCGCCGAATTCGAGGTCACCCAACCGCGGGTCACCTGCTACCGGGTCGGCCTCCGGTTAAACGAGCCGGAGATGCCCAAATTGCTTGTCTCTCAGCACCGTCCGGGCTTTTACATGCGGGTTCTCGAAGAGGGACACGTCCGCGCCGGTGACGATATCGTGCTGACCCGCCGCGGCCGCCACGAGCTCAATGTCGCCGACGTCGACGCACTGTTGTACCTGCCGAACCGCGACGTCGGACAGCTCCGCCAGATCGTGGACGTTCCGGCGCTCAGCCCCGGTTGGATGCAGTCGTTTAACGACATCCTTGCCGAGCCCGAGCCCTCGCTCAGCAATCAGGCGCCCCCCATCGGGGTCGAGCCGGCGTGGAGCGGATTTCGGCCGTTGCGAGTCAGCGCAGTACACCGAGAAAGCCCACAGGTGACCTCGTTTCGTCTGGAAACCGAAGATCACACTCCGCTACCTCGCCCCCTTCCCGGCCAGTATCTGACGGTGCGAATTCCTGGTGCCGGCAGTCCGACGCCGGTGCGCAGCTACTCGCTCTCGGGCGACCCCGGTGCGGTGGACTACCGGATCAGCGTCAAACGCGAAGACCACGGTTTGGTGAGCCAATGGCTGCACTCTCACGTCGAGGCCGGGTCGGTCATCGGGGCGGCTGCCCCGCGGGGCGACTTCTGCCTCTCTGAAGGCGACGGTCCGGTGGTGTTGATCTCGGCCGGTATCGGGATTACTCCTGTGCTGGCGATGCTGCATGCCCTTTCGACGGCCCACAGCACCCGCGATATCTGGTGGGTGCACACCGTTCGCAACGCTGAATCCCAAGCGTTCGCAGCCGAAGTCGCTCCGCTGATCGAGTCCCTTCCACATGCCCAACAGCATGTGTTCTATACCCAGACGCAAGGCCGGATGGACCAGTCGGCGATCGCTGCGCTCGACCTGCCGACGACGGCTTCGGCATACCTGTGCGGCCCAACCCAATTCATGACCGACATTCGTGATGCGATCATCGCGGTGGGGTTCGATCCGACCCGTGTTCACAGTGAGTTGTTTGGTGCCCTGCCGTCAATCAATCCGGGTGTCGTCGACGGCGGCCCGAGCAAGCCACCTCATTTGCCCGTCGGTGCACCCGGGACGGGACCGATGATCACGTTCGCTCGCAGCGGACTCAGCGTCAACTGGTCGCCGGACTACCACAGCATTCTCGACCTCGCCGAAGCCTGCGATGTGCCAACTCGTTTCTCCTGTCGAAGTGGCGTCTGTCATGTGTGCGAAACCGGAATCTTGGACGGCGCAATCACCTACGTTCAGCCGCCCCTGGAGCCGCCCGGACCGCAAACGGTACTCATCTGCTCGGCCGCGCCCCGCAACGACCTCGTACTCGACCTGTAGCAGCGCGGCCCGCTAGGAGCTCAGCGCGACCGAAGCCTCGGCGGTGTAGCACAGGAACGTCAAGGTTTCCTGCATGTACAGCTGCACGGAGTCGGCATCGTGCGACAGGTAGCCGATGGAGACGTCAGTGCCCAGCTGCAGATCGAAATCTCCTCCCCGCGTGGTCAATACGAATGCGCCGTCGATGGCGGGCGCCCAGATGATGTCGCCGTTGATCAGGCGGTTGATGTGCTCGAGGATCGGATATCCGTGCTCGGTGGTCTCGCTGACCTTGGTGTAGACATCGGCGGACAGTAGTACCGAATACGGGCCGTCGACGCCCGCCAGCCGAAGTTCGGACAACGCCTGGGTGATCATGTCCGGAATCGCGCGCGGGTCGTCGGGCACCTTCAACGATGGGTTGCTGCTAGAGCCTCGGATGCCCTCGATCGAGGCGGCCGCATAGCCCTCGAAGATCGCCCGGTCTTCGGCGAACGCCAGCTTCTTGGCCGCGTCCTTCACCGGGTCCCAGTCGGAGTCGTGCGAGCCGCGCTCGACGTCATCGATCTCCGAACGCGACAACGCGAACGGAACTCGAAGGCGCACCAGCGGTTTACTCGCGCGAAGGTGGGTGACCACATCGTCGGAGGGTGCCTTGACGTCGATCAGTCGCCCCGTGCTGACCGCGGCGGCGGCGGGTCCGGCGGGCTCGCTGACGTCCACCACCCGGCGGCCGGCGATGTGCCGCTTGAAGGTTCGCCTCGCCTCCACTTCGATTTCGTCCCAGGCCTCTTCGGTGATCGGCGCGAGGTCGCGGTACAAGTTGTTCATTGTGGGGTTCCTTTCAAACTGCCGATCGCCAACGAGCCATCCGCGGTTGTCTTGAGTATCGCCGGAGCCGGTACCGACGAAATCGGGAGCGGTGGCGGGTCATCGAGGAAGTCGACGGTGGGGGAGAAGAACAGTCCACCGGTGACCGCGGTAGAGAAGTCCAGGATCCGGTCGGTGTTGCCGGGCGGATCGCCGAGAAACATGTTGTGCAGCATCTGTTCGGTGACCTGCGGGGTGCGCGAGTAGCCGATGAAGTAGGTGCCGAATTCGCCCTTGCCAAGTTCGCCAAATGGCATGTTGTGCCGCAAGATCTGAAGTTGGTTGCCGTCTGCGTCGTTGATGACGTTGAGCGCGATGTGAGCGTTGGCCGGCTTGTCGTCGTCGTCGAACTCGATGTCTTCCAGCTTGGTCCGGCCGATCACCTGCTCCTGCTCGGTGACCGACAGCGAATCCCAGGACGCCATGTCGTGCAGATACTTCTGCACGTGGACATAGCAGCCGCCGGCGAATTCCGGGTCCTCGTCGCCGATTTCGGTTGCCGCGATCGCCGGTGTGCCGTTCGGGTTCTCGGTCCCGTCGACGAACCCGAGCAGGTCGCGGTTGTCGAAGAACCGGAAGCCGTGCACTTCGTCGACCACGGTCACCGCGCCGGCCATGGATCGCAGCAGGTAATTGGCCAACTCGAAGCAGACGTCCAGCGTTTCGCCCCGGATATGGAACAACAGGTCGCCGGGTGTGCTCGGCGCGGAGTGCTCGGGGCCGTCGAGCGCAACGAACGGGTGCAGCTCGGCCGGCCGCGGGCCCTCGAACAACCGGTCCCAGGCGTGCGACCCGATCGAGGTGACCACCGACAGCTGTTTGGTGGGATCGCGGAACCCGATGGAGCGCACCA
>Ga0070714_100004020_pt1 | contig 11054 bp, 10 predicted proteins | sample LARL83metaG_FD_65450 | JGI IMG/M metagenome (GOLD analysis project Ga0070714, IMG submission 65450) | Corn, switchgrass and miscanthus rhizosphere microbial communities from Kellogg Biological Station, Michigan, USA - LAR L8-3 metaG | ecosystem: Host-associated > Plants > Roots > Rhizosphere ... | reverse complement strand
TCGGGCTGGAGCCCGGGGCGACGATCGCCGTCGATGACCACATGCGCGTCACCATCCCCGCCCACCGCCACTGGCTCTATGCCATCGGCGACGTCAACGGCCGCGCCCTGCTCACCCAGGCGGCCAAGTACCACGCCATGATCGCTGTCGCCAATCTCATGAACCGCGAGGTCGCCGCTGCCTGGGACGGCCCGCTCAGCCCCCGCGTGGTGTTCACCGACCCCCAGATCGCCGCGGTCGGGCGGACGCTGCGCCAGGCCCTGGAGGCCGGTATCCCGGCCCGCGCCGTCGATGCCGAGATGGGCCGGACCCCCGGGGCCAGCTTCATCGGCAAGGGCGCGCCCTCGGCGTGCCGCATCGTCGTCGACGAACAGCGTCAGGTCCTGATCGGCGCCACCTTCACGGGCCCCGAGGTGGCCGAGTCCCTGCACGCCGCGACCGTCGCCATCGTTGGCGAGGTCCCCCTGAGCCGGCTGGTCCACGCCATGCCGCCGTTTCCCACCCGCAGCGAGGTGTGGCTGCGGCTGCTGGATCCCTTCACGCCCTGACCCGGCAGCTGGTCAGCCGGGGATCTCGAGCGTGAACGTGGTCGCGCCGCTCTGTGACTGGACCGAGAGCCGCCCGCGCATCCGGTCGGCGAGCTCGGAGGCGATGGCCAGCCCCAGCCCGGAGCCCTGGGCGTCGTCGGCGGTATAGAACGGCTCGAAGATCCGCTGCTGCGCGAGCCGGTCGATCCCCTCGCCGTCGTCGCGCACCGCCAGGCGCACGTGGCCGTTCTCACGCGCCGCGGTCACCACGATCTGGGTCCCGGGCGGCGTATGGGTGAGTGCGTTGTCGATGAGGATGCGCATGATCTGGGCCACCCGGACCGGGTCGCACTGGGCCTCGATTGCATCCCGCCCACCCGGCAGTCGCAGCTCCAGCCGGCTGTCGTGCTGAGCCAGGGTTGGCTCGAACTCCCCGGAGACCGAGCGGGTGAGCTCACCGAGGTCGACCTCCTCGGGACGCAGCTCCAGCGAGCCGGCCTCCAGGCGCGAGAGGTCCAGGAGATCGACCGAGAGCTTGCCCAGGCGCTGCACCTGGTCGCGCACCTGATCGAGGAAGCGGCGCCGCGTCTCGGCGTCCAGCTCCTCGTCCTCGAGCAGCTCCACGAATCCGCCGAGCGAGAACACCGGCGTGCGCAGCTCGTGCGAGGCGGTGGCGATGAACTTCTTGCGCGCCTGCTCGAGCTGCTGGAGCTGCTGCTGCATCTCGTTGAACGCGACCGCGAGCTGCCCCAGCTCGTCGGTGGAATCAACCGGGATCGGGCGGCTGAAGTCCCCCGCGGCCACCTGCTTGGCCGCCAGCTCCAGCCGCTTGACCCGCCGGGCCAGCGCGCGCGCCACCAGGTAGCCCGCGACCAGCGCCAGCAGCAGCGCGATCGCCCCGGCGACGAGGATCTCGTGGCGGACGGTGGAGACGGTGCGCACCACGTCGGCCAGCGGCGCCGAGTACACGATGACCCACCCGACGTTGCCGCGGAAGTAGGACACCGGCCGGGCGGCGACGGCCATCGCGCTCGGCCCCTCGCCCTCGATGCCGGTGACCATCCGCCGCTGGGCCACCGCCTCGCGCGCGACCCGGAGCCCCAGGCTCGGCGCGGAGCCCATCCCCGAGTCGGCCAGCCGGGAGAGCTGGATCGAGCCCTGCACGACGTTGACCGTCAGCAGCGTCACCCGGTTGCCCGAGATCGCGGCGGTCTGGTTGACCACCCGACGGACATCCGGCAGCGGCGTGGAGCTGCCGACGGCGTGACTGAGCCTGCCCGAGTGCGTTCGCGCGGTGGCGGCCAGCGCGGTGAGCTTCTCGCCCATCAGCCGGCTCTGGAGACCCGGCGCGACGTACAGGTACAGCGCCCCGATGGCCAGCGCGGTGATGGCGAAGAACACCACCGCCAGCCGGTTGCTCAGCGACAGCCTCATCTGCGCCCCACGGTGCCGTCCCGCTCAGGTCCCAGGTTGGGGCATGGACACGTCAGGGATCGGTGTCGCGGAAGCGGTAGCCGACGCCCCGCACCGTGAACAGATACTCCGGGTCCTTCGGGTCACGCTCCACCTTTTCGCGCAGATGCCGGATGTGCACGTCAATCGTGCGCGGATCACGGTACGCGGAGTCGCCCCAGATGCGCGCCAGCAGCATGTCGCGCGTGAACACCCGGCCCGGGGCGCGGGCCAGGGCGGACAGGATCTCGAACTCCACGTAGGTGAGCTGGGCGTCGTTGCCGCGGATCCTCACGCTGCGCTTGGCGAAGTCGATACGCAGGTCGCGGATCTCCAGCGGCGCCTCGCCCGGGAGCGCCTGGTCGGGCCGGCTCATCTCGGCGCGCCGCAGCGCCGCCTTGATCCGGCTGGAGAACTCCCGTAGCGAGAAGGGCTTGGTGATGTAGTCGTCGGCCCCGAGCTCCAAGCCCACCACCTTGTCGATCTCCTCGGACTTGGCGGTGAGCATGATGATGGGCACCGAGCTGCGGCTGCGCAGGCGCCGGCACACCTCCAGGCCGTCGATCCGCGGCAGCATCAGGTCGAGCACGACGAGATCGAAGGACTGCTCGTCAAAACGCTCCAGCGCCTGGCGGCCGTCGGTGGCCTGCACGACGTCGTAGCCCTCCTTGCGCAGGGGGTAGGAGAGCAGCGTCTGGATGGACTGCTCATCGTCGACGAGCAGTATCCGGGCGCTACGTTCAGGCACCGTCGTCTCAGCCAACTCCTGTAAGAGTAATGAGCCCGGGACGTCGGCAGATAACCTTGGCTCGATGCTGGACCCGCGTATCTACCGGACCGGGATGATCATCGCGGCGCTGGCTCTGGTCGTCTTGGCGTTCTCGCTGAAGGATCAGCAGACCGCGCTCAACCCCACACTGGCCCCGTCGGCGTTCAACGGCCAGAACGTCGCCACGACCATCGCCAAGCTCGCCTACGCCGATCCGAGCCGCCGGCCCGGGTCCAACGGCGATCAGTCGCTGGCCGTGACCGTGCGCAACACCCTGGACCACTACGGCTTCGCCCCCACCACGGACACGTTCACGGGCCGCACCGTGGACGGGACCGTCCCGCTGGAGAACGTGGTGGGGATCCGCCCCGGGACCCAGAACGGCAGCATCGTGATCGTGGCCCCCCGCGACGCCCTGGGCTCGCCGGCGGCCGCCGCGCTGTCGAGCACCGCGACGCTCATGGAGCTGGCCCGAAACCTGGAGGGCGAGACCCTGCGCCGCAGCATCGTACTCGCGTCCACGAGCGGCACGCAGGGGACGGCCGGCGCCATCCGGCTGGCCGCGACGCTCGGCGGGCCGGTTGACGCGGTGCTCGTCCTCGGCGACGTGGCCAGCGCCCACGTCCAGCAGCCGATCATCCTGCCGTGGTCCACGCGGCAGGCGGTCGCGCCGCCCGCCCTGCGCAACACCGTGGCCTCGGCGCTGGGGGCGCAGACGTCGCTGGCCAACAGCTTCACCGGCCTGGGCGGGCAGTTCGCGCACCTGGCCTTCCCGTTCACCCTGGGGCAGCAGGCTCCGTTCGGCGCGCGCGGCATCCCGGCCGTGGAGCTGTCGCTCTCGGGCGAGCAGGGCCCGGCGGCCGACGCCGCGATCATGAACGCAGACCAGCTCACCGGGGTGGGCCGCGCGGTCCTGGCCACGATCTCCGCGCTGGACAGCGGCACGACGCTGCCGGCGCCCGCGGCCTACGTCCTGCTCGGCGGCAAGGTCGTGCCCGGGTGGGCGATCTCGCTGTTCGTCCTGTCGCTGCTGGTCCCCGTGCTCCTCACCACGGTTGACGGCGTCGCCCGCGCGCGCCGGCGCGGGCACGTCATCTGGCGCTCGCTCACCCTCATCCTGGCCGCGGCGGTGCCGTTCATGCTGCTCGTGGGGATCGTGCTGCTCGCTCGCCTGATCGGGGTCATCACGGTGGCGCCGCCCGGCCCGGTCGCGGCCGGGGCGATCCCGCTCGGCGGCGGCGCAGCGCTGCTCATCGTCATGGCGGCGGTGCTGGTGGCCGGGCTGGCCGGGGTGGTGGCGCTGGCGCGACGGCTGCCGACGCGGACGCGCACCTCGCGCCGGCCCGCCGAGGGGCTGGGCAGCGACGGCGCCCTGGCCGGACTGCTCGTGGTCATGTGCCTGATCACGTTCGCCATCTGGCTGAGCAACCCGTTCGCCGCCTTCCTGCTGGTGCCGGCCCTGCACCTGTGGCTGTGGGCGATCAGCCCCGACATGCGGGTCCCGGTGCCGCTGCGCCTCGTGCTCATCGCGGTCGGGATCGCTCCCGCGGTGCTGGTGGTGGGCTACTACGCCAACGAGCTGGGCTACGGCCCCATCAACGTCGTCTGGGAGATGGTCCTCCTGCTCGCCGGCCACGGCGTGAGCATCGTCGCCGCACTGGAGTGGAGCATCGTCCTGGGCTGCCTGGTGAGCGCCGTCACCCTGTCGCTGCTCGCCGCCCGGGGCACGCGGCCCGTGCCCGTCCCGGTCACCGTGCGCGGTCCGGTCACCTACGCCGGTCCGGGGTCGCTCGGTGGAACGAAATCGGCTCTGCGCCGTTAATTCACCATGCGACGCCTCGTCCGCGCCATCTCGTCGGTCCTGATCCTGTCCGGTCTGCTGCTCGTCCTCGACGCCGCGGCGACGCTCGTCTGGCAGGAGCCGGTGACGGCCGCCATCGGCGTGATCATGCGCGGCCAGGTCAACAATCGCTACCTCAGCTACAAGACCGCGCCGCTCACCGGCTCAGACGTCACGGCGCTGCACAGCATCAAGCCCCCGACCGACCGCATCGCCTACCTGGCGCGGCGCGAGCGCGCCCAGGTGACCACCGGCGACGCCATCGGCCAGATCCAGATCCCGCGGATCGGCAACACCTACAACGTCGTCCAGGGCACCGACACCCAGAGCCTGGAGGAGGGTCCCGGCCACTATCCGCAGACCGCGCTGCCCGGCATGGGCCAGACCGTCGCGATCGCGGGCCATCGCACCACCTACCTCGCGCCGTTTCGCTACCTCAACGAGCTCAAGGGCGGCGACAAGATCTACGTGAAGATGCCCTACGGCAAGTTCACCTACGTGGTCCAGTACCAGCGGATCGTCAAGCCCACGCAGGTGTCGGTCATCGACGACGTGGGCTATGACCGACTCGTCCTGTCGGCCTGCAACCCTCTTTACAGTGCCGCTCAGCGGATCATCATCTTCGCTCGCCTGCAGGGGGTCCAGCCCCTCGGTCCGGCACGCGCCGCCGTCGCCTGATGGCCGACGTCCAAACGTCCAGCCCCCGTGCGTCGGCATGGAGCCTGAAAGCTTGAGCGCCGACATTGAAGGCAGGAAGTGATCGGTCACAGTCAGCCGATGGGCGAAGGGAATCGCGACATGCGGATCAGTGAGCTACAGCAGCAGGTCGGGCGCGGCGAATACCGCGTGGACACTCACGCCGTCGCCGAGGCGATCCTCCGCCGGCTTCTGCTGGAGCAGAAGCAGGCCGGGTCGGGAACGCGCCCTCAGGGAGAGTGCTCGTAGCCTGACAACTCGCCGGTGCTGCCGGCGAACGTCAGGCCAGGCGGGCCGTCGGTCACCCGTCCGATCCAGGTGAGCCCGGCCCCGGCCGCCGTCGCCCCCTCGGACTCGGTGGCGGCGCGCGCTGCCTGCGGAATGCACACGCACAACTCGTAGTCCTCCCCCGCGGTGGCCGCGAACGACGGCGGGTCGGTCCCGAGCTGGGCCGCCACCCCCGCCACCCCCGCGGCCAGGGGCAGCGCCGCCAGGTCGAGCACGATGTGCACGCCGCTGCGGTCCGCCAGATGGCGGGCGTCGGTGGCCAGGCCGTCGGAGAGGTCGATCATCGCGGTCGCGCCCACGGCGCTGAGCGCCCGGCCCTCCGTCAGGCGCGGCCACGGCCGCGCGTAGCGCTCGCGCAGGGCCGCGGCGGTCGCCTCGTCGGCCGTCGCGCGCGCGTCGAGCAGCGCCAGCCCGGCGCCGGCGGCACCCAGCGAGCCGGTGACCGCCACCAGGTCGCCCGGGCGCGCGCCGTCGCGCCCGAGGAGCTGCGCCGGATCGCTGGCCCACCCGACCACCGTGACGGCCACGCTCAGCACCGGCGATGCGCTGACATCCCCGCCGGCGATGGTCACGCCGCACGCGTCGGCGAGCTCCCGCGCGCCCGTGAGCAGCGCCAGTGCCTCGTCGAGCTCAGTGCCGCTCGGCAGGCACAGCGCGAGGTAGGCCTCGCCGGGATCGGCTCCCATGGCCGCCAGGTCAGACAGGGCGCTCCCCAGCGCCCGGTGGCCGATCTCAGCCGGCGTCAGCTGGCCGGAGCGGAAATGGACGCCGTCAACGACGGTGTCCACCGACGTCACGGCATAGCCCCGGCCGCGCACCACCGAGGCGTCGTCGCCGAGCCAGCGCAGGACGGTGGAAGCGGGCCCGCCCCGCCCGCCCGGCCCGCCCCCCCCGCCCGCGGGCGCCAGCACCCGCTCCAGCTGCTCGATCAGCTCCAGTTCGCGCATTGCTCACTCGGCCGTGAGCGGCGCGTGACTACCGGTGGCGGTAGACGATGCGGGCGCGGTCGAGGTCGTAGGGCGACAGCTCGACCCGGACGCGATCGCCGGGCAGGATGCGGATGCGGAAGCGGCGCATCTTCCCGGCCACGTGACCGAGCACGACGCGATCCATGTTGTCGAGCTTGACGCGGAACATCGCATTGGGGAGGGCCTCGACGACCTCTCCCTCCAACTCGACCTTTTCTTCCTTGGGCATGCTGTGACGAACCTTGTGAGAGCACGGGACCGTTGTGCCCCCGTGCAGGGACGAGGCTACCAGCCGCGTGGACCTACAGGGTCGATTGCACGACCCAGCGCCGCCGGTGGGGCGTCAGTGACCCTTTCCGCCGTTACCGCCGGCCCCGCCGCCTCCGCTGGGCGGGTTGTGGGCCGGTGGCGGGGTGGAGTTGGTCCCCGACCCGGACTGCGGCGGGTGCTGGTAGAGCGTGGGGTTGTGGTACTTGCTGTTCGAGTTGCCGTTGCCCACGCCGGCGCCGCCGCTGGGCGTGGTGCCGGTGGCGGTGGCGGTCGAAGGCGCGCTGCTTGTCGTCGTCGGGGCCGTGACCGGCTGGCCCGTGGAGGCGAAGGGCCCGAAGAACGGCTTGCCCACGAACGGCACCGTGGGTGGGGTCCAGTCGCCGCAGAAGCCGCTGGAGGAGTCGTGCATGTACTCGTTCCAGATGGGTGCCGCGAGGTCGCCGCCGAAGCCATCGGCCATGGGGAGGTTGCCCTGCGGGTAGCCGACCCAGACGGCGGTCGACATGCGCGGCGAGTAACCGACGAACCAGGCGTTCTCCAGGTTGTTGGCGGTGCCCGTCTTCCCGGCCACCGGACAGCCGTAGTTGGCCTTGGTGCCGGTGCCGCTGGTCACGACCTGCTTGAGGACGCTCGTGCCCTCGTAGGCCTCGTCGTAGGGGAACACCCGGGTCGGCGTGGGGTGGCCGAAGTCGCGCGAGCTGCCGTCGGGGAAGACGACCTTGTTGATGATCGTCGCCGGGACGTGAGTGCCGCCGTTGGCCAGCGTCGCGTAGGCGTCAGCCATCTCCAGCGGGGTGACGCCGATGCGCAGGCCGCCGATCACCTCGGCGGGGTTGCCGTCCAGCGGTGATGTGATCCCCATCGCGTGGGCCATCGCGTCGAGCTTGTCCCATCCGAGGTCCGCCGCGAGCTGCACGTAGACGGTGTTGTCGGAGAGGATCGTCGCCTTGGTGATGTTGATCGTGCCCTGATAGGTGTCCTCGGCGGTGTGGACCGCCCAGTCCGGGGCGGCGCTGAGCCAGCCCGCCGCCAGCGGCTTTGACGTGTAGTAGGTGCTGGCGGGATTGCCCTGGTCGTCGTGGATCAGGGTCATCAGCGCGAAGGTCTTGAACGACGATCCCGGCTGGCGGTGCGCCGAGGTGGCGTAGTCGACCTGGGTCTCGCCGTAGCTGCCCGAGGTGGCGATGGCCAGGATGTGGCCGTTGGAGGTGTTGACCGACGCCACGCCGGCACCGGCGGTGCCGTGGCCCTGCGCGGCCAGCAGGGACTCGTGATCGGCGATCGCCTGATGGGCCAGGGCCTGCTTGCGCAGGTCGATGGTGGAGTAGATCTTCAGCCCCCCGTTCTGCAGCGTCTTGCAGTTGTTGGGGGTCTTGGGGCACAGGTCGCGGGCCGCCTGCTGGACGATGAAGTCGAAGGCGTAGGGGTCCTTGTGGATCCGCAGGGTGTTGTCGGCCTTGACCCCGAGCGGCTTGGTGGCGGCCTGGTCGGCCTCGGCCTGGGTGATGTACCCGGCGGTCACCATGGACTGCAGAACCTCGGAGCGGCGCTTGAGTGCGTCGGGCTTGTGGAGGAACGGGTTGTACTCCGAGGGCGCCTGGGGCAGGCCCGCGAGCAGCGCGAATTGGGCGAGGCTCAGCCTCTGCACCGGCTTGTCGAAGAACACTCGGGACGCGGCCGCGACGCCGTAGGCGGTCTGCCCGCCGACGGTGCCGTAGGGCACGTTGTTGAGGTAGCTGTCCAGGATCCAGTTCTTGGAGTGCTGACCCTCCAGCTGCTCGGCGAGCTTGGCCTGCACGATCTTGTACTTCAGATCGTGGGCGTTGGGATTGCGATACCGGTGCGGCAGATAGAGGTTGTCGACGAGCTGCATCGTCAGCGTCGACGCGCCCTGGAGGCCATTGCCGCCCTTGACGGCGTCCTTGATGGCGGCGCGGAGGATGCCCTGGTAGTCAAGGGCCCCGTGCTGATAGAAGCGGCGGTCCTCGATCGCGACCGTCGCCTCCTTGAGCTGCTCGGGGATGCTGCTGCCGGTGATCGGGGTGTGGACAGACGGCGACCAGATGTAGCCCAGCGACGTCCCGTCGCCCGCGAACACCTGCGACGGTGACCCGGGCACGAAGGGCTTGAGGCTCGAGAGGTTCGGTGCCGAGTGCGCGACGTTGACCACCCAGCCCGCGATGGCGATCGCGCCGACCGTCAGGGCGCAGACGATGAGCACCGCGGTCATCGCCACCACGCTCTTCAGTGGTGATCCGCGGTTGCGCCGGCGTCGGCGCTGTCTCTCACGTCGGCTCATGAAGTCTACGAGTCGGGATGGGCGCCGAAGCGGAGTCGCATCAGTGCGGGCGCCCCCCTCCTGGCTGGCCAGTGTAGCTCTGTGGGTTGTTCGGGCCGCCGGTTCGGGGTCCTGCAATCGCTGGCAAGATCGCACGGTAGATGCACCCATGTGCCCTGCTCATCGACGGTCTTGGCACCCTCGTCGCGCTGGCTCCGCCCGCTCCCGCCCTGCGCCAGGAGCTGGCCGCGCGCTGTGCCATCGACGTCTCCGAGGAGGAGGCCGGCCGGGCCCTGGCCGCCGAGATCACGTTCTATCGCGCCCACATGGGGCTGGGACGCGACCTCGCCGCCCTGGCCGCGCTCCGGCGGCGCTGTGCCGAGGTCATGCGCGACGCGCTGCCGGCCTCGGAGCCGCTCGCCGCGCTGGACCTCGACACGCTCACCCAGGTGCTGCTCAGCGCACTGCGTTTCGATGCCTATCCGGACGCGCGCTCCGCGCTGGTGCGCGCCCGCCGAGCCGGCGCTCGCGTCGTCGTGGTCTCGAACTGGGATGTGTCGCTGGCCGAGGTGCTCGAGCGTGTTGGTCTGGCCCCCCTCATCGACGCCGTCGTCACCTCGGCCGCAGTCGGCGCCGCCAAGCCGGCCGCCGCGATCTTCGAGCACGCCCTGGGCCTGGCCGGCGTGGCCGCGGAGGATGCCCTCCATGTCGGAGACAGCCTCGACGAGGACGTCCGGGGCGCGGCGGACTGCGGTATCCCCGCGGTGCTCCTGCGCCGCGGCGCGCCCGCCGGAGCCCCCGCGCCCGACGGGGTGCGGACGATCGGCGGCTTGGCCGAGCTTGACTGGACGTAAGCTCAGCCGTATGTCGTCCACGCCCTCACGCCCGACGATGCCGCCCCACGGCGAGCCTCCGCCGGCCGGGCCGGGCGGGGCGGGAGGGGATCCGAATCCCGAGCGGCCGGCGGTCTGGCCGTTGTGGACCGTGCCGGCCGCAGTCGCGCTCGGGCTGGTGCTGGCCCTGCTCTCGACCTCGGTGGTCGACGCGCTGGCCAGCGCGGGCGGGGGAAGCTTCAGCCACCCCGGGACGGTCGCCACGATCATCGGCGACGTGGTCTTCGACCTCAGCTTCGTGGGAGCGGCGCTCTGGCTCTCGCTGACGCAGGCCAAGGTCAGGCTCCAGGATTTCGGCTTTCGGCGCGTCCGCCCCTCCACCGGCGTGGCCGCGGTCGTGGTCGCCGCGATCTCCTACTACGGGATCACGGCGATCTACAGCGCGCTGTTTCACCTGCACGGCAAGGACAAGCTGCCCAGCGAGCTGGACGTCACCCACAGCACCGCGGCGCTCATCGCGGTGGCCATCTTCGTGTGCGCCGTCGCCCCGATCTGCGAGGAGTTCTTCTTCCGCGGCTTCATGTTCGGCGCGCTGCGCAACATCCCGCTGCGCATCGGCAGTGTGGACGGCGGCCCCTGGCTGGCCGCGGTCATCACCGGCATCCTCTTCGGCGCGGTGCACACCTCGTCGGCCTCGGCCCAATACCTGATCCCGCTCGGGTTCCTGGGCTTCGTGCTGTGCCTGGTGCGCTGGCGGACCGGCTCGCTGTACCCATGCATGGCGCTGCACAGCGCCAACAACGCACTGGCCCTGGGCGTCAACCAGCTCGGCTGGAGCGCTCCGGCGATCATCGGGCTGGTTCTCGCCTCCTGGCTCGTGATCGCGGCCCTCATGGGCCCGCTCGCGCAGCCCGCGCCGCGCCCGGCCTGACGCGCGCCCCACGCCCCGGGCCGGGTCCGGCTTTGTTGACTGGTTTACTTTCCCGGCTATGCGTCGCCACTTCGCCTCCTACACCGCGGCTTTCGCCGCCACGATCGTGTCGCTCGCGATGTTCGCCGGCGTCGCTGTCGCCGATGGTTCTTCCACCGACGGATCCCTGACCACGGCGGTCTCGACCGCCACCAGCGCCGCC
>Ga0070714_100004019_pt1 | contig 11055 bp, 8 predicted proteins | sample LARL83metaG_FD_65450 | JGI IMG/M metagenome (GOLD analysis project Ga0070714, IMG submission 65450) | Corn, switchgrass and miscanthus rhizosphere microbial communities from Kellogg Biological Station, Michigan, USA - LAR L8-3 metaG | ecosystem: Host-associated > Plants > Roots > Rhizosphere ... | reverse complement strand
TAAATATACGGGTTGTCGACATTTATTATCTGCCCCAGCTCGGTCGGCAGTATGGTGATACTGAGGCAAGCATTGTAGGCATCATGGAAATAGGCCATGGACCAGCGGCCGTGAACTTCGGTCAGCTGAAATACCAGGTATTCCTGCTGAATATCGTGTCCGGTAACGGACCAGCCGCGCAATGAGGTGCTTAGCAACAAGCCGAGCGAGACGAGATAGATCACCGCCGACATGACGGATTCGCGGGTAAACCTCAACCACCGGACGGAGAAAACGCCGATGAGGGCCGCGAGCGCTAGGGCGATCCATGTTATGGTTCCGCTTGCACCGTTATTAAGCTGGTTTGCGCCGAATATCGCCAGGGCTACCATCAGCGCTGCCGCTACCAGTAGCCGGAATTCCTGTTTGCTGAATTCGGCGAAGTTGACACGCGGCCTGATCTGGTCGGGGTGGAGGCTCCGGTAAACGTACAGCGAAAGATTTATTAGGTCGCCGACAATTATGATGGGGCCTGGATCAAGCGGACGCTGCACGCCCGCTAGCGGCAAGACCTCATTGATGACCAGTCCCGATGCTATCAGGAGAAAAAGCACCGAGCAGACACTGTAGCCCACGCGCTCCTGCAGACCGCACCTGCGCCATGCCGATGAAGTGTAGAGCAGGTAGGCGGGAAGAACTAGCACGAACCAGAATCCCAGCACCGGACGCGCTATCGGCAGAGCCACATGCTTAAAGACCATGAAGTTGACGACAAGAGCCAGGATCAGGGCAGCGAATGCGCCCAAGACTCGTCCCGCGATCGGAACGCCCGATTTCCCGGAGGCAATCGGAGCAGGCCTACGGTAATTCACGGCTACGCTCCTGTCGCGATCCGTGTCAGCAACCCGCCCGGGTACGCGGCCACTTCCGGTCACTTACTCTTCTTTCCGCTCTGGGCTGGGTACGTCAACATGAAGTCGATGCTCTCATTTTGTTCGGGCAGAGATACCTGAACTCGACAGGAAGCAGCTGAACACTTAGGCACGACAACGAGACGGACGCCCCCTGATTGCCCTGCGGCGATGACTGTCGTCCCTGAACTAATCGTTGTCAATGTGGTTCCACTCCCCGATGCCACAACATACGGGTAAGAAACCTGTCTCCCCTCATCATTGGTTATGGTGAAAGAGACCGGTATGCCTTTGCCTGGTACTCCGGTGGCCGGCAGGCTGGCTGCATTACTGAAGCCGAGTTGCGTGTAAGGGGTAGGCTGACGTTGCAAAGACAATGACCATTCATGGCGAACCCAGGGCGACAGGAAACTCGCGACAGCAAGAGCTATGGCAAGAAGTCCGGTTCCAAGCAGCCACAAATCCCAGCGCGGTGGTTTGTACTGTGAGACTGGTGCATCCTGATCGGGTTGCCCATAACCTGATGATGACGGGCGACGCCCCTGGTCCTCAGCGCGCACAACTAACCACCTTAAGATCTCTGCTGGGCTCTCGACGCCGGAGTGCCTCTTCTCCAGTTGCGGCATCGGCTGCACATGCTCAGCAAAGCGCGGACCGTCCTCGTGACGTGCGTGTCTATCTCACATGAGGAGCAGCCTAGAGAGACACGAATGTCCCTGTTACACCGTATGCAACTATACGTCCTGGATCGGCAACCTGGAGTCGAAACTTTGCAATCGTTCAAGGGCCCCTACCTCGCCAGACGGTCGCCGGCCCTGAGCCGCCCTCCGGTCACCGCGCCGCGCCGGGAGCGAGCAGTCGCAGTCGTTTCGGTCAAGAATGCTTCCAGCGCCGCGGCGCGAGCCCGCCAGGAGTGCTCGTCTCCGGCCAGTTGCCGGGCCTCCTTGGCCATGCGCACTCGGGCCTCATCGTCCTGCAGCAGTTCAACCAGCGTGCCTGCCAGGGCAGGCACGTTGCCTGGCGGCACCACTACGCCGGCCTGGCCGTCCTGAACGTACGTGCGCAGGTCTCCCACGTCGCTCACCACGGGTACGGTCCCCATGGCCATGTACTGGAAGACCTTCATGTTGCTCGCCGCTCGCACCGTTCGTATGTCGGGCATGTAGCAGACCCCGACATCCGCGAACTGGGTGTAGTTCTGCACCGCTAGCATGTCCGTCTGCCAGCCAGTGAAGTCCACTGCTGCCTCGATGCCAAGCTCACGGCACATGCTCTTAGCATCATCAAGGGCGGTGCCACCCCCGATGACCGTCAAGCGCGTGTCTGGCACTTGATGCAAGACGGTTGGCATGGCTTGCAGCAGATCTTTAATCAAATCCAGCCGGTTAAGCGCGCCGAAAAAGTACACCCCGTGACGCGGGCGCTGTTCGGTCACCACGCGATACTCGCCCGGCTCGACGGCGTTCGGCAGGTTCAGGATCGGCTTGCCCGGGTGGAGCTGCAGGACGCGTTCGCGGAGCGTGGTCGACGCTACCGCGACCGCGTCGGCGTGCCGCATACAGAACCGCTCGCTCCAGTCGACCAAGCCATAGGTAAGGCGCGAGCGGCCTTCGCTTCTTATTACCTCAGCGCCCAGGTCATCGAGGTCCACCACGACGGCGGTGCGAGACAACAGCTTCGGCACGAGTCCGAGCACGGTGATCGGCGTAGGCTTGTTGATGATTACCGCGTCGGCCCGTGCGCGGATGATCGATACAAGAGATGTAAACAAGTACGGGATCAGGTTCAGCATAAAGGAACGCGTAGCAAGCTGCCAGGGCTGTACGATCCGCGCGTATTCGGACTTGAGGGAATGGTCCGGCTTAAAGTCGTTATATTTGTCCGCTGACGGCGCGATGATGGTTATATCCCATGCGTCGGCCAGATGCCGCGCTAGGCAACGCGTCCGGATGCTCAGGGTGCTGTTATATGAACCCGAGCTAAGCATCAGTAGCCTGCGCGGCGAAGGTCGCTTCATGGCAGTTCAGGTGCGGGCAACAGCAACGGGCCGGTCATCGCTCGGTTCGGTCGAGACCGTCTCGGCGATCATCGGACGCTTTGTCTGGGTGATATTGAGGATCGACAGGAAGAAGCCCCCGAGTATCGTCTGGGAACTCAACGTCAGCGCGGTAACCGAGGGGACCATCACTCGCAGGGCATGCTCGTAGTTCAGCCGGCCGAACCCTGCGGACTGCCAGTCAACGACCGAGAAGATCAGGCCTGCCAGCCCGGCAAGCCCGAGGGCACCGCCGATGAAGAGCACGCGTTCCAGGGAGAACCTGGCGAGGACCTTCTCTGCCGTGGGCGAGTCGGGAAGGAAGCCTTCCGTACGGGCATAGGCCCGGGTAAACAGCCAGAACAGGACCGACTGGAAGCCGATGATTACCATCCCGCCGGCCGCGACCAGGGTGTCGACGTCGAATGTCACCCTGCCAATGGTGATCGGACCCGTCGCGGTCATTAGGCCGATGATCATGCCAAGGAGGAAAGTGGCGACGCCCGGGATGAAAAACAGCCACCGAGGGCTGAACAGGAGCAGGAACCTCAGATGACGCCACCCGTCCCGCCAGGTCCGCAGGTGCGGCGCGCGACTCCGGCCGTCCTTTGACAGCGTGGTGGGCACCTCGGCGATCTTCTGTCGGGCGAGCGTCGCCTTTACCACCATCTCGCTTGCGAACTCCATGCCCGCAGCCTGCAAGTGCAGGTCAATAACGCTGGCCCGGCGGAACCCGCGCAGACCGCAGTGGAAGTCGCCGATTGAACTGCGGAAGAACAGCCGACCGATGAATGAGAGCACGGGATTGCCGAGGTACTTGTGCAGCACCGGCATTGCTCCAGGCTCGATGCCGCCCTCGAACCGGTTTCCCATCACCAAGTCGGCGCCCTTGCGCAGTTCCACGATGAACGGCATGAGGTTCGTGAAGTCGTAGCTGTCGTCGCCGTCGCCCATGATCACGTACTCGCCGCGAGCCGCGATAATCCCGCCCATGAGCGCATTACCGTAGCCTTTGTCGTTGACGGGAACCACACGGGCTCCGGCGTCGGCCGCGAGTTGCCGGCTGCCGTCGGTGCTTCCGTTGTCGGCGACAATCACCTCGCCGTCGATCCCGCTCTCGGCGATGAACCCCACGGCCTTGGAGACACACGTGGCCACCGTCTCCGCCTCGTTGAGGCAGGGAATGACAACAGTCAGCTCCATGTCAGCTCCTTGACGCTTCCACTCAGACTTGCGCTGCCCGGGGCAGCTCGTGTCGTGCTTCGGGCACCCGCTGCGCTCCCATGAGGCAGCGCAGCGAGCCAGTAACGTACGACGTGACGGTTTAGCCGGGGTTGATCACCTGGCTGATGCTTAGGGGACACCTACTTCGGCCTGTCAGCAGCCCGACACACCGCCAGTTGCCACCCCTGAACAGTCCCGCCCTCCGCCAGGCTCCGCCCTACACCGAGCGGACAACTCGGGCACGAGTGTAGCAGTCGGTCTCAACGCTCGCTTGCTTCCGCAGAAACACTAAACGTCATAAAGCGCTCCGTACGCAGCAGAAACGAAGTCCGATCAAATGAGGATCCCGCTTCGGTCGCGGCATCAAGGGCTGCTCTCGGAACTCGCACGGCCACGCTGCCGCCGGCCGATGTTCGCGGTTAGCTGCTTCCGTCCGGACTGCCGCTTCAGGCCGCTCAGCGACTCGACCTCACCCTGCGACAGCGACCAGTCACAACCCACCGCGAAGTCGCTCTCGACCGCCCAGGCCGCCGCGAGCTCGAGCCCCGTCAGGTCGTCGACGCGGCCTACCCAGGGAAGCCGTCAAGTACCTTTGGGCCGTGGACCAGCGGGGAGGCACAGCAAAGAGGCTGCTCGCAACTGTCCGCGATGGCTATCTATTTCACCGGGTGGCAGCACTTGCCGCGACGCGCTGGGTAGGGGCACTGCTCGTCCTGTACTCGGTCGCCACCGACTCGCTGAGCGGGTGGCACTCAACGAACTTCCTCATGAGGGGCCTGCTCGATGAGCCAGCGCACCTAGCGACGGCACTCGTCATCTTGGGTGCGCTAGTCCGGGTACGCCGAACGCCGCCGGATCAGCGCTTCGGCTGGGCGATGCTAGCCTGCGCGACGCTGATAGACATCGATCACCTGCCTGCCGAGTTGGGGATCCGCGCGCTGACCAATGGGACGCCGCGGCCGTATACCCATGCGCTATGGACCGTGATCGCGCTAACGCTCGCCTGGGCAATCGCCCGGTACTTGGTGCTCCGGTCCGGACGGCCGCGGCCGACGGCAGCAGAGCTCATCCTGGCCGGCGCCGTCTGGGGGGTAGCGGCGCACTTCCTCCGGGACATAGCTACCGCGCCGCTGTCGTTCTGGTGGCCAGTAACCGACAGCGCCGTTGAGGTGCCCTACTGGTGGTACGTGCTGGCGCTGTCTGCCGTCATCGCCATCGGGCCTATCCGTTCCAGCTGAACTCCTCTACCCAGTCCACCGTCATGGTCTCGCGCTGCGTTGGCGTGCCAGCACCCTGCATGTTCTGAGACTGCACGGCCATGTACATCGGTAGTGCGGGCTGCTGCGACGGCGACTTCACCTCGCTAGCCGGGGCCGTGTAGATGACGCGGCCGTCGATGAGCCATGACACGCCCGAGGGGGTCCACTCCACACCGTAGGTGTGCCACTGGGTGCCGTCATTGGTGAGGCCGCCGCTCGGGCCGTTGCTCTGCTCGTACGGCTGGAGGCACTGAGAGGTGGGAGACGAGCCGCATACGCTGCCCACCGTGTTGATGAGCGTGGCTCTCGTGTTCGACCGGTAACCATTGTCCTCATAGATGTCGATCTCTGGAGGCCATTGGTTATTAGCAGGCCATAGCAGGAATATGTTCGAGAACAACATGCCTGACGGCTCACTGTCGCCCTTCAAACGAGCGAACCACGCCCCGTACTCCTGGGGGGCGCCGTAATACTCCAGGCCGCAAGACTCAACGCCTATAGCCGCGAAGTGCGCCTCGCCGCCACTGAAAGTGCACATGCCGGGCACCCAGTCGGCCACGTCCAAACTTACCCCGCCTGGCGCGCCGCTATAGGCATCCCACGCGGACGGGATGCCGTCGCCGTTGAACTCCTGGGTATACCTCACTGTGAAGCCGGCCAGCGCGGTCAGGGGACTCGCGCCGGAAGGGTCAGGGAGGGCGGGGCCGCCACGCTGACGTGAAGTCCCGGCGGGGGGTGAACTCCGCTGTGCGGTGCCTGTTGCACTTGCCCCTGCGCGCGTCACCGTCGGCCTGGCCGTCCCGTTCGCAATGGCATGGCTGATCACGGTTGGCGGCGTGAGGCTAAGCGCGCTGCGGCCATCGGCTGCCGTGCTACTTTTCTTGCCCGCGGGGAGCGCGGTGTCCGCGGCGTTGCCGCTGCAGGCAGTAAGGACACCGACGCCAACCGTGAGGAGGGCACAGGCAACCAGGATCAGTCGCCGCTTGAGCGCTTTGGAGCCGTGAGCGCGCCCGGGAGCGCCCGTGCCGCCACCGGCGCGCACTGCTCCATCAACTGCCCCCCGAGTCAACTTTTCCCCATCAGCGAATTATCGAGGGCGAACGGCGACCTCGTCCTGAAAACAGCAAGGAGACCGCAGTACTACCTGACTCGCGAGGCGTCGTCTTGGCCCGACCTGGAGCGACGGACCGACGGTACCCACCCGCAAGCGCCGGCACGGTAGGCAGCTACTGACCGTCTACTACCACTAAACTTATAACGAATCATTCGTAACCGCCAGGAACCTCATGAACAAAAACTGGCTCCCTGATACCTCTAAATGGGTAACGGCACACCCGAATCATCAGATTCGGGAGGCGACAATAACCCCATCACCAGCAGGTATTTATTTCTATGAAACTGCTTCTTATCATCAGATCATGCCAGTGCGACTAAGCAGTGACATTAGCAGTCTCGAAGCCCATAGGGGCAAACGTTCACCATTCCGCCGCGCGCTTATCGCATCGGCGACCGCTCTGATCTCCATCCTGATGCTTACCGGGTCGGCCGGGGCGCAGGCGGCCCGGGCCGTCCCGCCCCAGCAGGGGCAGCTCGTCTTTTCCGCCAGCTTCCCTGGGACCACGCTCAACAGCTCGACGTGGGATACGTGCTACCCCTGGATGGCGCAGACGGGCTGCACCAACTTCGGCAACGCCAACGAGCAGGAGTGGTACCTGCCGTCCCAGGTACACGTGCAGAACGGCCAACTGGCCCTGGTCGCCCAGCAGACGCGAACCGCGGGATACGACAAGTACGGCAACCCGAAGACCTACGCCTGCCGGTCCGGCATGGTGACCACGTACCCCGGCTTCCAGTTCCAGTACGGCGAGGTGCAGGTGGTCGCCCGCCTCCCGTTCGGCACCGGGCTCTGGCCGGCGATCTGGCTGCTCCCCTCGAATTTTGCCTGGCCGCCGGAAATCGACATCATGGAGCACTACGGCACGGCGGCCACGGCCACGGCCACCTTGCACACCGCGCAAGGGACGCAACAAGCGGGCACCGTCTACTTCCCGCAGGCCGGCACGGGCTGGCACACCTACACGCTGTACTGGACGCCGTCCAGCATCTCCGTCTACTACGACAGCACCCTGGTCCTGTCCACCACGACAGGCATACCGCAGCAGTCGATGTACATACTGCTCGACCTGGCGAACTACCAGAGCGGCCGTGGCAGTTGCTCCGGCACGATGTACATACAGTCGGTGAAGGTCTTCCAGTAGTCGCCCCCCGACCGCCTGCCCCGGCCGCGGTCAGCCGCCACCGCGGCTGACCGCGGCCCCGGGCGGGACGCGCAGTATCCGCCTTCGCCGGGCGACGCCTCCGACCAGGTGATATGGTGCCCCGGGTGATGTATCGCCCTAATTTTCCATTGGGTGCTACGGACACAAAGTGGTCGGCATGCATGGAGCAACGGGGCGCGAAGCCAGGCCGACAGGCTTCTCCTGAAGTCATGGATGGGGGGACCATGACCGATCAGACTCTTACGCTAACCAGGCCCGAATCTCCAACAGGGCCATGACAGGCGCCCGGTACAACTACGTTCCCGGGGAATTCGGGGAGCGCCAGCCCCCAATTCCTCAAAAACCATGGTCGCGACTTGCTGAAATGAGCCGCGCACTGAGGGGGAACAAGGACCTGTTGCGCAACGCGGGCAGCCTCGCCGCCACGACCGGCCTTACCTCTGCCTTCGGCTTCGCGTACTGGATCTACGCCGCCAGAGTATTTCCGCAACAGGCCGTTGGATACGGGTCCGCTGCGATATCTGCGATGACGCTGCTTGGCACGGTCGGGATGTTCGGCCTTGGCACAATGCTCATCGGCGAGCTGCCGCGAAGGTCGTCGCGCGGCGCACTCATGATGGCCGGGATCATCGCCTCTTTCATCGGGTCGCTCGTACTCGGGGCTGGCTTCGCCATCTTGTCGCTGGCATTCGGCAGCCATTTCCTGGAGATCGCCGGATCGTTCGGCCGGATGGCGCTCTTCACCTTGGGAGTGGCTGTAACCGGCGCCACGCTGGTCTTCGACGAGGCCACCATCGGCCTTATGCGCGGCGGTCTTCAGCTGGGCAGGAACGTGACGGTCTCGATCGCCAAGATGGTGGCCTTGCCTGCTTGCGCGGTGATGCTGCACGACGTATTCGGCGTCGGGATCATGCTGGCCTGGGTGCTCGGCACTGTCGCCTCGCTGCTTCCCGTCATCCTTATGATCAAGCGGAGCGGCTCGTCGGTCTTGCACCGTCCAGACTGGGAGTCTTTCTGGCGCCTCCGCCGGGTAACGTTGTCCCATAACTGGCTGAACTTGGCCATCGCCACCCCGATAAAGCTCATTCCTGTCATCGTGGTCATCGTCGTTTCCCCCTCGTCCAACGCGGTCTATTACATCGCCTCCATGCTGGCCAGCTTCCTGTTCATGGTGCCCATGCACCTGTCGACAGTGCTGTTCGCGATCGCATCCGCGGCGCCGGAGATGATTTCGGAGAAGCTTCGTTTCGTCCTCCGCACGTCGCTGCTCATCGGGATACCCGGGGGGCTGATCCTGGGGCTCAGCTCCCCCTACGTGCTGGCGGTCTTCGGCCCGAACTATGTGCGCCTGGGCGTCGCGCCGCTGTGGCTGCTGATTTCCATGTACATTCCTGCCCTGCCGAACACCGTGTACATCGCGGTCTGCCGCGCTACCGGGCGGGTGAACCAGGCGGCAATCTTCCTCGCCGTGGCCGCGGCCTTCCAGATAGCCGCCATCGCGCTGGGCGGCAAGCTCGGCGGCCTGGACGGGCTATGTTACGGAGCTCTGGCGGTCGCGGTCCTGCAGGCCCTGGTGACGACCCCGTCCGTGCTGCGGACCGCCTACGGCAGCGCGCCGGTTCTCTCCGCTGCCGCGGCGGTGACCGCGGGCCAGCCGCAGCTGCAGGTTCCAGTTACCGGCGAAGCGCTGCGGCTCAGGCAGGAGGCTGGGCTTGCCGCGCTCGTCGCGCTCGCGACGGCCGTGGCACCCGACAGGCACCGCACTGGTGGCATTCCCGTCGGCGCGGCAGCGGTCGCACCGGGCGGCTGGGCGCAGGTAACTACGCCACAGATGTCGATCGGCCAGGGCGGAGGGCGCCACCGGCACCGGCGCTCAGCCGTCGCGGCAACGGCAGCCAACCTTTCCCTCGAGGACACATCGTGGTGGCCCGATGTGAACGAGGCCACCTTCCGTGCCCGTCAGGACGCCGGCCTGGCAGCGCTCATTGCGGTCGCCACCCACGCCGCACGCTTCTGAACCAGTGCTCGACGCGGCTCGCTAAGCGGGAATCCTGCGCCGGGCCTTGAAGTACAGCCAGGGACCGGCAAGCAGCCCCCTGACCTCTTTGGCCATGAGGCCCCTCGGCAGTGTGGGGTTGTCCTTGACCCGGTCGTTCAATGTGAAGATCCGGAGCACACCGGGCACGATCCGCAGCGGCACGTCGCGGCGCGCCCGCGGGACGCGGAGCATGATCGCGGCCAGTGCGGCGGTATTGCCCGTGCCGTACGCCCGCATCTGCCTCGTCAGTTCCGCGAGATCGGTCCGGTGGTAATGCGAAACGATGGCCGCCGGCTCGTAAACGAGGCGGTTACCGCTGAGGATGATGCGCATGAAGATCTCAAGGTCTTCGCCGCCGCCAGAAACCGTGCCCGCGCCGAGCGCCTCGTCGAAACCGCCGACTTCCTTCATGACGGTGCGCGATACCGCGAAGTTCGCCCCGGCGCCGAAGATGCCCGGGGAATAAGGGTAGAGCGGTGAGGCGTCGCGGTTCTCGCTGAGGTCGAAGACCCGCCTCTCGCACACGGCTCCCCACGCCTCGCGGAGGTGAAAGTACAACTGCTCGGCATTCTCAAGCTGTGCGGTCGCGGCCATCCCTGTGACACACGCGACGTCGGGTACAGCGTGGAAGCCGCGCACGATTCCGTTCAGCCACCAGGGGTCGACGGTCACGTCGTCATCGGTGAACGCCACGATTTCCCCGGCTGCTTCGGCGAGACCACGGTTGCGCGCGCATGACAGGCCCGGCCTTGGTTCTCGGACGTAGCGAACCCTCGGATCCTCGGCATAGGCGGCGAGCAGGGCGTCCTTGGTCGCGTCGGAATTCGGCGCGTTATCTATCACCACGATTTCAAACGGCCGGTAATGCATGGCCAGCAGGCTACGCAAGGTAACCAGGACGCTCTCCGGGCGGTTCCTGGTACATACGACCACGCTAGCGAACGGGCGGCTGGTGGTTCCGTCCTCGAGTTCGGCGGCAACGGGCAGGCCGCTCACCGGCAGGCTATCAACGGAAGGCAGGCCAGCTAGCTCATAACGCGCATTGATAGCGGTTGAAAGCCGTTCCCATACCTGTCTCGCGACTGTGTCCGCGCCAAGGGTATCAGACTGCATGAATACATATCCGACTGGCACGTGTTGCAGCCTGACGAGCAAATAAACGCCGTTGTACGCCGGGCCGCCAACTCGCTCGGTCGGCCGAATGTCGACGATTGGCTCAGTAAGTTCCAACTCGTCGATAAAAACCGGGGCTTCCATCAGCATTCAACCTTCGACGCAGCGGCAGTATCGGTGCTAAGTCTAACGTCGCTACCAGCATGCCACCGGCCAG
>Ga0070714_100004018_pt1 | contig 11055 bp, 10 predicted proteins | sample LARL83metaG_FD_65450 | JGI IMG/M metagenome (GOLD analysis project Ga0070714, IMG submission 65450) | Corn, switchgrass and miscanthus rhizosphere microbial communities from Kellogg Biological Station, Michigan, USA - LAR L8-3 metaG | ecosystem: Host-associated > Plants > Roots > Rhizosphere ... | reverse complement strand
CCCGAGCGTGCCGGTCCGGGACCGAGCGACCCAAGCTCAGTTGTCTGGCTTTATCATTCGCACAACTACGAAGGTCACGACACCAATGCCGGACTAATCGGCACTATCGTGGTTACTCGCAAAGGCATGGCACGTCCAGACGGCACGCCAAAAGATGTGGACCATGAGTTCGTTACCGCGTTCTTCCTGATCGACGAGAACAACAGCTGGTATTTGACCCACAACATTCAGGCCCACACCACCGACCCCAAAGGCGTGAATAAGCTCGAAAACGTACCCGCAGATATGGACGGCAATTTCTCAATTGTCGGAAGCGGCTTCGTCGCCTCCAACATTCGACTCACCATCAACGGATATATCTTTGCCAACATGCCCGTGATGACCATGAAGAAAGGCGACCACGTCCGCTGGTACGTGATCAGCCTGGGCAACGGCTTCAACTTCCATACGCCGCACTGGCACGGAAACACAGTGACGGTGAATGGATCGCGCACGGATGTGCTCTCGCTCGCTCCCGCGCAGATGATCACCGCCGACATGGTGCCCGACAACGTCGGCACCTGGATGTATCACTGCCACCTCAGCGACCACATGGAAGCCGGCATGATGGCGATGTACAAAGTCGTGCCGTGACGGAGGATTCACCGCAGAGATTGCCGAGCACGCACAGAATTAAGGGTTGGTTCTCTTTGCGTACTTTGCGATCTTTGCGGTTAAGTGGGTTTTTTTGGCGAAGAGGCTGTAACTATTTCGCCAGCAACTCCCGCATCTGCTCTTCGTCAATCACCGCGACACCCAATTCTTTCGCCTTATCCAGCTTCGATCCTGCTTCGGCTCCAGCGACCACATAATCGGTCTTCTTGCTGACTGATCCTGTAACCTTGCCGCCGGCATCTTCAATCATCTTTTTCGCTTCATCGCGCGTGAGGCTCGAGAGAGTCCCCGTGAGCACGAATGTCTTGCCTGCAAGCTTGGTCCCCCGCTCCTTCTTCTTGCCGCGAAGCGTTAACCCAGCTGCGCGCAACTCCTCAACCAATTCCCGGTTCTTTGGCTCGCTGAAAAACTCGACTATGCTCTTCGCGATCCGCGGGCCGACTTCTTCCACCTGCTGCAGTTCCTCTTCGCCGGCGTTCATCAGTGAATTCAGGTCGCCGAAATGCTCGGCCAGGAACTGCGCCGTCCGCTCGCCGACAAAACGAATTCCCAACCCAAAAATCACGCGTTCCAGCGGCAACTGCTTCGAGTGCTCGATTTCATTGAGGACGTTCTGCGCCGACTTATCACCCATGCGCTCCAGGCTGAGCAGATCCGCCTTAGTCAGCTTGTAGATGTCGGCCACGTCCTTCACCAGTCCACGCTCGGTTAACTGCGTGACCAGAGCATCGCCCATGCCGTCGATGTTCATTACCCCGCGCGACGCGAAGTGCAGAATGGTTTCGCGCAATTTCGCCGGACACTTCTGATTCACGCAGCGGTAGTCCACCTCGCCTTCGGTGCGCGCAATGTTCCCGCCGCAGACCGGGCACTTCTCCGGCATATGAAATGACTTGTGCCCGCGCGGATGGTCTTTGTCGTCGACCACGCGCGTGACCTTCGGGATCACATCGCCACCGCGCTCGACCTCAACCCAATCGCCGATCTTCACCCCGAGCCGCTCAATCTCGTCCATGTTGTGCAGCGTCGCCCGGCTCACCGTGGTGCCGCCGATCGGCACCGGCTTCAGGGCGGCCACCGGCGTGAGTTTCCCAGTGCGGCCGACCTGCACCAGGATGTCTTCAATCAGCGTGATTCCCGCGCGCGCCGCATACTTGTACGCAATCGCCCACCGCGGCGCCTTGCCGGTAAAACCGAGCTGGCGCTGCAACCCAACCTCGTTCACCTTGATCACCACGCCGTCGATCTCGTAAGGCAGTGTTTCGCGCTTCTCTTCCCATTGGCCGATGAAATCCCAAACTTCGTCAAAGTCCTTCGCCAACGCCCGTCGCGGATTAACCTTGAAGCCCGCCGCATCGAGCGCGTTCAGCGTGTCCCACTGGTTGTCGAAAATCGCTGCCTTGCCGCCTTCGCCAATGAGGATGTACCCGAAAAAATCCAGCCGCCGCTGCGCCGTGATGCTCGGCTCCAACTGTCGCACTGTTCCCGCCGTCGCATTACGCGGATTCGCAAATACCGACAGCCCATGCTTCTCCCGTTCTTCGTTCATCCTCTTGAACGACGCGATGGGCATAAGCATTTCGCCCCGCACTTCGAAATCTGCCGGCAATCCTGCCTTCTTCAATTTCTCGCCTGCGACCGATAGAGGCACCGATCGAACCGTGCGCACGTTGCTGGTGACATCCTCTCCTGTTGTGCCATCGCCGCGCGTGATTCCCCGGACCAGCTTGCCGCCCTCATATCGAAGTGCCAGAGACATGCCGTCGAGCTTGAGTTCACACACAAACTCGACGCTTTTTCGCCCACTCAGCTCATGTACCCTCCGCTCCCAGTTGCGCAATTCCTCTTCGCTGTACGCGTTATCCAACGACAGCATGGGAACGGAATGTGGAACCTTGACGAATCCCTCGCGCGGCTTCCCGCCAACTCGCTGCGTCGGCGAGTCCGGCGTGATCAGCTCCGGGTGCTCCCTCTCGAGCTTCTTGAGCTCGTTCATCAGCGCATCAAATTGCGCATCCGTGATCTCAGGATCATCCAGAACGTAGTACCGGTACTCGTGATGGCGAATTTCTTCCCGCAGCTTCTCCATCTGCTGTTGCACGCGTTCACTAGGCATCGCCGTTATTTCATCACAACTGAAGGCAGTTTGGTGCTTAAGCCAACAACCCAAGACCCTCACCACAGAGAGCACAGAGTTTCACTGAGGAAAACCACAGAGGAAAGCAGGAAACTCAAGAAATGCAAGAACACACCAAAAGAGGACAATGATCATAAGCGCTTGACCAACTTCAAAGTTTTTCCTCTGTGGCGTTCCTCAGTGATCCGCGCCCTCTGTGGTAGCCTTTGCCTTTCCGCGCATTGCACGAAAAAGCACTCCCGCCGTGAAGCCTCAACCGAGTAAACTGCTGTCGTTTGCTGGAGAACTTATGCGCCTGCTGCGCCTTCAGGATGTCGAGATCGGGCCCAACGACCGCGTGTTCCGCCACTCGCGAATTCTCGGTCTTATTCTTTGGCTGGTTGAGATTGCCGGGATGCTCGCGTCCTTTTATTACGCGTACACTGCCAAATTTGTGATCGGGTATTTTTTCGGCGTACTGCTGCTGCTATTCGTACTGGGGACGAAGGGGTACGTCACGGCGCGTTTTCATCCCTCGAACTGGCTTGTGCGTATGAATGAGACTGGCTTTTACGTGCAGTATCGTTCGTATTTGAATTACGAGTTGCCCCCGGACGATCCCTCCGTCGTGTTCTTCTCCTTCGGCGAAATCGCCTCCGCCCACCTGCTCAAAGAGCGCGTCGAGGTCCCCGATCCCGCGAAGCCAGGCCAGACCAACACCCAATTCCTACGTTACGTCGAACTCGAAATTCCCGGCAACACTGTTCCCCTGGTGAGTGCATTAAGCAACGAGCTCGGCGAAAGCGCTCCCATGAAGAAACGCTGGTACGGCGGCAGTAGCTCGACGCTTTACCAGGATTTTCCCGTCACCATGACCGCGCCGCCCTTCCTGCGCATCCGCTGGAACGTCGTCCCTGGCGCCAAAGCGTTTTTGGAAGCCTTGCGCCCTTACGCCGTCATCTCCGAAACCGTGTCTCTCACCCACGACTTCGCCCACATACAATCGCTCAGTCGTGACGCCCAGCAGGAGCAGTTGCGCGAACTAGCCGCCCGTGGGCAGACCGTGAACGCCATCTACACGGCTCGCAGACTCTACGGATGCAGCCTGGAAGAAGCCAAAGAAATGGTGGACGGATTGCGCAGCGGCTCTCCGCTCAGCCGCTGACTTACGTTCGAATCTATGCTGCCCGTTGTGGCGTGAACCGCTTTTCAAGCCAGCCGAGAGTCCCGTCAGCGAGTAATGCCATCACCGCGGCGGGAATCGCTCCCGCCAGAATCACGGAGTTATTCACCATCGCCAACCCGCGGAAAATGAGCTCGCCGAGACCACCTGCTCCGATCGCGGCTGCAATGGTGGCGAGTCCAATCGAAATCACCAGCGCCACGCGTATTCCGGCGAGAATCACGCTTGCGGCCAGCGGCAATTCGACCTTGTAAAGCAATTGCCAATCGGTCAGGCCCATGCCGCGCGCGGCGTCAACGATGGCGCGATCGACGCTTGTGATCCCGACGTAAGTATTGCGGATGAGCGGCAGAAGGGCATAGAGCGTCAACGCGAGAATCGCAAGCCGCTCGGCGCGTTCGCCAATCCAGGGCGCGGGCAGTAGGAACCCGAACAACGCCAAACTTGGAATCGTCTGAATGATGTTGGCGACCGCAATCACGGGCTTGTGCAACGACCGCTTGCGAGTGATCAGAACGCCGAGCGGGATTCCAACCGCAACCGCGAGTACCGTCGAGATGCCGACCATCCACAGGTGTTCGAGCGTGAGGGTTGCGACTTCATAACGATTTTGCGTGATGAAGCTCCAGAAGTTCATGGCTTCTCCGGTTGACGATCATTGGTTCCGAACGCGTCGACATACTTCTTGACCAGCGGCTCCGAGGATGTGAGAAATTTGTTGGCTGAGGTCAGCGACACCAGCCTTCCTTCCTCCAGCAATGCGATCCGCGAGCCCAGGCGCAATGCCTCGTGCAGGTCATGGGTGACAAAGAGCACTGTTTTCCCCAACTGCTGCTGCAGCGATAGAAACTCGCGTTGCAAGTCAGCCCGCGTGAGCGGATCCAGCGCTCCGAAGGGTTCGTCCATGAGCAGGATTGGCGGATCGGCGGCGAGCGCACGCGCCACGCCGACGCGCTGCCGCTGGCCTCCGGAAAGTTGATGGGGATAGCGCGCCGCGATCTCGGGAGAGAGGCCTACCAATCGCAACAGCTCCTGCACGCGAACCGCGATCTTTTCCTTCCGCCAGTTCTGGACGGACGGGACCAGCGCGATGTTGCGACCTACCGTGTGGTGCGGGAAAAGCCCAACTTCCTGGATGGCGTATCCGATGTGCCGGCGCAGTTCAATGATATTCCAGTCTTTGGTTGAGCGACCCTCGACTCTCAACTGACCGCTTGAGACCTCCAGCAACCTGTTGATCAGTTTGAGGGCGGTCGTCTTGCCGGAACCGCTCCGGCCGAGGAGTACGAGGATCTCTCCTCGACGCGCCCCGAAGGTTAGCTCTTGAAGGATTCTTCTTCCGTCCGGCAGGACATACGACACATTGCTGAATTCGACCACAGGTGTGGCTTCTGTCATAGGGGAGTGGGTTAGAGATCGTACGCTTGCGGCGGCAGTCCGGTGATGCGAATGCCGGCGCGCCCTTTGTGGCGGATGTTGAGTCCGATCTGAAGAGCGGTGATTTGCTCGACAATGCGAGCGTTCTCCAGCTTGCCGCCATCGATCGCGCGGAGGCCGGGAATCTTTCGCGCGAGGTCGCGAACCTTTTTCGCAGCTTCCTTGTTGTCGCTGCAGACGATCACGTCACAGTCGACGGGTTTGTCGTCATTCAAGCAATCCGCGCAGACGTTATGGAAAGCTGCGACGACGGCGATGCCTTCAGGGACGAGTTCGGCCGCCTGTTGCGCGGCGGAACCTTGCCACACGCCCAGCGGCTGAGTCGGCTTGCCACCGACACTCGCGGCCAGCGGGACCGTCGCATCGACGAGAATTTGGCCGGGCCGAAAAGAAGCTTTGAGAGCCTTTAGGGTTGCGGCATGCGCTTCAAAGGGAATGGTGAGGACGACGACTTCAGCGGCAGCGCAGGCGGAAATATTGTCAGTGCCGGAGATAGTCTTTGAATTTGCGCGCTCGGCGATACTCGCTGCCGTTGTTGCCGCGCGCTCGGCGTTGCGTGACCCAATGATGGCCGTCTCTCCAGCGCGCGCCCAGCGCAGGGCAAGGCCGGAGCCTTCGGGACCGGTGCCTCCGATGATCGCGATGGTCACGCGAACTCCGGTTCGAGCAGCGGCTCGGCGGGAAAGCTCTCGAATGGCTCTTTAATCTTGATGCGCGAGTAGGTCGTGTTTCGCTCGGCAGGAATGCGGCCGATCTCCCGAATCATTCCCTGAAAGTCTTCCGGGCTGGTGTATTGGCCCGCGGTCGCGCCCGCCTCGCGAGAAATATTCTCTTCCATCAGCGTTCCGCCGAAATCGTTAGCCCCGGCCTGCAGGCAGAGCTGCGAGAGCTTGCGGTTGAGCTTCACCCACGAGACCTGGATGTTGTGAATCGATCCGGCAAACATCAAGCGCGCCAGCGCATGGATTTTTAGGTGTTCTGCGAGTGTTGGCCCGGGCCGTGAAAGTCCCTGTTGAAAAAGGATGGTGTTGTCGTGGATGAATCCTAGCGGCACGAATTCGGTGAAGCCGCCGGTCTCGCTTTGAATGCCGCGCAGCATCAGCATCTGGTCGACCCAGTGCACTGGTGTTTCGGTGTGCCCGTACATCAGGGTGGAGGTGCTGCGAATTCCGCAAGAATGAGCCGTGCGGATGACCTCCTGCCACTGCGCAACTGACACTTTGTTCCGGGAGAGTACGCGGCGAACTTCGTCATCCAGAATTTCAGCGGCGGTGCCAGGCAGGGTGTCGAGACCATTGTCGCGAAGCATGAGCAGGTAATCCAGCATCGGCATGCCCGTGAGTTCCACGCCGTAGATGATCTCCATGGGAGAGAAGGCGTGAATGTGCATGCTCGGCACTGCGGCCTTCACTGCGCGAAGCACATCCCGGTAATAAAAACGATCGAGCCCGCGCGGAAGTCCGCCTTGAATGCAAACCTCGGTCGCACCGATCTGTGCCGCCTCGACCGCTCGGCGCGCAATCTCTTCGGGTGAGTGGAAATAAATGTCTTCTTGGCGTGGTCCCCGGCTGAAGGCGCAGAACTTGCAGCCAATGAAGCAGACATTCGTGAAATTGATGTTGCGGTTTACGACATACGTAACGATGTTGCCGGCCAGTTCGGACCGAAGGGCATTTGCGGCGACAAGGAGTCCGAGCAGGTCATCGCCCTCGGCGTAAGCTAGCTGCAACCACTGCTCCCGCGACATGGCAGCCGAATCCTGCGTCTCCAGAACTGCTTCGATGGTGGAGCGAATGCCAGGTTGGAGTTTGGGCGCAAGCCGCTCCCATTCCAATCCCGGGAACTGCTCCAGTTCTTCTCGCGTACAGGTGCGCGCGGGCATTGTCTTTCTCCTTCGCGGCGTTCACCGCTGGTCCGCCCCAAGCAGCGCCTAAAGGCGCGCTACACAACAGCCCTTTACGGCACGCATGAATGCGTGCCCGTTACAAAACCCCTCCCGCCCCGGTTCAGAAAAGAGCAAGTATTTGGGAGAGTCTTAGCGAAACAGGTCATTGTCTCTCTTCCGTTGCAACTCCCGCGCGCTCCCTCGGCCCGGTTCGTACCTGAACCCACGCACAATGCAGACAGGCACGCCCTTAAGCTTGCCGCAGACCAAGCCTGCCGCGCAAGCGAGTTCGTCGGCCACAGCTTCGGCCGTTGCGTGGAGGACATAGCCGTGCGGATCACGCTTGCCGCGGAAATCGAGCAAGGGTTTCATCCCGGCGACGCCGATCGCAACTTCCGTCAGGCCTTCGCGCCAGGGACGGCCGAACGAATCCGAGATAATCACTGCGACCGCAACTCCTGTTTTCCTTTTGATGGCGGACCGGAGCAGCGTGGCAGATTTGTCGGGATCTTTTGGCAGAAGCAATGCATGTTTGCCGCCGTTCACGTTCGAGAGATCAACACCGGAGTTGGCGCAAACCAGTCCTTGGAGAGTTTCGGTGATCAAGACTCCGTGGCCGCCCGTGACCTTCTTGCGAATCACGGCGCGGCTTTCACGCAACCCGAGTTCCACGACTCGGGCATCTGTCCCGGACTGCTGCGACCATTTCTTAGCAGACGATGTAGGTCTGACGCTGCTAAGCTCCACCAGTTGCCCTTCCGCTTTAGAGACGATCTTGTGCTTGATCACCAGGATGTCGCCAGAACGAAGCCGCAATCTCTTAGCCTTGAGCGCGGACACGAGTTTATCGCCCAATTTGTCGCCGGGCCGAATCTCATCCTCGAAGGGAACGGGAATCAGCACGACGGCAGCAGCCTGTGTCACCCCTCGACCGCCGTGGTGCGTGATCCTTCACCTGTACCCATGGTGGCAGGCATTACTGAACCGAAGCCGAGTTTCCGCGCCAGCAGTTGCGAAGATTTGTTGCCTGGATGTGCGGCAAGCTCTCGGAGGTCCTGCGTGTTGTCGATGTCGATCCCAATGCGTGGCAGCGAGAGTACGACGCAAGAGGTGTCGGTTGCGATTGCGGCCTGCAGATGCGGCTGGAAGCTGTCATTCCCGAATCGCAGCGGGAACAGATTCGAGGGAGAACGAAGCACAGCGTTCGTTCCGCGCTTGTCGCCGGCAGGAACCAACACCGAACCGCTCGCAGGTGCGTGCTCGAAAATTGTGGCGAGATCGTCGACCTCAATCAAAGGAATGTCGCCAGGAATCACCAAAGTGCGCCCAACCCCGCGAGCAACACACGCGCGCGTTGCCATGTCGATTGCGTCGGTCTCGCTGCTGTTGGCTGTATCTGGAATCACCTCAAATCCATGCCGTGAAGCCTGCTCCAAAGCAAAAGGATCGTTGGTTACGAGCGAAACATCTTCGCGCCCGTACTCAGCGACTGCCCGGACGACATCAGCCAACATGGCATGCGCCAAACCCGTGCGCGTGCTCTGATCAAGCACATCGGCGAGCCGCTGCTTGGCATTCGCCAAATTCTTTACCGGGATCAAGATCATCCTGCCGCCTGCTCCTGAATGATTTCCGGACGCGCCAGCGACAGCGCAGTTGACGCCACTCGCTTTCGATCGTGGGTTGTGCGCATGAGAATGTCGGCGCAGTGAATCTCAACATTGCCGACTCTCACGCTTTTCGCGAACTCAGCATCAGATTCGTGCGCGACCAAAATATCGAGAAAATCTTGGTAGGCGTTCGCAACTCCCGCGATTGAGACTTCCACGCCTTGTGCCCGCATCAGGTTGGCAGCAGGCCCGGAAACCGCGGCGGTTCCGATGATCGGGCTCACTGCGATTACCGGAGCGTTCGTCTTGGCGAGCGCGTCGCGAATTCCGGGAACCGCGAGTATCGGTCCGATGCTGGTGACTGGGTTACTGGGCGCGATCAGAATCGCAGTTGCAGAGGCGATTGCCTCAACCACTTCGGGAGCAGGCTCACTTTCCGAAAGACCAGCGAACCGAACCGACTCGACGGGGTCCTGGTACCAGCGCTTCACGAAATATTCTTCGAAGCTGAGTTCGCCAATGGGAGTGCCGACTCGAGTTTCGACGCGCTGATCACTCATTGGCAGAACGCGTTGCTTTACCCCCAGCCGCTCCGAAATGGTTCGCGTTGCTTCCGAAAGGGTGCGCCCCTGTGCGAGCAGTTTGCTGCGCAGCAGGTGCGTGGCGAGATCGCGGTCGCCAACACTGAACCAGGTCTCCTCGCCCAATTCCTTCATCTGCTGCAGGCAATGAAAGGTATCGCCACGCACGCCCCAACCGCGCTCCGGGCTAAGGAGATCCGAGAGCGCATACATGATCGAATCGATATCTGGTGAGACGTAGAGTCCCCACCACTCGTGGTCGTCGCCGGTGTTGACGATGACTGTGAGTTCTTCGGGCGGAACAATCTGACGCAGGCCGTCGACGAACTTTGCGCCCCCAGTGCCACCGGTGAGAACGGTAATCATGCAGCCCGCCTCGCAAGGCCACTCGTGTCCGCAGAGGCTCGCAGCCGGGAGGCCAAAGGTTCACGCGCCAATCCCAGTTTCGACAAGAACTCCGGATAAACCGGCAGGCGTTGCCGCAACTCGAATCCTTTGCGCTTTGTACGTTGCTCCAGATCCTGCAAGTGCGGCCATGGCCGCTCGGGATTGATGAAATCAGGCGTCAGCGGGGAAACTCCTCCCCAGTCGTTGATCCCGCCATTGAGGAGTTCTTCGTAATCTGGATCGGAAAGGTTCGGTGGCGCCTGAATATTCACTTCCGGCATCAGCAAGCGCGCCACGGCAATCGTGCGCAGCAATTCTCCGAGGCTCGGTTCCGGCCACGCGTGCATAGGAATGCCCGGCTTAGCACGGAAGTTTTGGATGATAACTTCCTGAATATGTGCGTAGCGGTCGTGCAGATCGCGAATCGCGAGCAGCGAATCGACACGATCTTCTGGGCTTTCGCCGATTCCGATCAGGATCCCCGTCGTGAATGGAACGCACCGCTTGCCCGCCTCTTCGATGGTTCTCAGCCGCTTTGACGGCAGCTTGTCGGGGGCATTGTCATGCGCGGCACCGGCAGCGAGGATTGACTCGTTCGTGGTCTCCAGCATCAAGCCCATGCTGGGCGACACCGCACTCAGGCGCGAAACCCATTCCGCGCTCATCAGTCCAGGATTCGGATGCGGCAAGAGCGTCGTTTCACGCAACACGAGTTCACACATGGCTTCGAGGTAATGCAGCGTCGAGTTGTAGCCGAGCTTCCGGAGGGTTTCGCGCATTTCGGGGAACAGCATCTCTGGCTTGTCCCCGAGGGAAAACAGAGCTTCAGTGCACCCGAGCTTCTCGCCGGATTTTGCCACTGCGAGAACCTCGTCCGGAGTAATCGTGTGCGCCCCGGGCTGCCCAGGATCGCGTCGAAAGGTGCAGTAGCCGCAGTAGTCCCGGCACAAATTGGTAAGAGGAATAAAGACCTTGCGCGAGTAGGTGATTACTCTGGGCTTGAAGCGGTCCCGCAACGCTTGTGCGCGAGCCAGCAACTCTGGAAGTCGATCATCGCTGCAAGAGATCCACGCGTACGCGTCCTCACGCAAAAGCGGACGCGAGTCCGACAGTTTGCACAGTTTGCTCGAATTCGGTCCAACCAGTGCTTCTGCGGGCAATGTCGTACTCTCGTCCACGAAAGTAGAAACAAATCATATCGG
>Ga0070714_100004015_pt1 | contig 11062 bp, 7 predicted proteins | sample LARL83metaG_FD_65450 | JGI IMG/M metagenome (GOLD analysis project Ga0070714, IMG submission 65450) | Corn, switchgrass and miscanthus rhizosphere microbial communities from Kellogg Biological Station, Michigan, USA - LAR L8-3 metaG | ecosystem: Host-associated > Plants > Roots > Rhizosphere ... | reverse complement strand
CAGCCCTACGGCGGTCACACCATGGGCTGGACGAACCCGTGGGTGCTGGCCGGGCTGATCGGCGGCGTGGTGCTGCTGGTCGCGTTCTGCATCATCGAGACCAAGATCCCGGAGCCGATGTTCAGGATGAACCTGTTCCGGATCCGGGCGTTCGCGGCCGGGAACGCGGCCAGCCTGATGGGCTCGATCGCCCGTGGCGGGCTGCAGTTCATGCTGGTCATCTGGCTGGCCGGGATCTGGCTGCCGCTGCACGGCTACGACTATGAGGTCACGCCGCTGTGGGCGGGCATCTACATGCTCCCCCTCACCGCGGGCTTCCTGATCGCGGGCCCGATCTCGGGGGCGCTGTCGGACCGGTACGGCCCGCGCCCGTTCGCCACCGCCGGGCTGCTGCTGGCCGCGCTGGCGTTCACCGGGCTGATGCTGCTGCCGGTCAACTTCCCCTACTGGCTGTTCGGGCTCATCATCTTCTGCAACGGGGTCGGCTCCGGGCTGTTCGCCTCGCCCAACACGTCGGCCATCATGAGCAGCGTCCCGGCCCGGCACCGCGGCGCCGCGTCCGGGATGCGGTCCACGTTCCAGAACTCCGGCATGTCGCTGAGCATCGGCATCTTCTTCTCGCTGATGATCGCCGGGCTGGCCAGCACGCTCCCCCGCACGCTGACCAGCGGCCTGCGGGCCCAGGGTGTGCCGGCCGCGATCGCCGCGCACATCGGCAGCCTGCCCCCGGTGAGCACGCTGTTCTCCGCGCTGCTCGGGTACAACCCGGTGCGTGGCCTGCTGGCCCCGTCCGGCGAGCTGAGCCGGCTGCCGAAACACAACGTCGGCGTGCTGACCGGCAAGCAGTTCTTCCCGCACCTGATCTCCGGCCCGTTCCACCACGGCCTGATCATCGTGTTCAGCGCCGCGGTCGCGATGTCCATAGCCGGGGCGCTGATCTCGCTGCTGCGCGGCCGCCAGTTCATCTACGACGACGCGGGCCCGGCCGCCACCGTGACGCCGGTCCCGTCCCCGCGCACTGTCCCTTCTATCCAGAACGCAAACTCCGCGGCCAACTCCCCCGCCCGCCGCACTGACCCCGCCGCCGCGGAAGGCGGCGCCTAGCCCGCGACGTCCCGGTGCGGGATCCTGGCCTGCTTCGTCAGCCGGTGACTGCGGCGGCAGCCGGTGCCAGCCGCGACGGCCGGCCGGAGGCCGTGAAGGGGGAAGGGGAGGTGGGTGGGGGACAGCACGCGGGGGGGTCCTGGGGGTCGTCCCCCCCGGGCAAACACAGCTAGACTTACACCGTGCCGCGATACGAGTACCGCTGCCGCGCCTGCGGCGACACCTTTGAGCGGACCCGCCCGATGAGCGAGTCGTCCGCGCCGTGCCCCTGCCCGCAAGGCCACGACGACACGGTGAAGCTGCTGTCCACCGTCGCGGTGGGCGGCCGGGCCAGCTCCGCACCGTCGCCCGGCGGTGGTGGCGGCGGCTGCTGCGGCGGGGCCTGCGGCTGCCGCTGACCGGCTTAGCCGGCGAACCGCTCGATCTGCCGCATCTTGTTCGTGGCGTCCAGCGCCGCGACCTTGTACGACTCGGCCAGCGTCGGGTAGTTGAACACGGCGTCCACCAGGTAGTCGATGGTGCCGCCGCAGCCCATCACCGCCTGGCCGATGTGCACCAGCTCGGTGGCGCCGGTGCCGAACACGTGCACGCCGAGCAGCGTGTGGTCGTCCGGCGAGACCAGCAGCTTGAGCACCCCGTAGGAGTCGCCGATGATCTGGCCGCGGGCCAGCTCGCGGTACCGGGACACGCCGACCTCGAACGGGATGCACTCGGCGGTGAGCTGGTCCTCGGTCTTCCCGATGAAGCTGATCTCCGGCAGGCTGTAGATCCCGATCGGCTGCAGCATGTTCGCGGTGTGCACCGGCTCGCCGCAGGCGTGGTGCGCGGCCAGCCGGCCCTGCTCCATGGACGTGGCGGCCAGCGCGGGGAAGCCGATCACGTCGCCCACCGCGTAGATGTGCGGCACCGAGGTGCGGAAGAACTCGTCCACCTCGATCCGGCCGCGCTTGTCCGCGGCCAGCCCGGCCGCCTCCAGGTTGAGGTCCTCGGTGGCGCCCTGGCGGCCCGCGGAGTACAGAACCGTTTCCGCCGGGATCCGCTTGCCGCTGGCCAGGGTCGTGATCGCGCCGCCGTCGTGGGCCTCGACCGAGGTGACGGTCTCGCCGAACCTGAACGTCACGGCCAGGTCCCGCAGGTGGTACTTGAGGGCCTCGACGACCTCCAGATCGCAGAACTCCAGCATCCGGTCGCGCTGCTCCACGACCGTCACCTTGGTGCCCAGGGCGGCGAACATCGACGCGTACTCGATGCCGATCACCCCGGCCCCCGCGACCAGCATCGACCGCGGCACCCGGTCCACGTGGAGGACCCCGTCCGCGTCGATGATCGTCTTCTCGTCAAACGCCACACTCGACGGCCGGGCGGGCCTGGTCCCGGTCGCGATCACGACGTCCTTGGCGCTGACCTGCTGCAGCCGGCTGTCGTTGTCGGAGACCTCGATCGTGTTCGGGCCGGTGAACCGCCCGGTGCCGGGCACGATCGTGACCCCGTTCCTGGCCAGCTGGCTGCGCACGACGTCGCTCTCCCGGCCGACCACGTGCTGGGTGCGGGCGGTCAGGTCGGAGATCGTGATCTCTTCCTTGACCCGGTAGGCCTGCCCGTACATCTCGCGCTGGTCCAGGCCGGTCAGGTAGAGCACCGCCTCCCTGAGCGTCTTGGACGGGATCGTGCCGGTGTTCAGGCACACCCCGCCGAGCATGCGCGGGCGTTCTACCACGGCGACCCGGCGGTCCAGCTTGGCCGCGGCGATCGCGGCCTTCTGCCCGCCCGGTCCGGAGCCGATAACTACCAGGTCGAAGTCATGCACGTCTTTAGTGTGACGAAGCCGACGTGCCATGGAAAGCCCGGCACCCCAGCGTTCATGGCACGATAACGTCCGCAACCGGGAAATCTCCCACCGTGATCGCGGGAAATACGCGCCCGGTGGCGGCCCGGACCGGGGTCACCTGGCCCGCGTAGGTGTCGAGCACCAGGGCGTTGCCGCCGGGCAGCCCGAGGTCGACCGACAGCGGGTAGTCGTACAGGCCGACCGAGATCGGGTGGCCGGCCCGCCCGGTGCCGGTGCTGACCGGCGTCACGGTCCCCGAGATCGTGTTGACCACGTAGGCCGTGCCGCCGGACCGGGAGATCGCCACGGACGCGGGCGAGTACCCGACCCGGATCGGCCGGCCCGGCTGGCCGGTGGCGGCGGTGATCGGGGTCACCGTGTCGGTGTCGCCGTTGACCACGTACACGGTCTTGCCGTCCGGGGTGACGGCGAGGGAGCCCGGGGCCTGCCCGACCGGGATCGGGTGGCCGGCCCGCCGCGCGCCCACCGCGATCGGGGTCACGGTGTCCGAGCCGTAGTTCGCGACGTAGGCGGTCCGGCCGCTGCGGGTGATGGCGATCGCGGCCGGGAACGAGCCGGACCTGATCGGCCGGCCGGGCCGGTTGGTCGCGACGGCGACCGGGGTGACCGAGCCGCCCTCCCAGTTCAGCACGTACAGCGTGCGGCCGTCCGGGGTGATCGCCAGGGCGCGCGGGTAGGCACCGGTCCTGATCGGCGGGCCCGCCTGGTTGGTGGCCGTGCTGATCGGGGTGACCGTGTCCGATCCCGCGTTCGACACGTACGCGGTCCTGCCGTCCGGCGTGATCGCGATCGCCTGCGGGCCAGCGCCCACCGCGATCGCGGGACCGGCCGTCCTGGTCACGGTGCTGATCGGGGTCACCGTGCCCGAGCCGGAGTTGACCACGTACGCGGTGCGGCCGTCAGGCGTGACCGCGATCGCCTGCGGGTCGGCGCCCACGCCGATCGCCCGGCCCGCCTTGCGGGTCACCAGGTTGACCGGCGTGACCGTGCCCGGCACCGGCGTGCCCAGGCCGTAGTTCACGACGAATGCGGTCGGGTCGGCCAGCGGCTTGGCCGACGGGCTGGCGGCCGCCACCGCCTGTGCGGCCGCGGGCTGCGCGCCGGCCGCGAGAGCGGGGGCGGCGACCGGCCCCGCCGCGGCGCCGGCTGAGTCACCGGTCCACGGCCCCCCGTGCTGACCGAAGACATCGGTGGTGGCCGCAGCGTAACGGTCGTTGTTCGTGAGGGTGCCCAGCCCGAGTGCCCCCTCGATGGTCTTGAGCAGGCTGTAGTGCGTGTAGCGGGCGGTGGACACGTAGCCCTGGCGGACGCCCCGCGAGCCGAGGACGAGCGTGGCCACCTTCTGCGCGGGGTGCTCGTGGTCGAAGTTGTCCTCGTCGAACGTGATGATGGCCAGCGACCGCTGCCTGGTCCAGGCGGGCGAGCGCATGATCTGGCCGAGTTCCTGGCTGAGGAAGTCGTCCCCGGCCTTGATCCCGCAGCCCTCCATGTCGGAGCAGTCGTCCGGGGCGATCCAGGCGAAGTTCGGGGTGGTGGACGCGTGCCTCAGGTCGTACGCCAGCGACGGGAGCGGGACCAGGTGCGCGGCGCAGTAGGCGGGCCGCTCGCGGACGTCGGCGAAGTACATCATCGGCTCGTCGTCGTCCCAGTAGTTCACGTGAACGGTGTCGTCGCACGGCCCGTTGGCGCTCTGCAGGTAGCCGCGCCACGACTCGTGCGCGGTGGTGACGAGGTCGCCGATGTTGCGGGCGTTGATCGTGTAGAGCGGGTTCTCCTCGGCCGGGTCGGTCAGCGGGATGCCGAACGCGCTGCCCCCGGCCAGCGCGAGGTAGTTGGCGTCGCTCGGGTGCTCCTCGGCGTAGAAGTTCGCCAGCAGGCTGGAGTGCGGCAGCAGGCTGTTCAGGTACGGCGCCTGGGCCGTGTTGCCGATGACCTGGTTGAAGTCCTCGTTCTCGAAGTAGAACAGGAACACGTGCTGGAACCGCGGCACCCGTGAGGCGGGCGGGGCCAGCACCGGGCGGCGGGCCGGCGCCGAGACGCTGAAGCGCAGGCCGTCGGCCACGGCCCGGTCGTAGCCCGCGACCGGCGCGTTCGGGCCGTCGGCGTTGGTGAGCGACGTGGCCAGGGTCAGCACGAGCCGCGCCGAGCGGGCGCCGGCCGGGAGCGCGCCGCCCGCCTGCCGCCGCGCGTAGGCCTGGTGCCCGGCGGTTCCCGAGCGGCCGACCGGGCCGAGGCCGCGGGTGCCCAGGACCTGCCCGGTGCCGGACAGGAACTGCACGGTCAGGCTGGCTGCGCTGGTCTTGGTGCCGCCGAGCCAGGCCGCCAGGCTGAACCTGGTCCCGGACGGGAGTGGCTGGCCGGCCGGGGTGCGCAGCGGGAGCTGCTGGGTGAGCGCGGCCGTGCCGCCGGCCCCGCCGGCGAACAGCTTCCGGCCCCGGCTGGCGGTGCCGGCGCCGGCGCGGCCGGGGAAGCCCGCGGTGCCGTAGCCGACCACGGTGGGCAGGCCCTGGCTGATCTGCCAGCCGGGGATGGTGACCTCGTCCCAGCCCTGTTTCGAGGCCGCCCCGGTCTCGGCGCCCGCGTTGGCGAGCAGGTTGGTTCCGGCCGGAACGGGGCGCCACCCGGCCGGCGCCGGGTGGCCAGGTGCGGCCGCGCTGGGGCTGGCCGCCGCCAGCAGCGTGGCTGCGCCCACGGCGGCCGCGGCGAGCAGGCTCGCGCTGCGGCGTCCCAGGAATCGGCTCATCGCGATGACCTTTCCGTGACGCGGTCTGCACCGCAGCGACCCGAACCGGACAGTGAGGCATATTTCCTGTTTGAACGTTCAGTCATAGTATGGGCCGCCTCGTACAGGGACGTCCAGAGGCGGCCCGTGGCGGCTTGGTGAAATGCCGCTGTCGTTACCGGAAATGGCCGGGGGTAGCCTGGCGCCGGGAGCCCCGCCCAGGTGCGGAAGGAACGCCGATGACGCCGATCAGTGCTGATCGCTGCTACGCCGAGATCGAGGCCAGCACCGAAACCCTGGCCGGGCTGGTCGACGGCGCCGACCTGACGATTCCGATACCGACCTGCCCGGACTGGACGCTGCGCCAGCTCGCCACCCACGTCGGCCGGGCGCACCGCTGGGCCGCGGAGATCGCGGCCACCCGGTCGGCCGAGTTCATCCCGTTCCGGCAGGTGCCCGACGGGCGGATCCCTGACGACCCGGCGCAGCACGCGCCGTGGCTGCGGGCGGGCGCGGCGCGGGTCATCGCGGCCGTGCGCGAGGCAGGCGACGACCGGGTGTGGGCGTTCTCCGGGCTCCAGCCGGCCTGCTTCTGGGCCCGCCGGATGGCCCACGAGACCGCGGTGCACCGGGCCGACGCCCAGATCGCCACGGGCTACCAGGCCGAGTTCGCGCCGGACCTGGCCGCCGACGCGATCGACGAGTGGCTCGGCTTCCTGTCCGGCCCGGCTCCCGGCGACCCTGACCCGCGCGTGACCGCCCTGCCCGAGGGCGCGGTGCTGCACATACACACCACCGACGACGCCCTGAACGGATCCGGTGAGTGGCTGGTGACCCGCGAGGGACCGGTGGTGAAGGTGGAGCACGGCCACGGCAAGGGTGACGTCGCGCTGCGCGGCCACGCCGGGCGGCTGCTGCTGGTGCTGCTCCGCCGGGTGCCCGCGGATGACCCTCAGGTGCAGGTCATGGGCAACGCCGCGCTGCTCGACGCCTGGCTGGCGGCCACGCCGTTCTGATCGGTCCCGCGGTTACAGCCAGCCCACCCGGGCGCTGGCCACCGGTCCCCCACCTCCCACCCCCCGCCCACCGCCCCGTCCCCCTCCACTTCCCTCTGCACTTTCCCCCTTCACTGCCCCGGCCAGATCGCCGCGCTGGACCCGGTCCAGCAGGCGGCCGACGGTGTCCATGATCTCGGGCAGGCAGGCGCGCAGGCTCTCCGCGTCGGCCGCCGTGACCTCGTCCTGGGCGATGCCCGCGCGCTCGAGCAGGCCCTCGAGGTCGGCGAGCCGCTGGCCCACGAACCGGACCGGGTCGGCGGTCAGCTCGGGGTCGAACGCGCGCCGGCCGGGATTCCAGCCGCGGAAATTCGGGTGATGATGCGCCCGGTCCAGGCTGCCGGGCGGCCCGTCCGCCGACTCAAGCAGGTCGGCGCGCCAGACCGGCTGGCCGACCTCGACCGGCCGGGACGAGAACATATTTCCCTTCAGCTCGCCCCGCTCGAGCAGCCGGACCTCGAGGCGGACGCCGCGCTCGGCGCCCTCCTGGCCGGGCAGCGGGTCCGGGATGACCACGTACATGTCGCTGAACAGCACGCCGACCCGCTCGAACCCGAATGCATAGAGCATGCCGCCTCCCGCAGCCGTGACCTTTCCGACCATCGTCACAGGCGGCGCGGCCGGGCGCCAGGGCTGGCCGGGCTGGGCGGGCTATCTCGGTTCTGGCCGGTCCACGTTCCAGTGCCGGGTGACCGAGGCCAGCCAGCGGTCCTCGCCCGCCGGGCGCAGCAGGAACCGGCTGATCACGCGCTGGCCGCCCTCGTAGTCGCCGTACATCAGGTCGATGGTCAGCGGGTCCCGGCCCTTCACCGCCGCCTGCGCGGCCTCGTACCGGGGATCGGCCGGGTCACGGAACGCGCCCTGCCAGAAGCCGGTGTCCCCGGCCGGGATGTAGAGGTCCCGGGTCTGGTGGGTGAAGCTGGCCTCGTCGTCGTGTTCATCGCTGCGGTGGTCCCCCGGGTGGAACAGCCAGCCGTGCAGCACGCCGATGCCGCTGCCCGCGTTGCGCACCGATACGGCCAGGTACACGACCCCGCCGTCATCCTCGGCGGCGGCCCCGCCGCCCGGGATCATCACGTGCTTGCCGTCCCCGAAGAACACCTTCTGCTGGCCATCCTCGAGCCGGGACGGGACCAGCAGCGGGCGCAGGCCGGCCAGCAGCGACCGCTCGGCGGCGCGGGCGGCCCGGTTCGCCGAGCGCACGGCGGCGAACGTGGCCACCGCGAGCACCAGCGTGCCCAGCCCGGTGGCCAGCGAGGAGACAGTGGTCCAGTCGATCACCCTCCGAGCCTAAGCGAACCGGGCCACCATATGGATGTACCACCAGACGGGCAGAAACCCGTCCGCTGGTGCATCACGAGGCAGCCGGGTACGTGAACGTGCCCGGAAACGCGGGCGGGCCGGTGCGACCCCGGCGCGCTGATCGGACGGCACACAATGGCGGATGACGCAGAGCTTGTCCTCCGGGCCGCGCAGCGGCTGAGGCAGGCCTGGCAGCATGAGGTCACGGTCGGCGACGTGCTGGTGGCCATGTCGTACCGCTGCGCGTTCGTCACCGCGCGGCCGGACGGCGCTCCCGTCGTGGTCAAGGCGGACACCCGGCCCGGTCACATCGCCGCGGAGCGGCGGATCACGGTGGCCGCGCGGGCGGCCGGGGTGCCCGTCCCGGCCGTCGTCCCGGCCGGGGACACCGGTCCTGGCCAGGACCCGCCGCTGCTCGTGCTGGACTACGTGCCGGGCCGGCCGCTCAGCGCGGACGCGCCCGGCTCGGCCTGGGCCGAGGCCGGCCGGGTGCTGCGGCGGCTGCACGACATGAGGGATCCCGGTGGCCTGAAGCCCTGGCCCGAGCGCCCGGCCGATACCGGCCTGGGCTCGGGACTGCCGCTGCGGTCGGCGCTGGCCGGCCACGCCGCTCGCGAGGCCGCCGGCACGGTCAAGCGCGGCCTGCTCTCGTCCGAGCAAGCCGCCAGGCTCGGGCGCCTGCTCGGCGAGGCGTTCAGCCACCCGGAGGCCCGCAGCGCCGCGGATCCGCGCCGCCACCGGGTGCTGCACGGCGACTGCCAGCCCGACCACTTCCTGCTCGCAGACGCCGGGAACGGGCTGGCGACCGCGGGTACCGCGCGCGAGGCCGCCGCCGCTCCGGGTGGCTGGCCGGAACCTGAGGCGGCGGGTACCTGGCCGGCGAGTGGCCCGGCCGCCGGCTGGCCGTATGCCGCGGCCCCGGTCCCCGCGCCCGGCATCGCGGCCGTGCTCGACCTGGGCGACGCCTGCACCGGTGACCCGGTCTGGGACCTGGCCGTGCTGACCCTCGACTATCCGGGCCGGCTGGACGAGGTCATGGCCGGCTACGCCCCACCGGATGACCTGACGCGCCGGGTGGCCGTGCTGGCCGAGCCGTACCGGATGCTGCGGTGGCTGGGTGAAGCCAGCTGGCTTCATGATCACGGATTCGACCCGGAGCGGAGCATCGCGCCGCTGCGCGCAGTCGCCGGATAAGGGGCGGGTTTGCTATCGGCCTAATCCGCCCGCCGGGCCGGGCCGCCCAGGTCGCGCCTGGCCTCGGCCGATGAACCTGGCTGACACTTCGGCGCGCTGATAGAGTGTAAAGCTACCGATAAGCGCGAATTATCACGTGCCGCGATACCGGTTTTCCTTTTGTCGCCATTCCGGTGAGGGCCACTTTGCAGCAAAGTGTTCTACGGCAGTTTGTGCTTCACGGCAGCGACGGGGCCGCACCCGACAAGGCCCTGAAGCTCCCGGGGTCTGCCTTTGCTGTATCCGCCGCGGCCAGGTCCACGACGATGCGGCGGCTGTGGCTCGACACCTTCGACTGGCGGCTCTACCGCTCTGGCCTCACCCTGGAGCAGGTCAGCAGCCGTGGGACGACCGAACTAGTGCTCACCGGCCGGGACGGCACGGTCATCGCCACCGATCACGTGGTGCGCCGCAAGGCCGGCGCCAGCGCCGGGGCCGGGGCCGGCGGCGAGGGCGGGAACGGGCGGGTCACCCGGTGGCCGGGGCCGCTGGAGGCCCTCCCCCTGGGGCCGCTGCGGGACCACATCGCCCCGGTCGTGGGTGTGCGGGCGCTGCTGCCGGCGGCCCGGGCGGTCAGCACGGTCCATGACTGGCGGGTGCTCAACTCCGACGACAAAACGATCGCCCGGATCACCGTGGACCGGATGTCTGTCAGCTACCCGGCGGCCGGCGACGCGCCGGCCCGCGTGGCCGTGACCGCGCTGCGCGGCTACCAGGCGCAGGCGATGCGGGTGACCGACCTGGTGGCCGGGCTGCCCGGGGTCTCCGGCGGCGGCCAGTCCGGCCTGGAAGTCGCGCTGGCCGCGGTGGGCCGGCGGCCCGGGGACTACTCGGGCAAGATCGACGTGCGGCTCTCCCCGCGGATGCCCGCCGCCGTGGCCATGGCCACCCTGCTGAACTCGCTGTTCGACACCATCGAGGCCAACGTCAACGGCACGGTGCGCGACGTGGACACCGAGTTCCTGCACGACCTGCGGATCGCGGTGCGGCGGACCAGGACCGCGCTCAAGCTGGCCGGAGACGTCCTGCCCAGCGGGATGGCGGCCAAGTTCCGGTCGGAGTTCAAGTGGCTGGGCGACCTGACCACGCCGACCCGGGATCTCGACGTGTACCTGCTCGGCTACCCGGACATGGCGGCCGGCCTGATCGCGGCCACGCCCGGCGAGCTCAAGCCGTTCCACGACCACCTCAAGCGCAGCCGCGCCGCGGCGCAGCGGGAGCTGGCCAAGGGACTGCGGTCGGCCCGGTTCTCCCGGCTCCGGCGGGAGTGGCGGCAGGCCCTGGCCAGCGCCGCCACGTCCGCCACCCGGCCGTCCGCCGCGCGCCTGGCCGCCAGCCGGATCGCCCGCGCGCACCGCCGCGTGCTGCGCGACGGGAACGCGATCACCCTGACCTCGCCCCCGGAACTCCTGCACGAGCTGCGCAAGCGCTGCAAGGAGCTGCGTTACCTGCTGGAGTTCTTCGGCTCGCTCTACGACCCGGGCGAGCACTGGCGCGCGGTCAGGGAGCTGAAGGCGCTGCAGGACGTCCTGGGCGAGTTCCAGGACACACAGGTGCAACACGATGAGATCCGGGCCTTCGCCGACCAGATGATGGCGCAACGGGCCGCGCCCGCAGCTACGCTGCTGGCGATGGGCGAGATCACGGTTGGCCTCGCGGCCCGGCAGCGGCAGGCGCGCAACGAGTTCGCGGGCCGGTTCCGCGACTTCGCCAGCCCGGCCAGCCAGAGCCGGATCCGGACCCTCATCGGGGCAGCCGCATGAAGATCTTCGCGACCTACAACATCAAGGGCGGGGT
>Ga0070714_100004014_pt1 | contig 11067 bp, 10 predicted proteins | sample LARL83metaG_FD_65450 | JGI IMG/M metagenome (GOLD analysis project Ga0070714, IMG submission 65450) | Corn, switchgrass and miscanthus rhizosphere microbial communities from Kellogg Biological Station, Michigan, USA - LAR L8-3 metaG | ecosystem: Host-associated > Plants > Roots > Rhizosphere ... | reverse complement strand
ATCAGGCCGGTCTTGTCGGAAACGGAGAGCAGGGCGCGGGTCACGCGGCGGAGCTGTTGGGTCATGGGCAAGGTCCTTTGCGAAGGAGTGTGGTTTTGCCCAGGCGCACGGCTTCTCGTCCCGCGCTTCCTGATGGTGCTCCATCCAAAGTCGCCAGTCGCGCGGGCGGCGACGGGTTAGCAGCTTTCGACGACGCCCACAATGGACGGGACGGGCGAGCGGGTCTCAGAGCGGCAGTTCCGGTTCGCTCCTTGAGTTGCGGCGGGCCGCTGTCAGCGATGCCGACGTCGCGGATCGCACAAAACTCCAGCGCATCGAGGTGGCCTGCCGGGCATCCTGCCGGATCACGATCTGGGCGGTCCGACGCGGTCCGTCATTGCCGGACAGGAACACGCTTTCCTCGAGATCGACCTTGTCCTCGAGCGCCTCGAACGTCCAGACATCGCGGTTCGGCAGCACCAGCATCACGCCGCGTGCGTCGCTGAGCCGGCTGGCCTTGACGGAGGGATGCAGATGGAAGCGTACGGCAAAATCGCCATCGGCACCTCGGCCACGTGCGCCGGAGGCGGGCACGATGACGTCCTCGCCTTCGAGCCGCGATCCGTCCGAGGCGGCCATCAGGACGCGGCGGTGCAGGATGCCGAACTGGTGGGCATAACCGTCATGGGAGGCGGTCAGCATGGTTCCGTCCGCGACATCCTGGCGCGAGAGTTCGATATTGGAAGGACCCGAGACGATCGGCGCGCCGTGCAGGAAGCGCTTCATCGCGGTCATCTCGATGAACTGGCACGACGACGTGTCGTGGTATGTCAGTGTGGAATGCGCCGCGGTGCTGCGGGCGAAGGCCCGCCAATTGTCGCGACCGTTGGACGGCATGCCGCAATTGATCACGATCCGGTTCGGTCCCGACGACAGTTCGAAGGACAGGCAGCCGGCATGGGCTTCGTGGCTGACATTGGCAGGCGGCGGCAGGCCTGTATCCATGATCACGGTCATGGGCCCGCCGTCGAGACGCTGAAAGCCGGAATGCGGCATGCCCGCCATCGGCGTGCCGTGCGTGTCGTCATAGGCGAGCAGCGTCGCCAGAAGATCGGACGGGGTGCCGCTCATGCCGTTGAACAGCGCGATCGAGCCGTCGCCATGGCGGTAGAAGCGCAGCATCGGCATCATGCGATCGATTGCGTTCAGCAGCGCCGGAGGCGGCGCGATGTTGCGCGCGGCAAACGTCTGGCGCAGCGGCAACAGGTCGATCAAGAGCTCGATCAGGGCGCCGGGGTTGCGGGAAATGTGCCCGCCATCGGGCAGGATCTGCCGCTGCAATTCATCGGACAGCCGGCGCGAGGCGCTGCGCACATGGCGGCCCTGATTGGCGAGGCAGAGCGAGGCGTAGCAAAGCGCAATCAGCACCTGCAGGCGCGGCACGCCATCGGGCACGTCGAGCATCGCGTAGCGCAGATAGCGGATTTCCCGGGTCAGCCAGCGCAGGTACCGCCGATAGAACTTGCCATCGGTGTCACCCAGCACCAGCGGCGCCTGCGACAACAGCGAAATCACCCGCCGCGACAGCACATCGGCGCGGCGGCCGATCGGGCGGCGATTGGCGGGGTTGGTGATCCAGTCGTCGACCAGCGAGCGGGCATTGGCGCGAGTCAGCGCGGTATCGGCGGCGCGCAAATGCCGGAGCCAGCCAAAGCCGAGCAGCGCCACCTCCCAATCCTCCGACGGCGGTTCGAGATCGAAGATCGAGCGGCCGTGGCAGGTCACGATCTTTCCGGCGAACACGAAGCGGCCGGCATAGATTTCGGCGGCACGGGTGGCGTCGGCGGTGCGCAGGTCGTGCGGGGCAATGATCAGGCGGTCGGTGCGGCCGGGCCACAATTGCGAGAGCGCAACCGAGCTGCCGCTTGCGCGCGCAGCCACACTGCGCGCGAAACGGTCCATGATCAGCGTCGATATGCGTCTGCGTTGTGCGGCGGACACGCCAGGCCTTAATTGCGGGGGATTCGTTCGGTTAAGCTCTTTTAGTCTGGAAACGCCTTCAGTTCACCCTCGCGGAGGCCGCCGAATCGGCGCCATGACGCCGAAATCCTGTATAAAATCAGCATTCAACCACAATTTCGGTGTCTGAGGTTCAGTTCCCGCGCAAGGCGGCGGGGCTTTTGCCCGGTATCAGGCGCTTCGCACTAGCCGTGCCGCGTAAAAGCCGTCAAGTCCGCCCAGCCGGGGCTCGGGATTGGGCAGATGGCAGGGCAGGGTGCGCAAATCGCCCTCTGAGGTGACGATTTCGGCAAGGCCAGCGACCTCGCCAGCCTCGATCGGGACGCGGCGCATCTCGGGTGCTTCGGTCAGAAGCGCCGATATCGCCTGCTCGCCTTCCTCCGGCTCCAGCGAACAGGTACAATAGACCAGCATCCCGCCGGCTTTCAGCATTGCAGCGGCCCGCCTTAGCAGGCGGGCCTGCAGGCCGGTCAGGCCGGCGAAATCGGCGTGTTGCCGCAGCCAGGCGACGTCGGGGTGGCGTCGGATGGTGCCGGTGGCGCTGCAGGGCGCATCGACCAGAATACCGTCGAAGCCGCCATTGGCACCCTGCCATTCGGTCGCGTCGGCGACCTCGACGCCGGCCTCCAGATGCAGCCGCGTAAGATTGTCGCGCAGCCGGGCGATCCGCGCCGGAGAGCGGTCGACCGCGACCACATTGGCGCCGGCTTGCACCAGTTGCGCCGTCTTGCCGCCGGGCGCGGCGCAGAGATCGGCAATGCTCTTTCCGTCGACGGCGCCGAACAGGCGCGCGGGCAGGGCGGCCGCGGCATCCTGTACCCACCACGCGCCCTCCGCGAAGCCCGGCAGCGTCGTGACCGAACCCTGCAGCAGCGTGCGCACCGTGCCGGTCGGGAGCATTTCGCCGTGCAGGCGGCTGGCCCAGGCACCGGCATCGGACTTGACCGTGATGTCGAGGGACGGTTCCTGGCCGAGCGCCAGGGCAATATCGCGCGCGGTCGCCTCGCCGTAATGGGCCTTCCAGCGTGCGAGGAGCCAGGCGGGAATGTCGAGCACATCGGACCTGACCTCGTCGACGATCGGCAGCCCCTCGCGGGCGCAACGGCGCAGGACCGCGTTGACGAGACCGGCATATTTGGCGGCGCGCCGGTCGGACTGCACCAGCCGCACGGAGAGGTCGACGGCGGCATGATCGGGCACGTCCATCCAGAGGATTTGCGCCGCGCCGATCAGGAGCGCACTTTGTGCGCGCGGCGCGTCGGTCGGCACGCCGCGATCGAGCAGGCGCGACAGCAAATGGCCGAGCGTCCCGAGCCGGCGCAGCACGGTTGCGACCAGACGCCGCATCAGCGCACGATCGCGATCGTCGAGCATTTTCAAACCCGGGTGGGCGCCCGCGCCATCGAGCTGCTCGTCGAGGGTGCGATGCCGGTGCAGCACGCCATCGAGAATGTCTGCCGCGATCCGCCGCGCCGCGAGACCAGGCACTTCGGAGGGGCGTGCAAATCGCTGGGAGGGCATGCTGAGACTGACTCGCGAGAAAAAGGAGAAAGGTTTATGCCGTCGCATGGCACCGGACCAAGGGCAACCTGCCACGCGCATGCCAGAGATATAAGAATGGTGTCCGGCTTTTCACGCGCGCCGCACAATCTGTTGACCGGCGAAAGGTGCGACCCGATCGCGGAGTTGGAGAGTAGACGATGAGCGAAAGCCCTTCACCAGCTGCGCCGGAACGCAAGCCCCTCACACCCGAGGCCCGGCGCGCGCTGGCCGAGGCCGAGGCACGACGGCGGGCCGCGCATGCCACCCCGATGCCCACGGAGTATCAGGGTCCAAAGGGGCCGGAGCCGACCCGCTATGGTGACTGGGAGAACAAGGGCATTGCGTCCGATTTTTGACGAGGTGAGTCCTCCCCTTTACAGGTAGTCGTTCTCCCTGAGATAGCGGATGATCTGCTCGCAGGCGGCTTCCGCCGACACCTCGGCGGTGTCGATCGAAATTTCGGGCCTCTTCGGAATTTCATAGGGCTGGTCGATGCCGGTGAAGTTCGGCAGCGCGCCGGCCCGCGCCCGGCGGTAGAGTCCCTTGACATCACGCCGCTCGCACTCGGCCAGCGAGGTCGCGACATGGATTTCGACGAACTCGCCGCTTTGCAGCCGGTCGCGCGCCATGTTGCGCTCGGACCGGAACGGCGAGATCAGCGACACCAGTGTGACCAGGCCGGCGTCCACGAACAGCGCCGATATTTCCGCGACGCGCCGGACGTTCTCGACTCGCGCTTCCTGGGTAAAGCCGAGATCGCGGTTGATGCCATGGCGCAGATTGTCACCGTCGAGCAGCGCGGTGTGGCGGCCGAGATCACAAAGCCGGCGGTCCACCAGATTGGCGATGGTCGACTTGCCGGCGCCGCTGAGGCCCGTGAACCAGAGCACGCAGGGCCGCTGCTGCTTCAGGCGGGCGCGCACCGACTTGTCGACATCGAGCGTCTGCCACTGGATGTTGCCGGCGCGGCGCAGCGCGAAGTCGATCATTCCCGCCGCCGCAGTGCGACGGCTGATCGGGTCGATCAGAATGAAGCTGCCGAGACTGCGATCGTCGCGGTAGGTCTCGGACACCAGCGGCCGATCCAGGCTGAGATTCACGCAGCCGATCTCGTTTGCGTCAAGCGTGGTCGCGGCCTGCTGTTCCATGGTGTCGATCGCGACGCGGTGCTTCAGGGTCGAGATGACGACGCCGGTCGACGAGGCGCCGGATTTGAGGATGTAGCGCCGGCCCGGCAGCATCGCCTCATCGTCGAACCAGACGAGATGCGCAGCCAGTTGATCCGACACCAATGGCGGCGTGCCCGAGGCCAGCACATCGCCGCGGCTGGCATCGATCTCATCCGTCAGCACGAGTGTGACGGATTGTCCCGCAATGGCACGCTCCGGCGTGACAATGCTGGCGACACGGCTGGAGCGGCCCGAGAGCTGCACGCTGACAGCATCACCTCGCCTGATCGTGCCGCTGGCGATGCGTCCCGAAAAACCGCGAAATTCTGCCTTCGGCCGGTTGACCCATTGCACAGCAACGCGGAAGGGTTTTGCCTCGATCTCGCCGCTGACATCGACGGTTTCGAGATGGTCCATGATGGTCGGCCCGGCGTACCAGGGCATCCGCTGGCTGGGGGCGAAGATGTTGTCGCCATCGCGCGACACGACCGGGATGCACTGGACGTCACGGATTCCGAGCTGCTCGGCGAGCATGCGATATTCCACCGCGATCGCGGTGAAGCGGTCGGCATCGAACTCCACCAGGTCCATCTTGTTCACCGCCAGCACGACGTGGCGGACGCCAAGCAGGCCGAGGATATGGCTGTGACGTCGGGTCTGCGTGACCACGCCCTTGCGCGCGTCGACCAGCACCACGGCGAGATCGGCATTGGACGCGCCGGTCGCCATGTTCCGGGTATACTGCACGTGGCCGGGGGTGTCGGCGACGACGAAGCGGCGCCGTGGCGTGGCGAAGAAGCGGTAGGCGACGTCGATGGTGATGCCCTGCTCGCGCTCCGCCTGCAGGCCGTCCACCAGCAAGGCGAAATCGAGCTGAGGACCGGCAGTGCCGGCAACCTTGCTGTCCGAGGCGAGCGCGCTCAGCTGGACATCGAGCAGCATCTTCGAGTCGTAGAGCAGGCGCCCGACCAGGGTGCTCTTGCCATCGTCGACGCTGCCGCAGGTGACGAAACGCCGCGTCGGCGTGTCGCCATGCGCAGACCGCACCGGACTCTGCGCGCCATCCGCGGCCAATTCGAGGAGACTCATCAGAAATAGCCCTCCACCTTCTTGCGCTCCATCGACGCGGCGCCGTTGCGGTCGATGACGCGACCCTGCCGCTCGGAGGTTTTTGAGGCCATCATCTCCTTGACGATCCCTGGAAGGTCGGTGGCTGTCGACGTCGTCGCGCCGGTGAGCGGATAGCAGCCAAGGGTGCGAAACCTGATCGAGCGCCACTGCGGCTCCTCGCCGGGTTTCAGCGGCATGCGATCATCATCAACCATGATCAGGGCGCCGTCGCGCTCGACCACCGGCCGTGGCGCCGCGAAGTAGAGCGGCACGATCGGAATGCCCTCGACGTGGATGTAGTCCCCGATGTCGAGCTCGGTCCAGTTCGACAGCGGAAACACCCGCATGCTTTCGCCCGGCGCAAGCAGGGTATTGTACAGACTCCAGAGCTCTGGCCGCTGGTTCTTCGGGTCCCAGCGATGCGCGGCGCTGCGATGCGAGAAGATACGCTCCTTGGCGCGGGATTTCTCCTCGTCGCGGCGCGCACCGCCGATCGCTGCGTCGAAGCGGTGCAGATCCAGCGCCTGCCGCAGCGCCTGGGTTTTCATGACGTCGGTATAAACAGCCGAACCATGGCTGAACGGACCGATGCCCTTTGCGACACCGTCGGTATTGGTATGGATCATGAGGTCCAGACCCAGCTCCCGTGCGCGCAGATCGCGAAACGCGATCATCTCGCGAAACTTCCAGGTCGTGTCGACATGCGGCACGTTTTGCCCGGTGCAGAGAATCAGGACCGATGTCCGGTAGGTGGCGCAGCGGTCGGTTGTCAGCAACAGGCATGTTCCGACGAGAACCGTGCGCGCGTGACCTCGGCCTTTTCCAGATGCACGGCAACTCCCGCGCGACGGCACCGTTCGACCGCGGCCGTCCGCACATCGTCCAGGTAGCTCCGATAGAGTTTTCGCGGCAGGTGATCGTTGGCGTCGCATTGCACGCCGACACGTTCGGTCCAGCGCATGAAATCATCGGCGTCGCCGACCAGGATCGACATCTTCGACGCCTTCATGTTGAGCAGATGCTGGTCGCTCGAGGTGCGATAGGCCATGCCGCCGTCGAAGCCGGACTTGTCGAACAGCCGGATCGCCGTCACCAGGTCCTGATATCGATCCGAGGAGGCGAGCTCGGCGAGATGGCGCAGCATCGTGATGCCGGTGGCGCCGCCGCCAACAATGCTGATGATCATGACAAAACTCCCCGTTCACTATGTTCGACCGGATGCGCGACAGGCATAACTCCTCCTCCCGGGATCGTTCTCGAGAACTCCAGTTCGAGCGAAGACGGATTGGGCCTATGGGATGATGGCGGGCCCGGCGATCAAGCCGCGCGCACCGTGTTGAGGAAGTTTTCGACCTCGGCCCTGAGGCTGCTGCTCTGCACCGACAGCGATCGCGCCGATGCGAGCACCTGGGCCGACGCTGACCCGGTGGCGCCGGCGCCGTGATTGACCTGGGTGATCTTGGCCGCGACTTCGGCCGTGCCCTTGGCGGCCTCACTGACATTGCGGGCGATCTCGGCGGTCGCGGCGCCCTGCTCCTCGATGGTGGCCGCGATCGTCGTTGCGATATCGGAGATCTGGGTGATGGTGGTGCCGATCTCCTTGATCGCGCCGACCGATTCCTGCGTCGCCGACTGCATGCCGGCGATCTGCGCGCCGATCTCGTCGGTCGCCTTGGCGGTCTGCGCGGCGAGCGCCTTCACTTCGCTGGCGACCACGGCGAAGCCGCGGCCGGACTCGCCGGCGCGGGCGGCTTCGATGGGAGCGTTGAGCGCCAGCAGGTTGGTCTGTTCGCGGTGATCAGCTTGACGACGTCCCCGATCCGTCCCGCGGCGCTCGCCAGTTCATTGATGCGCGCATCGGTGCGCTCGGCCTGCCGGACCGCTTCGCCGGCGATGCGGCTGGAATCGTGGACCTGACGGCTGATCTCGACCACCGAGGCGCTCATTTCCTCGGCGGCGAAGGCCACGGCCCCGACATTGGTGGAAGCCTCCTCCGAGGCGGATGCCACCATGCCGGAGAGCTGCTGGGTCTCGTCGGCGGTGCCTGACAGGGTGCCGGCGGCGGACTCGAGCTGGGTGGCTGCGGACGAGACCGTATTGACGATGCCTCCGACCGCGGCCTGGAACGCATCGGCGAGCTTGATCATCTCCGCCTTGCGCTGCGCGGCCGCGATCGCCTCCTGGTTCTTCTGCTCTGCCTCCATCCGCTCGATGCGGATCAGATTGTCCTTGAAGGTATGTGCGGCGCGTGCATTGTCGCCGACTTCGTCGCCGCGCTCGGTGAAGTGGATCGCCACGGCCTTGTTGCCGTTGGCGAGTTCGAACAGCACCTCGCCAATCCGCCGGATCGGCCGGGCGATCGTCAGCGCGGAGAACGCGGCCGAGCCGATCAGGACCAGCACCACGAGCATGCCGACCACGAGCGCAATGGTGGCGACACGATCCAGTTCGGCCAGCAACTGGTCCTGGCGCTTGGCAGTGTATTCGGTCCCCATGCTCACGGCCTTGCCGATGCGGGTGCCGACCTCGCGCGCCGTCGCAAAGACGCTGTCGTTGAGAACGCGTGTTTTCGCCTCCTGGGCTTTCGCGCAGTCGTTCGCGGCCGCCTTGAAACGCTCCGCAATGGCGAGCAGCCCGTCAATATCCGCTTGAACGTCGTTTCCGCCGGCGAGCTGGCGCGCGCGCTTCAGTGCGTTGACGCCTGCGTCGGCCTCGCTGGTGACGGCATCCCTTTGCTCGGTCTGCGCTGTCGTCGCGAAGTGCCAGGCCGCGGCGCGGGCCGCGTTGAACGAGGCGTCGGCCTTGCGTAGCTCGACTTCGACCCCGGGATGGTCCTCCGACGCGGCGAGGCTCGCAGATGCGAGCAGTTTGGCCAGCGCAAGCTTCCACGCCTTTGCCTGCTCGATCCACAAGACGGCTCCGGCGAGGACGGCCGTCTGGGCCGTGGCGAGATCGGCGCCGGCCGCGCCCGACTTGTCGATGAAGGCCCGGATGTCGCGGAACATCTCTTTCGCCTCGGGACGGACCGCCCGTTCCGTGGCCGCGTCGATTTCCGTTGCGGCCGAGGCGAGATGGGTACGAAGCGCTTGCAGGCTGGTCTCGAGCTGCTCGGTCCTGGAGGCGCCGTTGATCTCCAGGGCCGCGAGCTGTGCGCGCAGGATGGCGGCATCGGCGCCTTGGGCGTTGGCCTTGTTGGCGGTGTTGATGACGACCCAGCGGCTCAAGGTCGCGATCGACTGGTTGCCCAGGACCTGGCTGGTCAGCATGCCGGCGACGAGGACCACTCCGATACCCGCCGTCAGACCCAGCTTCGTCCCGATTCGAAACCTCAATCGTCCCATCGCGCCACTCCCCGGATGGCCCCGCAGTTGGCGTCATTGAACTAAATGAAAGGTGAAAAACCTCGCCAGCACAACTACAGGACGCATCGGCTTGCGCATGCCGAAAGCAAAAAGCTGCGCATGAGCGCAGCTTTTTGCAGGTTTCGCGACATGGAACCGGAAATTCGGCCAAGCCGGAGCCGACAACCTCAGCGCGTGACCACGACTGTCGTCCCGACGCCGACCCGCTGGTAGAGATCGGTGATGTCGGGGTTCAGCATGCGGATGCAGCCATAGGATACGAAGCCGCCGACCGAGCCCGGAACGTTGGTTCCGTGGATCGCATATTGGCCGCCGGCAAGCGTCATGGCGGCGACGCCCATCGGATTGCGCGGCGAGCCGCCCGCGATCACCTCGGGCAGTTCGGGCTTGTCGCGCCTGACCTCGTCGGGCGGCGACCAGGCCGGGTTGCGATACTTGCCGTCGATCCTGGTCGTGCCGGCCCATTGCTTGCCGGCCTTGCCGACCCCGACCGGGTAGCGCATCGCATGGTCGTCGTCGAGAATGAGGTAGAGCCGGCGCTCGCCGGTCTTCACCACGATCGTTCCCGGCGAATATTGGTTGTGAACGCTGACCAGTTCGGGCCGGGCCTCGGCCGCAGATCTCGAGAAAACACCAGCCCCGATGGTGGCGACAAGCGCCACCGCAACCCGCTTCAACATCAATCGCTCCGCTTTCCCTGGAGCGCCCTTTCGGGCCCCACTTCCCCGGCGTGACAAAGCATCGAACCGGCGCATGATCGCGCACATCCGCTCTCCGGATGATTTCAACGCGAGCCGTTCGACGGCGGATGCATGCGGGAAGGATGAAAATGTTGGCGGCAAAGTAAATGACTTGAAAACAACACTCGCGCGGAAAAGCCCCGCGCGAGGTCTATCGACCGCGAGTCTATCGGCCGCGAATCTATCGAACGAGTGACACTGAAGCGGTGTCTTCGATCACGCTCTCGACTTCCGGAAATTGATTGATCGCGTCGGCGAGTTCCTTGGTGCTGACGATCGATACGATGCCGAACGATGTCGGGGTGCCGATTTGCCGGAGCTCACCGTTACGGTTCGTCTGATCGACGAATTCCACCAGGCGTTGGCAGAAGGCGCGACTCGATGCGATGCCGCGCTCGACGACCTGCGCGCGCGTCACCGGCGCCGGCTGTCGCCGTCGCGCGAGAGTTACGAGAAACGGCCTGACGTCATCCGTCAACGCGCTGCTTCCGGCACCGAAAGGGTTAAAGGCCATAGCCAACGGGTTCCATTTTGCTCGCGAATATATACTATTCGGTAAACTGCGCTACTCCTCCATGTACCGGGCCAGCCCCGCACCGATCCGGTGCGCCGGCTGCCCGTCGATCGGGAGGCATTTTTCAAGGACCATTTGCCTGATCTCCGCCGCCGGAACGTCAGGGAGGGCCGCCCGATAGAGCGCCGCGATGCCGGTAACATAGGGTGCCGCCATGCTGGTTCCATTGGCAGGCCCGTAATAAGACTGGCCGTCACAGTCGCGCTCGATCGAGGAAAAAACCTCCACCCCGAAACCGACCAAATCCGGCTTTTCGGCCTCGATTGGCCCGTCGATGAAGCGCCGGTTTCCAGAAAACGACGCCACTTGGCGGGAAAAGTTCACGGCGCCGACTCCCAGCGTCTCGCTGAATGCACCCGGGTAGCCAAAGGTGTCTTCACCGTTGTTGCCAATCGCGGCGACGGTCAGCACATTGGCCGCCAGAAGGGCCTCGATGACATAACGCATGGAGCGGATGCGGGTTTCGTATTCTGCCGGACGAATATCGCCTGGCGCAGCCGACGGCAGCGCCAGTGACAGGTTGACGACGGCCGGAACGTCCTGGTTTTCGACGCTCGCGAAAGACTTCAACA
>Ga0070714_100004013_pt1 | contig 11067 bp, 8 predicted proteins | sample LARL83metaG_FD_65450 | JGI IMG/M metagenome (GOLD analysis project Ga0070714, IMG submission 65450) | Corn, switchgrass and miscanthus rhizosphere microbial communities from Kellogg Biological Station, Michigan, USA - LAR L8-3 metaG | ecosystem: Host-associated > Plants > Roots > Rhizosphere ... | reverse complement strand
CTCGGCGTTTATCGTCGCCGCGCTGAATTCCGTATTGATTGTGGCCGACTATTTGATTCGCCCGCACAACGCCAATGTCGCGCTCGATGCCGCCCTCTATCCCAGCGTGACTGTCCAGACGGTTTCGCTGCTGGTGCGCCCCATCGCTTTGCAGTTCACCATGGCGCTGGTGGCCTTCCTCTGGGTTCGCGGCACCGACCTGGCAATCCGAAGAGCTGATCGCGCCGAAGAGATTGCCATGCTCGAGTATCGGGAGCTGGAGCGCACAAGCACCCTCGAAGAAGGCATTCGCTATCTCCACCAGACGCTGGCCCAGTGGGCGCAGGGCAATTTCGCGGGCCGCGTGCCCGCCATGCCGCTCGAAATCCTCGAACAGATACGCTTTGACCTCAACAGCTTCATGGAGCGTTTCCGCCCCGATATGAATGCCACGTATTATCTCCAGCGGCTGCAGAACGAGGTGGCACGTCTGACGGCATCGCTCGAGAGCTGGGTTCTGGGGCAGCCAGTTGTCTGGTCAGAGCCAAGTGGAACGCCACTTGATCGCGCCATTGATCTGCTGCGCGGCTCAGGAAGCGCGACCTCGCGGCCATCGTCGTATTCGTCCCCCAATTCCGCCCCGATGCGGCCAACGGGAGCGCCGCGCTTGACACCTATGCCTTCTCCACCGGGTACGATGCCGCCAGCAGCGCCACCACGGTCCACTAGCGGGCCATATGCGCCGCCTCCCGCCAACCCACTCGCGCCACCGGGCCAGCAGTTCGGTGTGTTCCCGCCAGACGAGAATACATCAGACAATAGCCCAGGTGACCATTGGCCGTAACAGGACATAACAGGGGACACAGGGGATGCGCGTCTGTGACCAGCCGGGATTCTCGCGCGAGCAGGCGCAGTATCGGCGGGTAGCGGAGCTCCGCACGACTTACTAAGAGCTGGTGCGCGCCCAGGCGGAGACGAGTATCGGTAAGCGGGCGGCCCCGTCATGGCTCACAGTCTCTTATTGCGCAGGTCCGCAGCCAGGAAGGAGACCTGGGTGAGACCAGCGGCTTGCGCGCGCGTTCGCGCCACTTCCAGCATGTCTGCGCTGGCGTCTACCCCAAGCACGCTGCCCGTCTCGCCAACTATGTCGGCGGCGATCAAGCTGACCTCGCCTGGGCCGCAGCCAATGTCGAGCACCTGCATGCCCGTGCTGATGCCAGCCTTTGCAAACATCCGACGGGTGAATGGCGCATAAATCTGGCCAAGTCGCAGCAAGCGCTGGATAGCCCAGGGTGTGTGGCCGAGCACGTAGTTATCGGCTGAGGAGCTATGCTCGTGCAACGTCTTCTCCTCGGGAGTTGGCCTGCGCCCTTGCGCAGTGGACCACGTTGCTGCCATCGAAAATAACTCTCTTTCAAACTCTATCATGCTGTGGCGTGGTCGGTCTAGTTGCACTATGAAACGGGCTTCCACTATGAGGGATTGGCGATAGCCACGTGCTTCGACGATGCCAGCGCCTGGGCGGGCGTCTGGCCCAGCCGTCGCGGACGCCGGGGGACAGCCCCGGCCCCCTCCCGGCCTTGCTCCGCTCGGCCACCCTCCCCCAGCGGACGTTGGGAGAGGGATTGATTGATTGTACGGGAGCGCCAGAGGGCGGCAGCCCCCTCCCGGCTTTCGGCCACCTTCCCTCTGACGAGAGAGGGCCAGGGCTACCAGTGCGGCGGAGGGCGACGGCTCTGGTTCTGGTTCCCCCTCTCCCTCGCAGGGGGAGGGGGCAGTGGCCCCTGTATCACTCGCCGGGGCGCAGGTGAATCAGCCCGCGTTGCGCGGCGATGGCCACCGCCTCGGTACGGTTGCCTGCGCCCAGTTTGCGTAGCAGCGACCCGACGTGAAACTTGGTGGTGCGCCCGGTGATGCCCAGCTCGATGGCGATTTCCTTGTTTTGCAGGCCGCGCGCCAGCAGCCGCAACACGTCCAGCTCGCGCGGGGTAAGCGCTGTATCGCCAGGCGATTCGCGGCTCACTTGGCGTAGCAGCTTCTGGGCAATCATCGGCTCCAGCAGCGATCCGCCCTGATGGACGACACGGATCGCCTGAAAGATGTCATTGCGGGGGGCGCCCTTGAGAAGATAGCCCTGCGCGCCCGCTCTGACGGCGCTGAGGATGCGCTCATCGGTGTCGAAGGCGGTGAAGATGATGACGCGCGTCTCCGGCGCGATACGCTGGAGCTGCCGTAGCGTCTCGACGCCATCCATCTCGGGCATTTCGAGATCGAGCAGCACGATATTGGGGCGGAGCGCTCTAGCCAGCTCGAGTGTCACCTGGCCGCTCGCCGCGTCGCCGACGACGGCGAAATCGGGCTGGGAGCCAAGGATGGCCACCAGTCCGTCACGAACGACGGGGTGATCGTCGGTCACGAGAATACGAATCGGCCCGGTCATTCATGCCCCTCCAGTGGAATCAGTGGGATACGGACTTCGATGCGGGTGCCGCGCCCACGCGTGCTGCGCACCTGCGCCTCGCCGCCAAGCAGCCGCGCGCGCTCGCGGATGCCGAGCAGCCCATAGTGGCCGTGCAATCCGCGCTCGGGGTTGAATCCACGGCCATCATCACTCACAATTGCCGTCAGCGCGTCTGGAGTGATCTCCAGCTGAATCGTGGCGTTGCGCGCGTGGGCATGGCGGCGGATATTGGCCAGCGCTTCCTGAATGATTCGATAGATGCCGACCTCGATACGCACGGGCAGAGGCTGCGCGGCGCCAGTGATGTTGGTCGTGACGTGTGGATCGTCCGGCTCGGAGGCCGCTGCCAGCGCGGCGACCGCCTGGGCGAGCGTCCGTCCCTCCAGCGGCGCGGCGCGCAGGTCCAGCACCGAGCGGCGCGCCTCTTCGAGCGTCTGGCGTGCCTGTTTGAGCGCGCTCTGAATGCTCTGACGCACCTGCTCCGGGTCGGCGTTCGCCTCGGCCAGCGCGTCGGCGGACTCCAGCCGCAGCGCTATGCCCGCTATGCCCTGCGCCAGGGTGTCGTGGATCTCGCGCGCCAGTCGGTTGCGCTCCTCGACCGCGCCCATCTGTGTGCTGCGGGCGAAGAGCCGGGCGCGTTCGACGGCGATGCTCAGCAGGTCGCCGATGGTATGTAGCAGCCGCAGGTCATCCGGCGCCAGCTCGCGCCAGTCGGAGCTGGCCACGTTGAGGACACCGAGCTTCTTCTCCTGGGCGTAGAGCGGGATGCTGGCATGGTAGCGCAGGCCATTCGCGCCATCCACCAGCCCTTTGAGCCGGGTACAGGTGACCACGTTGACATTGGCGGCGCCGCTCAGGTCGCCCGCGGTGTAGGTATCCAGGCAGTAGCACGTGCCCTCCATGCGACGCGGATAGTTGGCAAGGCCGGGCGGCAGATCCTGTGAGGCGGCGAGGTATGGCAGGCAGGTCTCCTCATCCAGCAGCCAGACCCAGCCGGCGTGCAGATCGAGGAGCGCGGCCACCTGCGCCAGAGCCGCGTGTAGCGCCTCGTTCAGGTCCACGGTGCTATTGAGCGCGCTGGCGATGGCATTGAGAATGCTTAGCTCGCGGTTGCGCCGCTGAAGCTCGGCAGCGCTGGAGCGCCGCGCTGGTCGCTCAGACATGATGGTCTCCTGGCACTTTCTTCCCACGTCTCAGTATATCGCGATGTCGCGTCGGCCCGTCTGAAGCGCTGACTGCCCCCAGCGGCACGACGTGCTAACGTTGTCCAAAAGTGACGATACAGGGAAAAATAGAGGCTTCCGGCGAGTTTGTCCCCGAATTTTCTGCTATGCTCGTGGTTTCGGCATGAACCTTGCTTAGCTACAGTTGAGTGATATTGCTAGATCGTACTGTCTTCAGAAAAAGCAGGAGGGATGCGGACGCCATGTCAATGGAAATAAGCCAGGTCACACAGCAGGCGCAGACTCATGTGCCGTCGCCTCAACTGGTTGCTGCGAACCATGTGCTGGCGCTTTCATCCGCCGAGCTGCAATCGCTGATCTATCAGGAGATGGATGAGAATCCGGCGCTTGATATGGAGGAGACGGCTGTCTGTCCGCGGTGCGGCTTTCCTCTGCGCGGGCCGACGTGTGAGACATGCCAGCGGAATGCCACCCTCGAATCGTCGTCCGCGCTGGGGGCAAATGACTACGGCGATGAGGCGAACTGGCGTCAGCAGACCCGTGGCGATGAGGATGAGTTCGATCCAACGACGCGCGTCGCCGCGCAGATGAGTCTCGCCGAGCATCTGACGCTTTCCTTGCAGGCGCAATTCCCAGCGGAGGACGCGCCGCTGATCGAATATCTGGTGGGCAACCTCGATGAAGATGGCCGTCTGCGCTGCTCGTCCGATGAGGCGGTAGACCTCTTCGACGCCACGCCGGAGCATGTCGAGGAGATTATTCGCGCGCTTCAGGCGATGGAGCCGATTGGTGTCGGCGCGCGCGATCTGCGCGAATGTCTGCTGATCCAGCTCGATTATGTGACGGCGCAGACGAATACGTCCCAACCCCTCGTACGCGAGATCATCAGCGAGCATCTGGGCGCGCTGAGCGAACACAAATACAGCCAGATCGCACTGGAGCTAGGTGCCTCAACCGAGATGGTGCGTGAGGCGAGTGAGTACATCAAGCGCAATCTCAATCCCTTCCCCGGCCGCGGCCATCTCGACGCCAATCTCCTGGGCGGTGGCGAAGCGGCGGCGCCCATCCTGCCTGATGTGGTCATCTCGCGCAGAACGCTGGCGGATGGCGATGTCTTCGAGGTTGAGGTCATCGAGTCGAAGCGTTTCTTCCTGCGCGTCAACCCGACCTACGCCCAGGTCTACCTTGCCGCGAAACACCACGAGGCGGGACTGAGCGACGACGACCGCCAGCATATCCAGCACTACGTGATGCGCGCGCGTCTCTTCATCGCCAATATCAATCAGCGCCGCCAGACGCTGGGGCGTATCACGCGCTGCGTCGTCGAAATACAGCGCGACTTTCTGGAGAACGGTGTGCGCGCGCTCAAGCCACTGACGCGGGCAAAAGTCGCCACGATGCTCGACCTGCATGAGTCCACGGTCAGCCGCGCGACCGCCTCGAAGTATGTGATGTTGCCGACGGGCGAGGTGATCCCGTTCAGCAACTTCTTCGTCGCCAACCTGAGCATCAAGGATGTCATCAAGGAGTTGGTAGAGCATGAGACGACGCCGCTGACCGATCAGGAGCTGGCCGATCTGCTCAAGCATCGTGACATCAAGGTGGCGCGGCGCACCGTCGCCAAATATCGCGAACAGCTGAGCATCCTGCCGTCCACGTTGCGGTGAGATGGGTAGACCTCACCCCCCAGCCCCTCTCCTAGGAGGAGAGGGGAGCCAGAAATAAGATATCCGCGCCGCCTGAAAAGTATTGGCAGATTTCTCCATCGCGCGAGATAACTCAGCGATATAGACTGGGGCGAGCGATGGCGCCGTGCCATGCGCGTTGATGCACATCAGGAGCAACGTGATATGGCTGGCCATTGCAGCATTGTCCCCCACCCCACTATCCCGCGCATACTCGTGGTCGCCGAGGGCGAGCGCTGGACGCTGCCCCGTCACGAGACCGAAGATGCCCAGGCTATCCGCGACCTGATGCGCCAGCGCTATGAGTTGGCGGTGACGGTGCTCGGCGCCTACGCGGGCCACTATACCGACGTCGAGCACGATGAGCCGGCCTTCGTCTTCGCCCTGGAGACCCACGGCGGCAGCGGCCCATTGCCGAACGGCTCACGCTGGATCGGCGCTGACGATGTCCCTGACATCGCGCTGGCCGATAACGAGCAGGGCGCGGCGCTTGAACGCTGGTTTGCCGAAGCGGAAACCGGCGCAATCCCGGCGGAGCGCGCGCCCTGGGAGCGTCCTGGCTGGTTCGCCGAGGCGACGGAGTGGATCGACCAGCAGCTTGAGCGTCTAGGCTGGCAAGGGACCGGTCCCTATGTTCAGCTGCACGCGCGGGGTTGGTCGTCGGTGCTGCGGCTGCCGACGACGGGCGGCAACATCTATTTCAAGGCAGTCACGCAGCCGTTCGCCTTCGAGCCGCCGCTGACCGCGCTGCTGGCGGAGTTGCTCCCGGCGGAGTCGCCGCGCGTGCTGGCGGTTGACCGCGACCGCCGCTGGCTGCTGATGGCCGACGCGGGCGAGCCGATCCGCGCCCAGATTCGTGAGATACGCAACCCGCAACCGTATCAGGATATGCTGGTGGCCTTCGCGCGGTTCCAGCTGGCGCTCTTGCCGCATACGCCTCGGCTGGAGTCCAGCGCCATCCCGGACCGGCGGCTGGAGGCTTTGCCAGCGCTCTTCGCCGATGTTATGCGCGATAGCGATGGGCTGCTCGTGGGCAGGCCAGGCGGCCTCTCCACAGACGATTACGCACACCTTCAGGCGATGGATGTGGCGGATCTGGCGTCGCGGCTGGCCAGCTATGGCATCCCGGAGACGCTGGTGCAGGAAGATTGCCATCCGGGCCACTGGATTGCCGGGACGAACGGCGCGATCTTCTTCGACTGGGGCGATACCTGCCTCGGCCATCCCTTCCAGTCACTGATGATGGCGCTACGCTGGGCGCGGCTGGTGCTCGGCTACGACGCCGCGACACTCGACGGCCTGCGCGACGCCTACCTCTCGCAATGGAGCGCCTACGGCTCGCTGGAGCGTCTGCGCGAGGCGTACCAACTGGCATGGAGGCTGACCCCGCTGACGCGCGCGCTGGACTGGTGTCGCCTCGTCGCCAGCCAGGAGCCGTCCGTCCGCTGGCAGTATGAGGACGCCGCGCCATACTGGCTCAGCCTCTTCCTTCACGGCGAAGATAAGGACGGATAGTCGGAACCGACTCGCTATTTCCCTAGCCTCTTGACAGGACATCACAATGCTGTCACACTTCATTCAATCACTTGAATGAAGGCGCGGTTGCTTCGTGTGGGGTAGCTGTCATGACGGTAGATAGGATTGGCTCCGACCGCCGCACGGAGATTCTGGAGGCGGCGATTCGGGTGCTGGCGCGCGACGGACTCGCCCAGGCCAGCACGCGCAAACTGGCCGCTGAGGCGGGCATCAATCAGGCGACGCTGCTCTATCATGTCGGCAGCAAGGATGAGCTGCTGCTGGCGGTCTTGCGGGAGATGATGCGCCAGACGCGCGAGATTGCCGTTGCCGCCGCCGAGGAGGACTTGCCGCTGCGGGAGGCCATCGCCAACAGCCTGCGCGCCTTCTGGCATCATGTCGAGGCGACGCCTGAGCTTCAGGTGATGCAGTACGAGCTGACCCTCTACGCGCTCCGCAACCCGGAGGCCGCCTGGCTGGCGCGCGAGCAATATCGCGGTTATTGCGAGGTGGTCGAAGGTGTCTTGCACGCGGCCTGCGAGCGGCAGGGCGTGACCGGCGCCATTCCGCTGGATGCCCTCGCGCGCTTCATCGTCGGCGGGCTGGATGGCCTGATTCTCCAATTCGTGAGCGACCAGAATACCACTCGCGCCCGCTGTGACCTCGAATCGCTCATCGCCGCCGTCATCGCCCTCGCCGAGGGCAGCGCCCCAGTGGATGAGATGGCGCAGCCGCCATCGTCGGAGGCGACCCATGCATGACGAACTGGCCGGGTCAGCGCAGCCGCTCACCGCGACGACAGCCGAGCAGCCGATGGTAAAGCGCACCTCGACACACGGCTACGGGTACTATCGCCAGGCGTTCGCCGGGCACGCGATGCCGTTCGCCTGGCTCGACCTCGAGCTGCTGGATGAAAATATTCGCGCGATTCTGGGCCGGGCCGGGAGCAAGAACGTGCGCATCGCCTCGAAGTCGGTGCGCAGCGTGGCGGTGTTGCGGCGCATCCTGGCGGCCAGCCCGGTCTTTCGCGGACTGATGTGCTTCACCGCGCGTGAGGCTGCCTGGCTGGCGGGCCAGGGGTTCGACGATCTGCTGCTGGGCTACCCCGCCTGGCATCGCGACGATCTGGCGGCAGTAGCGCGGGCGGCGGCGGATGGCGCGCATATCACGCTGATGGTGGATAGTATCGCGCATGTCGAGCAGGCCGAGTCGGTCGCGCGCGAGCACAACGTGCGGCTGCCGCTCTGCCTGGAGGTGGATATGACGCTGGCCCTGCCGGGCCTGCACTTCGGCGTCTGGCGCTCGCCGCTGCAAGACGCCGTCCGCGCGCGCCCGGTGCTGGAACGCATCGCGCGCTCGCAGCATGTCTACCTCGACGGCATCATGGGCTACGAGGCGCAGGTGGCGGGTGTCGGCGACAACTATCCCGGGCAGCTTGCGAAGAACACATTGGTACGCCGACTGAAGACCCGTTCGGTGCGGCTGGATGCCGAGCGCCGGGCAGCAGTGGTGGCGCTGGCGGAGTCGCTCTGCGGGCCGCTGCGCTTTGTCAACGGCGGCGGCACCGGCAGTATGGCGACCACCCGGCAGGAGTCCATCGTCACCGAGATCACCGTCGGATCAGGCTTCTACAGCCCGGCGCTCTTCGATAACTACCGCGATTTCCGCTTCCGCCCGGCGGCGGGCTATGCCATCGAGATTGTGCGTATCCCGGCGCCGGGTATCTATACCTGCCTCGGCGGCGGCTATAGCGCCTCGGGTAGCGCGGGCAAAGATCGCCCGCCTTCGGTCTATCTGCCAGCGGGCGCGCGCCTCGATCCGCTGGAGGGCGCGGGCGAGGTGCAGACGCCGATCCACTATCGCGAACCAGAGCGACTCTCGCTTGGCGATCCCATTTTGATGCGCCACGCCAAGGCGGGCGAGCTGTGCGAGCGTTTCACCCACCTCGCCTGCGTCCAGACTGGCGCGATTGTCGATGAAGTGACGACCTATCGCGGCGACGGCCAGTGTTTTCTCTGACGGGGGTATCGCAATCATGGCCACATATAAGAGCGCCAGCAAGCCGACGCGCTGGCACAACTGGTCGGACTCCGTCCGTGGGACGCCGCGGGCGGTCTATCTGCCGCGCGGCATCGATGATCTGGCGCAGGCGATGGACCGCTACAGCCGCGAGGGACGCCACGTGCGCGTCGTCGGCGACGGACACTCCTTCACGCCGCTGGCGCAGACCGACGACGTGCTGATCTCGCTGGATAAGATGCAGGGTGTCGTCGCGGTTGACGCGGAGGGGGGAACGGCGCGCGTCCAGGCTGGTACGCGGCTCAGGCTGCTGGGCGATCAACTGCTCAAACGCGGGCTGGCGCAGGAAAACCTCGGCGACATCGATGTGCAGAGCATCGCGGGAGCGATCTCCACCGGGACGCACGGCACCGGCATCCGCTTCGGCTCTATCGCGACGCAGGTGGTCGGGCTGACGCTGGTGACGGCCAGCGGCGAGATCATCCACTGCTCCGAGACCGAGCGCCCAGACATCTTCAAGGCGGCCCAGGTCTCCCTTGGCGCGCTCGGCGTGATTGCCGAGGTGACGCTGCGGGTCGTGCCAGCCAAACGGTTGCGCTTCGTCAGTCGGCGCGAGCGGGTGGATGACGTGCTGGCCAACCTCGAACGCTACAAGCGGGAGAACAGCCACTTCGAGTTCTTCTGGATGCCGTATACGCCCTGGGCGCAGGTGAAATTCCTCAACGAGACCGACGAACCGCCCTCGAAAGGCAACATCTTCGGCACGCTCAATAAAATCGTGCTGGAGAACGGCCTCTACTGGGTGCTTTCAGAGTCGGCCCGCGTCGTTCGTCCCGCCACGCGGACGATCAGCCGCGTCTCGGCGATGGGCATCGCCACCGTTTCCGAGACGGACTACAGCCACCGCCTCTTCGCCACGCCGCGCGCGGTGAAGTTCCAGGAGATGGAGTACAACATCCCGGCGGCGGATTTCCCGGCGGTGCTGGCGGAGATTCGCGCGGTGATGAAGCGCGAGAAGTTCAACGTCCATTTCCCCATCGAGTGTCGCTTTGTGCATAGCGATGATATCTGGCTCAGCCCGGCCTGCGGGCGCGAATCGGCTTACATTGCCATTCATATGTACAAGGGCATGCCGTACGAGCGCTACTTCCGCGCCATCGAGCCGATCTATCAGCCGTATGGCGGTCGGCCGCACTGGGGCAAGATGCACACACTCGACGCGACGACGCTCGCCACGCGCTATCCTCACTGGGACGACTTCCGCCGGGTGCGGGCGGCGCTCGACCCGGACGGTATCTTCCTGAACGATTATCTGCGCCGATTGCTCGATGCCGACACGCCGCTAGCGCCCGCGATGGGCGCCTCGACCGGCGAAAGCTCGCCAACACTTTAAGCCGCACTCAATGTATATGAGCAATTGCTAACGAGGAGACCTGCCGATGAGCGAAATCCTGTCCACCGCGCAGCCGCAGCCGACGACACCGACCAGCGGTGGACTCCGGCGCAACAATCTGGGACTACCCAACGCAATTGTCATCTCTGTGGCGGTGATGTCTCCCGCCGCCTCGATCTTCTTCAACACCCCGCCGACCGCGAAGCTGGTTGGCGCGGCGCTGCCCCTCTGCTATGTCGTCGCCTTTGTGGTGGCGCTGCTGGTCGCCAACCAGTACAGCGAATTCTCGCGCGAGCTACCTTCCAGCGGCTCCGCCTACACCTTCGTCACCGAGGGGCTTGGCCCGCGCCTGGGTTTTCTCACCGCCTGGATTGGGCTGGCGGCGCTGGCGCTGGGCGTACCCTATTCGTTTATCGTAATGAGCGCGAATCTTCAGACATTGCTCTTCCGCTATGCGGGCGTGAATATCCCATGGCCCGCGTTCTTCGTCGCCGCGATTGGCCTCATCTTCGCGCTCTGCTACTGGGGCATCCGCGAGTCGCTGCGCGTCGATATGACCTTCCTGGCCTTCGAGATTGGCGTCTGCCTGGTGTTAGCGGCAATCATCCTCTTTCATGTTGGCTCGACCACTGGCCTGCCGCTCTCGCCCTTCACGACGGCTGGCGTCCCAGCTAACGGCGACCTCTCGATTGGCATCGTGCTCTCTGTCCTCAGCTTCATTGGCTTCGAGACCGCCGCGGCGCTCGGCGAGGAGACGCGCAATCCCCACCGCAATATTCCCCGCGCGATCTTCGGCTCGATGATAGTCGTCGGCATCTTCTACGTCCTGAT
>Ga0070714_100004009_pt1 | contig 11074 bp, 7 predicted proteins | sample LARL83metaG_FD_65450 | JGI IMG/M metagenome (GOLD analysis project Ga0070714, IMG submission 65450) | Corn, switchgrass and miscanthus rhizosphere microbial communities from Kellogg Biological Station, Michigan, USA - LAR L8-3 metaG | ecosystem: Host-associated > Plants > Roots > Rhizosphere ... | reverse complement strand
CCCGCCTCGCGCAATGCAGCCTCGATCTGCGGCCCGATCTCGAGGTGCAGGTCGCTCGACTGCCAGTCCATGGCGTCAGGCGGCTCGGGGGGCATGGCCGGCATCGCCGGACGTGCTGTCCGCACGCGCATCATCGGCATGGGCGACATGGGTGACATGGGCGCCATCGGTGCCATGGCGGGCATCGGTGCCATCGGCGGCATCATCCCCATACCGGGTCCGTCCATGAACATCATGCCGCGACTGCGTGGGAGGTCGCCGGCGCGCGCCACCTTCAGGTGCACGTCGCGGAAGTGTCCATCCGAGTAGACGCGAAGCATCACGTCGCTGCCCGGCTTGAGCTTCGAGATCTCGCGCATCAGCCGCTGGGCGCGTGCGTTCGCCATGAAGCTGTCGCCGGCATCCTCACGCGCCACCCGGAGATCGACGCCATTGATGGCGGCGATGCGGTTCCCTTCCTCCAGTCCCGCCGCTGCCGCGGGCGTGGAATCAGGGACCGAGATGACGAGCACGCCGAGCGTGTCGCGCCTGCTTCCACTGCTGCCGATGCCGAATCCAAGCGCGGGACGATTCTCGAGATCGGCGCGGTTGAAGCGCACGATCTCGCGCTGGCCGAACAGCGAATCCGCGTTCGCCGTCTTGACGCGGACGTTCTGGATACGGCCGTCGTGGTACACCCGCAGTTCCACTTCATCGCCCGGCTTCACCTTCTCGAGCTCGCGCGTCAGGCGGTGCGTGAGCGCGCCCGACATCTCCATGTCCTGTATGTCGGCCGCGTTGGCCTTGAGGCTCACGCCATTGATGGCGACGAGGCGGTTGCCCTCTTCCAGGCCCGCGCGCTCGGCGGGACTGTCCTTCGTGATGCTCGTGACGAGCAGGCCGAGCGTGTCGCGCAGCGTGCCGGTGACGCGGGTGCCGAGTCCGAGCGCGGCGCCGGCACGGCGAGTCATGCCAAAGGCAGCGCGCATCTCCGGCACGCGGATGATGCGCGTCTCCGCAGAGCGGCCGGACTGCGCCGCGGCGGGAACGGCCGCGCCCGCAATCGCGGCCAGGGTGAATGCATGGGTCAGTCGCATGGGGTCCTCAGGGAACATGGGTACGATCACCCGGTCTGACACGCGCGGTCGCCACAGGGTTTTCCGTCCCGCACCATTTCGTCGGGCGAACCCTTCATATTTCGGCATGGCCACCACCACTGATCCCCGGCCCCCGGCGCCGGCCGAGCCCACGCCGCCCGACCTCCACTCGTTCGAGCATCATTGGCAGGACGAGGCCGACGCCGCGTACCTCTACCGCATCCTCGCCGCCGCCGAATCCGACGCCACGAAGCGTGACATCTACCGGCGCCTTGCCGAGGTGGAAGACCGGCACGTCGAGATCTGGGCCGGCCTCCTCGCGCAGAATGGACGCGTGCCGCGCGCGTTCCGTCCGTCGGGCCGCACGCGACTGCTCGCCTTCCTCGGCAAGCACATCGGACCGCGCTTCCTGCTCCCCATGCTGCTCGCCGAGGAAGGGCGCGAGGTGAAGGCGTACCTCGACATGCATCGCGAGACCGGCGTCGGCGTCGCGGGACGCGACGAGGCGCTCGTGCTGGCGAAGGAATCTGCCGAGCACGCCACGACGCTGAACTCCATCGCCGGTCGCACGGGCGAGCCCTGGCACCGCACGGGTGCCGGCGGTTTCCTGCGGAACGTGGTGTACGGTTTCAACGACGGCCTCACCGCGAACTTCGGCCTCGTGGCCGGCGTGCTCGGCGCCAGCGCGCTCGCCAGCGGTGAGCAGTACCACCACGTGATCGTCGCCGGCGTAGCCGGCCTCATCGCCGACGCGCTGTCCATGGGAGCGAGCGGTTACCTCGCCGCGCAGAGCGAGCGCGAGGTGTACGAGCACGAGATCGCCATGGAGCGCGACGAGATCGCGCTCATGCCGGAGATCGAGCGCGACGAGCTCGCGCTGATCTACGAGGCCAAGGGAATGGATCGCGACTCGGCGCACCGCATCGCGACGCAGGTCATGGCCGATCCGGAGAAGATGCTCGCCGAGCAGGTGCAGGAAGAGCTCGGCATCAGCGAGGCGGCCACGTCGCCGCTGCGCGAGGGGTGGATCACCGGCCTGGCGACGGCAGTCGGAGCGCTCATTCCGGTGCTTCCCTTCTTTATCTTCGAAGGGCGCACCGCGGTCGTCGTTGCCTTCGTCATCGCGATGCTCTCCCACTGGCTCGTCGGCGCCGCGCGCTCCGTCTTCACCGGCCGCGGCGTCTTCCGGTCCGGCCTCGACATGTTCGTCGTCGGGCTCGGCGTCGCGGCAGTGGGGTACTTCGTCGGTGAATGGGTCGGGCATCTGCTGTAATCGCCCCGCCCCCCACAATCGCTCACACCAGTCCTCGCACCATGTCACTTCGGCTCGGAACCCTCGTACTCGCGCTCGGCGTCTCCTTCGCCGGCGTTGCCTCCGCCCAGACCTCGGGCCCCGGCGCCACGCCGCCGATCGGCAACATGTACACGCCCATCTTCGGTGGCACGGCCGGCATCGCCACTCCCATCTGAGCGCTCGCCGACGACCACGCCGCCGGCTACACGCTGGGCGGCCTCGTGGAGTACGGCGTCACCGGGCAGCCGTACGCGCTGCGTGGCGAGCTGCTCTACCAGCGCTTCAACGCCAAGCAGGGACACGCCGCGCGTGACGTGAACCTCACCTCGCTCGGCGCGACGATCGTGTACCGGATGCAGAGCACGCCGACGAACACCTTCCTCACGGGCGGCATCGCGATCTACAATGCCACCGACGCCGGCACTCGCCCGGGCGTCAACGTCGGCACGGGCGTCGAGATCCCGCTCACCGGCTTTTCCGCCACAGGCGAGGCTCGCCTGCACGTGATGTTCGCCGACCGCCGCCCGATCATCACGCTGCCGCTGACGGTGGGAATTCGATTCTGAGGGATCACGTCGGCATCCAGTCGTGAGACGTGAAGCGTGAAACGTGAGACGTAAGAGCGAAGGGCACACCGGATCTATTCCAGTGTGCCCTTCGCCGTCACGATTCACGTCTCACGCTTCACGTCTCACCACCAGATCCGGCCGCCACTTCACACGATGATGTTCACCAGCCGTCCCGGCACGAACACCACGCGCTTCGGTGTTCCCGTGATGAACTTCGCGAGCCCCGCATCCGCCATCACGGCGGCCATCACCTCGTCCTGCGTCGCCGTCCTGGAGACCTGCACGGTACCGCGCGTCTTGCCGTTCACCTGCACCGCCATCGTGATGCGCTCGTCCTCCACCAGCGACGCGTCGTAGGCCGGCCAGCCGGAGTCGAACACGCTCTTCGTCTCGCCCAGCATGGACCAGAGCTCCTCCGCGATGTGCGGCGCGAACGGGCTCACGAGCTGCACGAGCGGCTTCACTTCCTCCAGCCGCGGCGTGCGCTCGCCGGCACGCATCGCGTTCATGTACTCCATCATCGCCGCGATGGCGGTGTTGTAGCTCAGCTTCGGGATGTCCTCGCCGACCTTGCGAATGGTCTGGTGCAGCTTGCGCCGAACGTCGGGATCCGCCGGCGCCGAGCGGTCGGCGTCCTGCACCGAGCGCCAGAGGCGGTCGAGGAAGCGCTTCACCCCCGAGATGCCCTTGTCGCGGAAGTCGCCGCCTTCCTCGAAGGGGCCGAGGAACATCAGGTAGGTGCGGAAGGCATCCGCGCCCCACTCCTCGATGTACTGGTCCGGATTCACCACGTTGCCGCGGCTCTTCGACATCTTCGCGCCCTCGCGCACGATCATCCCGTGCGCCCGGAAGCGCGTGAACGGCTCGTCGAAGTCGATGTGGCCGGCGTCCTTGAGGACCATCGTCACGAAGCGCGAGTACAGCAGGTGCAGCACGGCGTGCTCGTTGCCGCCGATGTAGCTCGTCACGGGCAGCCACTTCTTCGTCAGCGCCTGGTCGAACGGTACGTCGTCGAAATCGGTGCTGGGATAGCGCAGGAAGTACCACGCGCTGTCGAGGAACGTGTCGCTCACGTCCGTCTCACGCCGCGCGCGCTTGCCGCACTGGGGGCACGCCGTGTGGTACCACTCCTCGTGGCGGGCGAGGGGACTGACGCCCGAATCGTCGGGTCGGAAGTCGTCGATCTGCGGGAGCAGCACGGGCAGCTCCGACTCCGGCACCGGCACCGCACCGCAGTCGTCACAGTAGACGATGGGAATCGGCGGGCCCCAGTAACGCTGGCGCGAGATGCACCAGTCGTGCAGCCGATAGTTCACCACGGGCTTGGCCGCGTGCCTGGCCGCGAGCTCGGCGACGACCGCTGCGCACCCCTCGGCCACCGTCATGCCGTCGAACTGCTGCGAGTTCACCAGCCGGCCGCCGTCCGTGTCCGTGTACGCCGCGCCCGTCACGTTCACGGCGTCCGCGTCTCCTTCCGGCGCTACCACGGCGACGATCGGCAGGTCGTACTCGCGCGCGAACTCGTGGTCGCGCTCATCGTGCCCCGGCACGGCCATGATCGCGCCCGTGCCGTATTCCATCAGCACGTAGTCGGCGATCCAGATCGGGATCGGCCGACTGGTGGCCGGGTTCGTGGCGTACGCGCCGGTGAACACGCCCGTCTTTTCCTTCGACGTCTTCCGCGTCACGAGATCCTGCTTCGCCGAACGCGCGACGTAGTCACGCACCTCGACACGATGGTCGTCGTGGGTGATCGCATCCACGAGCGGGTGCTCCGGCGCGAGCACGAGGTACGTCGCGCCGAAGATCGTGTCCGGCCGCGTGGTGAACACGCGCACGGAGGGCGGAGCGACGGGCGCATCGCCATTGCCGCTCGTCGCGGTCGAGGCGCCGTACACCGTCATGTCCACCACGGGGAAGCTGATCTCCGCTCCGACGGACTTGCCGATCCAGTTCCGCTGCGCCGTCTTCGTGCTCTCCGACCAGTCGAGATGGTCGAGGTTGGCGAGCAGTCGCCCCGCGTAGTCGGTGATGCGGAAGAACCACTGCTCGAGGAAGCGCTGCTCCACCAACGTGCCGCACCGCTCGCACGCGCCGGCGATGACCTGCTCGTTGGCGAGCACCGTCTTGTCGAAGGGACACCAGTTCACGGCGCCCTTCTTCTTGTAGGCGAGCCCCTGCTTGTAGAGCTGCAGGAAGACCCACTGCGTCCACTTGTAGTAGCCCGGGTCCGTGGTGGAGAGCTCGTGGCTCCAGTCCACCATGAGACCGGCGCGCTTCAGCTGCCGGCGGAAGTTGTCGATGTTGCGCGGGATCAGCTCGGCCGGGTGGATGCCGACCTTGATCGCGAAGTTCTCCGAGTGGATTCCGAACGCGTCGTAGCCGAGCGGCTCGAAGACGGTGTGCCCCTGCAGCCGCTGGAATCGTCCATAGATGTCGTTCCCCGTGAACGCGAAGAGGTTGCCCACGTGGAGGCCCTCGGCGCTGGGATACGGGAACATCATCAGGGCGTAGAACGGTCGCTGGCCACGCTCGAGGTCGGCGACGTTGCTGCCGTGCGCCTGCCAGTAGGCCTGCCACTTCCGCTCGACGGTGGCGGGATCGTAGCCGGCTGGCTCGTCGCTGGCGGGCTGCTGCGGGGGTACTGCAGGTCGTGTCATCAGGTCGGTCGGTCGGCGCTCGAGTGGCCGGACGGGGTACCGGCGCCGGCTCACCCGAACGGAAGTGGTTCTGTCATCGCAATTTAGTCTGGCGAGGGGGGCATTCAAGCACGCGCGCCGAAGCGCGATGCGCCTGACCACGCCGGATGTGGGTCCTTGCTCTTTCCTTACGTCATGACGTCTCCGTCGCTCCCGCTGCCGGCCCACTTCGGCGCCTCCGTCGCCGACTCCCCGGTGGCCCCGAGGGACGCCGCTCCCGCGCCCCAGGCCATCGCGCCGCATCGCCGACAGGCCTCGCTCCACCGGCGCCTCCTCTCGATGGTGGCGCTCGTCGGCAGCGTGGGCATCCTCCTCCTCGCCTGGGGCGCCGATGCGGCGTTCACCGCGGTCGTCAATCACGAGGGCGGACTCCGCGACGCTCGCGTCGGCATCGCCATCGGCGTCGGAGTGCTCGTGCTGCTGCTCGCGGCGGTGCTGGCGGTGCTGCACTACTTCCTCGCGCGTCGCATCTCGCGTCCGGCGACCGACCTGGCCGAGGCCGCGGAAGCCGTGGCGGCGGGTGATTTCACCGTGCGCCCACGCCATGTCGCCGCCGACGACGAGATGGGCCGCCTCGCCCGCGCCGTAGGCGCGATGATCGTCGAGCTGCGACGGCTCGCCGGCGCCATCGCCGGCTCGGCGCACGAGACGACGGCCATGTCGCACGACATCACCGCCAGCTCGGAGCAGATGGCCGCCGCCGCGGGACAGATCGCGCACACGGCGAGCGACCTTTCGGCGCAGTCCGCAGGGATGGCCGGCACCATTGCCGCCCTCGCGAAGTCGGCCGGCGAGCTGCGTACGCTGTCGGACGCGCTGTGCGCCGGCGCGCGCGAGGGCGTGGAGCGCAACGGCACGCTGCGCACCCTCGCGCTGGAGAACCGCGCCGGTCTCGACGCGAGCACCACCGCACTGGAGATGCTCGGTCAGGACGTGCAGGCCAGCGCCACCGCCGTGGAAGCACTCGGTGACGCGTCGCAGGAGATCCGCTCGTTCGTGACGCTCGTGCGCAAGCTCGCGCGCCAGTCCAAGCTGCTCGCCCTCAACGCCGCCATGGAAGCGGCCCGTGCCGGCGAGCACGGTGAGGGCTTCGCCGTCGTCGCGAGCGAGGTGCGACGCCTGGCCTCGATGTCCTCCGAGGCGGCCGAACGCACCGAGGAGATCGTGAACGGAGTGCTGAGCGGGATCGAGCAGTCGCGCGAGTCAACCGGCCGCGCCGTGACGACGGCGGAAACGGTGCGTGCCACCACCGTGCGCGCCTCGGAGAGCTTCGCCGAGATCGAGCGCGCCGTCACGGGCGCGGAGAGCTGGACCACCGCGGTGCAGGAGACGTCCGCCGCGACGAGCCGCCTCGTGCTCGAGATGACCGAGCGACTCGAATCGCTGTCGCTCGGCACGGAATCGTTCGCCGCCGCGATGCAGCAGGTGGCCGCGTCGAGCCAGGAACAGAGCGCGAGCACCCAGGAGATCGCGGCGGCCGCCAACGTGCTCGTCGCCGCCGCGGATCGGCTGGCGAAGATCGTGGCGGGGCTGAAGCTGGACTGACACAGCTAGTCGGGGCGCGCCGCGTGGAACTCACTGCCAGCGAGTCGGGGCGGCCCGCGTGGAACGCGGGCCTTTCCGGGCGCCTGGCTCGCTGCGCTCGCCTGTGCTCTCGGGGCGGCGGCGCGTTGCGCCGCCTCTCTGCGAACGGCACACCCATCCGGCTGAACGCCCCATCCCGACGCCTTGCCAGAAAGGCGCGCCCCCGCGCGCCGCCCTGACAGCGAGCCGTAGGCGAGCGCTCCCGAGAGGGCGCGCGAAGCGCGCCCGCGCCGACTAGCTGTCCCTACGGCTTCACCATCGTCCCGCTGATCGGGCGCCCCTTCGGGCGCTCGTCGCGCTTGAAGAGCCACGCCGACTCCACGTGGCGCGCGCCCTGGGCGTCGCAGACGGCGAAGCGGCTGCCCTGATAGGCGCACGCGCCGGCGAACTCTCCCTTCTTGTTCACCGCGTAGAAGTCCAGGTCGAAGTACGGACGGCCGCGGTCATCGAGCAGGCGCGATTCCGTCATGGCGATGACGCGCTCCATGACCTTCATGAGCGCCGCCTCGGGAGACATGCCCTGACGCATGAACTCCACGGCGAGGAAGGCGCCACAGACCTTGATGTTCGCCTCGCCTCGGCCAGTGCTCCCCGCGGCACCCACTTCGTTGTCGCAGTACTGCCCCGCGCCGATGATCGGACTGTCGCCGGCACGCCCCGGGATCTTCCAGCTCAACCCGCTCGTCGTCGTCACCGAACCGATGTCGCCCGTAGCGGTGACCGCGTTCATGTTGATCGTGCCGTACGTGTGCGCGATGCCGGCCGCGTCGAAGAAGACGTGCAGCCGCTGCTCGTCCCCCTCCTGGCGGAACGCCGGCAGTCGGCGCGACGTGCGCGACGGCTTCGTCGGTTCGGCGATCTTCACGTCGTCCTTGTGGTCGAGCCAGTTGTCGTACGGATTCTGGTTGGCGCGCCAGCGCAGCCAGAGCTGCCGACTGGCCTCGGTGAGCAGGTTCTGCGGCTTGAACCCCATCTCCAGGGCAAAGCGGCGCGCGCCCTCGCCGACGAGCATGATGTGATCGGTGTAGTCCATCACCGCCTTCGCGACGAGCGACGGCGTGGCGATGTCTTCCAGGGCGGCCACCGCGCCGGCGCGCTTCGTCGGGCCGTGCATCACGCTCGCGTCCAGCTGCACCACGCCGTCGGCGTTCGGCAACCCGCCCAGCCCCACGGACTGGTCGTCGGGGTCGAGCTCCTGGATGTTGACGCCGGCAATGGCCGCGTCGAGCGGATCTCCGCCTCCGACGATTCGATCGTACGCCACCTTCACGCCGCGGATGCCGTTGTCGCTCGCGATCACGACGGGGCGTCCGGCGAGCGGCTGCAGCGGCCGGGTCGCACGTCCTGCAACACGAGCCAGCGGCTCGGCATCGGCGACCCGCGGCAGCGCGAGGCCAGCCGCGGTGAGCGCCGATGCGCCAAGGAATTCACGACGGGAGATGGACACGGGATCGAGCTCCGATGAGAGGTTGAATCGACCATTCGCGACCGAGTTACTCGAAAGTGCAGCCCGTCGCCAGCGGGATCGGGCACTCGGAACTGACAGCTAGTCCGGGCGCTGCCCGGCGGCTGCGCCGCCTTGGCTTGCTGTCGGGGCGCTCGCCTGCGGCTCGCTGTCAGGGCGGCGCGCGGGGGCGCGCCTTTCAGGCACGGCGTCGGGATGGGGCGTTCAGCCGGATGGGTGTGCCGTTCCCAGAGAGGCGGCGCGCAGCGCCGCCGCCCTGAGAGCATAGGCCCGAGCGCAGCGACGGGCCAAGCGCCCGGAAAGGGCGGCGTTCCACGCCGCCCGCCCCGACTAGCTGTCAGTGCGTTCCACGCGGCGCGCCCCGACTAGCTGTCCTTTCCGCCCCCGGGCAGCTCGTCGAAGCTCAGCGTCCCCTCCGCTCCGCCCATCAGGGCGAACTGCAGCGCCGTTTCGGCGCGCCGCACCACTTCCGCCGCCTCCACCTTGACCGCGCTGAAGTCCGCGGCGGCAAAGAAGCCGGCGGTCAGGGCGGGGTGACGGCCGGCAACATCGGCGGGCTTGTCCGTCTCGCCCAAGGCGTCCTGAAGACGGTTCACCAGCCGGCGCGCGCCCGGCGCGTCCGTATCGGGGGCGAGGATGGCGAACCGGCTCTCACCCACGTAGCCGATCACGTCCGACTTCCGCGCCTGCGCGCGGCACACGTCGGCCAGGTAGTTGAGCTGTGCACTCGACGGCTTGCTGGTCCGCGCATCGGTGGAGGATCCGAGCGACGACACCGCCACGCAGGCGAACGCCTCGTGGTTTCGCGCCGCCCTCGCACCAAGGGTCTCGGCCCAGTGCCGCAGCCCGAACGCGCTGTACAGCCCCGTGAGCGGATCTATGAGCGAGATGGACTGCGCCGCCTCGGCGCGCCGGCGCGCCCGAAGGTACGTCCGCAGCTTGAACAGCAGCGTCTCCACGTCCAGCGGCTGGGCGCAGAAGTCCCACGCCCCCGCCTCGTAGGCCTCGAGCCGGACCCGGTTGCTCACCGGCGACGTAGAGGTGAGGAAGATGGGGGTGGAGTGATCGAAGAGCGGATCGTCCACCAGGGCGCGGCAGACCTCGATTCCGCCGATCTCGGGCAGTGACGTGTCCAGGATCAGCGCATCGGGGTTGCTCCCCCGCGCCAGCTCCAGCGCACGGCGGCCACCCATCACCCGCAGCACGGAGTAGCCGTTCAACTCCAGCACACTCTCCACCGACCGGCCCATCCACTCACCCTGGCTGGCGATCAGTACGAGATGCGGCCGCTTACGGAGCTCGACCATTGAGGATCTTGGGTGAAGGAAAATTCGTGCGTCTGACGAATCGATTGGCTGCTCTGTCCTTCTGTCTTCGTAGCGCGCGGCCTCGCCACTCAGTCGAAGGGAAATACGGATGCTACGGATTGAGCTGATTCTCCGGATTCATCTTCGCCGGGGCTTGGCCCCGTTCACCGAAGCCAACCCCGCGACCCCGAATGGAAAACTTCTGGAACGGCCGGGCTTACCATGGCGCCTGGAGTCATGCCGACCAGGAAGCAATCCGTCTCATCAGCACCATCCGTACAATCTTGTTTCACCCTTCGACTGAGTGGCCTGTCTCCCTCTGAGCAGAGGCCTGTCCGCTTACCTTCCCGCCGCTGCTTCCGCTCGCGCCTTCGTCGCGTACCACTCCAGCGCCTGAGCCAGTCCGTCGGCGGCGCGATGGCTCGGCTCGTAGCCCAGCAGCCGGCGCGCCTTGCCGATGTCGGCGAGGGAGCGACGGATGTCGCCCTGGCGCGGCGCCGAGTGCTTCGCCGACGCGCCCGCCACCGACGGCTGGTACTTCGCCAGACCGTCACGGATCATCGTGAAGAGCTGGTTGAGCGACGTCTCCTGTCCGCACGCCACATTATACGCGCCACCCGTGGCGGCGCTGTCGGGAACGACCGCCGCGAGGATGTTCGCCTGCACGGCGTTGGCCACGTAGCAGAAATCGCGGCTGGTCTCGCCATCGCCGAAGATCTCGCACGGCGCGTCGTTCAACAGGTTGGCGATCCAGCGCGGGATCACGGCGGCGTACGCGCCGTTGGGATCCTGCCGGCGGCCGAACACGTTGAAGTAGCGCAGCCCCACCGTCTCCAGGCCGTAGTTCTTCTGGAACACGGCGGCGTAAAGCTCGTTCGTCGCCTTGGTGGCGGCGTACGGCGACAGCACGCGCCCCGTCTTGTCCTCCTGCTGCGGAATGGTCGTGGCGTCGCCGTACACGGAGCTCGACGACGCGTACACCACCCGCTTCGCACCTGCATCGCGCGCGGCGACGAGGATGTTGAGGAAGCCTTCGACGTTCACCTGGCTGCTGCTCACCGGATCGGCGATGGAGCGCGG
>Ga0070714_100004008_pt1 | contig 11077 bp, 15 predicted proteins | sample LARL83metaG_FD_65450 | JGI IMG/M metagenome (GOLD analysis project Ga0070714, IMG submission 65450) | Corn, switchgrass and miscanthus rhizosphere microbial communities from Kellogg Biological Station, Michigan, USA - LAR L8-3 metaG | ecosystem: Host-associated > Plants > Roots > Rhizosphere ... | reverse complement strand
CACGGCGGCGGCGCGTGACGCGCATCAGCGTTTCGGTCGTCTATGCGCTTCCCGCCGGCGCGACCGAGATCGAGCTCGACTTGCCGGCCGGGTCGAGCGTCGCCGACGCGCTCGCGCTTTCGGGGATCGGGGCGCGCCACCCGGACATCGACCTCGCTGCGGTGGAGGTCGGCGTGTATGGTGTCAGGGTCGCACTGGACACCAAGCTCTCCGATGGCGACCGGGTCGAAATCTACCGCCCGCTGCAGGCGGACCCGAAGGCGCTGCGGCGCCGGCGGGCCGTCCGCCGCCGTGCGGATTGACTTGGCCCCACACGCCGCGTATGGTGGCAAGGTCCTGAATTAGCATACAAAATGCCACCCGACATCGACCGCTGGACGCGAACCGGCCGCGCGGCAACCAACCTCCGCCGCGCCGGGGTCTACGCGCTGGCCGCCATGGCACTGGTGCTGTTGCCGCGCGCCGGGCTGGCTGCGCCGCCCACCGCAAGTGACGCGGCCGCTGCCGCCGAGCGCCCGGTGACCCGCGTGCTGCAGAGCGCCCAGGATCTGGCCATCTACGCCTTGGGGTTGATCGGCGTCGATTACCGCTACGGTGGCAACAGTCCGGAGCACGGCCTCGATTGCAGCGGCCTGGTTCGCTACGTCTTCCAGGAGGTCGTCGGCGTGACCTTGCCGCGCACATCCCGGGAAATGGCACGGCTGGGCGGCCGCGTCGCGCCCGGCGATCTCAAGGCGGGCGACCTGGTGTTCTTCAATACCCGAAGCTCGCCGTTCTCGCACGTGGGCATCTACCTCGGCGACGACCGCTTCATCCACGCGCCGCACCGCGGCGGCGAAGTCGAGATCGTCGCGATGTCGCAGCGCTATTGGCAGCAGCGCTATGACGGCGCGCGCCGGCTGGTCGGCGTGGTGATGCCCGATCTGATCAGCGCCGCGCATCCCGAGCCGGCAACCCCGGCAACCATGCGCAGCGCCGCCGTCGTCCATTCACATCGCTGACGAGAGGTTGGAGACGCTCGGTCAGTCCTTGGCCCCGCGCCGCCGCAGCGCACGCTCGATCGCATCGAACCCGCCGCGCTTGGCCCATGCCAGCGCCGTCGCGCCGTCGTCGTTTCGATGCGCGACGTCGGCGCCCCGGTCCAGCAGCAGATCGACAACGGCGGCATGCCCGCCGCGCACCGCCATCATCAGCGCCGTCGTTCCGTTCGGCGACGCGGCATTCACGTTGGCCCCGGCATCGATCAGATAGCGCGCGACGTCGGCGTGTCCGCCGGTCGCCGCATAGATGAGCGGCGTCCATCCGGGGTGATTGATCTCGGCGCCGCGCGCGCGGAGCTTCTTCACGATCGCCAGATGGCCGCCTATCGCGGCGACCATGATCGCGCTGTCCCCGTACGGATTTCTGATGTTGACCTTGGCCCCGGCGGCGAGCAGCGCATCGAGCGTCGGTTCGAAGCCCGATCGGGCCGCAATGAGGAGCACCGGGTCGCCGTTGGGATCGACAGTGTTCGGGTCGACGCCGCGCGCGAGCATCGCCGCGACCTCGCCCGAGCGGTCGATCGTGACCGACTGGATGAACCGTTCGTAGAGCGCCTGGGCGGAGGCCGGCGCCGCCAGCAACCCCGGCAGGAGCAGCGTCAGGATCCGCAGCCAGCGCAGCGCGGCGATGCCGCCGCTACGCGGCATCGGCGCTAGCCCCGATCAGACGGAAGAAATTGGCCGACGTCGCGCCGGCGATCACTTCAACCGGTACCTCGCGCAGCCGCGCGATCTCCTCGGCAACGTACCGCACATAGGCGGGCTGGTTCAGCTTGCCGCGGTACGGCACCGGCGCCAGATAGGGCGAATCGGTTTCGATCAGCATGCGGTCCAGAGGGACGCGCCGCGCAACCTCCTTGAGCGCAAGGGCGTTCTTGAACGTGACGATGCCGGAAAACGAAATATGAAATCCCAGTTCGAGCGCACCCTGCGCGACGTCCCAGGTCTCGGTGAAGCAATGCATGACACCGCCGACGTCGCCGGCGCGCTCGTCGCGCATGATGGCGAGCGTGTCGGCCGCGGCCGAACGCGTGTGGACCACGAGCGGCTTTTTGCACGACCGCGCCGCGCGGATATGCGTGCGAAAACGCTGCCGCTGCCATTCGAGATCGCCGGTAGCCCGGTAATAATCGAGCCCGGTCTCGCCGATCGCGGCGACCTTCGGGCGCGCCGCGAGCTCGATCAGCTGGTCTACCGAAGGCTCGGGCGTGTCCTCGTAGTCAGGGTGCACGCCGACGCTCGCATAAACATTGGCATGCTGGTCGGCCAGCGCGAGCACTTGCGGGAGGTCGGGCAGGTTGACGCCGATGCACATCGCGTGGGTCACGCGATTGCGGGCCATCGCTTCGAATACCGCCGGCAGGTCGGCCGCGAGCTCCGGAAAATTGATGTGGCAGTGCGAATCGACGAACACAACTACATCGTGTGGGTCGGGCGATTCGAGGCCAGCGTCTCGCCCAGCAGCCTTTCGATCGTCGCGCGCGCCGACGCGCCGGTCTCATCCGGAGTGAACTGAACGCCGATGCCCTGCGTCCGGTTGCCCTGCACGCCTTCGGGAGTGATCCAGACGACCCGGCCCTGCACCGCAATGCGTTGCGGATCGTCCATCAGCGACAGCAGCATGAATACTTCCTCGCCGAGCTGATAGGCGCGGTTGGTCGGAATGAATATGCCGCCACCCTTGAGAAAGGGCATGTACGCTGCGTACAACGCTGCCTTTTCGCGAATGTTTAGCGAAAGCACGCCGGGCCGGTTGAGCATTGCCCGTGTTGCCGTGTTGGGAGAGCGGTCCGCCGCCATGGGTTCCGAGTTCAGTTTGATCGTTGATCCGCCGCGACCGCGCCGCGGCGATGAATTTTGGCTGCGCCGTCGCTGCGCCTCAGCCGGACCGGCTGCGCGCGAACAGATCGCGATATTCGATCAGCAGCGCCTCCGCGACCAGCCGCGGCTGCAACGGATGCGCCAGCAACGCTCGTTGCTGCAACAGCGACTGATAATAGCGGAACAGCGGAACGCGCGCCACACGCGGCGCCAGCGCCGCCAGCGCGTCGCGAGCCTGCGGGTGGAAGCGCGGCGATCCGCCGCTGAGCACCGACGCAAGATCGGCCGTCCACGTCAGCAGCCAATACACGGCCGCGGCGAGCAGCGGCTTGCGCTCGTCCTTTCCCGCCGCGTCGAGGCGGGCGCCGATGGCGACCGGCGAGAGGCGCTCCGGCCGCGCAAGCTCGGCCAGCAGGCTGACGCACTCGCGCTGCAGCATCGGATCGGCGAGCTCGAGCGCGAGCAGAGGCGCCCCGCCCGCCTGTGCCAACACCCGACCGGCATCGGCCACGCCTTGCGCCTGCAGCCACGCGACCGCCGCTGCGAAGTCGGGGTCCGGTACCGGCAGCCGCTGGCAGCGGCTGAGGATCGTCGCCGGCAGGCGCGCGCTCTGATGGCTGACCAGCATCAAATAGGTATCCGCCGGAGGCTCCTCGAGCGTCTTGAGCAAGGCGTTGGCGGCGGCGGCATTCATCGCTTCAGCCGGTGCGATCACCGCGACCTTGGCGCGATGCCGATGGGTCGACAATTGGGTAAACGCGGTGAGCTCGCGAATGCGATCGACGGTGATGGCGTCGACGACGGTGACGTTGCCTTCCTCATCGGTAAGCAGAGGCTCGATCAGCCGCAAATCCGGATGTGCGCCGGCAGCCGCGTAGACGCAGCTGGGACAAACACCGCACGCGTCGCCGTCGGGGCGGGGGGCTTCGCACAGCAGTGCGCGCGCAAAGTGCAAGGCCAAGGCGCGCTTGCCCAGGCCGCGCCTGCCGGTGAGCAGCAAGGCTTGCGGCCATTGCGACCGCTGGCGCAGTGTCGCGGTCGCGAGATCGCGATGCCATGGCAGCAACGCTTGCGCCCCGGCCGATGGTGGCGGTGCCGATTCGCTCACAGGACGGCGACCAATGCGGCCAGCTCGGCACGGACATCCGCCTGCGGCCGCGTGCTGTCGATGACGCGAAAGCGCGAGGGCTCGGCCGCGGCGCGAGTCAGATAAGTCGAGCGAACGCGCTCGAAGAACCCTGGCTGTTGCCGCTCGAATTTGTCCAAGGGCCGTCCATCGGCTAGCCTCTCGCGACCGACCTCGACCGGGACGTCGAACAGCAGCGTCAAGTCCGGGCGGAAGTCGCCCAGCGTCAGTCGCTCGAGCGCGGCGATGCGTTCGGCAGCAACGCCGCGGCCGCCGCCCTGGTAGGCGTAGGTGGCATCGATGAAGCGGTCGCAGACGACCCAGACTCCCTGGTCGAGCCGGGGCCAGATCTCGCGCTCGCAATGCTCACGACGCGCGGCGAACATCAGCATCGTCTCGGTCAACTCGCCCATCGGCTGATGCAGCAGCAGCTCGCGCAGTCGTTCCCCCAGCGGTGTGCCGCCCGGCTCGCGCGTCAGCCAGACGCGGCGGCCACGGGCCTCGAGCGACTGCTTGAGCCATGGCAGATGCGTGCTCTTGCCGGCGCCGTCGATGCCTTCGACGGTGATCAGGCGGCCACGGGATGAGTCAGTCGTCAATGGAAGGCGGGGGTCGGCGCGACAAACGAGCGAGCGACGTCAGAACAGCGCGTTAGCGCCCGCCGCGCTGATATTTTGCCACGGCCCGATTGTGATCGGCGATATTGGTCGAGAACTCGCTCGAGCCGTCGCCGCGCGCGACGAAGTACAGATAGGGCACCGCCGCCGGATGCAAGACCGCATCGAGCGATGCCTGGCTCGGCAGCGAGATCGGCGTCGGCGGCAAACCGCTGCGGACGTAGGTGTTGAACGCGTGATCGTTTTCGAGATCGCTTTTCTTCAGGTTGCCGTCGAAACGCTCGCCGATGCCGTAGATCACGGCCGGATCCGTCTGCAGACGCATGCCGAGCTTGAGTCGATTGATGAATACGGCCGCGACCAGCGGCCGGTCCGCGGCGCGGCCGGTTTCCTTTTCGACGATCGATGCGAGCGTCAGCGCCTCGTAGGGATTGGCCAAGGGCAAGCCGCTCGCGCGCGAAGCCCACGCCGCGTCCAGGCGCTCGTGCATCAGGTGGTAAGCGCGCTTGAGCAGCGCGGTGTCGGTCGATCCGCTGGCAAAATAGTAGGTGTCCGGGAAGAAAAGACCTTCGGGAGCAGTTTCCGCGGCGCCGATGCTGCGCATCAGCTCCGCATCGGGGAGATCGATCGCGCGCTTGACGATCTTACTGTCGCTTTTGAGCGCCGCCTTCAAGTCGCGCACGGTCCAGCCTTCGACGATCGCGAACGACGACTGGGTAACATCGCCCTGCGTCAGTTTGGCCATCAAGGCTGCGAGCGTCGTTCCCGGGCCGATCTCGTAATTGCCGGCCTTGATCGCACGGTCGCCGCGGCTGATCCGTGCCAGCGCGATCAGCGTCCAGTCGGCGGGCAATATGTCCGCGGCCGTCAGGTCGCGCGCGACCGAGCGCAGCGTCGCGCCCGGTCTGACTGTCAGCGCATAACCATCCGGCGGAACGTGCAGCGGCTGCGTCGTCGCCCACCAGTACGCGGCGCCGCAGGCGACCAGGGCAAGCACCAGCAATCCCACGATGAAGCGCATCGGCGACGGACCCGGAAAGCGAACCCGGGCGATTATAATGGCTGCATGCACTCAAGCTTGCCGTTGCAGGCGCCGCGCCCGATTCGATCGCTGCGTGGCTTTACGCTGGTCGAAGTCCTGGTGGTCATCGTCATCCTGGGTATTCTCGCGGCGCTGGTAGTGCCGCGCGTGCTCGAGCGACCCGACGAAGCGAGAGTGATCGCGGCGAAAAACGATATCGCCGCGATCAGCCAGGCACTCAAGTTGTACCGGCTGGACAATGGTCGCTATCCGACCGGCGATCAGGGCTTGTCCGCTCTCGTGACCAAGCCGGTGCAGCCGCCGGTCCCGCCGAACTGGAAGCCGAACGGCTATCTCGAACGGCTGCCGAAGGACCCGTGGGGCAACAACTACCAGTACATCAATCCGGGGCTGCGCGGGGAGTACGACGTGTTCAGCTTCGGCGCGGACGGTGCGCCGGGCGGCACGGGGTTCGACGCCGACATCGGCTCGTGGGACCTCTAGGCGCGCCGCGCAGCGGGGTCGGCCGCCCGGCCGGGTTCACGCTGGCGGAGATACTCATCGTGCTGCTCGTCGTCGGGCTGGCCGCGGGGCTCGTCTACGCGCGCTTCGACACCGATCCCAAGCGCACCGTCGAGCGCGAAAGCGCGCGCCTGGCGGCCGCTCTCGAGCACGCGGCGCAGCTTGCGCAATGGAAGGACGAAACCGTCGGCGTTTCGGCCAGCGGCAACACTTATCGATTCTGGCGTCTGCCCGCGGGAAGCTCGACATGGCAACCGATGTCGGCCGACGATGTCCTCGAACCGCGTGTCCTGCCCGCTCCGCTCGGGATCGCGATGCGCGAATATGCGGGACTTCCGGTCGCCGCCGACGCGATCCTGCCGCTTCGCGCCAGCGGTCGCAACGAGCCCTATGTCATCCAGATCACCTCGCCCGAATGGTTTACTCAGCTCGCCGCCGATCCGTTGAACCGCGTCGCTCTGACCGGCCCGATCGCGCGCTAGCACGGGCCGGCTTCACGCTGGTCGAGGTGCTGGTCGCGCTGGCGATTGTCGCGGTCGCCCTCGCCGCCGGGTTTCGCAGCATCGCACAGAGCGCCGAAAGCGCGACGGCGCTGAAGTCGCGCACGCTGGCCCTATGGGTGGCGCAGAATCGCCTCGCCGCCGCACAGCTTGAATCGCCGACGCCTGCGTCGGGCGAGCGCAGCGGCACCGAGACGCAGGCAGGCGCCGCATTCGCGTGGCGCGAAACCGTCAGCGGGACGCCGAACCCGGCCTTTCGCAAGATCGAGATCGATGTCGGCGATGCGGCCCGACCCGACTACACGCTGGCGCGCTTGGTCGGCTATCTGGGCGAGGCGCAGTGACGGGCACGTCTCAGGGTGCGAAGCGTTCCGGCTTCACGCTGCTGGAAGTGCTGATCGCGATTGCGATCGTCGCGCTGCTCGCGCTGATGGGCTATCGCGCGCTGTCCGCGCTGTCGGATAACGAGTCGCGCCTGTCGATGGAGGCGGCGAGATGGCGCACGCTCGATCTTTTTTTTGCGCGACTCGAAGCCGACCTGCGCGAGGCGGTGCCGCGCGCGGCGCGCAGCGGCGCGACGCGCGACCCGGCCTGGCTGGCGGGCGTCGATGCGGCAGGCAATGGAGCGCTCGCGTTTTCACGCGCCGGCGCCGACTTTGCGATCGATCCCGGGAGCGGCGGACAAAGGCTCGGCTATCGGTTGCGCAACGGCAGCGTCGAAGTACTGTATTGGCCGGGATATGATCGCCCGCGCGACAGCGAGCCCACCGCCTACGTCCTGCTTTCCGGCGTCACGCAGTTTCGGCTGTCGTACCTGACCGCGACCGGCCGCTGGGTCGACAGCTGGCCGCTCGCCGGCGAAGCGGACCTGCCACGGGCAACCCGTGTCGCCGTGACGCTGGCGTCAGGCGAGGAGATCGAGCGATGGCTGGCACTTCGCTGATCGCGACCGCACGCGGCGCCGCCGTCGTGATCGCGATGCTGCTTGCCGCGCTGGCCGCGACGATCGCGGCGACACTGCTTTGGCAGCAGCAGCGCTGGATCAACGAGCACGCGCACCGGCGCGATCAGGTGCAGGCACAGGCGCTCGCAATGGCCGGCGTGCAATGGGCGCGCCAGATCGTCCATGACAACGCAACCGGTGGCGTCGTACACCTCGGCCAGCCGTGGGCGCTGAAACTTCCGGCGCTGCCGATCGAGAACGGCTCGATCGCCGGTTACATCGTCGACGCGCAAAGCCGGATCAACGTCAACAACATCGCCGGTGTCCCGGCCGCACCCGCGCCGACGCGCAGCGCCTTGCAACGCCTGTTCGCCGCGCTGGCGCTGCCGCCGTCGCTGCTCAATGCGATCGCCGACTGGGTCGATGCGGATGACCGCGTCAGCGAGCCCGGCGGCGCGGAGGATGCATGGTATCTGAGCCAGCCGCGACCCGGCCTCGCCGCCAACGCTCCGGTGCGACGGGCGAGCGAATTGCTCGCGGTTCGTGGTGCGGACCCGGGCTCGCTCGCGCGCCTTCTGCCGCTCGTCGGCGCGCTCGACGCGCCGGCTGCGGTCAACGTCAACACCGCACCGCCCGAAGTCCTGACCGCCGTCGTCGGCGGCCTCGATGCCGCAGGCGCCGCGGCGCTGGTCGCGTCACGCGCGCAAACGCCGTTTGCCAACATCGCCGACTTCCGCGCCCGCCTGCCGCCAAACCTGGTGGTCGATGAAACCCTGATCGATGTCAGAAGCGATTGGTTCGAAGTATCGATCGAAGCACGACAAGGCGACACCTTGGCGCGCGCGCGCGCCTTGCTCAAACGCGTGCCCGCGGCCAACACCTGGCCGCTGGTCGTGTGGGAGGTCGTCGAATGACGTCGTGCGATCGCGGCCCTGCCGACGGGTCGCGTACAATCGGCGCGCACTGGCTTTGGATGTGCACGATGACCCGCCGATGACCACGCTGCGCGTGCTGCTCGACGCCGCGCCTGCCGCCGAACGCGCCGCGGACTGGGCGCTGTTCGCCAGCGGCGGGCGGCTGGTCCGCACCGGCCGCGGCCGCCCCGCCGACTGGCCGGCGCGAGACAGCAGCGAGGCGGTCATTGCCGCGACGTGCGGCAGGCTGGTGACCTTGACCTTGCCGCCGCTGCCGGTACCGCGCGTGGCCGCCGCTGCGGGCTACGCGCTCGAAGATCAGCTCGCCGGGGCTCCTGAAGAAAGCCATGCAGCGTTCGCCGCGCAAGCGGCCGATGGCACGGTGCGCGGCGCCATTGTGTCAGCCTCCTGGATGCGCGCTTTCCACGCAGGGTCGCAGCGCATCGGTATACGCTGGGATCGCATCGTCCTCGAGAGCGATCTCGCACGGCCTCCTGCCTCCGGCTGGTGCTGGTGCGCGCGGTCGACCGCCGATAACGGTTTCGTCGTCACCGATCGCGGTGCGTCGATCGGCGTCGGCGCAGCGGGAGACGGCGGCATTCCGCCGGAGCTCGCGCTGGCAATCAAGGCCGCAGGCCCGCACGCGCCGCGTGTCGTTCGGATAGACATCGACGGCATCGGCCCGGAGCGACTCGCGCAGGCGAAGACCGAGACCGGCGTCGCGTTCAGCGCGGGCGCGCCGTGGCGCTGGTTCGACGCGACACCACAGGCATTCGCTGCCGCGGTCAACCTCGCGACGACGGGCGCCGATGCCGGCGCACCAGCGCCGCGATCGACTGCGCTGCGCCTGTTTCGTCCGGCGCTGGCGATCGCGGCACTGGCATTGGGCATCCACGTGATTGCCACGCTCGGGCAGTGGGCCTGGCTGCAATGGCAGACCCGGGCCGTCCAGCGCGAGCTGCTCGCGGTGGCGCAAGCCGCCGCACCGCAGTCCGCGGCAATGATGCCGGCGCTGCAGGCCATCGGCCGACGCGAGGCCGAGCTGCGCCATCGCGCGGGACTGGCTGCGCGCGACGATCTTTTGCCCTTGCTGGCGCGCGCCGCGCCGGCACTGGCCGCGTTGCCGGCGGGTTCGGTGCGCTCGCTGCGCTACGCCGACGGCCATGTCGTCCTCGAGCTGCAAAAAGCCGACGCCGCCCTGACCGCCGGCGTCCAGCGTGAGCTGCAAGCCCGCGGCTTAACCGCGATCGCCGCGGCCACGGCAACCGGCACGCGGCTGCGGCTGGGTCTCGATTGATGGCTAGCGCGCTCGAGCTGGATCGGCGCGAGCGGCTGACGCATTGGTGGCGCCTGCGCACGCGGGCCGAACGCGCGATGCTCGTCGCGGCGGCATCGCTGTTTGCAGCCCTCCTCGTCTGGCTGATGGTCTGGCTGCCGATCCAGGGCGATATCGCGCGACTGACGCGAGAGCTTGGCGCGCAGCGCGCCGCGCTGGCGCAGGCGCGGATCCAGGCGGACGCGCTGGCAGGGCTCGAGCGCATGACGCCGGCGCCGGTGCGCGAGGTGCGCGCCGCGGTCGACCTGGCGCTCGCGCAGTCCGGTATCAAGGCCAGCGCGATCGATCGGACCGGTGACGATCTGCGCGTTACCCTCGACGGCGTGTCCTTCAACGCCCTGACAAGCCTGCTCGAATCGTTGCAGCGCGATGCGGCGCTGCGCGTGGTCGATCTCACCGCCGCCGCGCGCGTCGAGCCCGGCATGGTTCGCGCCGAGCTCACGTTGCGACGCTAGCGATGCGTCCCTGGCTGGGCGTCGGCGCCGGCGCGATATTGCTGGCGGCAGCGCTGATCATCGAAGCGCCGGCGAGTCTGCTCGATCGCCGCGTCGCCGACCTTACCGACGGCCGGATTCGGGTCACCGCGGCAACCGGTACCGTGTGGCGCGGCGCCGGCGAGCTCGCGCTGTTGCCGGATGACGTGCGCGTTCCGATCGCGTGGCGCCTGGAACCGATGCCGTTGTTGCGCGGCGGGCTCGCGGGGTCGCTCACTGCGGGCGACGCGAATCGGCGCGCGACCTTCGCGGTCGAGCAAGAAAATTTCGTCGTGCACGACTTTGCGATCGCCTTGCCCGCCGCCTCGGTACTGCGCACCGCCGGCATTCCCGACGCGCTGGCAAATGCGGCCGGCACGCTGACGCTGGACGCTGCGGATCTTGCGCGTCGCGGCGATCGGCTCGAGGCGCGCGCCAATCTGCTCTGGACGGACGCCGTGCTCGCCGCGCCGGTGACCGGCGGCCGCATCGCGCTGGGCGAGGTACGCCTCGCGGCTGCAGGCAGCGGCAGCGAAGTCCCGGCAACGCTCTCGAACAGCGGCGGCGAGGTCGACATCGCAGGCAGCCTGCTGTTTTCGGCTCGCGGCACGGCGCAAATCGACGCGCGGATCAAGCCGCGCCCGGGGCTTGCCGCCGATCGCAACGAAGCAATCGCCGCGGCCCTTTCGAACATCGGCAGAGCGGACGGCGCCGGTGGCTACCGCGTCGTGTGGCCGCTCGCCCTGCGATGAGCCGACGCCGGC
>Ga0070714_100004003_pt1 | contig 11082 bp, 9 predicted proteins | sample LARL83metaG_FD_65450 | JGI IMG/M metagenome (GOLD analysis project Ga0070714, IMG submission 65450) | Corn, switchgrass and miscanthus rhizosphere microbial communities from Kellogg Biological Station, Michigan, USA - LAR L8-3 metaG | ecosystem: Host-associated > Plants > Roots > Rhizosphere ... | reverse complement strand
GCCAGTGTCGTCTGGGCGATCACGCTGCCCAACGGCGGCCCCACCGGCACCTTCACCAGGGACGGCCGCGAGCTGCCGTGGTAAAGCCGGCTTAGTCCCCCTGCGGGGCGGCCAGCGGCCAGCCGCCCGCGGCGAGGTGCGAGCGGACCCGGTTGATGTCGGCCTCGTTCGGCGTGGTGTGCGTAATGTCCGCGATCGCCTTCTTGATGGCCTCGGCCGACTCGGGGGCAGAGGAGAACGCCAGCTCGTCGGCGATGAGGGTGACCTCGTCGTTGGTGAGCTCGCTGCCGAGAAGGGCGAACAGCGGGATGTAGTCGTGCTCAGGCACGCCTTCCGGGTAGCCGGCTCGTAGCCAGCCGACGATCTTGGAAAGCAGCGGTGGAAGCGCCATGGTGTGCCCTCTTCCTTACTTCTTCGCCGGAGCGGGGTGGCCGAGCGTGTAGATCTCGTAGACGCACCAGCCGATGGCGGCCAGGATGATGAGGAATGCGATGGCCGCGACCACCATGCCGGCGACGCTGCCGCCGACGAGCACATCGGAGTCCCCGCCCTCGGCCGCGGCCCGCACGCGGTTCGGACCGAGTGAGAGCGAGTACAGGCCCCCCGCGAAGAGGGCGGGCAGGCCCGCCCCGGCGATCAGGCCGAACACGACGATCTTCCATAGCGCGGTCAGGTTAATCCAGGACATGTTGAGATACGCCTCTCTCGCGCTGTCAGGCCGCGGTTGCCTGGGCGGGGACCTGCTCGGGGGCGACCGTGCCGGACCATTCCGCGTTCACGTTGCTGTGGTCCACCTTGGTGGCCCGGGAACGCCAGTAGATGAGGCCGCAGAGCGCGGCCAGGACGACGAGGTCCACGATGACGCCGGCGGTGCCGCCGATGCCGTAGGCGATCCCGTAGGCGGTGGCCCCGACGATCGCCGCGGACGGCAGGGTGAAGACCCAGGCGGTGGCCATCCGGCCGGCCACGTTCCAGCGGACCTGGGCGCCCTTCTTGCCGACCCCGGTACCGATGATCGACCCGGTGGCGACGTGCGTGGTGGACAGCGAGTAGCCGAAGGTGCTCGACAGCAGGATGACGGCGGCCGAGGCGGACTCGGCCGCCATGCCCTGCGGCGACTCGATCTCGACCAGGCCCTTGCCCAGCGTGCGGATGACCCGCCAGCCGCCGATGTAGGTGCCGAGGGCGATCGCGAGCGCGCAGCAGGTGATCACCCAGACCGGTGCCTGGGAGCCCTTGGCCAGCGTGCCGTTGGCGATGAGGGCCAGGGTGATGACGCCCATGGTCTTCTGCGCGTCGTTGGTGCCGTGCGCCAGCGAGACGACGCAGGCGGAGCCGATCTGCCCGATGCGGAAGCCGTGCTTGCGCGCCCCTTCGGTGAGCGACCGGGTGATCCGGTACAGCAGCCAGGTGCCGCACGCCGCGATGAGCCCGGCGATGACCGGGGAGAGAACGGCGGGGATGACGACCTTGGAGACGAGCCCGTGCCACAGCACGGCGCTGCCGCCCGCCGCGGCCATCGTGGAGCCGATCACGCCGCCGATCAGCGCGTGGGACGAGCTGGACGGGATGCCGAACAGCCAGGTCAGCAGGTTCCAGATGATGCCGCCGGCCAGGCCGGCCGCGACGACGGTCAGGGTTACCTTGCCGGTGGCGACGAGGCCGCTCGCGATGGTGGCCGCGACGGTGAGGGAGAGGAACGCGCCCACGAAGTTCAGCACCCCGGAGACCGCCACCGCTATCCGCGGCGGAAGCGCCCCCGTGGCGATGGACGTCGCCATCGCGTTCCCCGTGTCGTGGAATCCGTTGGTGAAGTCAAAGGCCAGGGCCGTGATGACCACCAGGACGAGAACCGTGTCATTGCTCACAATGTGACGGTAAAGCCGACTTAGTAGGTTGCGAAGGTTCTCGAAAGCGTGCACTTGCCGAACATTAGGTGAATGAACGGTCAAATCGCATATGACACGGTTAAGCCCGAATTGCGCACTAGCCAGTAATAACGCGCCACCCATTGGCTACGGAAGGCGCGTTATTTCTCGTCAGGTGTCCTGAGTTGCGGTCGGCTAGGCCTCCGCCTCCGCGGCGCGCTCGGCGGGGTCGGGCGGCTGGTAGCGGTATCCCATCCCTGGCTCGGTGACCAGCCAGCGCGGCCGGGCCGGGTCTGGTTCGAGTTTGCGCCTCAGCTGCGCCATGTACAACCGCAGGTTGCCGCTCGCGTTGTCGTACCCGGGTCCCCACACGTCGTGCAGCAGCTGCCGGTGGCTGAGCAGCTTGCCCGGGTTCCGCAGCAGCACCTCGAGCAGGTGCCATTCGGTGGGCGTCAGCCTGATGCCGCCGTCCGGCTGGCCATCCGTCCCGCCTGCCCGCGCCCCGCTCGCCGCCCAGGCGTCGGCCGAACGGGCGCGGTCCGCTCCGGTCGCGTCCCGGGTCACCCGCTTGGCGGCGAAGTCGACAACCAGGTCACCGAGCCGCACCCGCGGCGGCGCCTCCGCGGCGGGGGTGCGGCGGACCGCGGCGCGCATCCGGGCGAGCAGCTCGTCCATGCCGAACGGCTTGGTCACGTAGTCGTCGGCCCCGGCATCGAGAGCCTCCACCTTGTCGGTGGAGTCGGCCCGCCCGGACAGCACGATGATCGGCACCGCGGTCCAGCCGCGCAGCCCGCCGATCACGTCGACGCCGTCCATGTCCGGTAGCCCCAGGTCGAGGATGACCAGGTCCGGCGGGTGCGCGGCCGCCTCGTCCAGTGCTTGCGTGCCGCTGGCCGCGGTCGCCACGTCGTACTGCCGCGCCCGCAGGTTGATCCGCAGCGCGCGCAGGATCTGCGGCTCGTCGTCGACGACAAGCACCCGCGTCATGCCCTCACCCCCATGGTCACCGGGTCACCCTCGTTAGTCACCGGGGGCCGCCGGGAGGCTCACCGTCATCGTCAGGCCGCCGCCCGGAGTGTCCTCGGCGGTTAGCGTGCCGCCCATCGCCTCGGTCAGCCCGCGGGACAGCGCGAGGCCGAGCCCGACCCCCGTCGTGTTGTCCGTATCGCCGAGCCGCTGGAACGGCACGAACATGTGCTCCCTGTCTGTCTCGGGTATGCCGGGCCCGCGGTCCACCACCCGCAACTCGACCCGGTCCCCGAGGGCGGACGCGGCGAGCAGCGGCGGCTTGCCGGCCGGCGCGTAGCGCAGCGCGTTCTCCGCCAGGTTCACCACCACGCGCTCCAGGATGGCCGGGTCGGCCCGCACCGCGGGCAGCGTATCGGGGATCTCCACGAGGATGTCCCGGCCGGCCGGGCCGAGGTCGTCAAGAGCCATGGCCACGATCTCGTCAAGCCCGGAAGCCCGCGGGAACAGCGACAGCGCGCCCGCCTGCAGCCTGGACATGTCGAGCAGGTTGCCGACCAGCCGGGTGAGCCGGTCAAGCGACTCGTCGGCGGTGGCGAGCAGTTCCGCGGTGTCGTCGGCGTCCCAGTGCACGTCGGGCGAGCGCAGCGAGGTGACCGCGGCCTTCGCGGAGGCGAGCGGCGTGCGCAGGTCGTGGCTGACCGCGGCGAGCAGCGCGGTGCGCATCCGGTCGGCGGCGGCGATCGGCTTGGCCGCCTCCGCCTCGGCGGCGAGCCGCTGCTGCTCGAGCGCGACCGCCGCGTAGGCGGCGAACGCGCCGAGGACCCGGCGGTCCTCGGCGGGCAGCGGCCGGCCGGTCAGGGCGAGCGAGAGCGAGTCCGTAACCGGGATGTCCACGTCGGCGTCGTCCGGCCGGGAGACCGGTCTTTCACCAGAACAGGCGGCGATGGTCCAGCCCGCCGCCGGGCCGCGCCCGCCGCTGACCGTCTGCCCCTGCCGCTCGAGCAAGCTGGCCGAGCGCATGCCGAATGCCTCCCGCGCCCGTTCGAGCAGCGCGTCGAGCGCGCCCTGGCCGCGCAGGATGGAGCCGGCCGTGGTGACGAGCAGCTCCGACTCGGCGTTGGCCCGCGCCGCCTGGTTAGTCCGCCGGGCGGTGAGGTCTACCACCCAGCTCACCACGAGCCCGACGGCGACGAACACGGCCAGCGCGAGCCAGTTGTTGGCCTCCGCGATTGTCCAGCGGTGAATCGGCGGCGTGAAGTAGTAATTCAGCAGCAGCGACGCGGCGACGGCCTCGGCCACGGCCGGTAGGAAGCCGCCGACCAGGGCGACGGCGATCACCGCGACGAGGAACGCGAGCACGTCGCTGGTCAGGTTGATGCCGGAACGGCTGCTGGCTAGCGCGACCGTGAACAGCGGCGCGAGCACCACGGCGAGGATCCAGCCGGCGAACTGCCTGCTGCGGGTGATGCCGCCCCGGTACCTGGGCAGGATGCTCCACCGGCTGCCGGCGTGCGGGTGGGTGACGATGTGCACGTCGATCGCCCCGGAGTCGCGGATGGTCCGGGCCCCGATGCCCGGGCCGGTCAGCAGGGCGAGCAGCCAGGACCGCCGGCTCGCGCCGAGGACGAGCTGGGTGGCGTTCTCCGCCTTGGCGAAGGTGAGCAGCGCCTCGGAGATCTCGTCGCCGACCACCTGGTGATAGGTGCCGCCGAGCGACTCGACCAGCTGCCGCTGCCTAGCCAGGTTGGCCGGGTTGGCGCCGGTGAGCCCGTCGGACTTGGTGACGTGTACCGCGAGCAGGTCGCCGCCGGTCGACCTGGCGGCGATCCGCGCCGCCCGCCTGATCAGCGTGTCGCCTTCGGGGCCGCCGGTGAGCGCGACGACGACCCGTTCCCGCGCCTCCCAGGTGGCGGTTATGTCGTGCTCGGCGCGGTACTTCTGTAGCCCTTCGTCAACCTTGTCGGCCAGCCAGAGCATGGCGAGCTCGCGCAGCGCGGTCAGGTTCCCGGTGCGGAAGTAGTTGGTGAGCGCCGCGTCGATCTTCTCCGGCGGGTAGATGTTGCCGTGCGCCATCCGGCGGCGCAGCGCCTCGGCAGTCATGTCGACCAGCTCGACCTGGTCGGCGGCCCGGACCACCGCGTCGGGTACCGTCTCCCGCTGCGCGACCCCGGTGATCTGCTCCACCACGTCGGTGACCGACTCGAGGTGCTGGATGTTGACGGCGGAGATCACGTCGATGCCGGCGTCGAGCAGCTCCTCGACGTCCTGCCAGCGCTTCTCATGCCGCGAGCCCGGCACATTGGTATGCGCGAGCTCGTCGACGAGCGCGATCTGCGGCTTGCGGGCGAGCACCGCGTCGACGTCCATCTCTTCCCACTCGCTGCCCCGGTAGGACAGTTTCTTGCGCGGGATGATATCCATCCCGTCGAGCAGCGCGATCGTCTGCGGCCGCTGGTGCGGCTCGGCGAACGCGACTACCACGTCGGCGCCGCGTTCCGCGCGCCGGTGACCCTCGCAGAGCATCGCGTACGTCTTGCCGACCCCGGCGGCGGCCCCCAGGTAAATCCGCAGCTGCCCGCGGGGCCTGGCGCGGCCGGCACTGTATCCGCCCATGCTTCTAATACTGCGGCATCCGCGCAGGTCACTTAGACCAACCTAACGACATCCATGCGACGTTCGGGTACTCGCGCACCGCCCACCTGGCTGGCGGCGGGTCCGCGCACCTCCCCGCCGGTTCCCTGGCAAGATCGTGGTCATGAGTATCGTGAAGATCAACGCGATCACGGTCCCGGCGGACAGCGGGGACGAGCTCGCCAGGCGGTTCGCGGCCCGGGCGGGCGCGGTGGACAACCAGGACGGCTTCGAGGGGTTTGAGCTGCTCAAGCCGGCCGATGAGCGGACCACGTGGCTGGTGGTGACCCGCTGGCGGGACGAGGGGTCGTTCCAGGCGTGGCTGAGCTCGCCCGCCTTCGGCCACGGCCACCGCTCGGCCGCCGAGCGCTCGGGCGGCGAAGCGCCGAAGCCGGTCGGCGTGCACAGCGAGCTGTGGTCTTACGAGATCGCGGGCGGGTCTGCGGGCTGACCCTCTCGCCGGACGGCGGACTGACATGGCCGATTCGTGGAATGACCGCGCGTACCTGCGCGGCGCCCAGTACAAGACCGACACCAACCTGGCGTCCCGCCAGTCGATCTACGCCTACCAGCGGCCGCGCGTCGACCTAGCCGCCTGGGTACTCGACCTGGCCGGCCCCGCGCCATCGGACACGATCGCGGACGTCGGCTGCGGCAACGGCATGTACCTGGCGGAGCTGACCAGGCGCGGCCTGCCCTGCCGGGTGCTGGGCGTGGACCTATCCGTGGGCATGCTGACCGCGGCCCGCCAGCGGGCGGCGGCCGCCGGGCCGGCCAGCCCGTCCCGGCCGGGCACGCCGTCCGCGCGCCTGGCGCTGGCTGCCGGCGACGCGACCGCGCTACCGCTGCGCGACGGCGCGGCGGACCTGACGCTCGCGGCGCACATGCTGTACCACGTGCCCGAGCCGGCGGATGCCCTCCGCGAACTGCGCCGCGTCGCCCGTCCCGGCGGCCGGGTCGTCATCGTGCTCAACGGCGCCGGCCACCTGCGCCAGCTGCGCGCCGCCGTCGCCGCAGCGCTCGGCGACGCCACGGCGCCCCGCGGCGAGCGGGTCACCCTGGACGACGGCGAGTCCCTGGCCAGGTCCCTCTTCGGCCAGGTCACCCGGCACGATTTCACGACCGAGCTGCGCGTCCCGTCACCAGAACCGATCGCGGACTACGTCCGCTCGCTGCCGGGCGCCCGCCACGGCAGCGACCTGGAGGACCTCGCCGCGACCGTGGCAGCCGCCATCCCCAAGACCCCGGAAGGCCACTACTTGATCACCACCCACACCGGCTGCCTCATCTGCCACGTCGATTAGTGCCGCACCCGTGATGCTCCCGCCCGTCGGCGCCGCCTCGCACCCGGAGATGACTTCCTCGCATAGCTGGTGACCACGGAAAACACTCCTTGCATAGCGGGGGCCCATGATCACCGTCGGTATGCGGCGAATGTCCAGCCCCCGGCTATGCAAGGCAATGTCAGGAACTTAAGAGATTGTGCACCTGGGCGGGCACCTGGTGGCGGCGTGGCTGGCTGACATGGGACGAAGCTCCCGCTAGAACGGCGATTGCCTAGATCGTTCGTCCTGCAGCGGGAGCTTCGTTGGCTGTTCATGGTGCCATGCCGAGTGGCTGGCTGTCGCCGCGGGGGCGGGTGCTGGGGCGGGCCGGTATCGGGGTGCTGTCGTGGGTGATCCCGGCGGGGCTGGTGGATGAGGCGGTGGCGGACGGGCTGGCGTGGGAGGTGCGGCTGCGGGAGCTGCCGGCCCGGGTCGCGGTGTACTTCACTTTGGGGTTGTGCCTGTTCAGCGGCCTGCCGTACGGGCAGGTGGTGCGCCGGGTGGTGTCCGGGCTGGAGGCGGCGCTGGCCGGCGCGGGGTGGGCGGTGCCGTCGGCCACGGCGCTGACCGGGGCGCGGCGGCGGGCCGGGGAGCAGCCGCTGAAGTCGGTTTTCACCCGTTTGTGCTCGGCGCTGTCGCCCGGCAGGGCGCCGTGGTCGCACCTGGGCGGGCTGCTGGTCGTGGCGTGGGACGGGACCACGCTGGCCGTGCCGGACACCCCGGCGTGCGCGGCGGCGTTCGGCCGGCCCGGCGCCGGGCGGCGCCGCGGCCCGGATGCCGCCGCGCGGGAGCCCGGGGCCCAGTTCCCGCAGGCCCGGCTGGTCGCCCTGGTCGCGTGCGGGACCAGGGGCCTGCTCGGCGCGGCCCTCGGCCCGGTCCGCGGCCCGGGCTCCGGCGAGGGCGTGCTGGCCCGGGACCTGCTGCCCGCGCTGCGGGCGGGGATGCTGCTGCTGGCCGACCGCGGGTTCTACAGCTACTTCCTGTGGACGGCCGCCGCGGCCACCCGCGCTGACCTGCTGTGGCGCGCCCGGGCCGACCTGCGGCTGCCCCCGCTGCTGGTGCTGCCCGACGGGTCGTGGCTGTCGCGGGTCACCGCGCCGCAGCGCGAGCCCCGGGCGGCCCCGGGCCCCCGGGCGCGCCGCCGCGGCCCCCAGCCGCCCCCGGTGACCGTCCGGGTCATCGAGTTCCTCGTCACCGTGTCCGGCGACGACGGCGGCTCCCGGACCGAGCGGTACCGGCTGGTCACCACCCTGACCGGCCACCGCGCGTTCCCGGCCGCCGCGCTGGCCGCCTGCTACGCCCGCCGCTGGGCCGCGGAGACCGCCTACGCCGAGCTGAAGACCAGCCTGCTCGGCCCGGGCCGGGTGCTGCGCAGCCGCACCCCGGACCTGGCCCGCCAGGAGATATGGGCCGCCCTGGCCGTCTACCAGGCGATCCGTATCCTTATCGCCCGCGCCGCGGCCGGCGCGGGCATCGACCCCGGCCGCATCTCGTTCACCGCCGCGCTGGACGCCTGCCGCCGCAGCCTCACCGCCGGCCGGCCCGCCGCGGCCCTCGCCGCGCTCGAGGCCGAGATCACCAGCCCCCGCGCCCTGGTCCCGCACCGGCCCGGCCGCATCGCGCCCCGCGCCGTCAAGCGCCCCCGCTCCGGGTTCCCCATGCAACGCCAGCCCCCCGGCCAAACCCTCACCCGGCACGCCAGCTACGCCATCACCATCACACCACCCGCCACCACCAGCAACCAGCGCAAACACGCCCAGGCCGCCCCCGCCAGCCCGCCTTAAGTTCCTGACATTGCTATGCAAGCAGCGACCCGGCGGCGATCTTCTCGGACGGCTACTCTTCAGCGCGGTGAGCGAGGTGGCGCCGCAGTCGGGTAGGACCGGGCTGCCCGCTGCCGAAAGCGTCGCCGCTGATCGGCATGACCAGGCACCGGTTCTCGGGCCTCAGCTGAGGGTGAGTGACGGTTCACCTGCCCAGAGCCCTTTAGAGGACGGACTTCTCCAGGCCGCTTGGGTCGCCCCAGAACCACGCGCCGCCGTCGCCCTGGGCGTCCACCGGAGTGCCGGCCGTGGCCACGGACACGACGCTGCCGTTATCGTTTCCCACGATCTGGCACCATCCGGGGTAGCAGTTGGCCCAGACGATGTAGTTGCCCGCGACGGATACGCTGGTGACGCTGACGCTGACGCCGGCGACCGGAGCCTGCAGGTCGTAGAAAATATCGCCGTCGAGGCCGGTGACCGACCCGTTGGCCTCGCCCCACAGGAGGCCGTTGGCCGTCGAGGGCGGGTACAGCGCCGTGATGGCGCTGGGGGCCGAGACCAGCGTGGTGGACGCGCCGCCGCTGGCCGGGACCTCCAGGATGTTGTTTCCTGCGGAGTAGTAAAGCCAGGATCCGGCGAGTCCGAGGTGCGCGAAGGTCCCGCCGGAGGCAAGCGTCTGGACCGTGCCGCCGTCTATCGCCATCATGCGGATTCCGCCCGCGTCGGCCCAGTAGAGGGACGTACCGTCGGTTACCAGGTCGCGGGTACCGATCGCCGCCGGCGAGGTGGCGAGCACGACGGCAGCACCGCCGGCCAGCGGCACGCGCTTGATCACGGACTCTTGCCACAACGGGTAGTTGGCGACGAAATAGCCGTACCAGGAGCCTCCCACGTTGGCGTAGGTGATCGCCTGGAAGTTGACCGGCGACAAGGGCGAGCTCGCTTCCTGGTACAGGATTCGCTCCTGGCCGGGCTGGTTCGTCTTCGAGGCGCGGTAGACGATGGCCTCCGATGTTCCCTGGATGGTCTGGGCTGCAGTTCCCCGGGCGGTCCGGGCTGCTACCACCGGGGCGGTCTGGGATGCTGTCCAGTAGAGGTTGCCGGTGGACTGGAGCAGACGGTTGGCGTGCGAGTAGGACAGCGTGGCAGCGGCCCCGTGCCCCCCGCTGGTGAAGTGGATGAAGTTATCCGGCCAGGGCTCAGTATTCGGGGCGTCTGGCGCATTCCATATCTTCGCCCAGCCGTAATAGTCAGTGTCGGTGTGCCAGTTGTCCTGGGAGATGACGATGTAGCTATCGTTCGGGCCGACCGCCTCGACGATGGCGACATGCCCGTCGCTCCCGATGACGGGGCTGTTGTCGTTCGCGTACCACTGCGCTACCGATCCCACCGTCGGGGTGTGGTTGACCGTGAAGCCATCTTTCTGAGCGTTGACCGGCCAGTCCGTTGCGTTACCTAGCCCGACGGGATGCGGGGCCGGGACACCGTAGATCGTAGATTCAACGAAGGCCGCGTAGTTGGTGCAGTCAGCGCCCACGCCGGTGTTGGGATCCGTCTCCTGGACGGCGAGCATGTTCCAATACGAATTAGTCCATACGTCCTGGTAACCGTGGGGCGTATACGGGGTGACGGTGCACGGGCCCGGCTGGCCGGACACGGGGGTTTCCCAGCCTTGACACAGCGGCCCCGCGTAGGAGGTCGGACTCGCCGCGGTCGTACTCACCGTGGCCGTGGTGACCGCGGTTTTCGTGGCGAACGTGGCGTGCGATCCCGGCGTGACAGCGTCCTGGACCGCGGCACTGGCGGCGTGCTGGCAGGCGGTGCCGGTCAGCGTGACCACCAGCAGGGCAGCTGACACAGCCGCGGCACGCAGCGGCCCAGATGCGCTCAGGCGGCGGACCCGACCGGCTGGTCCCTGGGTAGCAGTCATGGCGATCCAACTCCTCGATAGGTCTGGCTCGTCCCGTCCGGACCAGCCACCCGTTAAGTGCGTGCTGCCGCCTGCCTGATACCTGGCCTAGGCCAGGACTTGGCGGTCGCGGGTATCGCGGGGCGGGGGGCATAACTGGTGGCGCGCCTGGCGATCGCTAAGAGCTTTCTGGCTGACTACGCACGGCTCGACAAGGACGCGCGGAGCGCCGTCGACGCGGCGGTCGCCACGTTCGCCAGGCATCCCGATCCCGGGCTGTACGTCGACAAGCCACCGCGAAGCTGGGACGACCGGATCCGCACCTTCGACGTGGACGGGCGCTGGCGCGGCATCGCCCTGGCTCCGACCATCGGTGACACGTACTGCCTGGTCAACTCGACCCTTGATCCCGAACGAGGGCGTGCGCCGCCGGATCGAGGTGCTGAACGTGGACCGGCTTGCCTACGCCGTCGTTCGGGCGTCCCGGGAGGAAGCACCGCGCTACCGGCACGTCCTGGTGGACGATGCCCAGGACCTGCACCCGTCCCAGTGGCGGCTGCTCCGCGCTGCACGCTGTTCGTGGCGTGCACGCGGGCGCGGGATCACCTCTCCGT
>Ga0070714_100003998_pt1 | contig 11085 bp, 9 predicted proteins | sample LARL83metaG_FD_65450 | JGI IMG/M metagenome (GOLD analysis project Ga0070714, IMG submission 65450) | Corn, switchgrass and miscanthus rhizosphere microbial communities from Kellogg Biological Station, Michigan, USA - LAR L8-3 metaG | ecosystem: Host-associated > Plants > Roots > Rhizosphere ... | reverse complement strand
GAGGTCGCCGGCCCGCTCGACGACGTGACCACGCCGGCGCTCCAGGCGCCCGGCTTCGCACCGCCGAAGGGCGTGACCGGCGCCGACGTGGACCGGTACGCACTGGAGTCGTTGCGACTGTTCCTGTTGCTGCCGCTGACCCAACTCGTCGACCGGAATCCGGTCAAGGCGTTGACGTTGGGCGGCGTGGCAACCGGCCTGTTCCCGGCTGCTGCGCCGCAGCCGGGGGCAGGGCTGGTGCGCTATCTACAGCCGGAGATCGGCGCAGCGGGGGACTCGGCCGCCGCGCTGTTCCTCCGGCCGCACTGGCCGGTGATCCGGGACTCCCTCGTGGCGGGCATCATCGCCAGCGCGACGCCGGACCGGCGGGACAGGTTGTTCCCCGGTGGTCCCGCGCAGTTCATCACCAACGGTGTCGGGCTGCGCACCGGCGCCGCGGGTGTGCTGCTGGCGATGCACGGGGTGGGTGCCCGGATCCCGGCCGAGTGTGTCGACTGGCTCGTCGCGACGGCGTCGCGGACCCCGCCGTCGCTGCGCGCCGGACTCTACGACGGGCTGCACGGCGTCGCGCTGGTCTTGGACCTGTTGGGCCGTACCGAGGACAGCCGGGAGATCCTGGCGCTGGCCAGGTCGGGCGGCGATCGGGTCCCGGTGGCCGGCATGCTCGCCGGCCGGGCCGGAATCGCGTTGGCGCTGCTGCACTTCGCCCACCAGGGCGAGCACGAACTGTTCGACGCGGCGACCGACCTGGCCGACGGCCTGGCCGCGTACCTGACCGACGGTGCGCGGACCGACGGCCTGCGGCCGCCGACGAAGGCCGGCCTGCTGGGCGGCATGACCGGCGTGGCCCTGCTGTTCCTGCACCTGTACCAGCTCAGCGGCGACCAGAGTTACCTCGACCTCGCATACCTGGCGCTGCAACGCGATCTCGAACACTGCGTGCTGCTGGACGACGGCATCGTGCAGGTGCGCGACGGTTCCCGTCATCTCGGCTACCTCGACGCGGGCAGCGGCGGCATCGCGGTGGTGGCGCACGAGTATCTCCGTCACCGGGAGGACGCCGAACTCGCCGGGACCGTCCGGGCGATCCGCCGGTCGTTCCAGGCCACCTACGTCTTCCAACCGGGCCTGCTGCACGGTCGTGCCGGCGTCATCGCGATGCTCCGCCACCTCGACGAGTCACGCGACGACCAGCCGCTCGTGCTCGACCACGTGCGGCGGATGGGCTGGCACGCACTGTCCTATGAGGGCGAACTCGCCTTCCCGGGTGCGTTGCTGCAACGGCTTTCCATGGATCTGGCCACCGGTTCGGCGGGCATCCTGCTCGCCCTGCGTGCGGTCTTCGAGGACGGGCCCACCCCGGTTCTCCCCTTTCTGGACACGCGGTCACCGGTGGCCACCACGAGTACCGGAGGGAGGTGACTCACATGACCAACATCCTTGACCTGCAGGCAATGCCCAGCGTTGTCAGCCCGGCAAGCTGCGTATGCCTCAGCTGGTCCTCCAGCTGCAAGGCCGAGTAACGCCGATCAGCCGATCCAGGTGGCCCGACGATCCGTTCCTGGGGGGACGGATCGGCGGGCCACCATCGCTTGTGCGAAAGGAGATGTGGTGAACGCATCGCTGAGCGCCAACCGTGACTTCCGGCTGTTGTGGCTGGGCGGGCTGCTCGCCGCCTTCGGTTCGCAGATGGCGGCCCTCGCGCTGCCGCTGGTGGTGCTGGCCGAAACCGGCTCACCGGCCAAGGCCGGCCTGGTCGGCACGGCGTCCGCGGTGGCGCTGTTGATCACGGTGCTGCCCGGCGGCGCCATCGCCGACGCGGCCGAACGGTGGCGCCTGATGCTCTACTGCGACAGCGGCGCCGCCCTCGTCGCCGGCGTGCTGGCCGTGTCCGTGGTGCGCGGGAGTCCTTCGCTGGCCCTGATTCTGACGGCCGCGGTACTCGGCCCCGTCCTGTCGGCGTTCTACGGTCCGGCCGCGAGCGCGTTGCTGAAGGCGGCCGTGCCGGCGCCGCAACTGGGCATCGCGATGTCCCGGTTGCAGGCCCGTTCGGCCGCCGCGCGCCTGGTCGGGCCGTTGGTCGGCGGGGCGCTGTTCGGCCTGTCGCACGGGTTGCCGTTCCTGGTCGAGTGCGGCGGGCTGTTGTCGTCGGCCGGCTGCCTGCTGGCCGTGCGGGCGCGGGCCGTGCCGGCGCGACGCGCGAAGAAGATGTTGCACCCCAAGGAACTCGGCGCCGGTCTCGCCTTCATCTGGCGGCAGCCGTACCTGCGCGCGTCGCTCGTGCTGTTCGGCACGGGTCTCAATGCGGCGTTCGGCGGCCTGATGTTCGCGGCGCTGGCGCGGGGCGCCCAACTCGACCCGTCCGGCCGGTCCAGCGGCCTGGTGGTCGCGTTGGCGGGCGCGGGCACGCTGGCCGGCGCGCTGTTGGCGCCCCGGCTCAAGGCGCACGAGCATCCGCGCGCCACGATCCTGTTCGCCTGCTGGACGTGCACGGGAGCGTCGGCGCTGTTGGTGGTGACCCACAACGCGTTCGCCATGGGCAGCCTGATCGCGGTCAGCCTGCTGGTCGCGGCCGTCGGCAACGTCGGCTTCGCCACGACGATGCTGCTGTTGACGCCGTCCGAACTGGTCGGGCGGGTGCAGAGCGCGGGAGGTTTCGTCTCGATGGCCGTCCAGCCGCTCGGCCCGCTGGCCGGTGGCCTGCTACTGGGCCGGTTCGGCCCCCGGCTCACGTTCGCCATCCTCGCCGGTGTGGTCCTGTGTGGTGCCGTCGCGGCGACCCTGAGCCGCGGCCTGCACGTCGACATCGACCAACTCGAACCCGCCGCGGTCTGACGGCGACAGGCTTCGTCAACTGCGGCAACGATTTCACCAACGGCCCCATCGAAACGGAGTCCGCAGTATCACGGGCTGATACTTGGTCGGCAGCCACACCCCCGCGGGCGCCATCAGGCCCGTCCCGGCCGCTTTTCGTGTCGCGACCGTTATGGCAAGCAGAACTGTTGACAGTAGGTGGGTTTGGGCCAATCGATCTATGCTACCTACTCGGGAGTCGGCCCATTCGCCGTGATCAACGGCACTGTCCCGGCTGGACAGCGGCCACATGGCGGTGCCGACACTGCGGCGGTTCGGACGATCATCCCGTTACTCCTGCCTAGTCGCTTCTTGTCCGTTGCTTTGCGGCTGCGGCGGGCTTTACTAGGTCCAGCCTGAGAATCTGGCCAGCCGGACGACGTCGCGGGGTGCCGCCTGCGACGCCGTACACGGCCGCGCTGCGCCAGTGGGTCCATTGTGGGCGTCCAGGAAGGGTAGCGCCATGCCATTAAACGATTTCAAAGGTCCTAGGTTGTCTCGACGCGGAGCGCTCAAGGCCGGCTTCGGCGTCGTGGCGGCGGCCCAGTTGGCCCTGATCGAGCAGGCCGCGTTCACGCCCATGCGGGCGGCGGCGGACACGCTTCCGAACGGGGCAACGACGAACTTCCCCGCCATCCAGTTCGACATCGGCAACTTCATCGCCCCGCCGGTCACCCTCAACGACGGTGCCGGTAACGTCGCTTTCCAGTTCGGCCCCGTGTTCAGCTACTTCGTGCCGTGCACGCTGACCAGGACCCCGAACCAGGACGACCAGCAGGTACTGGACTGCGCGCTGAATGCGATCGAACAGCATTACGCCTTCAGCCCCAGCGGCGTCATCCTGCACGTCTCGTACGGCATCCCGTACTTCAACATGCTCCCCGGCGGCATCAACGGGTCGCTGGTCGGACCGAGGATGCCGCAGCTGCGGACCGGCCGTAACCCGGACGGCACGACGAACGCGCTGTCCGAGGCGTTGCCGATGCCCACCGACGTGATCCAGGGCTTCGTGGGCGGGCCGAACGCGCCGGTGCCGAACGTGACGAAGGACCGCTTCAACGTCAACGTGGTGATCGAACGCAACCACATGCTGTTCCAGCTCCGCAGCGACTCGATCAGCAACCTCAACGACGTGCTGGCGTGGCTGAAGGGCAGCAACCGGCTCAACAACACCGGTGTCACGTCGCCGGCCTTCAACGGTTTGATCAACTTCCAGACCACCCGCGTGCAGTTCGTGCAGCGCGGGCTCCCCCGCCTGTTGGCCGATGCCAACGGGTTCGAGTACGCCTCCCGCATCAACCCCAACTCTCCGATGTGGATGGGCTTCGCCGACCAGCACACCTCCGGCGCCGGCCCGGCCGCGATCTGCACCTTCGCCGGCAACGCGTCGGCACAGTTCACGAACAAGAACGCCGGCAACTACTTCGGGTTGGGTGGCATCCAGCATCTCTCGCACGACATCGAGGATCTGTACCAGTTCTACGCCACGCCCAACCAGGACCCGCGCCACCCCGACGGCGAGGACGCCCCCGAACGGCTCATGTACATGTTCCGCGCCAACCAGTCGGGGACCGCGGACGGACTGCCGTCCCCGTTCAACAAGAACGACCCGTTCACCAACGGCGGCGCACCCGCATTCGTCACCAACAAATTCGCCGGCACGAACGACGCGTTCCTCGACGCCCAGGACGCCGGCGGCCAGTACAACCCCAATTCGCCGGCGAGCACACAGCAGACCCAGACGTTCACCGGCCTGCCTCGCATCGGCCACGAGCAGGCGCTGCAGCGCTCGTCCCGCGCGTCGGACGGCACGCCCATTCACATCAGGGTGGACGGCCCCGGACTGTCTACTTTGGATGTGCCGGCGTTCCAGACGTTCCCCGGCGGTGACATGGTCGCGGCCGGCAGCGCGCAGCCCAAGCTGGAATTCTCGATCTTCATGCCCACCGCGGAGTCCTTCCGGCAGATGCGCGTCAACTCGGCCGCACAGGACTTCCAGGTCCGGTTCAAGGTCGACCCGGACGACAACGGCCTCGAACGGTTCGTCACGGCGACGCGGCGGCAGAACTTCCTGATCCCGCCGCGGGCCGTGCGGGCCTTCCCGCTGGTCGAGTTCATCTGATTCACCGGTGGTCCCAGGGCCAGGGACCTGGCCGCCACGTTTCGACGTGGCGGCCAGCCGTTTTATTCGTGCTCGGCTTTATTCGTGCTCGGCCAGGTCGGCCAGCCGATCCAGCGAGCTCCGCAGTTTGTCCGCCGTGGTCGCACGCGCCCGCTCGAAGCGGTTCTCGTCCCGCAACTGCGTCCAGTCGTAGGTGTGGGTCACGCGGGTGCGGTCGGTGTCGATCGGCTCGAGCTCCCACCGCCACAGGTGCCCTGGCGGCTGTTTGCCCGGCTCGGCCGGCCGCCACGCGATCCGCCGCAGCTCCTCGAACTCGACGACGTGGTTCTCGCGGACGTGGCCCTTGGTGAGCGTGACGCTGAACACCGCACCGACCGCCCGGACCCGCTGCCCGGTCGCGGCCTCGGCCAGATTGTCATTGCCGTCCCAGCGGGGTTGCTGGGCCGGGTCGGCGATCAGCTCGAAGATCGTGGCCGCGCTCGCCTTGATCTCGCGGTGGGCGCTGACAACGCGTGAACCCTGATCAGGACTGGACATGCCCGCATTCAAACACACGACGCAGAAAGCGTCATAGCACATTACGGTCGTAGTACCGGTGATACCACGTCGACTGTTGTTCGACGGTGAATCCGGTGAAGTCGCCGGCCGCTTCGCAGCGGGTCAGGTAGTCCAGAGCCTGCCGCGCGTCGTCGCCGGGTTGTGCGGCGAGGAATGCCTCGGTCGCCGCCAGGCCGGCGCCGCACAGGAGTTGTACGTCGATCGAGCAGTGCGCGTCCCAGCCGGACTCCTTGGCCTGCCAGATGAGTAACACGTCATCCAGCGATCCGTGGTGGAACAGCTGCACACAGCAGAGCCGCATCACGTCAGTGTCCGGGTCGGGCCCCGTCCGCATCGCCGCCGCGAGGATGCCGCGGACCTCGTCCAGTCGCGTGCCGGCCGGACGCAGGCCGTAACGCTCGAGAAGATCGTCCTCGGTCATCTCCTCGATGTTACGGCCCTGGTGAACTACCGATACTGTGACCGGGCAGGTACCAGGACGACCGGCACAGGAGGCCCCCATGTCAGACGGCATCGCCGGCGTCGAGGTCCTCGGCGCCGTAGGCGAACGGTACGACGAGATCCTCACGCCCCAGGCGCTCGAACTGGTCGCCCTGCTGCACCGCGCCCTGGACACCCGCCGCCAGGAGCTACTACGGCGCCGGGCCGAGCGGGTCGCCGCGATCGCGGCCGGTGGCACGCTCGACTTCCTGCCGGAGACGGCCGCGGTGCGTGACGATCCGAACTGGCGGGTCGCGCCGCCGGCGGCGGGGCTGGTCGACCGGCGGGTCGAGATCACCGGTCCGACCGACCGCAAGATGACGATCAACGCCCTGAACTCGGGCGCGAAGGTGTGGCTGGCCGACCACGAGGACGCCAACACGCCGCTGTGGGAGAACGTCATCGGCGGCCAGCTGAACCTGCTCGACGCGGTCACGCGGAACATCGACTTCACGCAGGCCGACGGCAAACAATACGCGCTCAAGCCCGACGCCGAACTGGCCACGATCGTGATGCGGCCGCGCGGCTGGCACCTGCCGGAGAAGCACATCACGGTCGACGGCGAGCGGACGTCCGGCTCGTTGGTGGACTTCGCGCTGTATCTGGTCGCATGTGGACAGAAGCAGATCGACCGTGGCCTCGGCCCCTACTTCTACCTGCCGAAGATGGAATCCCACCTGGAAGCGCGGCTGTGGAACGACGCGTTCGTCCGCGCGCAGGACTTCCTCGGCATGCCACGGGGCACGATCCGCGCGACCACGCTGATCGAGACCTACCCGGCCGCGTTCGAGATGGAGGAGATCCTCTACGAGCTGCGGGAACACTCGGCCGGCCTGAACGCGGGCCGGTGGGACTTCATGTTCAGCGTCATCAAGACCTTCCGCACGCGTGGCAGCGACTTCCTGTTGCCGGACCGGAACACGGTGACGATGACCGTGCCGTTCATGCGCGCGTACACCGAATTGCTGGTGCGTACGTGTCACAAGCGCGGCGCGCATGCGATCGGCGGCATGGCCGCGTTCATCCCGAGCCGGGACGAGCAGGTCAACGAGCAGGCGTACGCGAAGGTCGCGGCGGACAAGGCCCGTGAGGCCGGCGACGGCTTCGACGGTTCCTGGGTCGCGCACCCGGGCATGGTCGAGACGTGCCGCGAGCAGTTCGACAAGGTGCTGGGTGAGCGGCCCAACCAACTGGACAACCTGCGGGCCGACGTGCGGGTCACGGCCGCGCAGTTGCTCGACGTCCGGGCGACGCCGGGCGCGCCGACCGAGGCCGGGCTGCGCAACAACGTCAGCGTCGGCATCCAGTACCTGACCACGTGGTTGTCCGGCACCGGGGCGGTCGGCATCTTCAACCTGATGGAGGACGCGGCGACGGCCGAGATCTCGCGGTCGCAGATCTGGCAGTGGCTGCACAACGGCATCGTGCTGGACACCGGCCAACCGGTGACGGCCGAGTTCGTGGAACGTGTGGTGGACGAGGAGATCGCGAAACTCGACGGCGATCCGGCCGGCTATGCCGAGGCCAGGTCGATGTTCCTCCAGGTCGCGGTCGCCGACGACTTCGTCGACTTCCTCACGCTCCCGGCCTACGAACGCATGCCCTAATCGTCGGACGTGAACTCACGGGCCAGTGCGCGGTGCCGGCCGGCCGCCGCCCGCGCCTTGTCCGGATCGATCCCGCCGGGCATGCCGCCGAACTCCTCGAGTTGGTCGGCGAGCCGCAGCAACTGCCGGCCGGCGTGTTCGCGGCACGGCAGGCACGTCACCCGATTGGGGATGCGCGAGGTCATCGTCCGGGGCACCGTGAGGCCACAGCCGGTGGTCACGGTGCTCGAGAGATCGGCTACCAGGCCGAACGTCCGCGCGATCATGTCACGGGTCGCGGCGTCGGCGTTCAGTTTCGCGTCGACGTGGATATGCGGATCGCTCTCACCGTCGTGCATCGCCGTCCAGACTGGTCGGGTGAACCTGGCCATGCTACTGGAGGGCCGCCTCCGCGAACCACCGGTACCGTGACCGTATGCCGCGAAAGATCGTCATCGACTGCGACCCCGGTCACGACGATGCGGTCGCGATCCTGTTGGCCCACGGCAATCCCGAGATCGACCTCGTCGCGATCACCACGGTGGCCGGCAACCAGACGCTGGACAAGGTCACCTGGAACGCCCGGTCCCTGGCCACGCTCGCCGGGATCACCGGCGTGCCCGTCGCCGCCGGATGCGACCGGCCGCTGCTACGCGACGCGATCGTGGCCGAGGAGATCCACGGAACGACCGGCCTCGACGGCACCACGCTGCCCGAACCCACGGTCGAGCTCGATCCGCGCCACGGGGTCGACGTCATCATCGACACGATCATGGACGCGGACGCCAGCGAGATCACGCTCGTACCGACCGGCCCGCTGACCAACATCGCGGTCGCCGTGCGGCGCGCGCCGCACATCGTGTCGCGGGTGCGCGAGGTCGTGCTGATGGGCGGCGCGTATACGCGGGGCAACGTCACGCCCGCCGCGGAGTTCAACATCGCCGTCGATCCGGAGGCGGCGGCCATCGTGTTCGCCGCCGGATGGCCGCTGACCATGGTCGGGCTCGACCTGACGCACCAGGCGCTGGCCACGGCCGAGGTCCGGGCGCGGATCGCCGCGATCGGCACGCCGCCGGCCAGGGCCATCGGTGACCTGCTGGAGTTCTTCCGCGTCGCCTATCTCGCCGACCAGGGCATGCCGGCGCCACCGGTGCACGATCCGTGCGCGGTCGCGCGGGTGATCGATCCGTCGGTCATGACGGTCGAGGAAGCCGTTGTCACGGTGGAAACCCAGGGCCGGTTCACGTCCGGCATGACGGTCACCGACTTCCGCGGGCGGCCGGCGAACGCGCTCGTGGCGACCACATTGGACGTACCGCGGTTCTGGGACCTGGTGGTCGACGCGCTGACCGCGATCGGACCCGTCAGAGCGTGACCGTGCCCCGGATGCACGTGACGCTGTCGCCGCCGACCCACACCTCGCCATCGGCCTGCCGCACCGAGATCACGCCGCGCCGGCCGACGCGGGTGCCCTGGCCGGCCCGGTAGGAGCTGGGCGCTGTGCCGTCGCCGATGAGCCACTGGCCGATGCCCGCGTTGAGGCTCCCGGTCACCGGGTCCTCCGGCACGCCGACCGCTCCGGCGAAGCCACGCACCTCGAACGACAACTCCGACCCGTCCGGATACGCGCCGACGACGCCCACCATGAGCTCGCGCAACGCGGCGTGGTCGGGTTCCAGCGCGAGCACCTCGTCCGCCGACGCGAGCCGCACGGCCGCCCAGCCGGGCCCGTTGTCCACCCACTGGTGCGCGACGACCCGGTCCCGCTCGATGCCCAACGCCCGGGCGATCCGCTCGACGTGGTCGTCGGCCACCGGTCCGGTACGACGCAGCTCGGGCGCGCGGAAACTCAGGCCGGCGTCGGATCGCTGCACGTCCACCAGCCCGATGCCGCATTCCTGGACGATGGCGTCACCCGCCGTCGGCGCTCCGCCGGCTTCGAGCCAGGCGTGCGCCGAGCCGAGCGTGGGATGCCCGGCGAACGGCAGTTCCCCGCCGGGCGTGAAGATCCGCAGCCGGTAGTCGGCCGCGTCCGACGTGGGCCGCTGCACGAAGGTCGTCTCGGACAGGTTGGTCCACGCGGCGAACGCCGCCATGTCCGCTTCGGACAGTCCGTCGCCCTCGAGCACGACGGCCACCGGGTTGCCGAGGTACGAGACGCTCGTGAACACGTCGACCTGCGCGAAGGAACGCTCGTTCGTCATGCGGCCATTCTTCACTCGCTCCGAAACAGGTACGCGACCGCCAGGCTCCGGTACGGGCGCCACGGCTGCGCGATCGCCAGCACCTCACGCTGCGTGGGCAGGTGGTCCATGTCGTACAGCACACGGATGATCTTGCGTAACGCGAGATCGCCGGGCAGCACGACGTCCGGCCGGTCCAGCGCGATGATCAGCACGCCGTGCACGGTCCACGGGCCGATGCCCGGGATCGTGGTCAGCCGGGCCTCGATCTCCTCGTCCGAACGGCGGCGCAGGTCGGACTCGCGCAGCGAGCCGTCGGCGAACTCGGCGGCCACCGCCCGCAGCGTGGCCGCCTTCGCACGGGACAGCCCCACCGCGCGCAACTCGTCGACGGACTTGGTCAGCAGTTCGGCCGGGGTCGGCATGCGGTCGTCGAAGCCGACCAGCAGCCGATTGAAGATGCCGCGCGCGGATGCCACCGACAGCTGCTGCCCGATGACCATGAACACGAGGGCGCCGAACACGTCCATCGTCGGGAGGTGGGCCAGCCACGATCGTGGCTCGAAGTCGGGCGCCCGGTCGATGAGGCCGGCAATGACCGGGTCCGCGGCCCGCAGGTGCGCCCGCGCTTGATCATCCGTCATGGCGAAAACCGTACGTCACACCACCGTCGCGACACCGGTCGTGGCCGGCCGGGCGGCCGCGTAGCGGCGGACCAGATCGTGCATTCGGTAGTGGTCGGGTGCGTGCTGGCGCAGCAGCGACGCGTCCACCAGTTCGCGCAGCACGGCGTCCGCGCGCCCGGGATCACCCAGCAGCCGCGCCACGGCCGGTCGGCCGATATCCGGCCCCGGCAGCGTGGCCGTCAGCCCGAACACGAGCGCGGCGGCCGGGGACAACGCGTCGATCGACCACGACAGCACCCGGAACACGGCCGCCCACGCGGCGTTGAGCAGCTCGGCGATCGACGCCGGCAGCGGAAATCCGGGATGGCCGGCGAGACGGCTCGCCACGACACCGACCGCCAGCGGTAGTCCCGCGCAGCCGGCGACGAGGTCGCGGACGGCGTCGGGTTCGGCCGCGATCCGGTCGTCGCCGACGCGATCGGCCAGCAGTTCCCGGGATTCGTCGTCGGACAGCATGTCGAGGTGCAGCGCGCGGGCGCCGTGCGCGACGGTCAGTTCGTCCAGGCGGCACCGGCTGGTGACCAGGACGGTGCAGTTCGGGCTGCCCGGCAGCAGCGGCACGACCTGGTCCGCGTCGACGGCGTTGTCCAACACGACGAGCATCCGCTTGTCCGCGA
>Ga0070714_100003996_pt1 | contig 11086 bp, 9 predicted proteins | sample LARL83metaG_FD_65450 | JGI IMG/M metagenome (GOLD analysis project Ga0070714, IMG submission 65450) | Corn, switchgrass and miscanthus rhizosphere microbial communities from Kellogg Biological Station, Michigan, USA - LAR L8-3 metaG | ecosystem: Host-associated > Plants > Roots > Rhizosphere ... | reverse complement strand
GGCTCAGGGTCGCGTTCGTGGGCGGGCCCAGCGGAACGGGACGAGCCGACCCGGACGGGCTTGCCGAGCTCTCCGCGGCGCTCGGTATCTCCGGCATCGTCCGGCTCGAGCCGCCGTGCCCCCAGCCCGAGCTAGCCGAGTGGTACCGCGCCGCGACCGTGGTCATGGTGCCGTCCTGCTCGGAGTCGTTCGGCCTGGTAGCCATGGAGGCACAGGCCTGCGGCACGCCGGTGGTTGCCGCCTCGGTCGGCGGCCTGCGCACGGCGGTGGCCGACGGCGTCTCCGGCGTGCTCGTCGACTCCCGTGACCCGGTCCGCTACGCGCGCGCCGTCCAGGACCTGATCGCGCGGCCGGACACGCTGGCCAGGCTCGCGCGGGGCGCCCGCGAGCACGCGTCGAGGTTCGGCTGGGGCGTGACGGTCGACCGGCTGCTCGCGCTCTACGCCGGGGCCATGGCCGACGCGACCGAGGCGGTCGACGCTTGACGGCCGGCCCGGCTCCGGCCGGCGACGAGCTGGCCCGGGTGGTCGAGGCGGCCCTGGCCGGCCTGGACCTCTCCTTCGAGTCCCCGCAGCCCGGGGCCTACCTGGTGCGGCTGGAGGGCCAGCACCGGCTGGCCACCATGACCTGGCTGATCGTCGGGACGCACAGCCTGCACGTGGAGGCGTTCTTCTGCCGGCAGCCGGACGAGAACCACGCGGCGTTCTACCGGTTCCTGCTCGAGCGCAGCGGCCGCATGTACGGGGTGCACTTCGCGCTGGACCCGGTCGGCGACGTCTACCTGGTCGGGCGGCTGCCGCTGGCCTCGATCAGCGCCGACGAGATCGACCGCCTGCTGGGCTGCGTGCTCAGCTACTCGGACGAGAACTTCGACCCGGCGCTCAAGCTCGGCTTCGCCTCCTCGATCCGCCGGGAATGGGCCTGGCGGGTCAAGCGCGGCGAGAGCCTGGCCAACCTGCGCGCGTTCGCCGCGCTCGCCGACCCTGACACCTCCGACGGCAGCTAGAGCGCCGCAGGTCGAGCAGGTCCAGCATGTTCCTCGCGTTGGCGTCCCGGTAGGTCATCGCGGGCAGGTGGCCGCGGGCAGCGTGTCGTTCACCTGCCCGATTCGACGAAGCCGTCGTTCCTGCCGTGGCCGAACTGGACGTGGCTGTTCAGCCAGTCCTGGGCCGGGTGGCCGGTGAGCTGGCAGGTGGTGGGCATGCGGAACGCGTGCTGGAGGTCACCGTTGGCGTAGGGGTTGGTGGCCAGCGGCCGCCCGGCTGCCGGTGCGCTCAGTCTCCCGGCCCCGGGTATTTAACGGGGCAATTTATGACAACTAACAGAAAACGGATGCATGTCCGGAGCGTCAACTCCGCGGCGGGCGGGACCGCGGGCCCCGGTCACGCGGCGGTCACGGTCCGGGACCAAGACTGCGGCCGTGGGCGCCGCGGGTCACGCCAGTGGCCGCGGCAGGGTACAAAGAAAGGGAACCATGGCGGCGAGGGAAACCGACCCGGTCGGGGACATCGGCGTCCTGACGTTCAGCGAGCCTGAACCCGGCTTACAGCCATTCCCAGGATTCAGACGGCACATTAGGAATCTGGACTCGTGCACCTTGCGGGCGCCGGGCCCGGGCACGCAGGAAGGATCGCGCTATGCGGCGGAACGACGTGCAGTTCGCGGCCGCCGCGCGCGACGATGGCATTCGCAAGATCAGCAAGGTCACGTGGCGCGCCGGGGCGGCAGGCGTCGTGTGTTCCGCGCTGATCGCCGTGGCCTTCGGGCACCATGCCGCCGCTCAGCCACAGAAAGGCGGCGATCAGGGTCAGGGCACGATCGTGATCCCGGCCCAGCCCCCGGCTCCCGCGCACGGCGCGGGACAGGTGAACTCAGGAGCGTCGTGACCACCCTCACCACGGGGACCGATACCTTCAGCGTGTTCGGCACCACAGCGACGCTGCTGGTCAGTGAGCCGGACATGGTGGAGGCGGCGCGGATCATCGCCGACGAGCAGCTGGCCGCGGTAGACCGGGCTTGCAGCAGGTTCCGCCCCGACTCCGAGCTTTCCCGGCTGAACGCGGCCAACGGCGCGGTCACCGGCGTGAGCGACCTGTTCGCCGAGCTGGTGGAGGCCGCGCTGCGCGCGGCCCGGCTCACCGACGGCGCCGTCGACCCGACCTGCGGCCAGGCCCTCGAGGAGATCGGGTACGACCGCGACTTCGCGGTGCTTCAGGCGGACGAGCAGCCGCGGCACCGGGCCCGGCCCGCCCGGCGGGTGCCCGGGTGGCGCAGCGTCCAGCTCGACCGCAAGCGGCTGCTGGCCCAGCTCGCGAACGGGGCCCAGCTCGACCTCGGGGCCACGGCCAAGGCCTGGGCCGCGGACCGGTGCGCCGAGGTCATCGCGGCCAAGATCGGCGCTGGCGTGCTGGTCAGCCTGGGCGGCGACATGGCGGTGGCGGGGCCGCCGCCCGCGGACGGCTGGCGGGTGCGGGTCACCGACGATCACGCGGCCGGGCCGGAGGCGCCCGGGCAGACGGTGACGATCCGCACCGGCGGGCTGGCCACCTCCAGCACCACGGTGCGCACCTGGGCCGTGGGCGGCCGCCGGGTGCATCACATCATCGACCCGGCCACCGGCGAGCCCGCCGGGTCCTGCTGGCGGACCGTGAGCGTGGCCGCCGGGCGCTGTGTCGACGCCAACACCGCCAGCACCGCGGCGATCATCCGCGGCGAGGCGGCCCTCCCCTGGCTGAACGAGGCCGGCCTGCCCGCCCGCCTGGTCCGGCACGACGGGTCCGTCGAGACCATCGCGGGCTGGCCGCACGACCCGGGGCCGACCGAGGCCGCATGAGCCACCGCTCCACCCCGTGACCGGCAGCCCCGCGGCAGGGCCGCCGATCGCTCTCGTGGTCAACTCCTCCACGCCCCTGTGGTACCTCACCCGGGCCACCGGCCTGGTCGCGCTGGTCCTGCTGACCGCGAGCATGGCCCTCGGCCTGCTGTCCTCGGTCAAGTACCAGCGCCCGGCCTGGCCCAGGTTCGTGACCGGCGCGCTGCACAGGAACGCCTCGCTGCTCGCGCTGGCCTTCACCGTGATCCACATCGTGACCACGCTGGCCGACAGCTACGCCCCGGTCCGGGTGCAGGACACGGTGATCCCGTTCATCTCCGCGTACCGGCCGCTGTGGCTGGGCCTGGGGGCGATCGCGTTCGACCTGATGCTGGCGCTGGCCATCACCAGCCTGCTGCGGACCAGGATGCGCTACCGCACCTGGCTCCTGGTGCACTGGAGTGCCTACCTGTGCTGGCCGGTCGCGGTGCTGCACGGGCTCGGCACCGGCTCGGACACCGCGGTGAACTGGGTGCTCGGGCTGACCCTGGCCTGCGTCGGGCTGGTCGTGGTGCTGACCGCGTGGCGGCTGGCCTACGGGTGGCCCTCGCACGCGGCGGCCCGCCTGGCCGGGGCGCTCGCGCTGGTGGTCGCGCTCGTGGTGGGCGGCGCCTGGCTGGCCGCGGGCCCGCTGCAGCCGGGCTGGGCCCGGCGTTCTGGCACGCCGACGCGGCTGCTGAACGGCGGCGCCCAGCCCACCACCCCGGTCCGGGGGACTCGTTGAGTTCCGCGGGGGCGGTCAGCAGCGCGGAGCCGAGCCCGCTGCCCCCGGCCGGGCTGCCGCGGCTCGTCCAGCCCGGCGGGCCGCTGCCGCTCGCCGATCACCTCGACTCCTACGGCCCGGTGCCGTTCCGCGACCCGGTGGGCCGGATGGGCGGGGCCGGCCGGCCCGGCCCGGCCGACGAGCTGATCAGCGAGGTGGAACGGGCCGGGCTGACCGGCCGCGGCGGCGCGGGCTTCCCGGCGGCCCGCAAGATGCGGGCCGTGGCCGAGACCGGCCGCCGGGCCGGCCCGCTGCACAGCCAGGTGGGCACCGTGCTGGTGGCGAACGGCGCCGAGTCCGAGCCCGCCAGCGGGAAGGACCGGATGCTGCTGGCCCGCGCCCCGCATCTGGTTCTGGACGGCATCGCGCTGGCCGCCGAGGCGGTCGGGGCCACCCGCGGCTACCTGAGCCTGCACGATGGCGAGGACGAGCTGGCCGGCCAGCTCGCCGCCGCGATCACCGAGCGGGAGCGGGCCGGGCTGAACCGGGTGCCAATCCAGCTCGTCCGGGTCACCGGGGGCTACGTGGCCAGCCAGGAGACCGCCCTGCTGAACCGGCTGAACGGGGGCCCGGCCAAGCCCACATTCGTGCCGCCCCGGCCGGCCCAGAGGGGCGCGCACGGGCGGCCCACGCTGGTCCAGAACGTCGAGACCCTGGCCCACGTCGCGCTGATCGCGCGGTTCGGGGCGGACTGGTTCAGGGAGCTGGGCACGGCCGAGGCGGCCGGTTCCGCCCTGGTCACCGTCACCGGCGCGGTCCGCCAGCCCGGCGTGTACGAGATCGCGCTCGGCACGTCCGTCGGCGACCTGGTGAGCCAGGCCGGCGGCCCGTCCGAGCCGCTGCAGGCGGTCCTGGCCGGCGGGTACTTCGGCGGCTGGCTGCCTTACGACCAGGCGGTGCGGGTCAGCGACCCCGCGCTGCGGGCGGCGGGCGCCTCGCTGGGTCCCGGGGTTCTGGTGCTGCTCCCCGAGTCCGCCTGCGGGCTGGCCGAGACGGCCCGGGCGGCCGCGTACCTGGCCAGCCAGAGCGCCGGGCAGTGCGGCCCGTGCCTGAACGGCCTGCCCGCGCTGGCCGAGGCGCTGGGCCGGGTGGCGTTCGGCCGGCCGGACCCCGGGGTGCTCCGCTGGGCCGAGGAGCTGCTGGGCCTGGTCGCGCGGCGGGGCGCGTGCCACCTGCCGGACGGCACGGCAGCGTTCGTGGCCAGCGCGCTCTGGACGTTCGCCGAGGAGATACGCGGGCACGGCTCGTCCGGGCCGTGCGCCCGGGTCGGGCACGCGCCCGTGCTGCCCGCGCCGCGGCCGGGCGCGCCGTCAGCAGCCGGCCCCGCCGGGAGGCGGGGATGACCGCCGGCCAGGGGGAAGAGATCAGCACCGGCCAGAGCCAGGGGATCAGCACCGGCCGGGAAGCCGGCCCGGGCCCCAGCCTGCGGGTCAACCCGATCGCCTGCGAGGCGCACGGCCTCTGCATCGAGATGCTGCCCGAGCTGATCAGACGGGATCCGTGGGGCTTCCCGATCGTCAGCCCCGGCCCGGTCCCCGCCAGCCTGCTGCCGCTGGCCAAGCGGGCGGCCGCGCTGTGCCCGACCCTGGCCCTGCTGCTCACCCAGGAGGAGTAGCCCGCGAGGGGGCCGGACCGGCACCGGCCCGGGGAACGACCGGCCTTCCGGAGCGGCAGTGGCAGCGCGGCGGCTCCTGGTTGACTGGCCCCGGAGCGGCCGGGGCCTGATGCGCGGCAGTTGGACGCGCAGTTAGCGTTCTGGATCTGGATGGTTTTCTTCTCTTTGCGGAGGCGTGCGGATGGGTCCGCTTGACGGAGTGCGGGTCATCGAGATCGCGAGCCTGGCGCCTGCGCCGTTCGGCTGCATGGTCCTGTCCGACCTGGGCGCGGACGTGCTGCGGGTGGAGCGGGCCGAGAACTGCGGCCGGCCCGCCCCGCCCGACCCGCTGGCCCGGGGCCGGCGGTCCATCGGGATCAACCTCAAGGCGGCCGAGGGGGTCGAACTGCTGCTGCGGCTGGTGGCCGGGGCCGACGTGCTGGTCGAGGGGTTCCGGCCCGGGGTGGCCGAGCGGCTGGGGTTCGGGCCCGAGGTGTGCGCCGGGCGCAACCCGCGGCTGGTGTACGGGCGGATGACCGGCTGGGGCCAGGACGGCCCGCTGGCGCCGACCGCCGGGCACGACATCGACTACATCGCGATCGCGGGCGCGCTGTTCCCGATCGGGCGGGCCGGGGAGCGCCCGGTGCCGCCGCTCAACCTGGTGGCCGACTTCGGCGGCGGCGGGATGCTGCTCGCGCTCGGCATCCTGGCGGCGCTGATCGAGCGGGAGCGGTCCGGGTTCGGCCAGGTGGTCGACGCGGCCATGGTGGACGGGTCCGCGCTGCTGACCTCGTTCCTGTACGGGCTGCGCGCGGCGGGCGCGTGGCGGGACGAGCGGGGGGTCAACCTGCTGGACGGCGGCGCGCCGTTCTACGACACCTACGAGACCGCCGACGGGGGCGCCGTGGCCGTCGGGGCGCTGGAGGCGAAGTTCTACGCCGAGCTGCTGGCCGGGCTGGGGCTGGCCGGCGAGGACCTGCCCGGGCAGCACGACCGCGCGGGCTGGCCGGTGCTGCGGGCCAGGTTCGCCGAGGTCTTCGCCACCCGGACCAGGGACGAGTGGGCGGAGGTGTTCGCGGGCTCCGACGGGTGCGTGGCGCCGGTGCTGAGCCCGGCCGAGGCGCACCGGCACCCGCACAACGCGGCCCGCGGCACGTTCGCCGAGGTCGGGGGCGTGATGCAGCCCGCGCCCGCGCCCCGGTTCGGCCGGACCCCGGCCGGGCCCCCGGAGGCGCCGCCGGTGCCGGGGGCCGACACCGACGCGGTGCTCGAGGGGCTCGGCTGCGCACCGGATGAGATCGCCGCGCTGCGGGCCGGCGGCACCGTGGGGTGACGCCGCCGTCAGCGGAGGATTGGGCGCGGGCCGCGGGCGGCAGGTATACTTTCCACGGTTCGTTGGGCACCTCGTTCGGTGAGGCGTCGACATGAACACAGGCCACTGATCCGACGACGTCGAGAGACGCCCAGGGTCAGGACAGGTCTCCCCGGCTTAAGGGGTGACCCGAAGTGGCTGTGATCGCGGGGTTCGCTCCGCGGCGCTACGTCATGTCGTGCCAAAGCTCTGACGAGTAGGGGTGCGCGCCGGAATTTCGTTCCGGTGCCCTCCCTTGTGCTGGATAGCTGACACCCCCGTGTGTCATGGCCGGAGGGAGGCGGGCATGGACAGTAGACCGGGCCATCAACGGCCCCGACCCCAGGCATCCCCGCATTCTTCCGGCACGCGGTAACCGCCCGCTCTGCAGCGGTATCTGACAGCGTCACGTCTCGGCCTGCGCCTGTGCGCAGCGTGGACGGCTGCTGCGTGCCTCCCGACAGGGAGGGAGGTCAGCCATGACCGCCACGCTGGACCGCCGCAACGCCGCTCTGGACAAACCGCACACCGGCGACATCCGCGGTGCGCTCGGCACCATCCGCATGGACGACACCGCGCCCCGCCGCGGCCGGTCGGCCCAGCTCAAGACGCTGCTGGCCATCGTCGGCCCGGGCCTGATCGTGATGGTGGGCGACAACGACGCCGGCGCGTTCGCCATCTACGGCCAGGCGGGGCAGAACTACGGCACCCGGCTGCTGTGGACGCTGCTGCTGCTGGTGCCGGTGCTGTACGTGAACCAGGAAATGGTGCTGCGCCTCGGCGCGGTGACCGGGGTCGGGCACGCCCGGCTGATCCTGGAGCGGTTCGGCAAGTTCTGGGGCGCGTTCAGCGTCATCGACCTGTTCCTGCTCAACGCGCTCACGATCATCACCGAGTTCATCGGGATCACGCTGGCCGCCGGGTTCCTGGGCGTACCGCGGATCGTGGCGGTGGCGCTGGCCGCGCTGGTGATCATCGGGGCGGCGTTCACCGGCAGCTTCCGCCGGTTCGAGCGGATGGCCGTGGGCCTGTGCGCGGGGTCGCTGCTGCTGATCCCGATCTACTTCCTGTCCCACCCCGCGGCCACGCAGATGGCGCGGGGGTTCACCACCCCGGTTCTGCCCGGCGGGGCCGGCGGGCTGGCCACCGTGATGCTGCTGGTGATCGGGATCGTCGGCACCACGGTCGCCCCGTGGCAGCTGTTCTTCCAGCAGAGCTACGTGATCGACAAGCGGATCACGCCGCGGTTCATCAGGTACGAGAAGGCCGACCTGTGGATCGGCATCGTGATCGTGGTGCTCGGCGCCGGCGCGATCATGGGCTTCACCGCCGCCGCGTTCGCGGGCCACTTCGGGCACTTCACCGACGCGGCCGGGGTCGCGGCCGGGCTGCAGGCGCACGCGGGCCGGGTGGCCGGCGTGCTGTTCGCGGTCGCGCTGCTGGACGCGTCGATCATCGGCGCGTTCGCGGTGTCGCTGTCCACCGCGTACGCGCTCGGTGACGTGCTGGGCCTGAAGCACTCCCTGCACCGCGGGGTGAAGGGCGCCAAGGGCTTTTACGCTATTTATGCCGGGCTGATCGCGGCCGCGGCCACGGTGGTTCTGATCCCGGGTTCCCCGCTCGGGCTGCTCACCGAGGGCGTGCAGGCGCTCGCCGGGGTACTGCTGCCGTCGGCCGCCATCTACCTGCTGCTGCTGTGTAACGACCGGGAGGTCCTCGGCCCGTGGGTGAACGGCCGCCGGACCAACCTGTTCACCGGGACCGTGGTGACCGTCCTGGTCGCGCTCTCGGTCATCCTGACCGCGTCGGTGCTCGACCCGGGCATCACCGCCCGGCAGATCGCGGTGATCCTGGCCTGCTGCGCGGCGGGCGCGGCGGTGTTCGGGTGCGGGCTGGCGTTCCGGCGGCTGCAGACCGGGGGCCTCGGCGCCGGCCCCGTCGACCGGGCCGGCCGGGAAAGCTGGCGGATGCCGCCGCTGGCGCTGCTGCGGCGGCCGGTGGTGCCGGCCGGGCGCAAGGTCGGCATGACCGTGCTGCGTTCGTACCTGGCCCTGGCCACGATCCTGGTCGCCGTCAAGATCATCGAGCTCGCGCTGGCCCACTGAAGGCGCGCAAACCCGCGTGAGGCTGGGGAGCGGCTAGGCGGGGTGGCCGCGGTGGGCGTCGGGGGGCTGGGCCGCTTCCCGGCGCCGCCAGTCCTCGGGCAGCGTGACCTCGAGCACGTCGTCGACCGTGATGACCCCGATCATCTTCCGGTGCTCGTCCACCACCGGGATCGTGATCAAGTTGTAGTCGCTCATCAGCACCGCGACGTCCACCACGTCGGTATCCGTCCCGATTCGCACCGGATCGTCGTCGTAGATGTCACTGACCCGGGACTCGGGATCGGCCTGCACCAGCGACACCAGCCGGGCCACGCCGCACAGCCTGCCCTGCTCGTCGAGCGCGTGCACGCTGGTGAGCGCCTCCGGCTGCAGGCTGCCCGAGCTGGCCACCGCGGCCAGCGCCTCGCGGATCGGCGCGTCGGCCGGGACGGCCAGGAACTCGACGCCCATCAGGCCCCCGGCGCTGGTGGGGTTGAACCCCATCAGCGTCAGCACCTTGGTCCGCTGGCCGTGCGGCAGCAGGTCAAGCACGGGCTGCCGGCGCCGTTGCGGCAGTTCGGCGATCGCGTCCGCCGCGTCGTCGGCGCGCATCCGGGACAGCACCTCGGCGATCTCGGCGTCGGTCCGCGCGCCGAGCAGGCGGGTGGCCAGGTCCTCGTCGAGCTCCTCGAAGACGTCGGCCTCGAGTTCGGGGTCCGCGTGCACCCGGCCCAGGATCTCGCTCTCCTCATCCTTGGAGGCATCCTCGAGCAGGTCGGCGATCTGGGCGGGTTTGAGACCGCGGATCCTGACGAACGGGCTGCGCACGATCGCGCTGCTGGTGTGCCCGATCAGGGGCTCGAACTTCGACCACTCGCGGAAGCGGGTCTGGGAGGCCCCGGCCGGGATCCGGCCGCCGAACAGCCGCCGGGACCGGCGGCGGGTGTCCACCCCGGCCAGCACCCAGTCCCCGGCGCGCTCCTCGATCTCCAGATCGGCGGCCTTGATCAGCAGGGCGTTCTCCACGTCGATCAGCCGGTGGCCGAGCACGTCCGCGCGGAGCAGCACCTCGCCGTCCCGCCGCTCGAACGAGCGCAGGTCGAGCCGGGCGCTGGTGAGCCCGACCGCGTCGCCGCCGAACGAGCCGACCTGCCCGGCCGGCACGTACACCTCCCGGCCGCCGACGGTGGCGACCAGGCCGGTCACGATCGGGTTCTCCGCGCCGCGCAGCCGCACGATGACGTCGGACAGCCGCCCGATCGGCTCACCGCCCCGGTCGGTGAGCGGGCGCCGCAGCAGCTCCGATAGATGCAGCGTCCGGGCCCGGCCGGCCTGTGGCGCCGGCGCCGCCGGAATCGTGGTCATTTGCCCCGCCTCCTGTGGGGATAGGCCCGCGGTCGGGCCAGCCCGTGCCGTACTTACTACCCGCATCCCACTTTCATCCGCACCACGTCAGGAAACCTGCCTTCCCCGGGTTCTCCCAGAAGGCCGCCGCGGTGGTATGAAGGCCACGTCAGCGGTATTCCTGGGCGGAGGTCGGCATGGCCATGCGGAGAGCGGTTGGCCTGCTGGGCGGTGACCGCAGCGACCTGGCCGAGGGCGTGGGCTACTCGGTCAAGCGGCGGCTGCTCGGGCGGCCGCTGATCAACGAGCAGCTCGGCGAGCAGCGGCTGTCCAATCCGCTCGCGCTCGGGGTGCTCGCCCCGGACGGGATCTCCTCCTCGGCTTACGGCACCGAGGAAATCCTGATCGAGCTGCTCAAGGGCGGGCTCGCGGTCACGGCGTTCACGCTGATCCTGCCGCTGACCGGCGTGGTGCTGTTCGTCATGGCCCTGGTGGTCCTGTCCTACCGCGAAGTGGTCATGGTCTACACCAGGGCCGGCGGGTCGTACGTGGTGGCCAGGGAGAACTTCGGGCCGCGGGTGGCCCAGATCGCGGCGGTCGCGCTGCTCATCGACTACGTGGTCACGGTCGCGGTCCAGGTCGCGGCCGGCACCGCCGCCGTCGCGTCGGCCATCCCGGCGATCAACAACCCCACGCTGATCACGGTGATCTCGGTCGTGATCGTGATCCTGATGTGCTTCGGCAACCTGCGCGGGATCCGCGAGGCCGGGCGGGCGTTCGCGGTGCCCACCTACCTGTTCTCCGGCGTCGTGATCCTCATGATCGTCACCGGCCTGATCCGCGAGGCGTTCGGGGACCTGCCGGTGCATCGTTGGCCGTTGCCTGGGCAGATCACTGGGCACTCGACCACCAGCGGCCTGATCGCGTTCGGCATGGTTTTCGTGCTGCTGCGGGCGTTCGCCAACGGTGGCTCGTCGCTGACCGGCATCGAGGCGGTCTCGAACGCGGTCAGCGCGTTCCGCCCGCCCGAGGGCAGGAACGCACGCAAGGTGCTGGTGGCCGAGGGCCTGATCCTGGG
>Ga0070714_100003995_pt1 | contig 11087 bp, 10 predicted proteins | sample LARL83metaG_FD_65450 | JGI IMG/M metagenome (GOLD analysis project Ga0070714, IMG submission 65450) | Corn, switchgrass and miscanthus rhizosphere microbial communities from Kellogg Biological Station, Michigan, USA - LAR L8-3 metaG | ecosystem: Host-associated > Plants > Roots > Rhizosphere ... | reverse complement strand
AGTACACGAACTCCTCGTGGCCGAGCAGGTAGCGGTGGGCGTGCACGATCGCCTTGGCCATGCCGGTCGTGCCCGACGTGTAGTAGAGCTGGGCCGGGTCGTCGGCGGCGGTGTCGCACGCGATGTGGTCGGCGGGAGCGCCGGCGAAGCCGTCGGCGCCGACCACAAGTCGCCGGACCGGCCCGTCGGCGGGGAAGCGGCCGGCGTTTTCCTCATCGGTGACGACGAGGCAGGCCTGGGAGTCCCCCAGGCGGTGGCTGATCGCCTCGTCGCCGTAGAGCACCGAGAGCGCCAGCAGGACCGCTCCCAGCTTCCAGACGCCGAAGAAGAGCGCCGCGGTCTGCGGCGTCGGCGGCAACACAACGGCCACCCGGTCGCCGCGCCGGACGCCGTGTTCGGCCAGCGTGTGGGCGGCCTGGTTCGCCATGTCCTGGAGTTCGCCCCAGCTCACCTCCCGGCGCGAGCCGTCGAAGCTTTCCCAGACCATGGCCGGCCTGTCCCGCGGGTGCTTGTCGCAGACGTCGGCGGCGATGTTGTAGCGCGCGGGCACCTGCCAGCGATGCTCCCGGCGCAGCCGCTGGTAGTGGTCGAGGTCGCTCATCGCTTCTGGCCGAGCCTAGGTCGCGCCGCCCGGCGATGCAAGGGCGGCCTCATCGCGGGGCGGCCCAATGCCGATAGTGGGTTGATGCAAACATCGGCGCAGGACTCGCGGATCGGGCGGCTGTGGGTGGTCACTGCCGGCATCGTGGCGATCGCCATCGCCGCCGCCAGCCTCGATACCCAGGGCACGAACCGTCCGCTGCTGGCAGTCGACTCGGCGGCCGGAGTCGCGCTGGTGATCGCCGCCGTCGCGGTCGGGCGTGGGGAGCGGCTTGGCGGCTGGCTGCTGATCTTCCCCCTCGGCTGCGACCTCATCCTGGCCGGCCTGCGGCAGGCGCAGGGGGGCAGCGTGTCCGGATACTCGCCGCTTGCCATCCTGCCGGTGGTCTGGGTCGGCCTGACCATGGGCCGGCGCAGCGTGGCGGTGATGACCGCCGCCACCGCCGCCATGTTCGCCCTGCCGATCGTGGTCATCGGAGCGCCGCTCTATCCGTCCACCGGCTGGCGGGGGGTGGTGCTGTGGACGGTCGTGGCCGCTGTGGTTGGTATCGGCGCCCGGCGTGTGATCGCCGCCCAGCGCCAGCAGACCGCGCTGGCGGCGGCGAGGGCCGTCGACCTCGACCGACTGGTGGCCACGCACAGCGCGATCGCCACGACCCGCTTCGATCTCGACGGGGTGCTGGCGACGGTCGCCGAGCAGGCGCTGGACCTGACGGCGGCGGATGCGGGCGTGGTGGAGATCCCGGATGGGGAAGAGATGGTCTACCGTGCTGCCGCCGGGAGCGCCCAGGTGCACCTGGGCATGCGGCTGCCCCGGGGAGGGTCGCTGTCGGGGGCAGCGCTGGAGGCGGGGGATGTCCTCTACAGCCGCGACTGCCGCACAGACGATCGGGTCGACCGCGAGGCCTGCGAGCGGGTCGGTGCGCGCTCGATGGTGGTCGTCCCGCTGCAGCACGACGGCCTGGCCGCCGGCGTTCTCAAGGTGTACTCGAGCCGGGTGGATGCCTTCGATGACCGGCGCGTGCGGGTGCTGGAGGGTCTCGCCAGTGTGATCGCCGCGGCGCTTGTCCGGGCCGAGCTGCTGGACCAGCTTGGCGAGCAGGCGATGACGGACGAGCTGACCGGCGTCATGAGCCGCCGTGAGTGGCAACGCCAGCTCGAGCTGGCGCTGGCGCGCGTCCGCCGGTCGAGCCAGCCGTTGAGCGTGATCGTGATCGACGTCGACGGCCTGAAGCGCCTGAACGACGAGGAGGGCCATGCGGCCGGCGACGCGCTGCTCTGCAGGGTCAGCACCCGCTGGTCATCGGCGCTGCGTGAGACCGACTATCTGGGGCGGCTGGGCGGAGACGAGTTCGCGGTCGTCCTGGAAGGCTCCGCCGAGCCTGACGCGGCGGTCGTCCTGGAGCGGCTGCTGGGGGTGCTCGGAACAGACGACAGTGCCTCGGCAGGCTCGGCAACCTGGGACGGCGCCGAGGACGGCCAGTCGCTGACCGCTCGCGCAGACGCCGCGATGTACGTGGAGAAGAAGCGAGGTCGGCGCGGTGCGATTCGGCCCGTGCTCCGCCTCGCCGACGAACGCCTGGCGTCCTAGAAGCGCCGGCCCTGGCCACGGCGGCTCTACGATTCCCGGTCGTGGCAGCCGCCCGCCCGATCTGGGATATCCGCCGTCTGACGGCCGACGAGGTCGAAGCCGTCGGTTCGGTGCTCGGGCTGGCCCGTCTGCATCAGGGCGACGGCTTCTACCTTGTCGCCTGGCAGGGCGATCAGCCGGCCGGGCACGCCTATCTCGCATTGACCGACCCGCCCGAGATGCAGGACGTCGAGGTGCGGCCCGGTTTCCGCCGGCGGGGTGCCGCCTCGGCGCTCGCCGCCGCCGTCGAGGCCGAGGCGGGACGGCGGGGCCAGAGCGTGCTTCGGATCACCGTCAGCGCCGGTAGCGAGGCGGCGCAGGCCCTGTACCACGGACTCGGGTACGCTGACACCGGGCTGTCGCCGGTCCGGGTCAAGGGCGTGATCCAGATTCGCACCGGGCCGCTGGACGTCGACGACACGCTGCTCACATGGGAGAAGCCGATCCGCGTGCCCTGGGTCTAGGAGACACGGGGTTCAACGCCGGCTCCCCGGGCGATGGTCACGGTTCCGGGTCGGGTGACGCCTGTTGGCTGTTGAGAGCTTGACGGTCTTGCTTCCTGCTCGGATACTCGGAAACGGGTCTTTTTCGTCGTCAATCTTGGGGGTACGAGCCGTGAGGCGTTTGTTTCTGGTGGCTCCGTTCGCGGCGTTCGTCGCGCTGGTGTTCTTTGCGCCGATGGGTGCTGTCGCTGCCGGTGGCGAGGGTGGTGGGTGTATCGCCCATCGCCCGGCCTATATCGAAGGCGTCTTCGAGCCGGCGTATACGGCCGGCTGTTCGGGGCATGACGAGCCGGAGCTTGACCCGGTGTCGAGCGTGCCGGGGTCGTCGAAGGACATCACATGGACGGCGGTGTTGCCGTCCAACGGGTCGGTGTTCCCGGTGGATGCGGTCGGGCCGACGTTCTGGTTCGGTGGTGCGGTGGCGGACTCGCAGAGCCTGTTTGGCCAGGCGTTTGAGGAACTGCAGTTCTATCCCAACGCCTTGGTCTCGAACTGCACTCCGAACGGCGGTTTCGTCGTTTCCAACGTCCCCGGCGACTACACGGTGTGCTCACCGGTCTGGAGCCTGACGACAACCGGGCAGAAGCCGAACTACCACGAGCCGGCAGCGTTCAACGCGATGCTGACCAACGGCAGCGCTAAGGCGCCGCTGGTGATGCATGCCGGCGACACGGTCCAGATTCACTACTACGTGACAGCCGCCAAGGACGGTTGGCACATCACCGTCACTGACAAGACCACCGGCCAGTCAGGCACGATCGTCCTGAGCTCGAAGTCGACCGGTCCTCTGATGCCGGCCTACAACACCCAGAAAATCGGGAATGCGCTGAAGTGGGGTGCCGTCAACGGCACGCCGGACTCGTTCGTCTGGGAGATCGGGCACACCTCGCCGTTCAGCAGTCCGTCCAGCGCATTCTGCTGGCCGGGCGAGGCTGGGTGCTACTCGTATGACGCGCCGGCGTGGGCGAACCAGTCTCCGCCGATCCACATCCTCAACGTCACCTTCGCGAACGGGTCGCACCCGACCTCGTGGGGGGTCGTCTCTGACTTCGGCGGCAAGGCGGAGGTGCTCGACCCCGGCGAGACCGGGTCGACCTGCACGGCCTACGGCGGCCCGTTCTGCATCTACCCGTGGTACACGCGCAACCGGGACGGGTCGTTCTCCTACGGAGTGAACTACCCGACCACAGCGAACGACTTCGGCAAGGTCAACCAGTTCGCACAGCAGGAGAAGTGCGGTGGGCCATTTGGGCCTAACAGCACCTACTGCGACACCATCATCGTCCACTAATCCTGCGACACCGGCCACCATCCACCGAGTCCAGCTGGCACGGTGGGTGGTGGCCGGTGTTTTGAGTTCATCACGATCGGTGCTCTTTTAGCCGGTGAGTTCGACGGTGAGGACTTGGCCTTTGACACCGGGGACGCCGGGCCATCCAGCACAGACAGACAATGAACAGGATGACCAGCGGTAGCGTCCGACCAGCGCTATCGGCGACGGTGGGGTTCTTGGTCGACTTGTCTCCCTGCGGTAGTCCGGTGAGGAACCCCTGTTCGAGGGAGTGCGGAGGCAGGACTCAACGGGTATTGCTGGCAGGCTACGCAGGATCTGACCGGCTGCGGGGTCGTGACTGTGATGCCGTCGTGGGGTGAGTTGCCTCTCGGCGTGACAGATTACGGGTCGATGCAGAACCTCAACGCGCCACGAGAGTGCATGGGATGCGGCCGGTCGGGTGCCGGGTGAGCGAAGCGTTCTCGTCTCGACTGGCTGCAGCCAAGATCGGCGAGGATTGGGCGATTGCCGAGATCTGGCGTGACACCCATCCGCGGCTTTTCCGCTATCTGAGGGCCTCGCTTGCTGACGGCTCAGCTGAGGACATCGCGTCGGACGTGTGGCTTGACGTCGCGCAAGGATTGGCGGGCTTTGACGGCGGCGAGTCGGAGTTCCAGGCGTTCGTCTTCACGATCGCGCGACGGCGTGTGATCGACCACACACGCCGGGCAGCCCGCCGCCGCACGACCCCTGTCGCATCCGACGCGCGGGTCTTCCAGGTGGCGGGGCCCGACGAGGCCAGTCCGCGCCTGGCGCTCGACTCGGCGCTGTCGCTGATCGCCGAGCTCCCGCGGGCGCAGGCCGAGGTGATTCTGTTGCGCGTCCTCGGCGACCTCAGCGTCGAGGAAACGGCGCGGGTGGTGAACCGACGGCCGGGGGCGGTGCGGGTGCTCCAGCATCGCGCGCTCGGTCGCCTTCGCTCGAAACTGAATCCGGCTGGACGTAACGCTGACTGCCACTCGCGCGATCTTCAGGATGATGCACCTCTTCGGACACAACTCGAGAGCTGACGATCGGTTGCTCGCGGGCCGCCTGGCGAGCCCGGAAGACGCGGGCGTCAACGCCCTGGTCGGCGCGCTGCGCCTGCCCGGCCTGACTGACGAGCTGTCGGGAGAGGATGCGACGGTAGAGCTGATGTCGAGGGTGTGCCGCGAATCGGCCCCGGTGGCGCCGGTCAGGAGGAGTCAGATGAAGCGTCGGTCTCGAGTTGGTATCGCGGCCGTGACGGTCGGCGCGGCGCTCGTCGCCACAACCAGTCTTGCCTACGCGGGTGCGCTGCCGGGTGCCGCCCAGTCAACGGCCGCTGCTGCGCTTGCCCGGGTCGGCGTCAGCGTCCCCGGCCCGAACGCGAACGCCGGTAGCCACCCGGACAGTCGCGGACACTCCTCGTCGCACAGCGCGGCGAACGGACACGGCCAGGCAGTGTCGACGCTCGCCCGCACGACCACAGCGACCGGCCGCGACAAGGGAGCAGCGGTCTCGACCCTCGCCAGCGGTGGCAAGAGCCACGCCGGCAACCCGCCCGGGAAGGCAAAGACTCACACCGCCACCACCGGCCACGGCAACCCGAATCCTGGCGGCAGCTCGAACGCCGGCGGCAACACCACGCGCGGCAAGAGCGGCACCAGCGGCTCCGGCGTGACCACTGGTTCAACCGCCAGCTCGGGCCACAACAGCCACGGCGCCACAACCTCGACCACCGCCAGCGACGGGCACAGCAGCGCCGGATCCAGCAACGCCGGATCCCACTCGCACAGCCACTGACCCAACGACGGTCCCGGGCCTACGCTCCGGGGCCGTCGGTTCGCTTTCGGGAGCCGTTGATCTGTTGACGTCTTCTGCAGATGGCGTAACCTTATGAAGCACTGCTGTCGTGTGGGAGGAATCGCTGGTGCGGAGGTTGAGTTCGGTCGGATTGCGTGCCGCCGTGGCGTTCGCTGTGGTCGCCGGCGCCTGCGTGCTGGCCGTGCCGGCGGCCAGTGCCGCGACGCCGAGGCTGCTCGTCCACGGGCGCCACATCTCCTCGATCGACGCCAACTCGAGGTCGCTCGTGTGGCGCGCGTACTCGGCGCCGACCAGGTTTGGCGGCAGCTGCGCCTCGGTCATCCGCCGGCGCAGCTGGGCGTCGTCGGCGGCCGCGGTGCTCTTCCGCTGCGATCCGCGGCACGAGGACGACTCCTACGGTGACATGGCCCTGGGCGCCTCGACGGTCGCGTTCTCTCGTGTCTACATCGAGGGCCAGGGCTGTTGCGACACCGAGTTTCGGACCACGCTCCGCACGACCGGCAAGGCGGCCCTCGGCTCCAGCTTCCACCAGTTCGGATGCGGCGGTAACGACATCCAGGGCCTGGCCGCGCACGGCAACACGGCCGTCTACGGCCGGCTGCACTGGACCACCACCAACTGCCCCGGGAACCCGAGCACCGGCACCGAGACGCTCACCGGCGGCGGGGTCTCGACCCTCGCCATGGCCGGCGGGGCGACGCAGCCGCTCACCGGGACTCCGCCGGCGGCGCTGCTCGGCGTGTCCGCGACGCGGCTGGTGCTGGTGCCGTACGACCTCACCAACCCGCCGGTGAACCAGCTCCCGGGATCGCTGCCCGAGATCCAGGTATGGAACCTGGAAACGCGGTCGCGGGAGCGGACGATCGCGGAAACCGGGAACGTCCGGGCGCTGGCGGTGCGAGGCGACGAGATCACCGTGATGGTCGACCACGGGGGCAGCGTCCGGATCGACCGCTTCTCCGCGTCGACCGGGGCGGCCGAGGGGTCGACTCCGATCGCGTCGACGGCCAGGCCGATGCTTGCCCTCTACTACCGCTGGGTCGTCTACGTGGCGGGGAGGACCGTCACCGCGCTCGACACCCAGACCGGGAACGCCCACGTGGTCGCTCGACCGACCTATGCACCGACGCAGCTGGCGGCCGTGCGGGGCGAGGCAGTCTGGCTGGCACACGGCGACCGGATCCTGGCCGCGCCGCTGCCGTAGGCCGGGGTCAGTCCCCGGCTGGGCCTGTGGGAACCACGACCCGAAAGAGCGAGCCGCCGGCCGGGGCGTCGAGCGCCTGGATGTCGCCGCCGAGGGCGTGGGTGATGCGCTGTGCGAGGGTCAGCCCGAGTCCCGAACCACGGGTTGCACGGGCGCTGTCGGCGCGCCAGAACGGCTCGAAGACCTGCCGCCGCTGCTCGCTGGACAGGCCGCCGCCCGAGTCTGCAACCGTCAGCTCGAGGCCGGTGTCGGTCTCGGCCGCCCACACGGTCACGGATCCGCCCTGCGGCGTGTAGCGGACCGCGTTCTCGACCAGTGAGTCGACCACCCGAGCGAGCTTGGCCGAACAGCGTGCGCCTGTGGCCGAGGAGAGGTCAGAGGTGATCCGTATCGAGCGCGTGCGCGCCTCGTGGGTGCAGAGCTCGATGGCCTGGTCGACCGCATCGGAGACGGCGATCGAGCGCGCGTCGTTGCGAAAGGTGTCCCCGTCGATCTGGGAGAGCTCGAACAGGTCGTCGACCATCGCCACCAGCGTGCGGATCGAGCGCAGCATCTGGTCGGCGTAGCGGCGCACCGTCTCGGGATCGTCGACCACTCCGTCGTCGATCGCCTCGACCATTGCCCGGAGGCTGGCCAGCGGCGTGCGCAGGTCGTGCGAGATCGACGTCATGAGGTCGCGGCGGGCGGCCTCCGTCCGCCGTTCGGTCGCGATCAGCGCCTCGATCCGTGCTGCCGCGCGGTCGAGCGCTGCGCCCACCTGGCGCAGCTCCGGGCTTGCACGGAGCTCGCCGACCCGGGCCTCCAGGTCGTCGTTTCCGAGCCGCTCCGCCACCGTCGCGAGTCTGCTCAGCGCCCGGGTGTTGGAATGGCCCACGATCATCGCGGCCGCCACCCCCGCCGACAGCGAGTAGAGCGCGACCAGGCTCACCTCGGCCGGGTTCCCGGGGTCGATCAGCATGAAGTGGTTCAGGAGCACGAGGTCGATTGCGGTGATCAGCGACGCCACGACCGCGATCGCGATCATTGTGGCGGCCAGGCCGGCCCGGGCGACGAGACGGCGAGCGAGATATGCCGTGATCGCCGTGGCCACGGTGATCGGACCCAGAATCGCCAGGATGCGCACGGGCTCGCTCACGACTCGAACCGATACCCGACCCCGTACACGGTGACCAGGTGGCGGGGGTTGGACGGATCGGCCTCGATCTTCTGGCGCAATCGGCGGATGTGCACGGTGACCGTGTCGGTCGGTCCGGTCCAGGCGTAGCCCCACACCTCCTCGACCAGCGCCGCGCGGGAATAGGTCCTGCCCGGATTCGACGCCAGGAGGTAGAGCAGCTCGAACTCGCGGCGGGTCGTGTGGGCCGGCGCGCCGGCTCGGCTGACCGCACGCCGCTCGCCGTCGATCACCAGGTCGCCGGCGACGATTCGCCGGCGGGCGGCCCGTCCCGCGGCCCGGCGCAGCACCGCTCGCACACGTTCCACCACTTCACGCGGCGAATACGGCTTGACGATGTAGTCGTCGGCGCCCAGCCTCAGGCCGGCGATCCGTTCCTCCTCGGACACCCGCGCCGACAGGATGATCACCGGCAGGTCGGACTCGAGTCGGACCAGTTTCAGCACGTCCAGGCCGCTCAGCCGCGGCAGCATGAGGTCGAGCACCACGACGTGCGGCGCGTCGGCGCGGATCGCGGCGAGTGCCGCCTCTCCGTCGGCTGCCTCGCGCACGGCGAACCCCTCGCGGGCCAGGTAGCGGCCGAGCACGTCGCGCACCACTGGCTCGTCGTCGACGACCAGGACGTTTGCCGCCGGGGAGGCGCTCACGCGCCAAGCCTAGTCAACCGTCCGCGGAACTCCTGCGACGTTCAGCACTTCGTAATGTCCCGGCGAGTTTCGCACCTCGTAACCCCAGGGTCAGGGGTCGGTAACCGGGAGCGACCTAGCGTAGTGCCGGCCGGACAGCCGGCAACGCATCACTCGAAGCGAGAGAGGAGCGCGCATGCGAACATCACGAATCGCCGTGGCGATCGCGGGAATGGCGGCGGTGGCCGGACTGGCCGTGGCTGCCGGGCCGGCGGCCGCGGCATCCAGCCCGGTCGTCGGGCACGTCTATGTGAACGACAACAGCGCCGTCAGCAACGCGGTTGCCGGATTCGATCGGCATGCCAACGGCAGCCTGACGCCGATTCCCGGCAGCCCCTTCGCGACCGGCGGCGCCGGCACCGGCAGCTCGGTTGCCTCGGAGGGCGCGCTCCAGCGAGCGGGCCGGTTCCTGGTCGCGGTCGACCCCGGCAGCAACCAGCTCTCGGTGCTTCGCATCGGCGCCGGCGGGAAGCTGAGCAGCGTCGGCGCGCCGGTCTGGTCGCATGGCAACCAGCCGGTCAGCATCACGGTCCACGATCACCTCGTCTACGTCGCAAACGCCGGCGACGGAGGGGTCAACTACACCGGCTTCCGCCTCGCCTCCTCCGGGCGGCTCCGCCACCTGCGCGGGTCGACGGTGGCCCTCCCGGACGGCTCGCAGCCCGGGCAGGTGCTCCTCAACGCGACCGGCACGAAGCTTGCCGGAACGCGGGTCGGCAGCTCCCTGATCGACAGCTTCGCGGTGCGCCCGAATGGCCGCCTCAAGGCGGCGCCGGGGTCCCCCTATACGGCCCAGGGCCTGGGACCGTTCGGGAGCGAGTACCGGCCGAGCAAGCCCTGGCAGCTGTTCGTCTCGAACGCCCATGACGGCACCGGCAACGGCACCGTCTCCGCCTATCGGGTGGCCGCCGACGGCACGTTGTCGTCGGTCGGGGGATCGCCGTTCCCCGATCACCAGACGGCTCCCTGCTGGGTCGAGATCACGCACAACGGGCGGATCCTGTTTGCCGTCAACACGGCCACTCCGAGCATTTCCAGCTACCGCATCGGGGCCGGTGGCGCGCTGCATGTCGTGAGCAGCACCGGGTTCAACAGCCCTACCGGGCTGTCACCGTTCGACGCCAGGCTGTCGCCTGGCGGCGGGACGCTCTGGGTCGTCGACAACAGCGGCAGTATCAGCGGGTTCCGCGTCCACGGCGGGCATCTCCACGAGTTCGCCGGCTCGCCGACGCCGACACCAGCCGGCGCGGTGCCATTCGGCATCGTGGTCACCTAGGACGAAGCGCCTGGGGGCGGCCCATGGCGGCCGCCCCCAAGCCGCCTGTCGGGCTCGCCGCTATCGATCCTGACGCCGGTCGGCGTCGCTGCCGATGCCGTCGAGCAGGTAGCCCAATCCGTCCATGAACTGGCGCCCCGTCGTATAGGTGGCAAGCTCGTGGGCGAGGTCCTCGACATCGTCCGTCGCCGGGCTCCAACCGGCTCGCGCCGCCTCCAAGGCGGAGAAGCCGAGGGTGTAGGTGTGGATGGCGGCGTAGGCGCGGCGGGCGGCGTCCTCGCCGTGCATGCCGGCGCGCAGCACGTCCATCATCGCGTTCATCCGGACGACGGCAGCGGGGGAGACGACCGGGTGGCGAAGATAGACATGGAGGGCGGCGGGCTGGCTGATCAGGAGGCTGCGCAGCCGCTCCGCCGCCTCGGTGACCCAGGCTCGCCAGTCCTCACGCGGCGCCGCCGGCTCCCAGCCGGCGGCCAGCAGTCGGTCGACGACCGCCTCGAGCACCTCGTCCTTGCCGCTCACGTGCCGGTAGAGCGACATCGGCGCGACACCGAGATCGGAGGCCAGGCGGCGGATGCTCAAGCTTCCCGACCCCTCGCTGGCGACCAACCGCGCGGCGGCGTCGACGATCTGGTCGCGTGAGATCGTCCCCCACGGGGTACGGGCGCGATCGGTAGGGGTCACCGTTCCCACCCTAGCGTACGCGTACACAATGAGCTATGATGCGTACAGGTACGCATCTCATGGATCATCACGCACCAAACCGCCACCAGCGAAGCCACCACCGCCCGGACGTACGCACACACTCCGCGCGCTATCCGCTGGTGATCGTGGCCAGCGTTCTCCTCCTTCTCGGGGTCGGCGTCGCGCATGACCGCGGCGACCTCGACCTGGGG
>Ga0070714_100003993_pt1 | contig 11090 bp, 8 predicted proteins | sample LARL83metaG_FD_65450 | JGI IMG/M metagenome (GOLD analysis project Ga0070714, IMG submission 65450) | Corn, switchgrass and miscanthus rhizosphere microbial communities from Kellogg Biological Station, Michigan, USA - LAR L8-3 metaG | ecosystem: Host-associated > Plants > Roots > Rhizosphere ... | reverse complement strand
GCGGGACCCTCAGCGGCGGCTCGGCTGTCACGGTGGCCTCGGGCGTCGCCACCTTCTCGGGCCTGTCCATCGACAAGGCCGGGACCGGCTACACGCTGACGGCCTCGAGCACGCCCTCGTATACCGGGGCCACCTCGGCGGCCTTCAACGTCACCAGCGGGACGGCGTCGGGGTCCTGGACGACGTACCTGGCTGGCATCGACCGCACCGGTTTCGCCAGCGGTGAAAACGGGTTCAACCCGACCTCGGTCCAGAATCTGCACCAGGCGTGGAAGGCCTCGGATACAGCGCCGAACCATGGCGTTTTCCCCCAGCCGGTCGTGTCGAACGGCCTGGTCTACTGGGGATCGAACGACGGTTTCGAACGCGCGACCAGTACCTCAGGGAATCTCGTGTGGCAGACGAACCTGGGAAGGACGAACGCTCCGGCTTGCACCGACCCCTCTTCATTCGGAATCTCGAGCACTCCGACGATCACCACGGACGTCCCGGTTGGCGGAGCGACGTCGGTCATGTACATCGGCGGCGGCGACTCGAAGCTGTACGCGCTGAACGCGGCCACCGGCGCGATCCTGTGGTCATACGACGTCGGAGGGAACCCGAACACCTTCCTTTGGGACTCGCCGGCCGTGTTCGGCAACAGTGTCTACATCGGTGTCGCCTCCTTCGGTGACTGCCCCCTTGTCCAGGGTCAGATCCTTCAGCTCAACCGGGTCACCGGTGCGCTGCAGAACCAGTACAACATCGTCCCCAACGGGTGCACCGGCGGTGGCGTATGGGGGTCAATATCGGTTGACGCGGCCGCCGGCACCCTCTACTTCGCCACCGGCACCCCCAGCCCCGACTGCCCCAGCACCCCTGGCGGGCCGTCATTGTACGAGTTGCGCGCTTCTGACCTGAGCCTGGTGGGCTCGTGGACGATTCCCGTGCCACAGCAAGGACCCGACGCCGACTTCGGGGCGACTCCGACGCTGTTCACCGGCACCATCGGCGGGCAGTCGGTGCCTCTCGTGGGCGCGATCGATAAGAACGGCATCTTCTACGCGTTCAAGCGCGACGCGCTCGCGTCCGGACCTGTCTGGAGCACCCGGATCGCGACTGGCGGCGGCAACCCGATAATCGGACAGGGTGATCAGTCGTCCGCGGCGTGGGACGGCACGAAGCTGTACGTCGGCGGTGACAATACGTCGGGTTGCTCCGGTACCATCAACGCCCTGAACCCGTCGACCGGCGCCTTCATCTGGCAGCACTGCTTCACCGACGGCGGCTTCGTACTCGGGGGCGTGACCGTTACTTCTGGCGGCGTGGTCGCCGTGGGTGAAGGCAACAACATCTCGATGGTCTCCGCGGCGACCGGTGCATCGGTGGCTACCTTCCCCGGCACAGGCCCGTTCTTCGGTCCTCCCTCCGTTGCCGGCGGCACCCTGTACGAGGGCGACATGTCAGGCAACATCTACGCGCTCACGACCAACTAACCGAGGGCAGCCAAGTTCGTGCAGGTCAACTGGGTGACGCCACAGACGAATGGGAGCACCGTAACCGTGCCCTACCTCCGGGTGCAGGGCACGGGCGACCTCAACGCGGTCGCCATCGGCTTCAACGAACTTCAGGGGGAAAGAGATGGGCTTGCCACGTAGTTGTTCGCGGCTGCTGGCCGTCGCTGTGATCGTGGCTGGGGGGCTCGTCGTAGCGGCCTGCGGCAGCGGTTCAAGCGGCGGCAAAACCTCAAGCGGCAGCACCGCGGCAACCGGGGGCGCGAGGACCAATACCTCGAGCGGCAGCACAGCGACAACCAACGGCACGAGCTCGAGCAGGTCGGCCACGATCACGTACGCTCCGGCCAAGGCGACGGTCATCGGCAAGGGCACCGATATCGTCGTCAATCCCGCGGTCTTGTCGGCCCTCAAGCAGGCCAACATCGCCGTCGCCGCCGTCGCCCCGGCAACCGCGAACACGACGCTTCATTTCCCGGTCAGCGGCGGTCAGGTTGCCCGAGCGACGCTCGCCGGAACCGTTGACCACGCCGGGGCGCTGACCTTCAGCCACAGCGGCAAGCGTGTCACACTTACCAACTTCGTCATCAAGACGAAGGCGAAGCACGTCACCGCGACCGCGGGCGGGCGGCCGATGCCGATCTTCGATCTGAATCTCGCCTCGTCCCACCGCGGTCATGGCCCGCATGGCACCGTTGTCGAGAGCAACATCAAACTCACCGAAACCTCTCAGGCGGCTGCCGCCCTGAACAACGGCCTCGGTGTGGGCGCATTCAAGGGCGGGAACAACTTCGGCATCGCGACGCTTACCCTCGCGTATGCTCGCGGGCACCGATAAGCGTCACAGCGACGGGGTACTGGGCATCGTCTGCAAGATGCCCAGCCCAGCGTGCTCTGTGCCCTTCGGCGCGCAATCTGACCGAGGAACAACGCGTTAGGAGGCCGCCCGAGCGAGTCACGCTCCGCGTTGGTTCAACGTGCTCCTCTGGTCCTGGTGATACGGAGCTTGCTGCCAACGTTCCCACTTCACGACGTTGCCCTGGTCGCCTACCATGAATTGCCACGGCCCGTTATAACTATTCGACACAAAATGATTGTTCTGCTTGAAGGTAATGTGACCTTCGACCACTGCTCCCACATACGGCGACCAGGATGGCTGGCTGCCCCACTGGCTGAAGATGCCGTTGAATCCGCAGTATTTCGCTGATACGCAGTCCGGACCGATGCTAGCGGGATCGAAATTAAATTCGTTCCCGCTAACCAGTACGTTTTGGGTCTTCCAGCGGCAGTCATTATAGTAGGGTTCTTTGGCGATGTTAGCGGGATTGCACGACTTCGTCGTCACCACATTCGGGTCGACCAGGGTGCAGTTGCTAGCCGAAGCATTGGCGGGCGATGCGCAGAATCTGTTGGCGTCCTCCCATAGCACCACCCCGCCCCAGTTATTGATAAATATGTTACCCGTGATCGCCAGGATGTGTGCATACGGTCCGTGGACACGATCGTCGGCTCCCGACCCGGAAATATATACGGCGGGATCAGGGAACCCACCCAGCTTGGGCCCATCCACCAGGGCGTTGCGAACGAAGGTATTGTCGGCCAGTCGTAGGTTGTAGCTGATCTCGTAAATGAATCCTTCACCCTGGTTGTCAGCGAAATAGTTGTGCGTGACATCGAAACCCCGGTTGTCGGTGTCTGCCCAAAGACCCGGCCCCAGATTGCCGTGCACATAGTTGCTGGTGACGGTCGCCCCGTCGACATCCCAGAACTTCGCACCACCGCTGCAACCGCAGCCGGGCTGCAGGGCCTCCCAGTTGTCGGTGTTGTTACCGACGATCTCATTGTGATCGACGGTAACGTGCGAGCCTAGGGCTTGAAAGCCGTACTCACCGTTGTCCTTGAGGCAGGAATGAGCCAGGACGTTCTTGGGCCCGAGTATTACACCCGCCCCGGCGCTGCGCTGCACGGTTATGTGGTTGATGTGCCAGCCGGGCCCTGCGTCATGGTTGACGACGCCTTGACCGCCGCTGTCCCCATGTGCTCCAAAGTTCTGGATGGTCAGGTAACGGATCGTTACGCCGCGAGCTTGCCCGGCGAATGCGAAGAGGTTCGAGTGCTGACCGTCGAGCACCGCTCCCCGGGCTCCGAGGAAAGCGTCACCATTCGCAGCGATGATCTGGTTGTACTGGCCGATACCGAGAGTATGCCTGCCTGGCGCGAACCAGTACGTCTTGTGCGGCTGGATGGTCCAGTTGTGCGCGATGACGGTGCCGCTGTCATCGCCAGCTGGGATAACTACCGCACCCTTGGGAGGAGATTTAGGGCCGCGCCCAAGGATGGTGGCATTGCCGCACACCCGAGCGGGGGGCGATGCAGGGCCAGCCGCCGAGACGTGTAGTGGATCCTGGACAGGACGTGATTCGGCACCCTCGGTCGAGGGGTGCAGCGATGCCAGCGTAATCCAGGTCAGGACGGCAACTCCAGCGACGGCGCAGGCCACAAGCATCCAGGCAATGACCCCCCCGCGCGACCGGCCGAGGTGGACAGGCTGCCGTAGAAATCGCACGGGCTAGCCGTTCCCGCCCGGCAGGATACCCGTAGGCCAACGATTGCGAATCAATACCAGGCTCATGTCGTTCTCCTACCCCGGACAGCGGGCACGAGCAGAGATGCGGCCAGGTAGAGATCGAGCAGGTACATCGAAGCGTCAGTGAATCCGACCTCGGTAAAAGACGCCACCAGGCAGTACGTCACCAGGAAGAGAGCCAGCGCTCGCTGGACGCCTCGTGGCTGGAAGTAGGCCGCCACCAGCAGGAAGATCAGCATCGTGGCACAAACGACCACCCCCAAGAGCCCTTGTTCCTGGTAGGAGGCGAGCCAGTTGCTATCTATGGGCAGGCCTTCAAAGGAACTGTTCGACAGGCCGAATCCCAGAATCTCCTGAAACCTGTCGCGCGGAAAGGCGAGCAAGGGACCCCAGACCTTGGTGCGGCCAGTCAGGTCGGTCAGTTGCGCCGTGCCCTGACCTCGGGCGAGCCAGGTGACAAGGACGCTGGACAGTCCTATGATCGCGATCGAGACCACGACCCCGAACACCGCGAAGAACTTGCGCACCCGCGCCTTGGCCACGACCAGGCTTAGGGCGGCGACCAGGATTCCGGCCACCACGGCAACCAGGGCGGTCCTCGTGTGGGTGAGGGCCAGGCTGGTGCCTGCCACAATCGCCACGATTAGTGTGTACCGACCGCTCATCTCCCCGCAGAGCCAGGGCACGACGGCCAGGCCGAGCAGAACCGCCGCGTAATGCGCGACCTCGGTGGGAGGGATTCCCCAGAGTACGCCGGATAGCCTCCCCCCGGCCGCGAGATTGGGCGCTACCAGCACCCCGAGATACACCGAGCCCAGTATCGCCCAGAGAGCTCTCCTATGGCAGCGGATAAGCAGCATATCGCGCCGACCCCACCACGGCGTGAGCAGCCACAGTACGACGACGAACTCAGCGAGCCGGAAGGTCCGGTAAACAGTTCCAATGTGCTGGGGTATAAGAACCGTCAGGATCGCGCCTATGACGAGGACGCAGGTCAGGCATAGGAACACGTTCGGCCGCACGACCACCCTGCGGTTCACGCTGAGCGCCAAGAGCAGCGCCACCGGCAGGGCTCCTTGCGCAATGGCCTTGCCCAGCGATGTCGGGATATGCACGATGGATCCCTGATAGGTCAGGCAATTGAGCACCAGGAAACCCCATGCGGCACCAACCCTGCGCCGTGCCCAGCGCTCGCGCGCTTCTGCGGGACCCAGCAAGGCCGCTTCACGGCGGAAGCGCGCGACTGCGACGGTCGAGTTCATGTTCTTTAAGATCCCTGAACCTGCGCTAGTCGGAGTCGGCCGTTCGAGGTGGGTGTCAGGCCGACGCGCTCATCGGCCGAATCCACCCCATCGAACGTCGCCCCGAGGTGGCCGGGGCAAGCAAGACCGACCACGATAATCCTCATCATCTCCCTGGTCTGGTTGTCCGCCGTCTTACTCCCGATGAAATCCGCTATCCATAAGATGACCGACCGGGTACTCGTGATACGACAAATGCGCTGGCATGGCAGGTTCCGGCAGATACGGGTACATCCGATGCGGATGCCATCTGGGAGTCGCATGCGGGCGGCGCCCGGATCGACCGGGAATCACTGATCGTGGGGATGCCGCCCACCGGACCCCGGGTCGGCCGTGACGAAGAAACCCTGCGCGTCAGGACGCGGGTTCTTTCGCGCGAACTCAACATCGTCTGCACTTTCCGGCGTATACGTCATGCCGAGGCTGTCATCAGTTTCGTCAGCTCCGACGAGCACGGCGGAGACCAGGCGCGTATTGGCGAGCCGTATCATCTCGCCGATGGCGTGGATCTTTGTCCACGTCGACCGCCCGGCGGTTATCACGGCGACCGCATCGGCCGTCCACGTCGCGAGGTGGTCGCCGCCGAAGGAGGGGTTGAGAGGAGCCAGGGTAAGCAGCAGGTCCGTCGACGCGCAGGCAGTGATTACCGCTTCGCCGAGGGAAGAATGTCGGCCGTTCCGCGAGTCATGGGCGAATGGACCGATAGGTACCTCGTCGTCACGCTCAGGAATCGCTATGACGAGTTGGGCGTCGTGTACGGTCACCGAGCGGACCCCGGGGTCGCTCGGTCCCAGCAGACTCCCTGACGGGGCGCCGCTGGCGAGATCCGCCAGCACAACTCGCCTGCCCCGCTGAGCGCAGGACACAGCCAATGAGGCCAAGGACAAGGCCGCCACCTGCGGATCGTCCACCGGAATGACCGCCAGGGCAGCGGCACCCCGGGATCTTGCGGGTATAGCGCTGTGCAGATGGGCGACGATTCGCCGGACATTCGGGTCGCTGGCCGCGGCAAGTCCGCGCCTGCCTGGCCGCCAGCGACTCAGGCGAACGGGCCCGACGCTGAGCGGCACGGGAGCGCCGAGAGCACGGGAAATGTCGTCGCGGCGGCGCAGCCGATCGGAGATGAGAGCGCGGACTATAACGACGCCCAGACCCACTACGAGGCCAAGGATGAGGCCGGCGAGAGGGTAGAGGATTAGGTGCTTGAGGCGCGAGCGCGGAAGGGCAGCGGCGCGATTGAGAACCGTGCTGCCCGTCACCTCTGCCGCGGTGAGCGTCTGGGCGCTGGCCCGTGTGCCGTTGGTGGTCGCCACGAGCTGGTTCAACGCCAGGGTCGCTGTGTGCTGCTGCGTGCGCAGGTTGCTGAGCTCCGCGGGTGGCGCGTGCTGAGCCGAAAGCCTCTGAATCTGCGCGGTGATCGCACCGACGTGCTGGCGGGCCTGGCTAACCTGCTGATCGAGCGACCTGAACAGCTGATTCTGCTGGGCCTTCAGCTGAGCGGCCCGGTAGTCAAGGAACTCCGTGGCCAGCACGCTTGCCCAGCTCACCGCTTCGTTGCTCGATGGCGCACTGACCACGATCTCCAGCGCACGGTCGGTGACCGGCGTGGCCGCGTACGATCCGAGAAAACTGCTGGCGCTTTGCTGCAGCCCCAGCTTGTGTACGGCAAGCTCGGCCACGGGGAGGCTCTGCGCTATGGTCTGATCGTCCTGCACGGCCGCGCCGGGTTGCACCTCGGGTCCGTTCGTGAGGAGCAGTGTCGTCGACGCCTGATAGAGAGCGGGCGATGCCACGTACAGTCCCAAGCCGACCACGAAGCCGACGGCCGCCGTGATGCACCAGGCCCGCCTGCTGCGCCGCACGGCTGCCCTGATGAATCCCAGACTGGTCAGGCCGGCGTTGAAGTCACTAGTCCCATCTTCGGTCGGCCCGAGGTCCTCATCCGCCCAGGCCCGCTCGGGCGGTTCCACTCCTCTACTCAAAGGCAGCATCACCGCCTGGTCGTTCTCATTGACCGGCTGATCCCTATAAGCATTCACCGTCTGGTCCCCATAGGTATGCCGGTTACCCGGGTCGGCATTCTCCGCTGTGCTGGTCGTGCCAGCTCTGGGAGACGGCCGGTCGTATGGTCAGCCGAGTCTGGGTCCGCAACGAGGATTCCGGCGATGTCACGGCCGTCCGTGGCTGCGCTGACGGCCACGCGGGCCAGTTCCTCGGCGGTCACCGTCCCTGCCGAGACCCCCAGCACCGTCGTGGTTGTCCGCATCGTCTCAGCGACCTGGGGAGCCTTGCCGTCGACGACCGCCACGACGATGATCAGCCCGGCGCCCGGCAGCCCGTCGGGGGCCTCGTTTTGATCGCTCACAGTGACTCGCAGGTACCGTGATCGCTTTGATGAGTCCGGCGCCGCGGCGCACGCCGCACGCAGCGTGGCGGCAGCGTTAGTGTCCTGCTGGGGGCCGACCACGAGCACGGTCGGGATACCCAGGGAAGCGGTGAAGACCGCCAGCTGAGGACCGAGGGCGAGGGCCTTAGAGTCGGAGGAAAGGGAAAGCACCGAAAGCGAGGAACCGTCCGCACTGGGGTCTGCGAGATTCGCGCCGGTGAGCCCCAACTGGCGCAGGGCCTTGCGCATGCGCCACGCGTCGATGGCTCCCGGTTCGTAATCCTCCAATAGCTTCGTCCAGTCGGCAGCGTTGGATGGGTGGCCCACCGAAACGGACATCAGGACAGGCGTCCCGATTGAATCCGCTATCTCATCGCGCTCCCGTAGGCGCCGGTCCCTACGATGGAGCGCGAGCGCCACGATAACCCCGAGAAGCAGGCCAGCCAATGCCCCCGCCCCGCCAGCAACGATGAGGCGGACGGACCGCGACGTTCCGGAGGCGCTTGTCGCAGGTTGCAGGACCCGCGCTTGCACTCGCCCCCCGGACCTGGTGCCGGCACTGACGTAACCGACATAGCTGTGAGCGACAGCGTTCGCGCTGCTCTCCGCCGCGGCGGCAGTTCTGCCCTGAGCGCTGATCGACAGGAGGTTGGTGGTCAGGCTCTTGACTTGGATGCTGTTGCGCAGCGTCTCGGGCGACTGGCTCGAATCAAGCGTCCGTAGTGCACCGGACAGCACGGGGTCGCTGCCGGCGATTACGACCTGGGTGGACATGTTGCGTATGGTGGCCGGCAGGACTACGACCGTGTTGCTGGTGACCATTGGCCGGCTCATCACGGTGATCCCGACTCCGGCCGCAAGACCCAGCACGGCGAAAACAGCGACGATGACCTTGTGTCGTCGCACCAGCTGCAGGGACCTGCGCAGGTCCAGCGTCTGGTCGCTCATCTGGCCTCCGAGTGACTCCCGGCTGTTCCCGCCAGGGAATCGAGCGCGCCCCATGGTATGGACGATTGCTTAAGGGCAGATGAAGTCATTTCACCTGCATCAAGTTCCCCCACATCAAAGAAATTCAATCGCGTGGTAAAGCGCGTACCGGGCATCGAACGTGCTCGGCCGAGGAATGTCACGGCGGGGACGCGACGCCCGAGACCGCAAGAGTACCAGCCCAGGATCGGGCTGGTCTCGCCATGGTGCAGGCTCCACGCCAGCTCATGCGGCAGTTCCAGCCGTGCCGCGCCCGAAACGGCCGTGTCCGGCCAGCGCAGCACAGCAGTGGTCCCGTCGAATTCCGCCTGAATGTCGGGGCCGAGATGGAAAGCCACGCACACATCGTGACCGCCGCGGGCGATCTCGTCGGTGATGTCCAGGGTGCGCGCCGCCCGGTCCAGCCGGACCCGGCGCCGGTGCCGGGCCGGCGGGTCGAGCGTGAGGTAACCGTCGTGCTCTGCGGTCCATTCACCGGCCTGGCCGTCGTCCAGTACTTCGATCTCCCGCGCGTCCGCCTGCCGCAGCCACAGGAAGGGGCCGCCGTCGCCGGACTGGTTCTGCCCGTCCAGCTCGACGGTGTTATGCGCGATCGTCGAGCGGAAGTACGAGCGCCACTCGGGCTCTCCGTGATAGCAGTAGGTGCCCGGATCGGCGAGGATCTCGACGCCGCCGTAGCGGACCTCCACGGACAGAGCGTCGGCATGGGCGTGTGCGGCGATGCTGAGGAAGCCGTGCGGGCCTCCGTCGCAGCGGCACCAGATCTCGGGGACGTGCTCCTCGCTGGTGCGCAGCAGGGTGATGCCCGCGTCGGCGAACCGCGACGGGCGCTCAGCGGGCCTGCCGGGAATCACCCGCGGGACGGCCGTCATCGCGCCGATGATCGTGCTGGCCGCGTCCGCCTGCGTGGGCGGCCACCAGCCGAGTCGGCCGAACAGCACCTCGCCGAGGGCCATCAGCGACGGCCAGCGATTGGGCACGGGCGCATCGAGCAGCAGCGCACGGCCTTCGTCTCCGTCACCCTGCCGCGGCGGGCACATGCGCGCGTCCAGGAGGGCCGCGCCGCTGTCGATCATCGCGCACAGCCGCTGCCAGGTCGATACGCTCAGCGGGCGGTCGCTGGCCTCGGCCTCCACGGCCGCCAGCAGCCCGAGTTCGGCGACGAAGCACTGGTAGTCCGAGGCGAGCTCCCGGCCGATACCCGACGGGAAGGTGTTGCGCTCCAGCTCGCTCTCGAGCAGACGCGCGGACCTCTGCCGCCAGCGCGCGCTTTCGGTGAACCACGGGAAAGCGCAGCTGGCCACGAGCTGCCCAGCCGTCTCGGCGATGACGTGGTTGTTGGCCGACGAGCCCCGGCTCCTGAATGCCGCCAGGTACTGCTGGTGCCAGCGGATCTGGTGGACCGCGAGTTCGTTGCGCTCGAACAAGTCAGCCACGCCGGGCCAGCTCGCGAGCAAGCGCCGGATCCAGGTCAGGCTGATCAGGCGGATACCGATCTCGATCCCGCTCGTCCAGTGCACGCCGGACAGGAACGGGTTCTCCCGCCACCACGAGCGCAATTGCTCGTCCACCCGCAGGGCATAGGCCTCGTCGCCGGTGACGAACCACGCCGTAGCCAGGACGGTTAGGTGCTGCAGCCGGGAGACTTCCCAGACCTGCTTGATGTTGCCGGTCTGCTCCTGCGAGCGGTGATTGATCCGGAAGGCGTAGCGGTCGGAAGGGGCCCGGCGGCCGGTTATCGGGTCGGCGAACCAGTCGGGCAGCTTCAGGTCGGTCCTGGCGACGCCCAGCACTTCCCATTCGCCCAGCAGCAGCCGGTCTGCGGCCTCCACGACCGGCGCCTTGGCTTCCGCAGGCACGCGCGCGGCGGTATCGGGCGGGAGGACGCGGGTGAATGTGCGCTCGGCCGCCGCCCGTGGCACGGCCAGCGGACGGGTCGCCACCGCGAGCTGGTCGCGGCTCACCTGCCGCCGCGACCAGGCGATACGGAGAGCCTGGTCACGGGCACGCCACGTCACCTCGGCAGGTGACATCTGGCTGGCCCTCCGCACATACCAGCCGAGACGTGATGTCGTATCGAACGTGGTCACACCTTCTCCGGGTGGCCGCTGGCCAAGCTCCTCGCCACCGCGATCGTTGCCCCGGTGGTCGCCACCAGGGATTCGAACGAGATCGGCATGGGAGCACCGGTCCGGGTGGCCTCGATGAACTGCTCAAGCTCGGGTCGCTGGCCTTTGTCCTGGCCGCCGCGGGACCGCATGGTCCCGCGGCGCCGCCCGGACCAGACCATGGCCCGCTGGAAGTTGTCCAGCCGTGCGTTCCGGCCGCCCCCCGCG
>Ga0070714_100003991_pt1 | contig 11093 bp, 14 predicted proteins | sample LARL83metaG_FD_65450 | JGI IMG/M metagenome (GOLD analysis project Ga0070714, IMG submission 65450) | Corn, switchgrass and miscanthus rhizosphere microbial communities from Kellogg Biological Station, Michigan, USA - LAR L8-3 metaG | ecosystem: Host-associated > Plants > Roots > Rhizosphere ... | reverse complement strand
ACCTGGACCTATCTCACTACCGATCAGCCCTTTGGAAGCTGGAGCGAGCGGGTGATGCGGGGGGTGGTGCGAAGATATAGGCAAAGGACCTGAAGTGCCCTTCGTCTTTTTTGCACCGGAGCGCGTCTCTGGGGATGGAGCCGAAATTTGATATTTCGGGAGGTTGAGGACCGCGACCTGATCGCCAAAGCGCGACGCGGGCACGTGGACGCCTACAACGTTCTCGTGTCTCGCTGGGAGAAGCGTGTGTTCAATTATCTGTTGCGCCTGGTGGGACATCGCGAAGACGCGCTCGATCTGAGTCAGGATGTGTTCTTGAAGGCCTATCAAAACTTGAAAAAGCTCGAAGATCCGGCGAAGTTTCCGGGCTGGCTGTTCCGTATCGCGCACAACGAGGCTTATTCGCTGCTGCGCAAGAATCGTCCGGAAGGCGAGCTGGCAGTGGAGCCGAAGACCGGCGGCGAGACCAGCGGGCGAATGTTCCCCATCGAGCTGACACTGGCCGTGCAAGGCGCTTTGAGCCGTCTATCGGACGACCAGCGCGAGGCCGTGCTGCTCAAGGTCTATCAAGGATTCAAGTTCGAAGAGATGGCGGAGATTCTTTCTTGTCCGGTTTCGACCGTGAAATCCCGTCTCTACACAGCGCTCGATCTCCTGAAACAAACCTTGGCTCCCGTGAATATGGGAGGGGCAGAATGAATTGCTCGTCTGAAGACTTGAAGGGTTATTTCCTGGGCGAACTGGCTTCGCGCGACAAGGCGTCGGTGGAAGAGCATGTCCGCGCGTGCCAGAATTGTCGCGAAGAGCTGGATCGGCTGAAGCTAACGCAGACTGCACTGCTGGCGCTCGAAGAGGAAGAAGTTCCGCAGAGGATCGCCTTCGTTTCGGATAAAGTTTTCGAGCCACGATGGTACCAGACCGTCTGGCGCTCGGGTCCGGCGATGGGTTTCGCATCGGCGGTGATACTTGCTGCGGCGATTCTGGTGCATGGTTATGCAAGACCCGCCGGAGCTGCGCCAGTCACACCGACTGTTGACACGGCACAGATCGAGCAGCGTATCGAGCGGGAAGTGGGCGCGCGGCTGGACACGATGGTGCAAAAAGCTGTCAGCGACGCGCAGGCCAAGCAGGCCGCTGAATTCGCCAAAGTTTTGGATGACTCCGAGACGCGCTTCGAAACGAGGCGCAAAGCCGATCTGGCGACTATCCAACAGGCCGCCGAATATTACGAGAAGCAGATGAACCGTTGGCTGGTGGCCAGTAACGACACGAGGGCCGGGCAATGAGAATCGCAGCGTTAGTAAGTCTGCTGTTGTGCACGCTTCCAGGCGGTTCGATGGCCGACAAACCCCGAGTGAACCGCGGCATGATCGAGGCCATGGAGAAAAGCGTGGACTGGAGACTGCAGAGGCTCTGGCCCGGCGATGCAGCCGAGGTCCTCGGTTTGACGCAGGGCGCCTACATCAACGGCTACGGGGTGGTGTTCATGAGCGAGATCAATATCGCTCCTACAGCTGGCATTACACCGTTCCATCCCACCGTCACCCCCGATGAAATCAAGCGCACGCACGATAAGAAGATCCAGCGCATCGCTGCGCTCAAGGATTCCATGCGGGAGATTCTGCAAGATTCAGCCGCTTCGCTCGACACGGTTCCCGACGATCAGCAGGTCACTCTCGGCGTTTCGCTCTTCTATTGGACCTGGGAGAAGCGCGACGGACTGCCGGGACAGATCGTGATGCACGCATCGAAGAAAGTGCTGCTCCAGGCCAAGGCCGGGACAGCCGACAAAGGCGCCATCGTATCCGACGAGTTCTGAAGTATGCGGCTCGGCGAGATTCTCATTGAGCGCAAGCTGATCACCGAAGAAGACCTCACGCGCGCGCTCGAACTGCAGAAGGAGCGGGGCGACAAGATCGGCAAGACGCTGGTCGATTTGGGTTTCGTGGCGATGCGCGACGTTCTGACGGCGCTCTCCGATCAACTGGGTGTGCCGCTGGTGTCCATCGAAGGGCCCCCGGCTGTTTCCACCGAAACCGAAGCGCTCTCGCCGCGATTCTTGCGTCAATTCCGCTGCTTACCGGTGGGCCGCGACGATCACACCGTCACGCTCGCGATGGCCGATCCATTGGATGTCGAGACCGTGGCGGCGGTTCGAAGCTGTACCGGGCTGAAGGTCAGGACCGTGCTCGCGGGCGAGCAGGAGATCCTGGACGCAATCGACAAATATTACGGCGAGACTGCGCGCGGGGATACGGGCGTCGATCCGGAAAACGCCGACGCGGCCGAAGACCTGGAACACCTGCGCGATATGGCGAGTGAAGCGCCGGTGATCCGCCTGGTGAACGCGATCATCGCGCAGGCGGTCGAGAAGCGGTCCAGTGATATTCATCTGGAACCGTTTGAGAAAGAGTTTCGCATCCGCTACCGCATCGACGGCGTGCTTTACAACCAGGAAGCGCCGCCGCGTGAAATGAAGGCCGCCATGATCTCACGCGTGAAGCTGATGGCCAAGCTCAACATCGCCGAGCGCCGGCTGCCGCAAGATGGCCGCATCAAGATCAAGACCCTGGGGCGCGAAGTAGATTTGCGCGTCTCGACTCTGCCGACGCTATACGGCGAAAGTGTCGTCATGCGCCTGCTGGACCGGTCGGCTGGCGATTTCTACGATCTTGGACGGCTGGGATTTGACGAGCACATGCTCAGCCGCATGGAGCACTACACCGCGCTGCCGCACGGCATCTTTCTGGTGACGGGGCCGACTGGGAGCGGCAAATCGACCACGCTTTATTCCGCGCTCAAGAGGATCAATCAGGCCGACAAGAAGATCATCACCATCGAAGACCCTGTGGAATATCAGATGGACGGGATCAACCAGATCCACGTGAATCCGCAGATCGGGTTGACGTTCGCATCCGGGTTGCGTCATATCGTGCGTCAGGACCCGGACGTCATCATGGTCGGTGAAATTCGCGACCGCGAGACGGCCGATGTCGCGATCCGGTCGTCGCTGACCGGCCATTTCGTTTACTCGACCCTCCACACTAATGACGCGCCCAGCGCCATTACGCGTTTGACCGACATGGGCGTGGAGAACTACCTGATCACGTCGTCGCTGGTGGCGGTACTGGCGCAGCGGCTGGTGCGTGTGATTTGCGAGCACTGCAAGACCGCCGACGGCACGCGCATCGCTCCGGATGGCGAGACCGTGAAGTGCTATCGTGGGCGCGGCTGCGAGCACTGCTTTGGTTCAGGATATACGCGACGCGTCGGCATCTTCGAGATGATGGAGCTGAATGACGAGATCCGCAAATTGATCATGCACAACGAAGACGCCGCGACGATCACCAATGTCGCGCGCCGCAATGGGATGCGGAATCTGCGGGAAGACGGCTGGCTGAAGGTGTCGCAGGGTGTGACGACGGCGGATGAGGTGATGCGTGTCACGCAAGAATTTTAGCTGTAGCCGTCACGCACGCACTCGTGCGTCCGCCTCGGTGAGCGAAGCGTGCGCCACGTCGGTATGACTAATTTCTTCTTCAAAGCCGTGGCTTCCGACGGCCAGCTCCGCACCGGCAACATCCACGCCGAAACCGAACGCTGGGTGGCGCAGGAATTGCGCCGGCAGGGACTGACGCCGGTCTTCGTCGGCACCGAACCGAAGAAATCGTTCGAATTGAAGCTGCCCGGTTTCTCCGGAGCCAAGCGCCGCGACGTTCTGTTTTTTACCCAGGAACTCTCGACACTGCTGAACGCCGGCGTGCCGCTCGATCGCGCGCTTACGATCACTAGCGAACTGACCGAGCGCTCCGGTTTTCGTGTGCTGGTCCAGGACATCTTGCGCGTGGTCAAAGGCGGTCGATCGCTGGCCGACAGCCTGGCCACTCATCCGGATTATTTTTCCGATCTCTACATCAACATGTGCCGCGCGGGCGAAGCTAGTGGATCGTTGGCCGCCGTGTTCGAGCGATTGGCCGAGTTCGAGCGTACGCGCGACGACCTGCGCGGCTACATCGTGTCGTCGATGGCCTATCCATGCCTGCTCATGCTGGTGGGCGCCGGATCGATCCTGATCCTGATGAATTTCGTCGTTCCGCGATTTGCTTCGGTGTTTGAACAATCGCGAATCGAAATGCCGCTGCCTACCAAAATGCTGCTGGAAGGAAGCAAATTCCTGCAGGCCTACGGCTTGATCGCACTTGTCGCACTGGTCGCGTTCGCGGTGGGGATGTACGCTTATGTGCGTACCTCGGCCGGAAGATTGTGGTGGGATTCATTGCGGCTCCGTATTCCGGTACTTGGTGATGCCCTGCGAAAAGCCGAGACGGCACGGTTTGCGCGAGCGATGGGAACGCTGGTCTCGAATAGCGTCCCGCTGGTCCAGTCGATTGCGATCGCGGGCGCGACGTTGAGCAACCGCAGAATTTCAGGCTCGCTCGAAGCGGTGGCCCTCGGAGTCAAGCGCGGTGAAGGTATCGCAACGCCAATGCGACGGGCCGGTCAGTTTCCTCCGCTAGCCGCGCACCTGTTAAGCGTCGGCGAAGAAACCGGGCGGCTGGATCAGATGTTCGTGCGGATGGCCGACATCTATGACACCGATACGCGCGCCGCCATCCGGCGATTTACATCTTTGTTTGAACCGCTGATCATCCTGGCCATGGGACTGATCGTGGGCGTTCTCATTTTGAGCATCATGCTGGCGATTGTCAGCATGAACGATGTTGCGGTGTAGCAGGGAAGGGCGGTGAGCATGAAGAGAAACAGACGGCAGGCCGGCGTGACGCTGATCGAGATGATGGTGGTAGTGGTCATCATCGCGCTATTTGCGGCGTTGGTGCTGCCGAGAATGATGGGGCAGGCCGACAAGGCGCGTAAGACTGCCGCGCGCGCGCAGATCAACGCCTACCTGACGGCCTTGGGTTCGTACAAGCTGGATACCGGAAACTACCCGACCACCGAGCAAGGTTTGCAGGCGCTGCGTAACAAGCCCGAAAACGTCAACGGCTGGCAGGGGCCCTATACCGATAAGGAAATCGACAACGATCCCTGGGGCCATCCGTACCTGTATCACTTCCCAGGGGAACATGGCGACGAGCCTGACCTGATTTCTTATGGCGCCGACGGCCAGCCCGGTGGAGACGGGATCAATGGCGACATCGTCAGCTGGAAAAACTAGCCTGAGACGCGCGACGGCCGGCGTAACGTTGGTCGAATTGCTCGTGGTTGTTTCGCTGATCTCCCTGATGATCGGCATCAGCTTCCCCGCCATCACGTCGGGTGTCGACTCGCTGCGGTTGAAGGCCGCCTCCAACAGTGTCGTCAGCTTCTTCAATACCGGACTGAGCCGCGCGGAACGCCGCCAGCAAGTGGTCGAGATCACGATTTCGAAAACGGAAAATGCCATGTCGATGCGCTCGACAGATCCGGGATTCACGCGCAAACTGGATCTGCCGGAAGGCGTATTGATCACGCATGTCCTTCCCGATTTGCCGCAGAATCCCGACACGCCACGTACTTTCCTTCTGTATCCGGGCGGGACAGTGCCGCCCTTTGGCGTGGCGCTCGTCAATCGCAGGAACGTAGAGCGGATCGTGCGCGTCGACGCGATCACCGGCGTCCCGATGGTGGAGCTGCCAGAGCAATGAGGCGCCGCGGATTCACACTCATCGAGGTCCTGGTGGCCACGCTCATTATGGCCCTGGCCGTCACCGGACTTCTGTCGGCGCTCTCCACATCGCTGCGTAGCGCATCGCGGCTGACCGATTACGATCGAGCCTCGTTGCTGGCGCGCCAGAAATTAGACGAGCTGCTGATCGCGACCAAAGTGCCGAAGCTCACGCCATTCGAAGGGACCTGGGGGCCGGAAGTGACCGGCGGACAACAAACCGGCTGGCGGGCGCGCATCACGCCGTTCGATATGCCACCTGGCGCTGCCGCAGGCGTGCCCATTCTCGAACGCATCGAGCTCGAGATCTGGTGGATGTACGGCGAGCAGCGTCGCAGCCTTAAGATCGAGGGCTTTAGGCGATCGATTATGACCGACGACGAAGCAGCGGCTACTGCCATCCCTGGGGCGGTTCGATGATGAGATCACGCGTCGGTAGAACGAGACCGGAAGCCGGTGTGACGCTCATGGAGCTGCTCATCGCGATGACGTTGATGAGCCTGCTTTCGGTGGGCATCGTCATGTCGCTGCGGGTCGGCTTAAGCGCCATGAGCAAGACCGATACCAAGCTCATGGCCAATCGGCGCGTTGCCAGCGTCGAGCGTATTCTGGAGCAGCAAATCTCTTCTGCGATGCCAGTCACGGCCGATTGCCAACCGCGCGGGGATGGTCCGCCGGGCCGCATGTTGTTCTTTCAGGGCGAAGCGCAATCGATGCGGCTGGCTTCCACTTTTTCGCTGCAGCAAGGCGCGCGCGGCGTACCGATGATCCTCGAATTTCAGGTTATCCCTGGCGAGAACAGCCAAGGCGTCCGGTTGGTGGTGAACGAACATTGGTACACGGGGTCGCGCGGAGCCGGACTGTTTTGTCTGGGGATGGGCGCGGATCCGCTCACCGGTGGTCCGGCGCCGCTATTCCTGCCGATCGAGGTAGGCGCGGGTTCGTTTGTTTTAGCCGACAAACTGGCCTATTGCCGGTTCAGCTATCGCGATCTTGTTCCAGCGCCCGAGTTGGAGCGATGGCTGGTGCGCTGGATCAAGCCTGTGCTTCCCAGCGCCGTAAGAGTGGAGATGGCGCCGCTCGTTCCGGACTCGTCCCGTCTGGAACCGTTGACACTCACCATTCCAGTGCGCGTGACGCGGTTGCCGATGGAGACCTATGACAATTAGAGTTCCCAGTCAGGTGGGGCGGTCCCCCAGGACCGCGGCCGACGCCCACGTCGGCATTGTTCCGAGCCGTGACCGCCGGCGAGTAGTCCGCGGGAGCGCGCTCCTGGCCGTCCTCTGGCTCGCTGCCGCGCTTTCCGCCATCGCCTTTAGTGTCGCCAACACGGTGCGTGCCGAAACCGAGCGCACCTCCACCGAGGTCGACGCACTGCGATCCTACTACCTGGCCGTCGGGGCGATCGATCGCGCCATCCTCTGGATCCAGTGGGGACCCACCCATCGAAACCCGGACGGCACGCCCAGGTATTATCAAAGCCCCATGCCGGCCCTGCAATTCAATTTCCCAACCGGCACGGCGACCACTGAGATCATCCCCGAGACGTCCAAACTGAATGTAAACGGCGCGCCTCCGGCTGAGTTACTGAGGCTGTTGCTGGCTCTGGGCGCACCGCCCGATCAGGCCGAACTGGTGGTCCAAGGCATTGTAGATTGGCGCACTTCCTCGCCCGGCGGCTCATTTACCCAGTTCGATCAATACTACTTATCGCTTACTCCGTCTTTTCGTGCCCGCCATGCGTCTTTTCAGGAGATCGAGGAATTGCTGTCGATTCGAGGAGTTACGCCGGACTTGTTTTACGGAAGTTACACCAAAGACGATCAGGGGCGCTTGATTCCGCGCGCCGGCCTTCGGGACTGTCTCTCGGTCTACGGATCTACCAGCTCCATGGATGCCAACACGATTGAACCGGCCGTGATGCAGGCCATCGGAATCAGTCCTGAGGTGGCGACGGCCATCGTGAATCTCCGTCGTTCCGCTCCCCTTCGAGACACGGGACCACTGACACCCTTCTCCGGCGGTGGTCCCGGCATGGGACGGCTGGCGCTGAACCCCAGTCCGATTGTGACCCTGCGTGCGACGGCGCGAGTGCGTTTGGCTAACGGACAGCTTTCCGATCTGCGGCGATCCGTATCGGCCATGGTCAAATTCCTCGGACCGGAATGGAATCCGCCGTTCCATGTCATGCGCTGGTACGACAACGCTGCTTCCGTCCAATGACCGCGATTGACTTCAAGAAATGGCTAGCCGTCGGAACCGGGATCGGCATCGAGATCGGCCGCGAGGATCTGGTTGTCACCGCGGTCCGCGTCCGTCCTTCCGGCGTAAAGGTTCTGGGCGAGATCAGCATTCATCGATTCCGCGAGCAGCCTGCCACCGAGTGGGGCGCCGATTACGCGAACTTTCTCAAGAAGCTGGGGATCGCGCATCTGGCTGCCACCGTTCTCTTGCCGCGCGAAGAAGTGATGGTGCGGCAGCTGGCTTTGCCGGGCGTAGCCGACCGCGACCTGGCCGCGGCCATTCGCTTTGAGCTCGATTCGTTGAATCCGTATTCGGAAGAAGAAGCGGTGTTCGACTGGGCGCGGATCGGAAAAAGCTCGTCCATCCTGATCGGGATCACCCGCCGCACCGTGCTCGGCCACTATACCGCGCTGTTCGCCGGTGCGGGCGTGAAGGTTGCGTCGTTCACGTTTTCGGCCCCCACCATCTATTCCGCGATCCGCCTCCTCTCAACCCCTTCCGCCGACGGCTTTCTCGCCGTGGAGGAAACCGAAGGGGAGTTGGAAGTATACGGCGAGAGTCCCGCGCGGCCGCTATTCTCGGCACGGGTCGAGGGAACTGTTGTGAAGGCCCGGGCGCTGGCAGTTGCGGAGTTGCGGTTGCCGCCCGAGACCGAGCCGACGGCCCTGCACGATGTGCTTCCCAAACCGCTCGCTGCGCCCGCCGACTACAATGTTTCGCGCGGATCCCTGGCCTATGCGACGGCGGTAGCTGGAGCCTGCCCCTTGCATCCGCTGGCGGTGAATCTGCTGCCGATGGAAGAGCGCCGTGCCACTTCCCGGATGCGCTATGTGCCGACCCTCACGCTGGCGGGCCTGGCGCTGCTGATGTTGGGAGCCGTGGTCGCTTATCCCAAGTACGCCGACCGCACTTATCTGGGCCTGCTTCATCAGGAAATCCAAAAACTGGATCCGCAAGCCAGGAGAGCCGCCGAGCTGGATCGGCAGATCGCCCTCACCCGCAACCGCGCGCAGACGCTGGATAATTTCCGGCGCCACACCAGGGAAGACATGGACGCGCTGAATGAGCTGACCGAGATGCTGGCCGCCCCGACTTGGCTCAACTCGATGCAGCTCACACGAGACTCGGTGACGATCTCGGGTGAGACCGAGCAAGCGGCTGCGCTCATCAAGCTGCTGGACAGCTCGCGCCAGTTCCGGGGATCGTCCTTCGCGCTTCCCTTGCAGCGGAGTTCTAGCGGGGAACTATTCAGCATCCGATCGTCGCGCCGGGAGGTCAATCAATGACCGTGCAACAGCGCGACAAGCGGGCGCTTATGATATTGGGCGCCGTGTTAGTGCTGGCAGCTATTTATTGGATAGCCGGTTCATCGCCCACCGCCAGCAGCGCGAAGGTCGTCGCGCCGGTCGAAACCGTCGACCACATCGAGAAAGGGCTGGCGAATTTGCGCGCCCGAGCCGCCGCTTTGCCGGTGAAAGAGGCTCTCCTGAAGCAAGCCGGCGCGGAACTGGCCGAGCGCGAGAAGGGTCTAATCCCCGGCGATACGGCCGATCAGGCGCAGGCGCAGCTCCTGCAAGTTCTGAAGCGGGTGGCGAAAGTGCAAACTCCACCGCTGGAAATTCGCCAAGTGGAACTCGGCCAGCCACGATCCTATGGCAACGCGTATGGTCAAGTCACGGTTTCTGTCACCATCGATTGCCGCATCGATGAGCTGGTCAATTTGTTGGCCACGCTGAGCGCCCAACCGGAAACCATCGCTACCGATGAAGTCCGTTTCGGTATGGCCAATGCCAAGCAAAAGACCATGCCAGTCAGACTGACGGTTTCAGGAATCGTGGCGCAGCGGCTGGCGCCGCAGAAGAAGGGGACGCCCCAGCTGTGACGCGCAGACTGAGATTGCTCGACCTGGGTCTGGTGGCCGTGCTGGCGCTGCTGGGCTTCCAATTCCAGCGCGAGCGGCTGAGGGAACAGGCGCGAGAGCAGGCTTTGTTGCGCTCCGGCGCAAAGTCGAAATCTTCGGCAACATTGGCGCCCTTGCCGAAGGTCGATGCCCTGACGGCAACTTCCTACGCGGACGTAGCGGCCAAGAATCTGTTTTCCAAAGACCGCAATCCCAATGTGGTCCTCGATCCGGTCATTCCGCCGCCCGAGAAGCCCGTGCCTCCGTTTCCAGTCGCGCGCGGCGTGATGCTGTGGGGCGGAGTACCGCCTACTGTCGTGCTGGCCGACAAGGCCGGCGGGCAGCAGAGGGGCTATCATCCTGGGGAAAAAATCGGAGAGTGGACCATCGTCGCGGTCGACAACAGCTATGTTGTTTTCGAATGGAACGGAAAGCAGTTTAAGAAGCGGATCGACGAGCTGCTGGACCATACTCCGGTTATGGTGGCCGAAGCTCCGGCGCAGGCCGCTGCCGGTCCGGCCGCGCCCAAGCCTGCACAATCACTTTCGGATAGCGCCACCTCCGGACCAGGCGTCGACATCGGCGCTGACATGAAGGCCTGCATCGCCGGCGATAACACGCCTGCCGGCGCGATCGTGAATGGCATGAAGAAGGTCGAAGGCCAAACTCCCTTCGGATCGGCATGCCGCTGGGAAAAAGTGAAATGAACCCGAATCAGGAAGGAAAGTAGGCATGAAGAACATCATTCTCGCTTTGATGGCCGTGACGGTTTTGGTGGCGCAGGATAAAGATCCCAAGCAAAGCAAAGACGCCGCTAAGAGCGAGCCGCCCAAGACCGCCCCATCCGAAGTTCCCAGGTCGGAACAGATTCCCAAGGGCGCTGTCCGTGTGGAACCCAACCTCTACCGGTACGTGGACCCGCAAGGCAAGACCTGGTTTTATCGCCAGCTCCCGTTTGGCGTCTCGAAATACGAAGACAAGCCTGCCGAACCAACCGCGGTTAGCGAACAGCCGGCCGCCATCGTTCGCGATGTGGGCGATAGCGTCGAGTTTCAACGCCAGACGCCCTTCGGTGTATCGAAGTGGATGAGAAAGAAAGCGGACTTGACCGACGAGGAAAAAGGATTGATCGCAGCGGATCAAGCCAAGCGATCGGGCGCTTCCAAGGAGGGCGACAAGCCCCCTGCCGCTAAAACGGCCGCCGACAAAAGCACGGAGAAAAAGCGGGAGAACCAATAGTGCGCCGGGGCAGCTGGTACCAACAAGTTTTTCTAGTGGCCGCAC
>Ga0070714_100003986_pt1 | contig 11103 bp, 11 predicted proteins | sample LARL83metaG_FD_65450 | JGI IMG/M metagenome (GOLD analysis project Ga0070714, IMG submission 65450) | Corn, switchgrass and miscanthus rhizosphere microbial communities from Kellogg Biological Station, Michigan, USA - LAR L8-3 metaG | ecosystem: Host-associated > Plants > Roots > Rhizosphere ... | reverse complement strand
CTACCTCACGTACGCACTTCCCTCCCGGCACGTGACGTTCCACTACGACCTCGCCTGGGTCGGCTTCGACATCGCGCTGACCGTGTCGTTCGCCACCACGGCGTGGGCGGCATTCCGAGGCTCCCAGTGGCTCGTCCCGCTCGCCGCCGTCACCGGCACGATGCTGGTCTGCGACGCGTGGTTCGACGTCGTGACCTCACAGACGGGCGGCGAGATGTGGGAGGCAATCGCCGAGGCAGCGTTGGCGGAGCTGCCGCTCGCGGCCCTCTGCGGGTTCATCGTCTATGACGCCGAGACGTTCCTCGCCGCGACGGTGAACCGCTTCCGGCGCTAGGCAGCGGGCGGAAGGTCGTGGCCGCCCTCGAGGAGCCGCAACCTGTGCTCCAGCTGGGCGACGCGAAGCTCGAGCTCGTCGAGCTCGTCGCGCGTGACGAGGTTCAGCTCGTCGGTGATCGCGCGCAGCGCCGAGAGGGCGCCTTCCGAGAATCGCTCCCGGCTGCCGCGCACGCGGCCCGGCAGCTCGGCGAGGAGCTCCTCGAGCGTGTCGAAGATGAGGCTGCTACCGCGCGCGGCCATGCGGCCTCGAGCGGCGCCGTTGCCGCCGCTTCTCGCGGCGCGCGCTCGCCGTGGCGGGCTCGGGCGACGTCACCGCGTCGATCAGGCTCGGCGTGGGCTCGGCGGCGAGCGCAGCCTCCGACTCCTCCAGTGCGAGAGTGCCCGGATCGAGCGCGGGACCGCCCTTCGGCCGCCACGGCAGGCGGCGGGCCGGCGTACCGCCGTCCGGCTCCTCGCCCTCCTGCCCGGCGAGATGCTTCCGCCGTGCGTAGTCGGGCTCGCGCTCCTTCCACATCGTCAGCAGCGGCGCTGCGATGAAGATCGAGGAGTAGGCACCGGAGATGACGCCCACGATGAGCGCGAAGGCGAAGTCCTTGAGCGTCGTGCCGCCGAGGATCAGGAGACAGATGATCGGCAGCAGCGTGATGAACGTCGTCGCCAACGAGCGCCTGATCGTCTCCCACAGCGAGACGTTGGCGATGGTGGCGAACGGCGAGCGCCGCATCAGCGGCACGTTCTCGCGGATGCGGTCGAAGATGATGATCGTGTCGTAGATCGAGTAACCGAGCACGGTCAGCACAGCGGCCACCGTGTCGACGGTGACCTCCTTCCCGACCAGCGAGTAGACGCCGACCGTGATGGCGATGTCGTGCAGCATCGCGATGATCACCGGGACCGCGAACTTGAGGTCGAACCTGATCGCGATGTAGATCGTGATCAGGAGCAGCGAGACGATGATCGCGTAGATCGCGTCGATCGCAATCTGGTGGCCGAACGTCCCGGAGACGTTCTTCACGCCGCCACCGAACGTCCCGAGATCGCCCTTGAGGGTCTGCTGCAGGTTGTTCTGCTGCTTCCGCTCGAGCGACTTCGTGCGGACCTGCCACTGCTTGAAGCCGCCGGCGACGCCGTGGCCCTCCGCCTGGACGACGGCGTCGGGCTGGCCCTGGCTCGCGAAGAACTTCTGGACCTCTCCCTGCGCGTGCGGCTTGTGCGTCTGGAACGTGAACTGCGTGCCGCCCTTGAAGTCGATCCCGAGGTTGAGGCCCTGGACGCCGAGCGAGACCAGGCCGGCGATGATGATCGCGCCCGAGATTGCGAACCAGAGCTTGCGGCGGCCCATGAAGTTGAGCTGGAGCCACCTCGCGGTCTGCTGCCCCTGCGCGCCCATGAAGCGCGGGCTGTCGAACCACTTGAAGCCGCTGAGCAGGCCGAGCATCGCGCGCGTGGCGGCCACCGCCGTCAGCAGCGAGATCACGGTGCCGATCAGGAGCATCAGGGCGAAGCCCTTCACGTCCGCGACCGCGACCAGGAAGATGATCAGCGCCGTGATCATGGTCACGACGTTCGCGTCGAGGATCGTGTGGAAGCCCTTGCCGTACCCCGCCGAGATGGCCGAGCGCACCGAGCGGCCGGCGCGCACCTCTTCCTTGATGCGTTCGAACACGACCACGTTCGCGTCGGCCGCGACGCCGATCGTGAGGACCAGGCCGGCGAAGCCCGGCAGCGTCAGGGTCACGTTGAAGAGGAGGATCGCCGCGTAGTAGAGGAGCGCGTAGATCGCGAGGCCGATGACCGCGACGAGCCCGAGGAAGCGGTACAGGACGAGCAGGAAGATCGCGACGATGAGCAGGCCCGCCAGCGCGGCGAGGATCGCCTGGTGCAGCGAGCTCTTGCCGAGCGTCGCCGTGACCTGGGTCTCCGTCAGCTGCTTGAACTTGTACGGGAGCGAGCCGCTCTGGAGGACGAGCGCGAGGTCCTGCGCCGCCTTCATCGTCCCCATCTGACCGATCACTGCCCCGCCGACGATCCCCTCGGAGAGCTTCGAGTCCGTGTAGTCGATGTACGGCGTCGCCTGCAGCTTCCCGTCGAGGACGATCGCGTTGTGTTGCGCGTACAGCTGGTTCAGCGTCCCCAGGCTGCCGTTGGTGCCGGCCAGCTGGAGGCCGCGGTTGTACTCGGCCTGGGTGATGTCCTTGAACTCACTGCCGCCCTTGCCTTTGAAGCCGAGTTGAACCTCGGGCTGGCCGTCCTGCCCGATGTCCGCCGCGATCGCCGACTCGTCCAGCTCGTTGCCGGAGATCTCGGGAGGCCCGTTCGCCGCCGTAGGCGCGTACTTGAACAGGTACCAGTAGACCCCGTTCGGCGACACCTTCACCGGCTTCGTGGCCTGCGTCATGGCCGCGCCGTGGACGAGCTCCCGGTTCCCCGGCACCGCAAGGATCTGGGTCCCCGCCGGCTTTTTGCCTCCGTAGGGCCCGAGGAGCTGTTTCTTTGTCAGGGCCGTCTGCAGGACCGCGTTCTTGGTGGTCGTCTTCGTCTTCTTGCCCTTGACCGTCTTCGTGACGGTCTTCGGCCCGAAGAGGTAGTACGCCGAAGGCGCTCCCGCCTTCTTGACCTGGCCCTGGATCTGCTTGAGCAGGCTGTAGGCGGTCGGATACGGGGTCGGTGAGAGCTGGTCGACGGTCGGCGGCGCGAGGTCTTTCTCGAAGTCGTAGAAGTGCAGCTGACCCGTCGAGCCGATGACCGCCGCAGCCTTGGCGGGGTCGTGGATGCCGGCGAGCTGGATGACGATCTCGTCGGTTCCCTGGGTCGCCACGTTCGGCGAGGTGACGCCGAGCTTGTCGACGCGGCTGACCATGATGTTCTGCGCGGTCTGCATGTTGGCCGCGGTGACCTGCTGGCCGTGAGGAGGCAGCGCCTGGAGCACGACCTCGAGGCCGCCCTGCAGGTCGAGCCCGAGCGTCGGCTTCTTGTACCCGGGCGAGCCGGGAACGGCGAGCAAGACCGCGCCGACGAGGAGCGCGGCGATCGCGCCAATGACCATGAGGTAGTTGCGGCGTTCTCTCACGAAGGATCCTTCAAGAACTCGTTTCGGAATAGCGGCGCTATTTGCGCGACCGAGGACGCAGTGTCGCGCCGACCAGCGTGTTCGGGCAGCCCGTGCTTCATTTCGATGCGAGTTCCAAGACCGCGGAACAGGTTAGCCGCGGTTCTCCTCATTCGATGTCTCCACGACCGGCCCTTCGCCCTCGCCTTCGTGCTCCTGGGGCTCCTCGGGCAAGCCGGGCTCGCCGTCCTCGCCGGGCTCCGGCTCGCGTGTGACGCCCGCGATCGCACGCCGGGCCACGCGGACCACGGTGTTCGGCGCGATCTCGACTGTGACCAGGTCGTCCTCGATCTCCAGGATCGTGCCGTAGATCCCGCCGGCGGTGAGCACCTCGTCGCCCACCCGCAGGTCGCCGAGCATGTGCTGCTGCTCGGTCTGGCGCCTCCGTTGCGGCCGCACGACGATCAGCCAGATGAGCAGGAAGGCGATGATGATGATGAAGAGGAACCCCGAACTGCCGCCGCTCGCTCCGATCATGACTCGCCGACTCCCTTCGCTCGTCGGAGCGCCTCGTCCTTCCAGGTGAGGAACTCGCCGCGCTCGATCGCCTGTCGCGCCGCGGCGACGAGATCGAGCAGGAAGCGGAGATTATGCAGGCTGAGCAGGCGTAGTCCGAGGATTTCTTCCTGGTTGACGAGGTGGCGGACGTACGCCCGGCTGAAGCGCGAGCAGGCCGGGCACGGGCACCCCTCCTCGAGCGGGCGCTCGTCGCGGGCGAAGCGCGCGTTGCGGAGATTGAGGCGGCCCTCGCTCGTTAGCGCGCTGCCGGTACGCGCCGTGCGGGTAGGAAGGACACAGTCGAACATGTCCACCCCGCGGGCGACGACCTCCAACACGCCCTCCGGGTCGCCGATCCCCATGAAGTAGCGCGGCTTCTCGTCGGGGAGCAGAGCGGCGGCGTCGGTGGTCGCGTCGAACATGGGCGCGCGGTGCTCCCCCACGCTGAGCCCGCCGATTGCGTAACCGTCGAAGTCCAGCGCCACCAGGTCCTCGGAGGAACGCCGCCGCAGCTCGCCGTCGAGGCCGCCCTGGCTGATCGCAAAGCGGAGCTGCCCAGGCGCGCGCGGCAGGTCGCGCTGGCGCTCGGCCCAGGCCGTTGTGCGCCGCACCGCCTCTTCGAGCTCGGCGCGCGGGACGCCGGCCGGCAGGCAGATGTCGAGGCACATCGCGACGTCCGAGCCGAGCAGCTCCTGCACCTGCGCCGACAGCTCCGGGGTGAAGCGCTCCGGGCTCCCGTCGTAGACCGAGCGGAACGTGACGCCCTCGTCGTCCGTCGCGAGCAGCGTGTCGCGAAGGGAGAAGACCTGGAACCCGCCGGAGTCCGTGAGGATCGCGCCGTCCCAGCCCATGAAGGCGTGCAGGCCGCCGAGCTCGGCGATCAGCTCCTCGCCCGGGCGGAAGTGGAGGTGGTACGCGTTCCCGAGCACGATCTCGGCGCCGATCGCGTGCAGCTCGTCGGGAGCGACCGACTTCACGGTCGCCTTCGTCCCGACCGGCATGAACGCCGGCGTCCGCACCTCGCCGTGCGCGGTCTGGAGGATCCCGGCGCGCGCGGCGCCGTCCCGGGCCGTCACCGTGAATGCGTCGCTCACGGAGACGAGCGTAGACGGGGGCGAGCCGTTTCTCGTCGACCCATCCGGGTATATCGTTATGCGATGGCGACCTCTGGCCCGCTCGGGCGTACGCCGTACTTCTTCTCGGCGCGGCGACCCTTCCGAGAGGAGCGGCTGCTCTCCTACATCCGCCGGGAGCACCGCCGCGGCCGGCACCTCGGCGAGATCCTCGAGGACGCCTACGTGCGCCGCTGCGGGTCGCGCGAGTTCGTCTGGGCCACCCTGCGCGACACCTCGCTGATCGAGCTGCTGGAGGCCGACGTGCGCGAGGCCTTCGCGCGCGCGACGGAAGAGCTCTCGAACCACGCGTAGACGCGGGAGGCGAGCTCCGCGTCGCGCTCGGGATCGCGCTCGGCTCCGAGCTCGTGCTCGCGGATCCGGCCGAGCTCGGCCACGAGCGCGCGCTCGGGCGCGTTGCTGCCGAGCAGCGTCGCGATCCGGACCGAGAACGGTGCGAATTCCTCCAGCTGCGCGTGGAGCTCCTGCTCGCCACCGTCGCGCCAGAAGTCCCGCCACTCGTTGGCACTCCGCGGCCTCATCGGTTGTGGTTGACCGCCTCGACGTTGTTGCCGTCGGGTTCGAGGACGAAGGCGCCGACGTAGCCGGGGTGGTACTGCGGCCGTTCGCCCGGCGCGCCGTTGTCCCGGTAGCCGGCTTCGGTGGCGACGCGGTGGAACTCGGCGACGGCCTCGTCAGTCGCCACCGGGAAGGCGAGGTGGACGTTCTCGGTCGGCGGCCGCCCGTCGGCGACGAGGGCGAACGAGCGGTCGTCGGTCCAGACGTGGAACCGCGTCTCCCGGTCCTCCGTGACGTTGAGCGAGAGGGCCGGGGCAACGGCGTCCCAGAAGCCCCGGCTCGCCGCGAGATCCCGGACGCCGATCCAGAGGTGGTCGACCAGCGGCCCGCCGGGCTCGTCCCGGAAACCGGTGCAGGACTCGACGCTGTTGCCGTCGGGGTCGAGGAGGAAGCCGCCGTAGTAGTTCGGGTGGTACTGCGGGCGCATTCCGGGCTCACCGTCGCTCTCGTACCCGGCGTCGACTCCGCGGCGCCAGAAGTCGTCGACGTCGCGGCGCGACTCGGCCGCGAAGCCGACGTGGAGGTGGCGCGTGACCGGCTGGCCGTCGGCCTGCGTGATGCCGAACTCGTCCCACTCCAGGAACTCCTCGCCCTTGGGCTCCCGCTGCAGCAGCGTCTCGTAGAAGCGCTTGCTCGCCTCGACGTCGGAGACCCGGATCGTGACGTGATCGAACATCAGGGGATCATCGCCGACAGCCGCTCATGCGATCCATGGCAACGATGTCGGCGCGAGTGAAACGATCGATGCTCGTGTTCCTCGCGATGCCGGAGTCACTCCGGCTGGTGCCGAGAATTCCCTGGGTCAACGCGATGAGCTGGCGGACAGAGCGGCGCAGAGCGAGCGGGTCGTCTCCCACCGTCTTCGTCCAGAGCTCACCGTAGGCGTAGGTGAGGTCTTCGTGACTCGGGTCCGCGTCGAGCTTGGCGTCCCACCCGAGTCGGATGTGCTCGAGCTGTCCGTCCGACAGCCGCGGCGGCTCGCCGGCGCTCTCGGTGATGGGGACCTGCACCGTGTCGGCCGCGCTCTGGCCCTCGATGTAATAGAGCTTGCCAGTCGACCTGCCGACCGAGCGGTTCGCCAGGGTGACGTCGAGCCCGTCCCGCCGCGCCTCTCCGACAACGGCTGCGATCTGCGTGTATGCGGAGGGCGTGACCTCGCGATCGGCTGCGAACCTGATCGGCTGGCAGGCGCGACCCCATGGCCGGCCAACCGGAAGCGCCTTGCCCCGAGGACCGGTGAAGGTGTTGTAGCCGGGCGCGCCCGCGATCGTCGTCGACTCAACGCGCTGGTGCGCCAACCAGAAGCTCGTGCCGAGCACAGCCAACGGAAGCACGACGGTCAGCAGCACGTAGAGCAGACGGTGACGGCGCCGTGCCGGCAGCGTGGATGGGCTGTCGTGCTCTTCGAAGAGAGCCGTGGCCTGCGGCGCCCACTGCACGTGCGGCGCGCTGAGCCAGCCGCGCAGATGGTCACGGGCCGCCAGCGGCATCACGTAGCCGCGGTTGCGGAGATAGATGCGTAGGGGCTCGGCGAGCCCAGGGGCGGACAACAGCACCCATGCGGTTCCACCTTTCGGCCTCGCTGCGCTGACGGCGGTCACGCGCGTGAGCGGCAACCGGTGCACCCGTCCCCAGCTGCGGTAGTAGAGAACCGAGCCGTCGACCCAGCGGGCCTTCAGGACGATGAGCACGCAAGCGAGCACCAGGCCGATCCCCAGGCCGATGGAGCGCGTGTACACGTGGAAGTAGACGTCGAGAAGAATCACGGCGATCCCCGTGAGGCCGATACCTGCTGCCTGCGGCAGCGGCATCGTCAGCCGATGCCGGTCGCGGCCGTTGCAGGCGACCGCGCGCGCGAGGCTGTCTCCCTCAGACTGCAGCCTGTCCGCCGGAAAGACCGGCGTCCACCCGGCGTCGGCCGCCGTGTCCAACGGTGGGGCCTCGACCGCCGTCTCATGCATCTCGCGTAGGAGACTGCGGCGCACCCTGAACGCCCGCGTCGTGGCGACGACCGCAGTCACGACCGCGATCCAGCCACCGGCGAGATGCGCAACGCCGCTCGCGTTCGCGAGCACGATCCAGACGATGCACGCGACCAGATAGCCGGCCGCCTCGAAGGCCAGGGCGCGCTTGCGTACGCGCCACGCCGCCCAGGCGAAGCACGGCGCCGCCGGCAACGCGAATGCGAGCGGCAACAACGCCCAGGTAAACGTCAACCAACGCGCGCGCGTCTGGTGCAGATCGGCTGCCGCGATCGAAGGATTTGCCGATTCGCTCAAACTCCGGACTTGATCACTACACGATCGAGTGGCCGGCGCCAAGCTATTGCTTCAGAGGATGAGCATCGCGTCGCCGAACGAGTAGAAGCGGTACCGCTCCGTCACCGCGAGCCGGTAAAGCTCCCGCGTCTCCTCGACTCCTGTGAACGCCATCACGAGGGCGAGCAGCGTCGAGCGCGGCAGGTGGAAGTTCGTCAGCAGCGCAGCCACCCGCCGGAACTCGAAGCCCGGTGTGATGAACAGCTCGGTTCGGCCGGCGAGCGGGCCGCCGCGGGCGAGCGTCTCGAGCACGCGCACCGTCGTCGTGCCCACGGCAAGGACACGGTCGGCCCCGCGGATCCGCTCCCAGGCCTCGGGCTCGACCTCGTAGCGCTCGCCGTGGATGTGGTGCTCTTCCAACCGGCCCTCGGTGACGGGCCGGAACGTGTCGAGCCCGACGTGCAGCGTGACCCGCACCGGATCCAGCCGTGCCAGCAGCTCGGGCGTGAAATGCAGCCCGGCGGTCGGCGCGGCCGCCGAGCCCGGCTCGCGCGCGTAGACCGTCTGGTACCGGGAGGGATCGCCCAGCGGCTCGGTGATGTACGGCGGAAGCGGCGTCTCGCCCGCGGGCTCCCCGTCGAGGCGCAGGCGCCAACGCCCCTCGCCGAGGTGCTCGAGCAGCTCCACCGGGCCGTAGCGGCGGCCGGGACGCAGCCTCCGCGTCGGCCGCGCTAGCGCCTCCCACGTCCCGTCGTCGAGCCGCTCGAGCAGGAGCACCTCGCCGCGCGGCTTCTCGATCGGGATCCGCGCGGGCACGACCTTCGTGTCGTTGACGACGACGAGCTCGCCGTGCAGCTCCTCCGTCAGCTCGCCGAAGGTGCGGTGACGGATCGAGCCGGTCGCACGCTCGTAGACGAGCAGCCGTGACGCGTCGCGCCGCTCGGCCGGATGCTGCGCGATCAGCTCCGGCGGCAGCTCGTAGTCGAGCTCCGAGAGATCCATCCGACGCGAGTTCTATCGTCGCCCCCGTGGACATGGACGCCATAGCACGCGCGCAGCGCCGGATCGAGGACGCCGCCGCCGGTCGCACGGACCCAGCCGCGTTCGACGCAACCCTGGAGCGGGCTCGGCATGCCGTCGAGTCCCTCGCCGCGACGACCGCCCGCTTCGAAGCGGGACTGCCCGAGGCGATCCAGGACGGCCTCCGCCAGCACTTCCGCCCGAGCGCCCGTCACCTCGCCGAGGTGCGCGGCCTGACCAACCAGGTCATCCGGCGGCTCGAGCGGATCGAGGGCGACATCCTCACCGAGCGACATGCACGCGTCGACGACCTCGCCCTGCTCGTCGATCTCATCGCCTCCGGCTGGCGGAGCGTCGAGGAGCGGCTGGCGAAGCTCGAGGACGGGCTGACGCGCGACGGCGCGACGGTGTACCGCCTCGACGAGCGTCAAGCAGGCTGAGAGCTCTTCACCGGTAGGACGAGCACGAAGCGGCTACCGCGGCCGGGCTCGCTATGCAGCTCGAGCCGGCCGCCGAGCGCTAGAGCGAGCTCGCGCGCGATCGTCAGGCCGAGCCCCGTGCCGCCGTCGTCGCCGGACCAGAACGGCCGGAAGATCCGTTCCTCTTGCTGCGGCTCGATTCCCGGGCCGGTGTCGGAGACCGCGACTGTCACCTCGCCGTTCTCGGTGCCCAGGCCGAGATCGACGCGACCTCCCTCAGGCGTCCAGTGGAGCGCGTTCGCGAGCAGGTTCGTGACGATCTGCAACACGCGGTCGCCGTCGGTGATCAGCACCGGTCCCTCGCCGAGCTCGAGGTCGTACTCGATGCCACGGGCCCGCGCCTCCTCGGCAAAGGTCGCGTAGGCGCGCTCGCAGAGCGCTCGCATGTCGACCTCCTCGCGCAGGAGCGCGAAGCGGCGTGCGTCGAGCTTGGCCAGGTCGAGGACGTCGCCGACGAGGCGCTCGAGCCGAGCCGCCTCCTCCGCCACCACCTCGAGCGACCGCTCCTCCGACGCCTCGTCCTCCAGCACGCCCTCTCGCAGCGCGGAGACGTGGCCGCGGATCGCGGTCAGCGGCGTGCGCAGCTCGTGCGACACCGACATGAGGAAGTTGCGGGAGAGCTGTTCCGACTCCGAGAGCCTCCCGGTCATCTCGTGGAAGCGGGTGGCGAGCCGCTCGACCTCGGTGCCCCAGGTGCGCTCGGGGACCGCGACGTCGTAGTGCCCGGCCGCGACCTCGTCCGCAGCGCTCGCCAGCATCTCGAGCGGCCGCGCGATCCGGCGCGAGAAGTAGACGACGACCACGCCGGCGACGGGAATCCCGATCCCGAACGCGAGCGCGAGCGCCCAGAAGAGCTGGAGCCAGCGGCTGCGCAGCGCCGACTCCGGCTCCGCGACGACCAGCCAGCCCGCGGGGGACACCGGTCCGAGCGTGACGGGCTGCGCAACGCCGAGAAACGCCGTCCCTTGGTAGTGGAAGTCGAACGACGGCGGCTTCTCGCCCTTGCCCACGACGGGAACGACGCTGCCCGGAAGCTGCGGCAACGGGCCGGCGAGCAGCGAAGCCCCTGGAACCGGCGGAACCCAGAACACCTCGTTGGCGCCGAGGGCGAGCTTGAGATTGGCGACCGAAACGCGCCCGACGGCGGCCCGCTGCTCGTAGAGCTGGACGATGCCGGCGGACTCCTGCCGCAACTCCGTGGCCGCGTGCGTCCGCGTGTTGCTCTGGAAGAAGCGGACGGCGACGAGCGTCGCGACGACGGCGGCGAGCACGATGCCGAGCAGGAAGAGCGCCGGCAGCCGGAAGCGCAGTGATCCGAGCACGGAGCCCTACTCGGCTGGGGCCGGCGCGGGGCCGGCCTTGTAGCCGATCCCCCACACGGTGACGATCGGCGCCGCGTCGCCGAGCTTCCGCCTCAGCTGGCGCACGTGGACGTCGACGGTGCGGGTGTCGCCCGCGAACGTGTAGCCCCAGACCCGCTCGAGCAGCTGATCGCGCGTGAGCACCAGGCCCTTGTGGTCGAGGAGCTCCCAGAGCAGGTCGAACTCCTTGGGCGCCAGGCGGATCTCCTGGTCGCCGACGTGACACTCCCGCCGGCCGGCGTCGAGCACGAGGTCGCCGTGACGGATCACACCCCCGTCCGGCTTCGTCTTCCCGGCGCTGCGACGGAGGATGGCGCGCACCCTCGCCACGAGCTCGCGCGGGTTGAAGGG
>Ga0070714_100003985_pt1 | contig 11104 bp, 11 predicted proteins | sample LARL83metaG_FD_65450 | JGI IMG/M metagenome (GOLD analysis project Ga0070714, IMG submission 65450) | Corn, switchgrass and miscanthus rhizosphere microbial communities from Kellogg Biological Station, Michigan, USA - LAR L8-3 metaG | ecosystem: Host-associated > Plants > Roots > Rhizosphere ... | reverse complement strand
GGCAGCGTGGCAGGCGCTGGTGTACTACATGCGCGGCACGGTGGCGGTCGCGGCCATCCACGCACTGGTGGTCGGGATCGCGCTGTGGATCATGGGCGCCCCGTTGGTCATCCCGCTCGCCATGCTGGTCTTCCTGGCCGCGTTCATCCCGATGGTCGGGCTGTTCATCGCCGGAGCGCTGGCCATCCTCGTGGTGCTCGCGTCCAAGGGCTGGGTGGCGGCGGTGGTGCTGCTCGGCGTGCTGGTCATCGAGGATCAGATCGAGGGCCATTTGCTGCAGCCGCAGGTGGTGGGTCGTGCCGTGCGGCTGCATCCACTTGCGGTTATCCTCTCGCTGGCGGTCGGTAGTGTGGTGGCGGGCATCCCGGGGGCCGTGGTCGCGGTGCCGATCGTCGCCGTGATCACCCGGGCGGTGCCGGAGCTCAGGCGTCCGGAGCCGCTCGCTGACCCGCCCGTGGAGCCGCCCGTGGACCCGCAGCTATCTAGGACGGAGCGGTAATTGGAACCTGATGTGCTGATCAGGCGGCTGGACCCGGGAGTGCCGCTGCCCGCGTATGCTCAGCCAGGAGACGCCGGCGCCGATCTGACGGCCGCCGAGGACGTGTACCTCGGGCCGGGGGAGCGGGCGCTGGTGCGGACCGGAGTGGCCATCGCGCTGCCGGCGGGCTATGCGGCGTTCGTGCATCCCCGCTCCGGCCTGGCGACCAGGCACGGCGTGACGATCGTGAACGCGCCGGGCACGGTGGACGCCGGATACCGAGGTGAGATCATGGTGACGCTGCTGAACACGGACCGGGCGGAGCCGGTCAGCTTCAGCCGGGGCGACCGCATCGCCCAGCTGGTCATCCAGCCGGTGGCGCGGGCGGCGTTCCGCGAGGTTGACGTGCTGCCCGAGTCGGTGCGCGGGGAGGGCGGGTTCGGCTCGACCGGGCTGCGGACAGGTCAGCTCGACGACGGCCACCTGGTGCAAGTACCGGATCAGCCGGTTTAGCTAGTAAGCCGGTTTAGATAGAAGGAGCGAACGGGAATGTTCCGTCGACGCCGGGATCGGCAGGACGCAGACGTCGCGGCCGAGTGGGCAGAGCCGTCGGACGACGAGTCGGATATCGATTCGGACGACTCGGACGACTTGGACGACTTGGACGGCTCCGGTTCTGGCGAGCAGGCGGCCGCCCAGCCGGTGCGAGAAGATGGCGGCCCATGGGACGCCAACGAGCCGTTCCCCCAGCGGGACCGGGTCGACCTTGGCAGCTTGCGCGTGCCAGTCGGCCCCGGCCACGAGATCCAGCTGATCATGGCAGAGCAGCAAGGCGCCTGGGTGACCGCACGTTACGGCGAGAGCGAACTCCAGCTGCAGGCGTTTGCGGCGGCACGCAACGACGCGCTGTGGGACGACGTACGCGCCGAGATCGCCGCGGAGATCGCGTCGGCCGGCGGTAGCAGCAGTGAGTCGGACGGTCTGTTCGGCGTCGCGCTGGACGCCGAGGTGCCGGCCGACCCGGGCAATCCGTCGTCCGGGATGCGCGCCGTGCGGTTCATCGGCGTGGACGGTCCGCGCTGGTTCCTGCGCGGTTTGTTCAGCGGGCCGGCCGCGTCGGGCGGTGGTGAGGCCGACGTGCTCGAGGACGTGTTCCGCGACGTCGTGGTGTCCCGCGGCGAGCACCCGGTGCCGCCGCGCGACCTGCTCGAGCTGCGCCTGCCGCCGGAGGCGGTGCAGGCACTCGCTCAATCCGAGCAGCAGGCACAAGATGAGCAGAGCCGCGACTGGGGTGACATCAACCCGTTCGACCGCGGCCCGGAGTTCACCGAGACGCGCTAGCCGTACGCGGTTGCGGCCGTTGCGTGCCGCTTGGGGGTGCTCCGGGCCGCTTGCGGCAGCAACGTGGTAGATCGCCCCATCGTGGAAGTTAGACCCCCGTCCACGGGGGTCAGTCCGCCACAAAGCGGCAATCCGCCACGTTGTCCGGCCATGTACCTGCCGGTAAGCGCTAAGCGGGCGCACTCGGAATAGTGCAACAGGATCCCGCGACACGCCGAACTAGCCGCGGAGCAGGTGGGCCAGGTTCTCCTCGACGTCCTCACTGGTGACGAAGAAGAGCTCGTCGCCCGCCTGCAGCGGGTCGTCGTGCTGCGGCACGAGCACCCTGCCCTCGCGCAGGATCGCCACCAGCGCGGTCTCGGCCGGCCAGCCGATCGCGCCGACCCGCTGCCCGACCAGCGGCGCGCCCGACGGCATGGTCAGCTCGACCAGGCTCGCCTCGCTGTGGCCGAACTGCATCAGCCGCACCAGATCGCCGACGCTCACCGCCTCCTCGACCAGGGCGGATAGCAGCCGCGGCGTGGACACCGCGACGTCGATGCCCCAGGACTCGTTGTACAGCCACTCGTTGCCCGGATGGTTCACGCGGGCAACCACGCGCGGCACGCCGTACTCGGTCTTGGCGAGCAGCGAGACCACGAGGTTCACCTTGTCGTCGCCGGTCGCGGCCACGACCACGTTGCACCGGTGCAGTGCCGCGTCGTCCAGCGAGCTGATCTCGCACGCGTCGGCGAGCAGCCACTCCGCGCGCGGCACGCTGTCGACCTTGATCGCCCGCGGCGAGTTGTCGATGAGCAGTACCTCGTGCCCGTTCTCGAGCAGTTCGGTGGCGATGGACCGGCCGACCGCGCCCGCGCCAGCAATCGCTATCCGCATCAGTGCTCGCCTCCCGCCAGCGCGGCGGTGATCCGTTCGATGTCGCTCTCCCTCGCGATGACGTGCAGCACGTCGCCCTCCTGGAGCACGGTTCCGTATTCGGGGACCAGCGCCTGGCCGAACCGGTCGATGAACGCGATGCGGGACTGCGTGCTGGTCTCAATCACCTTCACTGGCTCGCCGATCCAGCGGTTCGAGAAGGCCACCTCCGCCATCACCACGTTGCCGGTCGGATCGCGCCAGTGCAGGGCGGCGCCCTCGGGCAGGACCTTGCGCAGCATCTGCTCCGCTGTCCACCGGACGGTGGCCACGGTGGGGATGCCGAGCCGTTCGTAAACCTCGGCGCGGCGAGGATCGTAGATCCGGGCGGCCACCCGGGGGATCGCGAACGTCTCGCGTACCACGCGGGCCGCGATGATGTTCGAGTTGTCCCCGCTGCTTACCGCGGCGAACGCGTCGGCACGCTCGATGCCTGCTTGAATGAGCACATGGCGGTCGAACCCGATTCCGGTGATGCGATCGCCCTTGAACGCGGACCGCAGCCGGCGAAAAGCGTCCGGGTCGCGGTCGATCACGGCAACCGAATTGCCCTGGTCTTCCAGGATATGGGCCAGCGTCGAGCCGACCCGGCCGCAGCCCATGATCACGATGTGCACGATGGTTCCTCTCCGGTGCGCCCCGCCAAAGGTACGTCGTCACGTGGGAGAATGCGAGCCCGGGGCGGGAGTAAGGAGCAACGCGTCGTGACGTACCACGTAGGGCAGCTGCTCCCGCTGACCATAGGTGAAGTCGCCAATGGCGGCTGGTGTGTCGCCCGGCCGCCTGCCACCTCTGAAGCGGACACCGGACCGGTGATTTTCGTCCGCCACGCGCTGCCGGGGGAGCGGGTCCGTGCCCGGATCACGGAGGTGGCCGCCCGGTTCGCCAGGGCTGACGCGGTGGAGGTGCTGAGCCCCTCGCCTGACCGGGTCGAACCGCCGTGCCCGGTGGCGCGGCCGGGCGGCTGCGGCGGCTGTGACTGGCAGCACGCGCGGCTGCCGGCCCAGCGTGCGCTGAAGGCGTCGGTGATCGCACAGCAGCTACGCCGCCTGGCGGGCATCGACCGCGACGTGACGGTGGAGCCGGTTCCGGCTGGTGAGCCGACTGAGCCCGGGCTGGGCTGGCGGACCAGGGTTCAGTTCGCGGTGCGTGCGGACGGCGTCGCGGGCCTGCGGGCGCACCGCTCGCACGAGGTGATCGACGTAGGGGAGTGCCTGATAGCCCACCCCTCGATCACTTCGCTCGACGTCACCCGCCGCCGCTGGCCGGGCGCGGAATCGGTGGAGGTGCTGGCCGGGCCCGCCGAGCGCGTGGTGATCGTGAGCGGCGCAGTAGCGGCGGAGGACGCCGTCGGTGTGCCGGCCGAGTCGGTCCTTATCCGGATCCGGGGGGACGGCCCCCCGGGACCCCCCGCTATCCGGGGGGACGGCCCCCCGGCAACCCGGGGGCGCGCCGGCGGCCTGACCCCGCTGCGCGGGCGCGGGTACCTGACCCAGCATGCGGCTGGCCGGGACTGGCGGGTGAGCGCGGGTGCGTTCTGGCAGGTCCATCCCGGAGCCGCCGACGCGCTCGCCGAGGCGGTGCTGGCGGCGCTCGAGCCGAAGCCTGGGGACGTGGCCCTGGACCTGTATTGCGGGGCGGGTCTGTTCGGCGGCGTACTGGCGGAAGCGGTCGGGCCGGACGGGGTAGTGATCGGCGTCGAGAGCAACGCCCCGGCCGTGCGGGACGCGCGGCACAACCTGCGAGATCGAGCCCGGATTCACCGTGGCGACGTCTCGGCCGTGCTGCGCCGTGGCAACCTCCAGGTCGCTCGGCTGGTCGTGGCGGATCCGCCACGGGCGGGCCTGGCGCGGGAGGTCATCGACTACCTGGCCAGGCCGGGCGCGGAACGCCTCGCGTACGTGTCGTGCGACCCGGCGACGCTGGCGCGGGACATCGGGCTGCTGCTGGCCCGCGACTGGGAGCTAGCGGACCTGCGTGCGTTCGACGCGTTCCCGATGACCCATCACGTGGAGTGCGTCGCCACGCTCACCCGCGCGCCGGCGTAGCCCGGCCAAGGAATTCATGGACGATCGCCACGAACCTGGCTGGGACGTCCACCCAGGGGAAGTGCCCGGTCCGGGGCAGCAGTGTCAGGTTGGCGTTGCCGAGAAGAGCGGCCAGCTCACGGACGGACTCGCCAGTCGGCCAGATGTCGTACTCACCCGCCACCAGCAGCACCGGCACCGCGAGTGCCGCGAGCCGCCCGGGCAACTCAGGGTCTGGGTCGAAGCCCGCATAAAAACCCTCCGTGGCCGGCTTGGCGAATTGCGCTGGCTCGGCGGCTGCCTGCGCCCGCGCCGCGGCGTCCCATCGCCCGTACAGCAGCGGTGCCGACAGCCAGCGATACCGCTCCAGTTCTCGCGGTGACGCGGCCTCGGCGCGCAAGGCGGCGACCGCGTCGGCATACCAGGGCTCGTGCGCCCGCTGCGCCAGTACCTCGTCCACGCCTCGGTCGGAGTGCATGCCGACGACACGAAGGGACGGGCTTACCAGCACAAGATGATCGAGCCGGTGCGGGTATTCGGCCGCGTACAGCAGGCAGATCCCGCCGCTGGCTGAGTGTCCGAATAGGTCCATCCGGTCCAGGCCGAGGTGATCGCGCAGCGCCTCGAGATCCTGGACAATCTGGTCGACCCGGTACGTCAGGACATCGTCAGGCGCCTGCGATGCACCCGTACCGCGGTTGTCCAGCAGGATCAGCTTCCGGTGATCGCTAAGACCGCCCAGCTCGCCGAGATACTCGACAGCCTGGCCCGGACCGCCGGGAATGCACACCAGAGGCGGCCCGGAGCCAGCCACCCGGTATGCCAGTTCCGTACCGTCCCAGGAGCGAAAATACGGCATACGGCCAGAGTCTGCCACGACCATCGCTGGCGCGGCCACGTGACGGCGACTCAGGACTCCCCGGTGCCCTCGTCCTTCTTCTTCTCGAAGGGCTCGGTGCCAAGGGTGCCGGTGACGTAATAGCCGAGTCCGGGAATCCGGGTCAGCAAGCCTTCGTCCTCTAGGACGCGCAGTGCTTTGGCGCAAGTCTGGCGGGCGTGGCCGTACTCCTGGCTGAGCGTGGTGATGGAGGGCGTGGGCATACCAGGCGCGAGGGTTCCGTCGGCTATCTCCCGGCGAAGCCGAGCGGCAAGACGAACATACGCTCTTGGGTCCGATTCGTCGCTTATCGACACCCTTGTACCATACTCGATTGGCAATATTGCCAATCGCAACGCTTCGACACTAGTCGACTATGTGCATGGGACCCAATAATGCGTTACGCTCGGAACTTGGCAGGGTCACGGCGGCCGGTCTCCTAGCCAATCCCTTGGGGCGACTTCATGATCATGTACTCCTGGACGGCGCTGAGCGGATCAACATCCGACGCGGTAGTCGGCCTGGGCATTACTCGCGATCGCAAGAAGGCGCAGCGGGACGCCGAGGAGACCCTGCTGTCCGGCTCCGCTTTCGTGGCGATGATCGAGGCGGTAGGAGCGGTAAACGGCGTGCATTGCATGTGCCCCTGCTACCTGCGTACCGGAGAAGCCTGGGTAGGCCGCCGCAATCGATCCGGCAGTGTCGCCTGGCGCACATTCTTCGCCCGCGGCTTCTCCGATCCCAACGACGACGGCGATCTCGACGAACTCGCCATCTGACCCGCCACGCGTCCCAGGAGTGCCGGCATGGACGCGCTATTCGCTCTAATTAAGTAGCTTCGAAAGCGCTACCGTGTTAGAATCGAACTAATGACGGGCCGGAGCCTTCAGTGCAGGGGCGGCCGGCGGAGAGCGCCACCGGACGAGAATGGCCAGGGCACCCCAGGGCCGGGCGGAGGGACGGCCGTAAGGAACGCGGCAGGTTCACTGCCCGCGAGGGTCGGGCCGCGATCAGCAGGAGGGAGGGTAGAAAGCAATGGAGATTGATGCGCCGCTGTTCGGGAACATGGGCGAGGCGGCGGGAGCGATCACGTCCGCGATGAGGTACCTGGCCGGCTCGGACTGCTCCCTGATCCCCGCGCAGGTGAAGGCGGACACGCTGAAGGAACTCGAGCGGGCCGATGCGCTGGAGACGATCGCGCGGGCGCATCTGGTGTGGTCGCTGGACAAGAACGCGGATTATGAGTCCTGGGGTCAGCGGTCCATGTCGGCGTGGCTGGTCAACGAAGCGGGGGCTGACGAAGGGCGAGGCGGGCAGTTACCGGAAGTGGACGCGGATCGTGCTGGAGCACCCGGCGATCGCGGGCCTGATGGCGGACGGGCTGATCAGCAGGTCGTGGCTGGGCAAGATCACGGTGGTGACGGGGAAGATCCGGCAGGACCGGCGACCGGAGGCGGAGCAGGTGATCGCGGAGCTGGCCCGGCGGGGGCAGCTCGGGCCTCGGGACCTGTGGCGCCTCGCCGCCGAGATCCGCGACCGGGCCCCGGCCGAGGACCCGCGCGACGATGACCCGGACCGTGGGTTCGCGGACCGGTCGCTGCGGCTGGAGGTGACCTTGGACGGCGCCGGGACGCTGGCCGGGGAGCTGTCGCCGGAGTGCGCGGCGGCGGTGGGGTCGCTGGTGCGCCGGTTCGCGGTCAAGCGCGGCAAGGAAGACACCCGGACGGGGCCGCAGCGCAACCATGACGCGCTGCTGGAGATCTGCCTGCGGCTGCTCGGCACCGGCCTGTCCGCGCCCACGCCGGGCGGGACCCCGGTGCAGATGACCGTGACGACGTCGCTGGCGGACCTGTACGAGCTCGATGACGGGTCGGCGATGCAGCAGCTGTGGATCGACCGGGCCGCCGCCTGGTTCGCCGGGCAGCGCGCCGCCGGCGCCGAGACCGGCGGCGGCGACGGGTCCGCCTGGCTGGGCGGCGACGCCGCCAAGGAGCTGGCGTGCGACGCGGCGCTGTTCCCGGTCGTGCTCGGCCACGTCGACACCCAGCACCTGGACCAGCTCATCGGCCAGTGCGTGCAGATCCACCGCGCGCTGGCCGGCGAGGAGTTCACTGCGGACCGGGGCGCGCACCAGGCAAGGATCACCGAGCTGATGCGGGAGATCCTCGGGACGTGCGCGAAGATCCTCGGCGGCGAGCCCGGCCTGGCCGCGCACCTGCGCCGGAACCTGCTCGGCCACATCGGGCTCGGCGGCCGGTCACTGCCTCTGGACGTCGGAGACCGGGACGATATTCCCTGGCAGATCAGGCGGGCCGTGCAGCTGCGCGACGCCGGGACCTGCCAGTGGCCCGGCGGCTGCGACCAGCCCGCCTACACCGGCCAGCCGCACCACCTGGTCCCCCGCGCCCTGCACGGCCCCACCAGCCTGACCAACCTCAAGACGTTCTGCATCTTCCACCACCACGTCGCCATCCACCGGTGGGGCTGGACCATCACGACCCACGGCGACGGCACCGCCACCGCCACCTCCCCGGACCAGACCATCGTCCGCGGACCCCCGCCCCAGCCCGGATAGGCACACCCGGGCAAACCAGGCACGACAACCCCACCAGCACCGGACTACCGCAGGCCACCAGGCCACGCGGTGATCCGGTGCTGCCGTTTTCACGCAGAGAAGTGGTGGATCTTCGTCGAGCAGGGTCGAGCTGAAAGTATTGGGATCATGAAACTCCGGATCTTCACCGAACCGCAGCAGGGCGCCGACTATCAGACCCTGCGCAAGGTGGCGCTGGCCGCCGAGGAGTTCGGGTTCGACGCCTTCTTCCGATCTGACCACTACCTCAAGATGGGCGGCGTTTCCGGCCTGCCCGGCCCCACCGACGCATGGGCCACCCTGGCCGGGCTCGCCGTGGAGACCAGCCGGATCCGGCTCGGCACGCTCATGACGGCGGCCACGTTCCGGCTTCCCGGGCCGCTCGCCATCGCGGTGGCGCAGGTCGACCAGATGAGCGGCGGGCGGATCGAGTTCGGTATCGGCGCCGGCTGGTACGAGACCGAGCACACCGCTTACGGGATCCCGTTCCCGCCGCTAGGCGAGCGCTTCGATCGGCTCGCCGAGCAGCTCGAGATCGTCACGGGCCTGTGGAGCAGCGAGGAGGGCGCCACGTTCTCCTTCACCGGCAAGCACTATCAGCTGACGGACTCGCCCGCGCTGCCAAAGCCCGCGCAGCGCCCCCGCCCGCCGGTGGTACTCGGCGGCGGCGGGCCACGGCGTACACCACAACTCGCGGCACGGTTCGCTGACGAGTTCAACGTCCCGTTCTCCTCCCTCGCGGATTCGGCGCAGATGTTCACCCGGGTCCGGGACGCTTGCGAGAGTGCGGGACGCTACGCGTCGTCCATGCGGTTCTCCGTCGCCCAGGTCGTGTGCTGCGGGAAGGACGAAGCCGAGGTCCAGCGGCGCGCCGCGGCGATCGGTCGTGCGCCGGATGAGCTGCGTGAGCATGGGCTGGCGGGCACGCCGAGTGAGGTGGCCGCGAAGATCGCGGAGTTCGGCGAGATCGGCGCGGAGCGGATCTACCTGCAGGTTCTCGACCTCACCGACCTCGGTCAGCTGGAGTTGATCGCGGCCGAGGTGGCTCCGCAGGTATAGCTGGCACAGCCTAAGACAAGGGGGGTCCGGGGGGCGGTGTCCCCCCGGACGACGAAAACGCCCGCTTCACCGCGTCACGGCCGGTCGCGCTGATCGAACGGTAGCCGTAGGTGCCCTGGTCCCGCAGCTCCGTGGCCGCGTCGACCAGGGCGCCGAGCGCGGCGAAGGCGAACGCGCCGCCCACCGAGACCCGCGCGACGCCCGCCACCGCGAGCTCCGAGACGGGCGGCACGCCCGGCATGGCGAGGACGTTGACCGGGCGGTCAACCTCGCTCAGCACCAGGCGGATGTCCTCGATGCGCTGCAGGCCGGGAGCGTAGAGCACGTCCGCACCTGCCTGCTGGAAGGCCTGCAGCCGGGCGATGGTGTCGCCCAGGTCGGGGCGGCCGTGCAGGTAGTTCTCCGCCCGGGCGGTGAGCACGAACGGCACCGGGCCGGAGTGTGCGGCCTCGGCCGCGGCGGCGACGCGCTCGGCGGCCAGTTCGATGCCAAAGATCGGGTCGTCGTCGTGTCGGCTGTAGTCCTCAACCGAGCAGCCGGCCAAGCCGGCGCCAATCGCGAGCCGCACCGTCTCGGCGACGCCGGATGGCTCGGTGGCGAAGCAGTCCTCCAGGTCCGCGGATACCGGCAGGCCGGTGGCGGCCACGATCGCCGCTGCGTGCGCGATCGCCTCGTCCCTGGTCACCGAGCCGTCGTCGCGGCCCAGCGAAGCGGCGAAACCCGAACTGGTCGTCGCCAGCGCTTTGAAGCCCAGCGAGGCGAGCAGGACGGCCGAACCCGCGTCCCATGGGTTAGGCAGCAGCAGTGGTTCGCCAGGCTTGTGGAGTTCCATGAAGCGGCGTGCGGTGTCGGCTTGGGTGCTCATGCACTTAGCGTAGCGATCCCCGGTTCTCCGCAATTGGGACTTTAGGTGACATTCTTCACGTCCGGACCTGTCGATATGGCTTGCGGGTGCGTTTGCGCGATGCGATCGTGGTGCAGTGCGCCCCGAACCAGGCACCGCCCGACATGTGCGGATAGTCATCGCCTTGGTGATCGTCGGCGCCGTGATGTTCATGGTCGGCTTGCTGCTTGTCGTCGTCGGTGTCGCATTGCAGACCGTCGGGAAGCATCCGGACACTCAGATCATCGGCCTCGGCGCCGAAGTGGGCGTCGCCGGGTTCTCGTTCGGCATGATCGTGCTCGCCATCCTCGTGCTGCTCCGCGGTGGCATCACCGAGGCGGGAATAACGCGCACGCATGGCCGCGGCCGGGCCGGCCAGTACCGGCCTGCCATGGCTGGCGCCGGTGCGGGCGGGCATACGGGTGCCGGTCTGAACGGTCAGGCTGGCGGGGACGGCCCTGCCTATGCCGGTGCCGGAACCCGGACGGGCGCCGGCTTCGTGCCGAACGCACATCCCGGCCCAGGCGGGCCCCAGCCGGCGAGCAATGGCGGCCGGAAGCAACGGGGCCGGGAGCAGGTTCTTAATCCGGCGAACGTCATAACGCCCGGCGGACTGCTGGACGTGCCGGGCAGCACGCCGCGCGGCTTCGCGCAGGACCGGGCGGCGGCAGGGCAGCCAGCCGGCCCGGACGGGTACTGGCCGGGCGCCGGGAATGTGCCGGGCGCCGGGAATGTGCCGGGTGCCGGGAATGTGCCGGGCGCGGCGCAGGGCGGTGGGAACGGCACACAGCATGGCGCTCGTCCGCCGCAGGCGGGGTCGCGCGCGGCTCCGGCGGGCCCGCGGGCCGGCGGCCCGTCCGGGCCCGGCGGCCCGTCCGGGTCGCCTACGGCGCAAGGCGGACAGCGCTCGGCGCAGCCGGGGATGCCGTCC
>Ga0070714_100003984_pt1 | contig 11104 bp, 10 predicted proteins | sample LARL83metaG_FD_65450 | JGI IMG/M metagenome (GOLD analysis project Ga0070714, IMG submission 65450) | Corn, switchgrass and miscanthus rhizosphere microbial communities from Kellogg Biological Station, Michigan, USA - LAR L8-3 metaG | ecosystem: Host-associated > Plants > Roots > Rhizosphere ... | reverse complement strand
GCGATATTGCGATTCGCTGCAACATGCTAAGCGTGACCGAGTAGCCAAATCAGGCGGGCCGTCCGTAGCTGCACAACAGCTACTCCACGGTGTGCTTGGCTGTGTAGCCTTCGCGAGCGATGACCTGGTACTTCACATCTTTGCCCTTCTGGTCGCGGATTTTGAGCGGACCACCATCCGGAGCAACGACTTCCACCTTCAACTTGCGGTAGGAGCCATCCAGGGCGGTGTTGGTTGGTCGATAGACCAGCGTGTACTCGTGGCGGATGTCCTGTCCCAGTTCCTTGAATGCATCGACCATATCCCCCGTGAAGCGGGGCTGGAAGAAGCGGCCGCCGGTAAGCTTGGCGAATGTCTGAAGTTGATTGTCCGCTTGCAGCCAATCGATCTGAGCCATACCATAGCTGGCCATCCCGTGGCTGATGCCCGTGCAATTGTGGGTTTCGCAGTAGTTGCGAAGCACCCAGCCGATACTCATGGTGAAGATCGTGACATCCTTCGTGGTCTTGACCTTTTTCAAGACCTCGTCAAGTCTCAGTTTGCTAAAGGTGTCAATCCCGGTGCTGATGAGAATGAGGTACTTGTGTCCTTCAATGCGATCGAGTCGATCGAGCGTGTCGTAGACGGCGTCGAACAGGTTGGTCTCCGCGAAGCCCGGTATGCGCAAACCGTTTAAAGCATTTTGTAGTGCCTGCTTGTCCTGGGTGAAGTCCACCAGGATGTCGGGTTTCATATCATAAGAGATGACCGCAACATAGTCCTGAGGCTTCAGCATGCTGGCAAAGATGTAGGACGCGTCGAGCGTGTCCGACATCAACCAATAGTTGGTTGACGCAAACTCCACCAGCAACACCGCCGTGATTGGTGCTTCTTCAATCTTGAAATCGCTCAGGGTCTGCTGCTTGCCGTCCTCGAAAACTCGGAAATTCTCCTTCTTTAAATTAGGGATGAACTGGCCGTCCTTGGTGGTGACCATAACGGGCACCGTCACGAGCGGCACATCCACATGGATCGAGTAATCCGGCATGCCCTCAATCTTTTTGGGCTTCTCGACTGGCGGAGGAGGAGGTTCTTCGGTCTTCTTAGGGATGGCGTAAGGACCCGTACTCCCGTTCGGACCACCCGCTTCCGGCGGCGCTTCCTGCTGGTTTGGGTTTTGCTGGGTGCTGGAAGTCGAATCCGACTGAGCAAACGTGATTCCTGGGAACGCGAAGAGAACCGCGACGGAAAAACCTAGGAACAGTGCGCACAAATGTGCGCTACGACGAAAATTCTGCATGCAAACCATCGAAAACATTGGGGCCTCTCCGGCAACTCCCATGCTAGTATAGACGCACGGCTTCGTGATTGGGATGTTTTGCCTTGACTTCCCCAGCAGGCAAATCAACAAACGAAGTGAATTCCAGTAATTTGGGACCTTCCAGGTGGTCCTGAGGGCAAAATGAGAAAAGCTGCTCTCGGCGTAGTGGTAGTGTACGGTCTTCTACTCTCCTCGCTGACCTTCGCTCAAGATAGCAAACCAGTTAACACTTTCCCGCTCGACAAAATAGCTCCCGGCATGCACGGCGTCGCTTACACCGTCTTCCAGGGAACCACTCCTGAGTCGATGGATGTCGAGGTTCTCGGCGTGTTGAAAAACGCCAACGGGCCTAAGGGCGACATTATTCTTGTGCGCCTGGGCGGAGAGAAAGCCCAGTACACCGGCGTAGTTGCCGGCATGAGCGGCAGCCCGGTTTACATTGACGGCAAGCTCGCCGGAGCGATTGCATTCCGCATTGGAGAGTTCTCGAAGGAACCTATCGCTGGGGTGACGCCAATATCTGAGATGCTGGAGATCAGCGCGCTCGATACCACGCCTACCAGCGTTCCTGTGCAGGCGAAGTCCTTGCCCTCGTTGACTTCCAAGACATCAGGGCCGGGCGTTTCCAGCGTTCCCGTGCAAAGCTTCGCGAACTACTTGAAGCCGATTGATACGCCGCTGGTATTCAGCGGCTTCTCGGAAGACGCGGTGCAGAAATTTGCCGGCCAGTTTGCCTCGCAGGGAATCGTTCCGGTGATGGGCGTTGGCTCGGCGAGCTCCGTGAAGCAGCCGGAGCCGCTGGTTCCGGGGTCGGCTGTCAGCGCGGTGCTGGTGAGCGGCGACATGAACATTGCTGCGACTTGCACGGTGACCTATCTTGATGCGACACACCTGCTGGCCTGCGGTCATCCGCTGATGCAGTTCGGCATGGTCGACCTGCCGATGACCAAAGCGCAGGTGCTGGCCACGCTGCCGTCACCGCTGAATGCGTTCAAGATCGTGAACGCGACTGAGACGGTCGGATCGTTCGTTCAGGATCGCCACAACGGAATTCTAGGCGAGTTCGGCAAGGCCGCCGAGATGATTCCGGTGACGCTGACGATTCACGGCGGCACCACGCCAAAGGTTTTCCATTACCAGGTTCTGAACAACGCGCGGCTCAGCCCGGTGGCGATTTCGACCACGGTGTACAACGCACTGCACGGCGTCAATGAATACGGCGACGAGACCACCTATGCGATGAAGGGTGTCATCAACGTGGGCGGTTTTCCTGAAGTGAAGCTTGAAGACATGTTCTCGGCCAGCGCCGACGGAATGCAGCCTGCCGCGATGATGGCAGCCAGCGCTATCGGCGGAAGCTTCGGGCGCATTTACGACAATCCGTACAGCACGCCCGACATCAAGGGTCTGCAGCTGGATTTTGAAGTCACTAACGAGCGGCGCTCGGCAAGGCTGGAGAGCGCGCGCACGGATATCAGTGAAGCTCGCCCCGGGGATGAAGTCACGGTGGAAGTCCTCCTGCGGCCGTATCGTGGGGAAGCGATCATCGAGCACGTACCGGTACGGATTCCGACTTCGGCCTCCAAAGGATCGACGCTGCACATCCTGGTCAGCGATGGCGACATGCTCGATCGCCTGCGACATAGCCCAACAGGGCAACGGCTCGACCTGGCTTCCACCATTGGTGTGCTGAACAAGCAGCACGTTAACAATCGGGTTTACGTCTCGGTGCTGGAGCAGGATCCAGAGGCGATGGTTGCCGACAAAGTGATGCCCGACCTGCCGCTGTCGGTCATGAACGTCATGGACGGCATGCGCGGGACCCAGGATATGACGGTGCTGGGCGAGTCGTCGGTCAGTGAGACTGAGACGAAGCCGCTGGATTATGTAGTCTCCGGCGCGCAGTTGCTGTCGGTGACGATCAAGTAGGAGAAGAGTTCGGTAGGTGATCGGGCCCGCTGCGAAGGCAGCGGGCTTTTTGCTGGGACTCGCAGAGGACAACCTTCCGGCGCCAGGGGTCAAGCTTCAGCCGCCGTTCCCACGCTTTCGGGGTTCCCTTTACAATTAGCCGTATCAACCGGTGGACTGTTTAAGTACTCCTGCGGCACAGAGGTCAGTGAATGGATAATCCAGAACTTCAGAGTGGCCTAGATGATGTGATTCCCCGCTGGGTGTACCTAATAGGGGCATTCGGCTTATCTTTGGCTGCGGTTTACAGCATGTGGGAGCACGGCCTGAGGAACTGGGACTGGGCTCAAGATGCGTTCCTCGCGTTCATCTTCTTTTCGTTTTCTTTCAGGCTTCTGGACCCAGCAGCCACCAGGCAAAGCTGGCGATCGAGAATTTTCTGGATCGCATATGGAATCCTTTTTGGCGCGTGGATTGGGCACGAGTACGGATGGTGGATTCCGGGAGGTTGCTTTGCAGTTGTTTCCATCGCCTCGGGATGGGGCGCGGCCAAGCGAAGTTGGTGGCATCCGCTGCCCCTGCTCGCAAACATCGCTCTCCTTGTCGGACTCGCTTGGATCGCGCACAGATACGGGTTGTGGATACCTCTTGGCTGCCTCGCGGCGTACTTGGTAGCTATAGCACGGGGTGCGGTCAAGCGAGATTCATGGCATCCCCTGTCGGTGATTAAGAACGTTGCGCTCATCGTCGGGTTTATTTGGATCGTTGCGAGATATGGGTTGTGGATTCCTGTTGGCTGCGTTGCTGCGGGCATTCTGCTTCTTCAAGGAACGTCAGATTACAGAAAGAGCTTTACCGAGTATCTTAGGCAGCTTCGTGTAGTTGCGGCTATGGCGGTAGTGCTTGTGGCGGTGTTGTGGGCTTCAAGGCATCCTTCCTTTTGGACCATCGTTGCGCCCATTATCATCTTGGCACTTATGCTTGGCGACGCTTGGGTGTACGCCTCCCCGCGAAAGGAATCCTTTGCTCTACCTCACCCGCAAAGCTGAGTTTTCTGCGTCGCACTACTACCACAATCCGGAGCTGTCGCCGGAGGAGAATCGGCGGCTGTTCGGGAAGTGCAACAATCCGAATGGGCATGGGCACAACTATGTCCTCGAAGTTACGGTGAAGGGCGACGTCGATCCGCGGTCTGGATTCGTCGTAGACCTCAAGCAGCTTAAGGAAATCATGAACCGCGAGGTGCTGGATGCGATGGATCATCGGTTTCTGAACAAAGAAGTGCCGGAGTTTGCAACGCGCATTCCGACCACGGAGAACTTGGCCATCGCCATCTGGCAGCGCCTCGCACCTAAGCTGACCAACGCCAAACTGCATCGCGTGCGCGTGTATGAGAACCATGATCTCTTCGCGGATTTCTATGGAGAGGAATGAGGAGGATTGGGTAATTTTGTAATTTGGTAATCGGGTAATTTGAAAGCGACCTCAGGGGCTGAAGCCCGAGGTTCAGGTTTGTGCTTATCGGCGCGGCTGTAAGCCATGCCCTCCCGATCTTGGTGGCGCGCGGATCTGATCATGCCTGTGGCCGCGCGAATTTCCCAATTACCAAATTACTCAATTTCCCAATGGCAAAAGCCTACCTCAATCGCCGCTATCGTTTCTCGGCGTCGCATCGGCTGCATAGCGAGCAAATGTCGGATGCGGAGAACCGCGAGACCTATGGCAAATGCAATAATCCGCACGGGCATGGGCATAACTATGTCCTGCAAGTCACGGTCAGCGGGCAGGTGGATGAGAACGGGATGGTTTGCAACCTGGTCGACCTCGACGAATGCGTGAAGAGCAATGTTGTAACCAGATTCGACCTGGAAAATCTAAACTGTAGACCGGAATTTGCAGGCACCGTGCCGACGACGGAAAACCTTTGCACCGTGATTTACGACATTTTGAAGCGTGAGTTCCACCCGGCGCATCTGGAAAAGGTACGGCTCGAAGAGACAATGATGAATGCGTTTGAGTATGCGGGAGAGGAGAAGATTTTGTAATTGGGTAATTTGGTAATCGGGTAATTTAAAAAACGTTGTGCATGCGTCGGAAGTTCCCAAATTACCAAATTACAAAATTTCCCAATTACCCAATCACTACATGGTGACCAAAACAGAAACTCCGGCTCTGACCTCTGCCAGCTTTGAAGAGCTGATGAAAGAAATTCTCGTGCGCCTGGGCGAAGACCCGGGCCGCGAGGGCTTGCTCAACACGCCGAGCCGCGTGCACAAGGCGTACGAGTTCCTCACCAAAGGCTACAACGAAGATCCGGAAGCGCTGCTGAAGAACGCGCTGTTTACGGTTACTTACGACGAGATGGTGATCGTAAAAGACATCGAGATGTTCAGCCTGTGCGAGCACCACATGCTGCCATTCTTCGGGAAGGTGCACGTTGCCTACATTCCGAATGGCAAAGTCATTGGACTGAGCAAGATTCCTCGATTGATTGAGACTTTTTCGCGACGATTGCAAATTCAGGAGCGCTTGACCACGCAGATCGCAGAAACCATTCAGAAGGTGATTCAACCGCAAGGTGTTGGCGTGGTGATTGAAGCCCGCCATCTCTGCATGATGATGCGCGGCGTGGAGAAGCAGCATTCCCAGGCGGTGACGTCGTCCATGCTGGGCTGCTTCCGCGAGGAAGAGGAAACGCGGCAGGAATTCCTCTCGCTCATTCGGCAGAGGCCGAATGGCGTGTAGCTGCATTGAATCATTGAATCATCGGAGGATTGAATCATTGAAGGCAGGGCATCGTGCTCAGTGAACCAATTGTGCTCGATGTTCTGGTGGATGCCGTCATCTACAATCATCATTCATAGTTCATCTCCACAACGTGCAGAAATCGCGCTCAAAAAAATTGGCTGAGGCTTCCCGCCCAGTTCGGTCCAGCGACCTCCAATCACGTTCCGAAGCCTTTCGTGGCAAGGTGGCGCTGATCACCGGCGCAACCCAGGGGATTGGGCTGGCCACGGCGCGAGCGCTGGCGGAGGAAGGCTGCAATCTGATTCTCTGCGGACGGGATCGAAGCCGCCTCGCGGCCGCAGAAACAGGACTCGCCAACAAAGGAATCCGCGTAATCGCAGTTTCATGCGACGTTCGCGACGAAAAGAGCGTTTCTGCGATGTTGGCGGCAGTCCGTAAGGTCTTTTCGCAAGTCGACATTCTGATTAACAGCGCTGGAATTGCCCACCCGTTTCGGTCGGTCAGAGAGCAGGACGTGCAGGAGTGGAACGACGTTCTGGCCACAAACCTGACCGGCACTTTCCTGGTGACGCGTGCGGCGTTGCCGCTGATGAAGCGTGGCGGTTCGATCGTAAACTTGCTGTCGATGTCTTCCAAGCGGGCTTTCCCGAACCTCGCCGCCTACACCGCGTCAAAGTTTGGGGCGCTAGGTTTCACAAAGGGGCTACGCGAAGAACTTCGCCAGGAAGGCATTCGAGTGATTGCTATTCTCCCGGGCTCCACCGATACCCCCATCTGGGAAACACTCTGGCCCGAGGCTCCCCGCCACAAAATGATGCGGGTGGAAAGCGTGGCCCAGGCCATCGTTGCGGCGCTTAAACTCCCTCCGGAGAGCACAGTCGAGGAACTCAACCTGATGCCGACCGGCGGCCCCCTCTAAGAGGTTCGGCTTAGTGGCCTAAATTCATCTTGCCTTCCGACGGTTCCTGGAGTAACGTGCTTGCCAACTTCGTTCTTCCCTAAAGGCTGGAGCAAACCATGGGGCTCCGTTTTTGTCTGTTGGCGTATTGTCTGAGCGCATCGCTGTGTTTTTCGCAAACCCTTTCTGCTGCACCTACCGCAACCGTTCCTGAGACTCAACTGACTTCGAACGTAACAGCCAATCACGACCGTGGCAGGCGCGATATCGATGCTATTGGCACGCGCAATCTGGGCTGCGGGCGCGGATTTGGCAATTGGTACAGCCTCGACCGCCAGATTGCGATGGGAAAGCAGTACTCTGACGAGATCGAATCCACATCGAAACTGGTAAAAGATACGGCAATCCTGGAGTACGTCAACCGGGTAGGTCAGAACCTGGTGCGCAACTCGGATTCGCAGGTACCGTTCACCATTAAGGTGATCGAGTCCGACGATGTGAACGCCTTCGCGCTGCCCGGCGGCTATTTCTACGTGGATACGGGACTCATCCTTGCCGCTGACAACGAAGCCGAGCTGGCGGGCGTGATGGCCCACGAGATCGCGCACGTGGCGGCGTGTCATGCCGCACGAAGCCGCACTCGCGGACAGCTGATGAACATGGCGTCGCTTCCACTAATGCTGGTTGGCGGCCCAGTCGGTTACGTGGCTTATGAAGGTTTGGCGGTTGCCACTCCCCTGACGTTCTTCAAGTTCTCGCGCAAGTTCGAAGCTGAAGCGGATTTCCTCGGCGTGCAATACATGTACAAGGCCGGGTACGATCCGCAGGCGCTGACATCATTTTTCGAAAAAGTGAGAGCAATGGAGAAGCGCCACGAAAGCCCCGTGGCCAAGGCCTTTCGCACCCATCCGCAAACGCCAGACCGGATCCTGAAAACCCAGGAAGAGATCGCGACATTGCTTCCGCCGGAAGCCGAATACAAGCTGGACTCGTCGGAATTCGAGGACGTCAAAGACCGGCTGAACCGGATGGAAGGTGGCCTGCAACTCCATAATGCGAACCGTCCCACGCTGACGCGCCGCCCGAGCCTGGACGGCCAGCCTCATCCATCGGAGTGAGTGTTGCCTCATGGCACCCGATGAGAGCACAGAACTCTCGTCACCGCGGGATTTGTTTTGCGACTCCGCCTTACTCGTTCGCTCCGATAGATACAACGATGCCGGCGCAGTTTCGCCAGTCATTGAGATGTGTAAAGTTGGAGCATGCCGGGATAACTTCAGCTCCTCCACGAGTGGCCGTTTTCTCGAGCCGCCGGAATAGAAACTCCGAAGTCGGAATTTGGGCATTTATATAAGTCGTAGAAAAGTGGTTGGTAAGGTGAAGGACGTGGGATAGTCAGCCCGGCCAGCAGGATGTGGAGATGGATTCGAATTCTACGGTAGTGGTTTGCCTGCTCCGATACTCCGCTGGCAGCCGGGCGGCCGCACGCCGGAGTTGCTTTCAGAGATCAGCAACAACGCGAACACGGCCGCCCCGACCGCCAGCCCTCCCCAGAGGATCGCGGAACTGAACGTTCCCAGCGCGGAATGCACGACGAAGTGTTCCATAAAGTGACGCGCAACAGAGCTTACGTTGCGATTCGGAACCACGCACGGCGGGGAGTCCGGCGCGTGAAATCAGGTTCGCACGCACTGGCTCAGGCGGCAAATTACGCGGGTACTGGCTGTGTGGTTACGTGGGTGCCATTCGCAATCAGCCGAGAACAAGCGCACCGCTGGCAACATCGTTGGCGGCTTGCGCCAGGTGTTCCGGACGACCCAGGTCGCGCCAGTAATACTCATCGGCGCGGAACGAGCGAATCTTTTCTCCCGCGCCGGCGAGCCGCAGATAAACATCGATGATCGAAAACACGCCTTGCTCGGTCATGAGCTTCAGCAGGCGCGGCGAGATGACGTGAATGCCGCAAAAAGCAAGCGGCTGCGGATGCGGGCAGGTGCGGACCATTTCGGTAGACGCAGTATTGTCCTTCGTAATCTGCCTTCCGCATAGTTCGCAGTGCGAATTGAACAGCAGCAGTCGCGAGCTCTTGCGATCACGCATGGCAAGCGTAGCCAGCGCGTCGTGCTTGCGGTGCAGGGACACCATTTCATGCAAATCGATCGTGCTGAGCACATCGACGTTATGCAGGATGAATGGCGTCTCGCCTGAGTCGCGCAGAAAGAATTTGGCAGCTTTCTTCAGCCCGCCGCCAGTGTCGAGCAGGAGATCGTCTTCGCGCGAAACCTCGATGTGCATTCCGAAATTCTTATGCTCCTCGAGATAGCGGACCAGCACGTCGGCGCAGTGGTGAGCATTGATGATGACCTCACGAACTCCAAAGCGTCGCAGCCGCGCAAGGGTAATGTCGAGTAGAGTGCGGCCGTTGATTTCGACCAGTGCTTTCGGACGATCGTCGGTGAGCGGACGAAGGCGCGTGCCAAGCCCCGCCGCCAGCACCATGGCCTTCACAGGCCCATCTTCTCCAGTTCAGTGTGACGGACCATAACCTTAACGCCATTGTTGGCTTCCAGATGACGCGCCAGTTGTTCGGCAAGGTAGACCGAGCGATGCTGGCCGCCGGTGCACCCGAACGACACCATGAGATTCGCAAAACCGCGGCGCTTGTACTCGCGCACGCTGTTGTCGACGAGCGAGATAACATTCCCAAAGTATTGGTGTACGCTCTCCTGCTGGTTAAGATAGTCCGCTACGGAGGTATCTTTCCCGGTCAGCGCTTTGAAACGCTCCTCCCGCCCGGGATTCGGCAGGCTGCGGCCATCGAAAACGAATCCGCCGCCGTTGCCGCTGTCGTCCTTGGGAACTCCTCCGCGATGGAAAGAGAAGCTGAAAATGCGGACAGTGAGCGGCGAAGTCCCCGCGGCATCAGGTGTTACGTTTTCTTTTCCCGATTTGTCCGAGGAGATGTGCTGGAGTTTTTCTGAGCCGAGCATGGCGCGAAACGCGTCGGTGAGCGTGGGCAGCGGAACGGATAATTCCACGTTGTGCAGCAGCCAGCGAATGTTCTTCAGCGCATAAGGAACGCTCTGTAGGAAGTGTGGCTTGCGCTCGTAAAATCCGCGAAAACCATATGCGCCGAGCGCTTGCATGATCCGTACGTAGACATACGCGTAGTAGTGCTGCATGAAAGCATCGCGATCCAAGGTCAGGTGGTTGGCCAATGAGTCGAGATAGTCATCGAGCAGCTGCTGTCGTACCGATTGCGGCAGGTCAGCCTTGGCGTCGTACAGCAGGGAAGCGACGTCGTACTGCAACGCGCCCTTGCGTCCGCCCTGGTAATCGACAAAATAAGGCCCGCCTTCGACCAGCATGATGTTGCGCGACTGGAAATCGCGATAAAGAAAATAGTCGTGCGGCGCGCCGAGAAGAAACTTTGTCAGGCGGGTGAAGTCCTGCTCGAGCGCCTGCTCGTTGAACGGAATGCCAGCGAGACGCAGGAAATAGTACTTGAAGTAGTTGAGGTCCCACGCGATCGACTGCCGATCGAAACTGGAGCGTGGATAGCAAACCTTGTAATTCAAATCGCGCCCGGCTTCCACCTGAAACCGGGGAAGAACGGCGAGCGCCTTGCGATACGCATCTATTACGGGAGCGGCGATTTTGTCGCCGTGGCGATTCTCCGACAAAAACTCAAAGAGCGTCGTATCCCCGAGGTCCTGTTCGAGATAGGCGTCGTGGGTGAGGTCGTCGGCGTAAATCTCGGGAACCGGCAGGCCATGACGCCGGAAGTGGCGCGAGAACTCCAGGAAAGCGGCATTCTCCTCGCGCACGTTGTAGAGAATTCCAATAGCGCGGGCATTTTCGCCGAACAGGCGAATGATGCGCCGTCCGGAGCCGCCAAGTTCGCCTTGCAGCGGCTGAACACGTACTACCGGAGCATGAAAATGCTCCTCGAAAAGTTTTTGCAGAACGTCCATGGGTAAGGACAAAGATATCACTGGTGAAACGCCGAGCGTGCTGCGGGAGGGCCAAAAAGAAAACCTTCACCACAGAGGACACGAAGGTACACAAAGGAACGCCACAGAGGGAGAACAACAAAGGAATAGGAGAAACGAGGATAGGGGAAGCTTCGCGCGTGTTCTGAAGCGCGGTACTACCTTTGCTTGTTTTGGATCGTGCTTCTCTGTGGTGTTCCTTTGTGTACCTTTGTGTCTTCTGTGGTAAAGGCTTTTAGTTTTCTTCGCGGTTAGTGT
>Ga0070714_100003983_pt1 | contig 11105 bp, 9 predicted proteins | sample LARL83metaG_FD_65450 | JGI IMG/M metagenome (GOLD analysis project Ga0070714, IMG submission 65450) | Corn, switchgrass and miscanthus rhizosphere microbial communities from Kellogg Biological Station, Michigan, USA - LAR L8-3 metaG | ecosystem: Host-associated > Plants > Roots > Rhizosphere ... | reverse complement strand
GTACGTACCTCCACCACGAGTTCGCCGCGCACACCGTGCGATTTGGCGACCCGCCCGACTACCAGTTCCATCTACTGATCGGTGTCGACCACGTCGACCCGGATACCCCGGCCACCGATACCGGCGACCAGGGTGCGCAGCGCGGTCGCGGTACGACCGCCGCGGCCGATCACCTTGCCCAGATCGTCGGGATGGACGTGGACCTCGACGGTGCGTCCCCGCCGGTTGGTGATCAGATCGACGCGCACGTCGTCCGGATTGGCGACGATGCCGCGCACCAGGTGCTCGACGGCATCGGCGACGACCGCGCTCATTACTCGGCAGCCTCGGTCGCGGCCTCGGCCTCACCCTCGGCGGCCTTGGACTTCTTCTTCTTGGGGGTGACGGCCTCGGCGACCGGCTCGCTGTCGGCGGCGGCCAGGGCGGCGTTGAACAGGTCCAGCTTGCTCGCCTTGGCGGCCTTCACCTTCAGGGTGCCCTCGGCGCCCGGCAGGCCCTTGAACTTCTGCCAGTCGCCGGTGATCTCCAGCAGACGCTTGACCGGCTCGGTCGGCTGCGCGCCGACGCCCAGCCAGTACTGCACGCGCTCGGAGTCGACCTCGATCAGCGAGGGCTCTTCCTTCGGGTGGTACTTGCCGACGTTCTCGATGGCGCGGCCGTCGCGACGGGTGCGCGCATCGGCGATGACGATGCGGTACTGGGGGTTGCGGATCTTGCCCAGACGGGTCAGCTTGATCTTGACAGCCATAGCTGTATCGATGCCTTTCGATGGCGGCCGCCCGGGGGCAGCCTGAGTGGTCACGGCGCAATTCAGCAGCCCGCACGGGGTACGGGCCCGGTTTTGCGTTGAGTGTGTGACCGCCGCGCGGTACGTAACCGGAGACGGGCTGACACTGTCCCCGAACACGGCACCACGAGCGGGTCGCGGTCGTCGACGAGGACGGTCGTTCATTCTGCCAGATGCGCCCGCACGCGGAGAAATCGCCCCGGAATCGAGCGGGCCGTTCGCCGAGCACGCGGAGCTCGGCGACCAGCGCCGTTGCCGAACGTTCGTCGCGCCGACGCCCCTACCGGTGTCCGGTGACCGGATCGCGGCCCGGGTACACCCGCCCACGGAGGACGACGTATGCCGGGGCATCGAGCGCGTCGCGGCTCGACCGCGGATCGGTGCGGTAGACGACGAAATCGGCCGGTGCGCCGTCCTCGATACCCGGCCGGCCGAGCCACTCGCGCGCCCGCCACGACGCCGCCGCCAGCGCCTCGTGCCGCGACAACCCGGCGCCGGCCAGTGCGTCGATCTCGTCGGCGATGCGGCCATGCTCGATCGAACCGCCGGCGTCGGTGCCGGTGTAGATCGGCACCCCCGCCGCGTGGGCGTTGGCGACGGTGTCGCGGACCCGGCGGTGCAGATCGCGCATATGGGCGGCGTAGACCGGGAATTTGCCGGCGCTGTCGGCGATATCGGGGAAGGTGTCGATGTTGACCAGGGTGGGCACCAGGGCGGTGCCGTGTTCGGCCATCATCTCGATGGTGTCGTCGGTGAGTCCGGTGCCGTGCTCGAGGCAGTCGATGCCGGCGCTGATCAGGCCGGGCAGCGCGTCCTCGCCGAAGACGTGCGCGGTGACGCGGGCGCCCTCCCGGTGCGCGGCGTCGATGGCCTCCTTCAGGATCGCATCGCTCCACAGCGGCCGCAGATCACCGGCGGACCGATCGATCCAGTCACCGACGATCTTGACCCAGCCGTCGCCGAAGCGGGCCTGTTCGGCGACGATCTCGGGCAGGTCGCGCTCGTCGTCCAGTTCGATACCCAGTTCGCGGATATACCGCTTGGGCCGAGCGATGTGGCGGCCGGCCCGGATGATCTTCGGCAGTTCGTGGTGGTCGTCGATGAAGCGGGTGTCGATCGGCGATCCGGCATCGCGCAGCAGCAGCGCCCCCGCATCGCGTTCCACCTCCGCCTGGGCGATCGCGCCCTCGCGATCCTCGTGCCCACCGCCGTAGCGAATGCCGACATGGCAGTGGGCGTCGACGAGGCCGGGCACGAGCCACCCTGTGTCACACAGGGTTTCGGCGTCACCTACCGGCTCGTACGAGATCACCCCGTCGCGAATCCACAGGTCCCGCACCTCGTCATCGGGAAGAACCACCCCGCGCAGATGCATCCGCATACCGCCTCCTGACCACGTCGCCCGCTCCGGCCTCACCGCCGCTCCCCAAACTACCGCCGCGATCGCGACGGAGTGCGTGCGAGATGCGTGGTCGACAAGTCCCCGAACAACGATGCGGACGGCACCACCAGGCGCCGTCCGCATCGCTCGCTACACAACTCAGTTCTTGGGGAACTTCAGCTTGCTCAGATCGAATCCGTCCAGACCCGGCGGCAATTCGTCCAGCCCCGCGGGCATATTCGACAGATCCGGCATCCCCGCGGCGGGCATCCCCGGCATTCCGCCCGGCAGACCCGGCATCCCCGGGAACCCTCCGCGCATCCCCTTCGGCGGCGTCGGTCCGCGTCCGCCCTTCTTGCCCTTCTTCCCCTTCTTGCCCTTGGCATTGCGGCGCGCGCCCGGCAGACCCATCTGCCGGCCCATCGCGGCCATCATCTTGCGGGCTTCGAAGAAGCGGTCGACCAGCTGGTTCACGTCGGAGACGGTGACGCCGGAGCCGTTGGCGATGCGCAGGCGGCGGGAGGCGTTGATGATCTTCGGATTGGCCCGCTCGGCGGGGGTCATACCGCGGATGATGGCCTGCACCCGGTCGAGTTGTTTGTCGTCGACCTGGGCCAGCACATCCTTCATCTGGCCGGCACCCGGCAGCATGCCGAGCAGGTTGCCGATCGGGCCCATCTTGCGGATGGCCAGCATCTGGTCGAGGAAGTCCTCGAGGGTGAGTTCGCCGGAGCCGATCTTGCGGGCGGCCTCCTCGGCCTGCTGCTGGTCGTAGACCTGTTCGGCCTGTTCGATCAGGGTGAGCAGATCGCCCATGCCGAGGATGCGGCTCGACATGCGGTCGGGGTGGAAGACGTCGAAGTCCTCGAGCTTCTCACCGGTGGAGGCGAACAGGATCGGGACGCCGGTGACCTCGCGGACCGACAGCGCGGCGCCACCGCGGGCGTCGCCGTCGAGTTTGGTCAGCACGACACCGGTGAAGCCGACGCCGTCGCGGAAGGCCTCGGCGGTGCTGACGGCGTCCTGGCCGATCATGGCGTCGAGGACGAACAGCGTCTCGTCCGGGTGCACCGCGTCGCGGATGCCGGCGGCCTGGCGCATCAACTCCTCGTCGATACCGAGGCGGCCCGCGGTGTCGACGATGACGATGTCGTAGTGCTTCTGCCTGGCTTCCTCGATGCCGGCCTCGGCGACGCGGATCGGGTCGGCGGCGGTGGCGCCGAGGGCGTTGTCGCCTCCGCCGATCGACGTCCCCGGATGCGGGGCGAACACCGGCACACCGGCCCGTTCGCCGACCACCTGCAGCTGGGTGACGGCACCCGGCCGCTGCAGGTCACAGGCCACCAGCAAGGGGGTATGCCCCTGGCCCTTCAGCCATTTCGCGAGCTTGCCCGCGAGCGTGGTCTTACCGGCACCCTGCAGACCGGCGAGCATGACGACCGTGGGCGGGTTCTTCGCGAACTGCAGGCGCCGGGTCTCGCCGCCGAGGATGCCGATCAATTCCTCGTTGACGATCTTCACGACCTGCTGCGCGGGGTTCAGCGCGGCCGATACCTCGGCGCCCTTGGCGCGTTCCTTGACGCGGGCGATGAACTGCCGCACGACCGGCAGCGCCACGTCGGCCTCGAGCAGGGCCAGCCGGATCTCGCGCGCGGTCGCGTCGATATCGGCCGGTGACAGACGCCCCTTGCCACGCAGGTCCTTCAGGGCACCGGTCAACCGGTCGGAAAGGGATTCGAACACCGATCGCGCTCCTGGTCTCGTCGAGGGACGTCACTCGGGTTACCAGGGTACGGGCAACTCCGCGATCGGTGGATTCGCCCTAGTCCAAGGCCTGCCGCCGAACGGGCGGCGGGCCCGTCACCGGGACTGCGGTCAGGACAGCGCGCTGTGCCGCGGCCGCGGGGCCCGGCTGAAGTCGTGCTGTTCGTAGGCCACCAGATAGACCGCCTCGCGGCCGGTCAGCCCCAGTGGCAGTGCCATGGCGTCCAGGGTCGCCCAGTCGGAGTCCCCTGGTGTGCCGTCGATGAGCGCGCCGGCCAGTTTCATGGCCGCCACCGCCTGACCGCCGGTCAGCGTCCGGCCCGGAAGCCAGGAAACCACCCAATGGTCGCCGCCGACACAGCGAGCGATGTGGTGGGTCGAATCGCTGGTGATCATGGATGAGGACACGACTTCGTTTGCCATCGACCTGCTCCCCTCAACGCACCCAACTCGCCGGACAGGTACAGCAACAGCTCGAACAGCTAGCGATCACGATCAACTTCACGATCTACACCGATCGTAGAGTGGCGGACATCACATCCAGCAGAGGTTGCCGCAACGATCTGGTTACCTCATTACGGACCAAACGACCAGGTTGGCCCGATAACCGGCGGGAGGTTGGTAAACCTAACCGGCATCGGCGCCGGTGTCCGTTTCGCTCGGTTTCTTCGGCTCCTGATGCGGGACGACCCCCAGCAGCGCCGCCTCGATGGCACGGCGCCGCTGCGGAGTGTCGCCCTCGCCCAGACCGAGGCCGAACGAGTCGACCACCACCGACCCCATCGTGTCCGCTTTCGCCCACCGCACATCCGCGCCCTGGGCGGCCAGCGCCGCGGCCAACCGGCTGAGCAGGCCGATACGGTCCTCGGCGCGCAGTTCGAGCACCACCTCGCCGGGCCGGTCGACCTCGGTCCAGATCACCTTCGGCTGAGCCTGCGCGTACCGGCTGGTCCGAGCCGCCGCCTCGCGCTCCTTGTCCGCCAGCACGGAGGCCAGCTTCAGATCGCCGTTGATCGCGCGGATCAGCTCCTGGCGCAGCAGGCCGGCGTCGGGCGGATTGCCGAAAGTCGGTGTCACCACGAAGGTGTCGATCGCGGTGTCTCCGGAAGCCGTCAAGGTCGCGGAGAGCACCCGCAGGGAATGCAGGGCGAGCACCCCGGCCGCCTCCGAGAGCAGACCCGGCGTATCGGGCGCCACGACCGTGACGATGTGGATGTACCGTCCGTCGCCGGGCGCCAATTCCACATGCACGCCCCCGGCCGCGACCTTGTCCATGACGGCCGCGTCGACCACCGTCGGCGTGGGCGAAACCCGTTGCGGTGCGGGCTCTCCCGCCATCGCGGCGTGGCCGCGGCGCACCAGTTCCCCGATCAGAGACGCCTTCCACTCCCCCCACACACCTGGACCGGTCGCCAGCGAATCGGCCTCGGCGAGGGTGTGCAGCAGATCCAGCAGCTGCCGGTCACCGCCCAATGCGTCGACCACGCGGGCAGCGGTCGCCGGATCGTCGAGATCGCGCCGGGTCGCCGTTTCGGGCAGCAGCAGGTGATGCCGCACGATCGTCGCCAGGCTGTGCACATCGTCGGGCCAGAGGCCCAGCCGATGACCGATCCGGTCGGCCAGTTCGGCACCCACCACGCTGTGATCCTCGGTGCGACCCTTGCCGATATCGTGCAGCAACGCTCCGAGCAGCAGCAGATCCGGTCTGGCGACCCGGGTGCTCAGCGCACTGGCGTAGGCGACGGTTTCGACCAGGTGGCGGTCGACGGTCCAGGTGTGCACGGCATCGCGGGGCGGCAGGTCGCGCACCGCTCCCCATTCCGGAAAGAGCCTGCCCCACAAGCCCGTTCGATCCAGGGCCTCGACGGCGTCGATGGTGTTACGGCCGGCGCCGAGCAGCACCAGCAGATCGTTGAGCGCCTCGCGCGGCCACGGCTCGCGCAGTTCGGGAGCGTCTTCGGACAGGCGGTTGAGGGTGGTCGCCGACATCGGCAGGCCGGTGCGCGCCGAGGCGGCGGCGACCCGCAGGATCAGGCCGGGATCGCGCTGCGGCCGTGCGTCGCGGGCCAGCACCACCTCGCCGGCGTGTTCGACCACGCCTTCGTCGAGCGGGCGGCGAACGGGCAGACGCCGCAGCCGGGCCAGACCGCGGCGCGGCAGCGCGTTGGCGGCGGTGCGCAGGCCGACGTCGACCGAATAACCGACCGTGCGCGCCGCATCGCTGAGCGTGCGCGCCAGATCGAATCGATCGCCGATGCGCAGCGCGGCGCCGATTTCGTCCGCGTCCTGTGCGCGCAGCTGATCACGGGAACGCCCGGCCACCCGATGCAGTTCGGTCCGCACGTCGAGCAGCCGGCGGTGGGCGGCCTCGAGACCGCCACCGGGAACGTCGGGGCCCAGGCCGGGCATGGCGTCGGTCAGCTGGGCGATGGCCAGCGCGTCGAGCAGCTGGATATCGCGCAGCCCACCGCGACCGCTCTTGAGGTCGGGTTCGGCGCGATGCGCGATCTCGCCGTTGCGCTTCCACCGCGCCTGCGCCTGTTCCACCAATTCGCCGAAGCGGGAACGGATTCCGGTACGCCATTCGCGGCGCACGCCGCCGATGAGCAGATTGCTCAACTCCGCGTCGCCGACGATGTGGCGGGCATCGAGCATGCCCAGCGCGGCGGTGAGATCGTCGGCGGCCACCCGCAGCGCCTGCGGCACGGTCCGCACGCTGTGATCCAGCTTGATGTGGGCGTCCCACAGCGGATACCAGAGCCGATCGGCCACCTCGGCCACCCGCGCGGGATCGACGTCGTCGTGCAGCAACATCAGATCCAGATCGGAATACGGCAGCATCTCGCGCCGGCCCAGTCCCCCGACCGCCACCACGGCAAGCCCGCTGTCGGCGGTGATGCCCAGCTCCGCGCCCTTGGTGGTCAACCACAGCTCGTGCAGGTCGACCAGCGCCTGCCGCAGCGCCTCGGCGCTCAGCCGCGGGCGCCGGGCATCACCACCGTCGAGCAGTTGATCTCGGGCGGCCACCAGATCCTTGGCGCCCTGGGACAATTCGTCTGCACTCATACCCGCAACCACCACCCGTTCATGCGGGCAGCCCCGTCCCCGGCCGGTGCCAGGGAGCGGGGCTGCCCGAATCCTTCATCTCCTAGAGTGCGTCGGCACCGCGTTCACCGGTTCGGACCCGGATCACCGATTCGACCGGGCTCACCCAGACCTTGCCGTCACCGATCTTGCCGGTGCGCGCGGCCTCGACGATCACCTCGACAACCTTTTCGACCGAGGCGTCGTCCACGACGACCTCGACCCGTACCTTCGGCACGAAATCGACCGAGTACTCCGCGCCGCGGTAAACCTCGGTGTGCCCCTTCTGGCGGCCGTACCCCTGGACTTCGCTGACCGTCATTCCCAGCACACCGGCCTGCTCGAGCCCGGACTTGACGTCCTCGAGTGTGAACGGTTTGACGATTGCAGTGATCAGTTTCATAGCGTCATGCCTCCTTGACGGCGGTACGTGCCGTGCCACCCACAGCAGCGAAATCGTATGACGTCTCCGCGTGCTCCGACTCGTCCATACCCTTGAACTCGTCTTCCTCGGAAGCACGAATGCCGATCGTGTACTTGATGATCAGACCCAGAATCAGCGACACGACGAAGGAGAACGCCAGCACGGTGAAGGCGCCGACGGCCTGCTTGCCGAGCTGATCGAAACCGCCGCCGTAGAACAATCCCTTCGCACCGCCGGCGCCCGCACCCGATTCCGGGGTGAGGAACAGACCGATCAGCAGCGTACCGACCACACCACCGACCAGGTGCACGCCGACGACGTCGAGCGAGTCGTCGAAACCGAGCTTGAACTTCAGTCCGACCGCCAGCGCGCACAGCACACCGGCCACCGCGCCGATCACCAGCGCGCCCAGCACGTTCACCGACGAGCAGGACGGCGTGATCGCGACCAGGCCCGCGACGATGCCCGAGGCGGCGCCGAGGCTGGTGGGCTTGCCGTCGCGGAACTTCTCTACGACCAGCCAGCCGATCATCGCGGCGCAGGTGGCGAAGGTGGTGGTCAGGAAGGTGGAGCCGGCCAGGCCGTTGGAGCTCACCGAGGAACCGGCATTGAAGCCGAACCAGCCGAACCACAGCAGACCGGCGCCGAGCATGACGAAGGGCAGGTTGTGCGGGCGCATCGGCGTCTTCGGCCAGCCCTTGCGCTTGCCGAGCACCAGGCACAGCGCCAGGCCCGCGGCACCGGCGTTGATATGCACCGCGGTACCACCGGCGAAGTCGATGGCCTGCAGCTTGTTGGCGATCCAGCCGCCGTGGTGGACGATGTTGCCCGCGGCGTCCTTGACGTCGAAGTCGAAGACCCAGTGCGCGACCGGGAAGTAGACGATGGTCGACCACGCGATCGCGAAGACCACCCACGCGCGGAACTTCATGCGGTCGGCGACCGCACCCGAGATCAGAGCCACGGTGATGATGGCGAACATCAGCTGGAAGGCCACGAACACCGTCATCGGGATGGTGCCGGCCAGCGGGATGTTCACCTGATCCACCGCCGACGCACCGGTCGACGGGTCGGCGGGGCTGGCCTTGACGGCATTGCTGCCGATCAGGCCCTTGAGCCCGAAGAACTGGGCGGGGTTGCCGATCACGCCGAGCTTGTTGTCACCGAATGCCTCGGAAAAGCCGTAGAGCGCCCACAGCACGCCGACGATGCCCATCGCGCTGATGCTCATCATGATCATGTTGAGCACGTTCTTCGAGCGGACCATGCCGCCGTAGAAGAACGCCAGTCCTGGGGTCATCAACAAAACGAGCGCGGAGCTCGCCAGCATCCACGCGGTGTCGCCGGTGTCGGGAACACCGAGCAAGGGATACGCCACCTTGTTCCTCCTCATCTCGGGCCCGGCCGAAAACGCGGCAAACGAGCCTGCACAGAAGGGTCGCGATCTGGTGTTTCATCCGTGCCGCCGCGATGTTTCGCATGCGTGAACGGATCCGCTTGCCGTGTTGCTACCAGGTTTCAGCGCACACACAGCGCATGTCGGCGCACTGTGAGGAGCGTGTCGAAATGAGGAGGAACTGCCGTTTTCGCTGCTCGCCGCTACCCGAGGAGGGCGTCGACGAATGCGGACGGTTCGAAGGGGGCCAGATCGTCGGCGCCCTCGCCGAGGCCGACCAGTTTCACCGGCACGCCGAGCTCGTGCTGCACCTGGAAGACGATGCCGCCCTTGGCGGTGCCGTCGAGTTTGGTGAGTACCACGCCGGTGATGTCGACGACCTCCGCGAAGACCCGGGCCTGCGTGAGGCCGTTCTGCCCGACGGTCGCGTCGAGCACCAGCAGGACCTCGTCGACGGCGGCCTTCTTCTCCACCACGCGCTTGACCTTGCCCAGCTCGTCCATCAGGCCCGTCTTGGTGTGCAGGCGGCCGGCGGTGTCGACCAGGACCGCGTCGACACCCTCCTCGATGCCGGCGCTGACCGCGTCGAAGGCCACCGATGCCGGATCGGCGCCCTCGCGGCCGCGGACCGTATCGGCGCCGACCCGCTCACCCCAGGTCTGCAGCTGGTCGGCGGCGGCGGCGCGGAAGGTGTCGGCGGCGCCGAGCAGCACGCGTCGGCCGTCGGCGACCAGGACGCGCGCCAGTTTGCCGGTCGTGGTGGTCTTACCGGTGCCGTTCACGCCGACGACCAGCAGGATCGACGGATGGTCGGCATGCGGCAGCGCCCGGATCGCACGATCCAGGTCCGGACGCAGGGCCTCGATCAGCACATCCCGCAGCACCTGCCGCGCCTGCTCGGCGGTGCGCACGCTGCGCGCGGCCAGTTCCTCGCGCAGCCGCTCGACCACGGTCGTCGTGACCGAGGTGCCGAGGTCGGCCATGACCAGGGTGTCCTCGATCTCTTCCCACGAGTCCTCGTCGAGGTCACCGCCGCCGAGCAGGCCGAGCAGGCTCTTGCCGACCGCGTTCTGCGACCGCGAGAGCCGCCCGCGCAGGCGGGTCAAGCGGCCGGCGGTGGGTTCGATCTCCTCCACCGCGGTGGGCTGGGGCGCCGGTGCGGTGGGAGTAGGTGCTGTCGGAGTAGGTGCGATGGGAGTCGGGGCGGTCGCAGCGCTCGGCGCCGAATCCACGGGCGCGGATTCGGGTGCCTCGACGGGGGCGGACGTGACCGCGGTGGCGCCGTCGGTCGAGGGCGGCGCGGCGGGAGCCTCGGCCGGGGCTTCCGGCGCCGCCACACCGTCGCCGGGGGTTTCCGTCGTTTCCGGTTCGGCGGTCGGCGCGGTCGCGGTCGCCCCGTCCGCCGGGCGGTCGGCGAGGGTTTCCGGTTCCGGCAACCGCACGTCGGTGATGGTCCGGCGCACCGAGTCGCGCGGGATGGCGGCGTCGTCGCCGACGTGCGGCTGACCCTCGTCGTCGGTGCGTTCGATCGGGACCGGTTCGGGGCGCGGTGGGGTCAGCGTGCCGGAGCCCGCACCGCCCTGACTGAAGTTGAAGCCACCGGCTGCGGTATACCCGCCCGATCGGTCGGTCAGCTGCTTGTCCTGCTCCTCCGCCGGGGTGATGCTCACTCGGCGGCGCTTGTACAGGACGAATCCGGCAACGAACGCCACCAGTAGTACGGCGACGATCGCGGCGATCAGAATCCAGGCTTGCGCAGTCACGGTTCCCATCCTGTCAGAACCCGCGAACGCGCCTGCGTGGCGGCAGGCGGGTGTTGCGCCCGCGACGGTACGGGCGATTCGTCACTATCCGCGCAACCGTCCGAGTACGTCCGACACGCCGACGACGTCGGACGATAAGCCGTCCGGCCACGCATCACCGGCAACCGTCCCGATACCAACCGCCCAAGGCGCGGCGAATCCGACACAGAGACAATAGGATCGGCTCGTGACCGATCGAAATGTGCTTGGGGGACCGCTGGAGGAGTGTGGCACCGATCCTCTCACCGGCTTCTACCGGGACGGCTGCTGCAGCACCGGCCCCGAGGATCTGGGTAGCCACACCGTCTGCACTGTTGTGACCCAGGAGTTCCTGGAGCATCAGAAATCGATCGGCAACGATCTGCTGACCCCACGCCCGGAGAACAATTTCCCCGGCCTGCAACCCGGCGACCGCTGGTGTGTGGTCGCGGTGCGGTGGCTGCACGCCCACGAGGACGGGGTGGCCG